>Ga0210009_1000097_pt1 | contig 109718 bp, 87 predicted proteins | sample CryGeyCG2114_065_FD_185457 | JGI IMG/M metagenome (GOLD analysis project Ga0210009, IMG submission 185457) | Groundwater microbial communities from aquifer - Crystal Geyser CG12_big_fil_rev_8/21/14_0.65 (SPAdes) (version 2) | ecosystem: Environmental > Aquatic > Deep subsurface > Groundwater ...
AAATTACTGGATGATGCTGTTGTAAAAGTTAAAAAGGAAGAAGACGCTCTAAATATCCGTAAAGAGGATCTTAAAAAGGAAGAGTTAGAAAATCTTGTTAATTCAATGATAAATTTGGTTTTAGAGAATTAAGATATCCTGATCCAAAAAATCAATGTCCATTACTTAAAAAGATAGGACTTGCAAGACTCCTATCTTTTCTCTCATACTTGTTGCATTGTTTTATATAAAATGGCTCAAGCACAATCATCGGAATTGGAATTGGATACACAACTCCACGCTGCTATACAGGAAGCCTTTGAGGAGGTTTATAACGGGGGTAAAAAGAGCCCTATTGATAAAATCAAGTTAGCGGATCTAGGAACCACGGTTTATTTAAAACGTGAGGACCTAAATGAAGCGCATTGTTATAAATGGCGGGGAGCGTATAACCGCATTAGAGTACTTTCCGAAAAAGAGCGGATGAAAGGGGTTGTGGCTGCATCTGCCGGTAATCACGCGCAAGGGGTTGCGTTGGCGGCAAAACGTTTCGGCATTCATGCTACTGTATTTATGCCCAAGTTCTCCCCCTATTTAAAACAACACGATGCCAAAGTGATTGGTGGGGAAAACGTAGAGATTATCATGGTTGGCGAGACCTTCCAGGAGGCGATGCAGGAGGCTTTGAAAGCAGCAAAAAAAGACGGTAAGACGTTGATACACGCGTATGATGATTTACAGGTAATGGCGGGCCAGGGAACTATTGGAGAAGAAATCAATGAATACCCGGAAGGCCCTTTTGATGCTATTTTCATACAAATAGGCGGTGGCGGTATAGCTTCTGGAATAGCTTGCGCGGTAAAGCATAAATATCCCGATACCAAAATCATTGGCGTGGAGTGCGCCGGGCAATTGTGTATGAAAGCTGCGTTACAAGAACACAAACCTGTCTTACTGGATTCCGTAGACTCCTTTTGCGATGGTACGGCCATGAGCCGGGCAGGCGAGCTTACCTGGCAAATTTGCAGCAAGTACCTGGATGAACACGTAACCGTTACCAATGAAGATGTTTGCCTAGCGATTAAAACACTATGGGAAAACCATCGTTGCATTTTGGAACCCTCCGGTGCGTTAGGATTCGCGGGCTATTTGGATCAATTGGATCATTGGAAAAACAAAAAGGTGCTCTGTATTGCTACGGGTTCAAATGTTGACTTTGATAAACTGGCCTGGATTGCTCGGCATGCGAGTGTTTCTAACCATCGATTACACGGTGTGCGTATTGAGCTTAAGGAAGAGCCGAGAAGTCTTTTGCACTTATTGTCTACCGGACTTGATCATTTTGATATACGCAATATACAGTATGGTAAATCGCATAGCGAGCAGGCTACTGTAATCATTGGCTTTGAAGCAAAAGGTTTGGAGTTTGATTCCCTAATGAGTAATTGGGACGAGCATCAACTGAATTGGGAAGAGCTTGTTGCGGATGAAATTGACGAGTATCACAAGATTGCCCTAGATAATGAATTATTGAGTAATCCCGTTTTTGTAACGGTTAAACTCAAAGGCATAAAAGAATCATTTAGTAAGCTTTTGGAAAAGATCCCGGAAGATTGTAATATTTGCTATCTTAATTATAGTTATGATGGCCATGGGGATGCGCACGCAACGTTGGGCATAGAGTTCTCTGATACAAAGCAACGTTCGGAGTTTACGAAACAGAAGTTCCCTAAAGACAAATATTGCCTGGCCTCAAAGCTAGTATCGATAGACTCTCTAAATATTTAACAAGAGTGCTTGAAGCTTCATATCCGTCTCTGCCTTTTCTTTGTAGGGATCGGAGCCTTGTACAATGCCGGCGCCCGCAAATAGCCTAGCTCTATGCTCTTCCATTAAAGCGGAACGAATTGCGACGAGCATTTGCCCGTTGTTTTTATAATCAAACCAACCGATTACGCCGGCGTACAGACCTCGATCAAAGTTTTCGATTTCCTTTATGGAATTACGAGCCACATCTACGGGCGTACCGCCTACTGCGGGGGTAGGGTGTAAAGCAGAAACAAGATCCAGGATATGCTGCCCGTTTATTAAATACGCGGAAATAGAAGTTTTAATGTGCTGGACGTTGCGCAACTTCAGTAAGACCGGTTGCTCACTTTTTTCAGCAGATACATTTATGTTAGCTAAGTTTTGAAGAATAGCATCTACGACTAATTGATGCTCGTGGATATCCTTTTTGCTGTTAAGAAGAGCGATCCCGTATGCTTCATCCTCTACTCCTGTTTTACCACGAGGTGCGGAACCCGCCAATGCGTGTGTCGTAAACTCGTTATCGGAGACGGTAAGTAATTTTTCCGGAGTAGCTGCAATAAAGTTTTTGCCCTGCTCGTTTGAAAAAGAAAGTGTATAGCAGTTGGTAAAGTTCTTACGAAGACGGTTTAATGAAACCAAAGGATTAAAGGGTTTCTTGGGCTTTAAATCGACTGCCCGGGCCAGGACGATCTTGCTATATTTGGCCTTTTCTATATCGATAATCGCGGTGCGAACAGCGTTTTCAAAATAGGCTTCCCCACCGACCTCTTCGGGTTGAAAAACCTCTGCTTGCTCCGGGACGGCAAGAGGAAATGTATCCTGATTCATTGCTGAAAGTTTCTTGTGCGCAGCCCATACCTTTTCTACTAACTGCGGGATATCAGAATCTTTATCCACCACAATGTTCACGACAACGGAACAACTATCAGGCGTCTTAGATGCTTGCCAGAGCGGAACAAAGACGGTTGCGGGGGCAAAGCTATTTTCTTTACGCGATTCTAGATCATCAAAAAACGTAAAAGCTGTGAAAAAATGAGGCCCGGTAAACGCAGCTGTTAAATCCCCAAATGCGATTGTATTTTCAATAATATTTTCCGCAAATGCCTTTACCTTAGCGAAGCGATCTTTACCAGAAAAAGTGGCCGACAATGCGGATTCGGCTCCAATAGTAGCCTTGCCTTCTTCAGGGTGCTCAATGTAGCAATGAAGGGCATTTTTTTCATGAATGGAAGCGAGGACGAGTAGGGGATCGATATGAGGAACTTGCAGGGAAATGCTCACGAGCTGGAAGTTGTTTTTTTGAAGCACCACGGAGTGACAATACCGCAAAAAGGCTTCCAATGAAGCTTTATCTTTATTGGGAAACAGGGTACTACTTACAACTTCCATCTTTTTTTACTCTAAATCAATTCGGGGGAACAAAATTTCTTTTTCGCCAATGGTCTTACCCGTGAGAACCTCAGACCATTCTAAGTGGTTATCAAATGTTTTAATATCCTGAGTACCTAAAGCCTCTAAGATACGCCGCGAAGTGCGCGGGATAATGGGTTTTAAAATAATAGACGCAAGACGCAAAGCTTCACCCACCGTGGCCAGAGAAGTCAGAAGCCTTGACTGATCCTCCATGCTTTCTGATTTTGCCAACTTCCAAGGCGCACGAATTTCTACGTAACGATTTGTTGCGCGAATGAACATGAAAATCTGCTCAATTGCCTTATGGAACTGAAATGTATCAAACAATTCAAGGGCTTCTTTTTTTGTACTTGCCCACAGAGTCTTGAGAGCTTCTTCCGGTTTTTCCTCTAATTGAGCTGAGGGTACTTTGCCTTCGCAGTATCGAGTAGTCATGTTCATGAAACGACTTAAGAGATTACCTAAGTCATTCCCCAAATCGCTGTTATAACGGCTTGTGAACAGAGCTATAGAGAAGTCACTATCCTGGCCCACATTCATTTCCCGAATCAAGAAATAACGAAAAGCGTCTGCCCCAAAAGCCTCAATCAACTCCAAAGGATCAATCACATTGCCAGTACTCTTGGACATTTTGCTTCCGGAAGCTAGCCACCAACCATGTACGATAAAGGACTTCGGCAAAGGAATATCCATTGCTTTCAGCATAATGGGCCAATAAACGGCATGCGGCGGGACGAGAATATCCTTACCGATTACGTGGTAATCCGCGGGCCAATATTTTTCAAATTCGTCTGTACCATAGCCTACTGCCGAAATGTAGTTAATCAAAGCATCAAACCACACATAGGAAACATAATCGTCATCGAAGGGCAGGCTAATACCCCATTGTAAGCGTTCCTTAGGACGAGAAATGCAGAGGTCGTTGATCGGCTCTTTCAGGAATTCGAGAACCTGTTTGGCACGATATTTGGGGAAAATAAAATCTTCATTCTTTTGAATATGGTCGATCAACCAGTCCTGATATTGGCTTAGATTGAAAAAGTAATTTGATTCGCTGATTTCGGTAACTTCGCCGTAAGACTCTGGCCACTTACCATCTACCTTATCCTTCTCTTGTAAAAACTGTTCTTCCTTGGTGCTGTAGTAGCCCTTGTATTCGGATTTGTAAATTTCGCCTTTTTCAAAGAGGTTAAGCAGGATTTTATTAACAACATCCTTGTGCCTACGCTCGGTGGTACGTATATAATCATCGTAGGTAATATCTAAACGCCCGCAAAGCGCCTTATATTCCTCGGCGACACCATCGCAAAGCTCTTGAGGCGTTACCCCTCGTTTTTCCGCGGTTTGCTGCACCTTTTGGCCATGCTCATCCAGACCGGTAACGAAGTAGACATCCTTGCCCTTAAGACGATTATAACGCGCGATCACATCTGTTAAAACCTTTTCGTAGGCATGACCAATGTGAGGGCTTCCATTGGCGTAATCGATAGCTGTAGTGATATAAAAAGACTTCATGCCAAAATATATAGTAAAATAAAATAAGGCCTACCTTTGAAAAAGTAAACCTTAATAATGAAAGATTGTTTGTAAAAGCCTTAAGGGCTCAGCACCAATGTTACTTGGATTTGATTTCGCGGTGTATGGTATGACGCTTGAGATGTTTGTTAAACTTCTTTTTCTCAACGCGCTCCGTCTGTAACTTTTTGTTACGGGAGGTCATATAACGGGAAACAGGTTTTCCTTCTTTCCGGGCTTCTGTGCATTCAATAATAACGTGTTCTCTTGCCATAACTTTTCTAAATTATTGACCTAGTGTATGGGTTTTGTAGCCAGAATCAAGCAAAAATAACGAATAAAAAAATAACTCCTTATTTTCAAGGTGCCCCGCGTATAGATTTCTCGATAATAGGGAGTAATTGGCCACGCCTAAAGAGAGTTACTTGCCCGGTACTAGCGGATACAATAATGGAAATACAATCTGCTGCTAAGGATATGGCGGCGCCGGCAGCATGACGTGTACCCAGACCGCTTGGAAGCTCATGCTGGTAGTCTGGGGCGTGGATCAAACTTCCTGCAGAAAGGAGCACGCCGTCTCCACGGACAATAAAAGCGCCATCGATACTCGAGTATTCCTTAACGGTTTCATCCATGAAAGGGTTAAGAATGTTGCGATCCTCATCACGGTAGCCGTAGAAAGGATTTAGGATAAGAGGTTTGATAAAAGGCTTTAAATCATCCGCATCCCCCAAAACAAATATGCAGCCAACGGGTTTGCCTTCTCTTCCTTCAACAGCGAGCTCGGTAGCAATGGCGAGGACGCGTTCCATGACCTCCGGTTTCACACAACTAGGCAACATATCCGATTGCTTATTAAAAACGGCCTGGAATTCTTCCTTGATGTCTACGACCACAATACTATCAAACCGTTCACTTTTAGCGAGACCCCCGATACAGCAAACACGTTCATCATATTGAAGAATACCCCGTGTTAAACCGATCAATATGGCGCTACGCATTTGAGACAAGCGGTTACCCGAGAAAGATTTTACCTGGATAAAAGAATCAGGAAAACCCTCTTGTGTAGGGGACTCTGAAGCAGACTGCGTTACTAAAATGGTATTAAAATCTTCGGTTGTCTCGGAATCGAGCTCAACACCCTTAGGAAAGACGTCCCCAAAGACCATGAGCGAAGTGCACCTTACCCCTTTGGCGATTTTAATGGATTCACGAAGAACGAGTTGATTAAAGTTATCAGGTTTTGGCTCCAGTTCCTGTTTTCTACCGATCACTCCGCCAAAGCACATCTTTGTTTGATCACGAAAAGATTCGAGCGTCGTGGTAGCTGTCAGTTTATCAACCAGAACGTTATCATGAAAAATTCTACCCAAAGCAGCCAAGACGTTGAGATAAGAGTCTTCCTCTTCGGATGCGAGCAGGAGGAAAATTAAACGAATTTCGCGATACTCCTTAAGCCCCTCGTATTCCAAACCATCCGCGCATCTTCCCACCGCAAAAATGTAGGAACGCTTTATAGGGAGCTTCAAGTGGGGTAAAAGAATACCGTTACCCAAGCAAGTGGTCATACTGGATTCCCGTTCCAGAAGCATATTTAGCAGGTTTTTACGAGAAAGGGGGCCTTCTTCTTCCAATGGGGATACCGCGAGCAATTCCGACAAAGCGCCCTCAAGGCTACTGCTCTGGATATCTATAATTCTGGAACGGGCTATAAAGCGGTCTAAACGCATTTACATGTATTATTAAAACAGGGGAGGGAGGAATGAGAAAACGCCTAGGATTCCCATTTCAAGGCATTTTTTTTCATTTCGTAAACAAAACCTGCCAAGAGGAGGAGGAAGAAAAAGAGCATCGGCAATAGTATGGGAATAGAAGCTGCCAAAAACTCACGATAGACCATCACCCAAGGGATAATGAAGACGACTTCGATATCGAACAGGATAAACAGCATAGCGATCACATAAAACTTGATCGCGAATTTGGGATGCGCTTGGCTAGGGCTAGGGATACCACACTCATAAGCTGAATCCTTGAATTTATTATGCAAAGCGCGTTGCCCAAAGACATAACTTGCTCCCAATATGATAATGGCAAACGCTACCGCCAATAAAATTTGAATTAAAACAGGTAAATAAGCCGCCAATGTCATGAAGATTATATTATTGCTTACCTACGTGGAATGGCAAGATTGTTTTTGGTGAAAAGATTAGCTTGGTGAAGTCAATGCTTGGAATAAATAACGGGATAGCAGTGAGGGATCTGTCTTACGAAAAAGCCGGTCATGCTTTAGTAAATATTTCCTCGAGCCCTGGCTCGATTTATGATAAACATTTTCCAGCATCCAGGAAAGAAAATGATAAGTTATAGAGATTATAATACGGAAGATTGGTTTAAAATAACCGAAATTAACGAAAAAAAAACTTATACTTATTTCGGCAAGTATTCCGTTACCGTTTCGATAGATTTCTCAGATAATCGCGTAAAATTAACCTATCCGAAGAAGGATGAAGGGAAAGAAAAAATTTCTTTTAATGATAAAAGGATCAAAGACTGGGTTATCGATGTATGTGAAAACTATATAGATAGCGAAACTTGTCGATGGATTGGAAAAAAACACCTGAATGACTGGTACGAATCGAGCGACTGCATTGAAGATTACACTGCGGAAGAATTTCTAAAATACGCATTCAGTATACTTAAACCTGATTATAGCGCCCCTTTGGGCAGACTGCTCGTATACTGCTGGTTAGAGAAAACGTTTGAAAACAGGAAGTTTAAACCGATTCTTAAACAGGAGAATCTAGCGACACGCCTCATTATTGAATTACCGCGATTAACGGACAACATCTATGGCAATCTGTCTGGGGAAGATTTTGTACAATTTCCTGTAATCAACTTCAACACGACATGCAATTTGTTTAATGAGCCATTTCCTCATAAGCTCATCCGCCTTTCCATAGGGTATCGCAAGTGTTATAGCTTTTTGGATGCCGTAATAAATAAGGGCGTTGAACGAGGATATTACGATCGTAAATCCCTCTTTAAAAGGAGTGATGTAAAAAATTTTGTACGCTACGCAGCCAAGTGTTTAGCTCCAGATATGTTTATTTGGTTATACAGGAACTGTTGGGACTCTTATGCCAAAAATGACAGCGATTGGATCATTACAGCCCTTAATTCCAATCTTAAAGGTGATAAAGAAGATTTTTTCTCATGGGTTTTAATCTGGTTGGACGAGAAAATTATTATTGAAAATTATAATAACAAGAATTTTGTAAAGAATTGGAAAAAAATTTTCCAGGTATATCCTCAGCTTGTTGAATATTTAGAACGGAAACTGTGCAACTATGATCTGGTCCACCATTTAGGCTTAGTGTTGGATATTTCGGAAGCAGAGGGTTTGAGTGAAGGAAGCGAGAGATTAGCATCATCACTTGAAGGCTATATAGAAGAGATTGCTAAAAAATCAGGCAAAAACAGCGAGGATTACCTCGTCACTAAGGCAGTGTTAGTGTTATTTAAAAATAACGGTGCATTTTATGAAGTGCAATTAGGCAATGGTAAAAATATCAGCATGTGTACTTATTTTGAACGTCAAGATGCTGGTGATGCAAGTCACGTGCGGGGCTATCTGTTTATTAAAGACTTAGAAAATGATCGCTATTGGGCTCTTGTTTGCGATGGCGGCCATAGAGGGTTTCAGACAAAGCATTTCTTGGGCATTCTTCCAAAATGGGGAATCATGTTGTGTGAAATGAGCAAAGAGGATTTTAAGAAATTGCCATTAGAGAATAACGGTATACTTGTAAATAAAGATCAAGAAATAGAAAACCTGTTTAATCTAGAATATATTGATCATTTAATAGAAGATCATCAAACCGTAGGTAATTGCAGTGTCTTTAGCATGATGTTGCTATTACAAGCCCTCTTTCCTCTACTAACGCTCCATTACCAGAATGAGTTACTTAACACGAAACGCTGGAAAAAGGAGATTCTTAATAGTGAACGTTTTACCTTATTTAAAGCATTTCACGTCAAACGCTACGAAGGCAGAATTTCTTTGTTCAAAAAATTAACAGAGAAAAAAAATGTTAAATCATTAGATAACGGTGAAAAAAATGAATTAGAAACAGTACTGAAGGCCGCAAAAGAATTTAAGCCGTTCCCCAGCATAAAAGCACAGCTAAATAATCGAAATATGATGAAGCTCGGCAAAGAAGTTCTTGCTTATGAAGTTACCGGTGTAATAGCGGGGTTATTGGCTGCGTTTTCAGATTACGTACGATATGGGGCCGTTTACCTGGATCTTTATGAGTTAAAACGCCTGTTTATCTTATTGCAAAGTTTCATTGTAGTAATTGCGTTAATAAGCTGGCTATTGCGGAAGGATGATTGAGGTGACATGCCTATTTCCGTGAAAACTAAAAGAAATACATGATTACTGGTTGACTTTTACCTATTTTCCTTGAAAATCATTTAGCCTAAAGCAGTAAAGAACAAATTTATCTAAAACTACATGCAGAATTTTGCAGATCAGTGCCTCGACATGGCCCGCTCAATATTGGGTCATAACCTGGAATCAATACAAGAGGATGGTACCGTCCTCCCCGTCGGTGAAGAAAATAGCCGTGTGGATGAACCCGGCCATGCCGCTCTTGCCATTGGTGAATACCATAGAGCTACCGGCGAAACGGAGCTCAATGGCATAGATCTTATTGATCTTTCCGCTCGTTGCATAACGGCACAAGCTTTCACTGATATCGAGAACGAAAATGGGATCGCTTATAGTGCCTTGGGTTTACTCTCTTTTGGTCCCTCTAAGGACAGAAACCTTGTTTGGGAAAGGTTGGTAGAACAAACACACGAACAGCTGGACAAGCTTTTGCTTGAGCGTTCTGATTACACTAACCACGAACAAGCCTTTAATATAGCAAAAGCCGTAACGCGCTTTAGCATGGGTCTTTCTAAAAAGGATGAGACGGGTAAGTTAATCGACCGTTTTATCGAGCGCATTAACAGTAACAGCGCCGGTGGTTTTTGTGATGACCATCCGGAAGGTTTTGGTGGAGCGTTTGATTTGTACGGCATTATGTCCTTTGTATTCATTAGACAAGCGTTACAATTACATTCAAATGTTCATTTGAAAGATCGTAAGCTGCCGAGCTTACGTACCTATGCTGAAAAATATTTGCGTATGTTGCCCGATATTACTCGTAAGGACGGTCTTGGCTGGTGTGTCGGCCGTGGCGTAGGTGCTTATGGACAAATGCACTGCATCAGTATGATTCTCCAAGCGATGCGCGATGAGTGGATCGGTGAGGATAAGAAGGCAATTTATATGGACACGCTTAGGCGCTTGTTCCAATTTTTCTTTGTAACTTATCTGGACCAAGAACACGGCTACCTCGTCATCCGTGATGAGGAGAGGACAACAATTCCTCGCCATACGACTCGTATGGCTAATTTAGATGCGGCAAGATATCTTTGCCAATGGTCACGTTTAGCACGTTCGGTAGGTGGTTCTATGGCTGTTCCGCCAATTCCTTCCAAAACAATTGGTCGATTTGTCATGTTTGACAAGTCACACAAGAAGGAGCAGGGGATGTTTATCTACCAAGATGGCGAAAGTGGTTTGAATCTTCAAATACCGCTTATCAGCTCTGGATCAAATCGTACCTCTGATTCTTTAGCATTTCCTCACTGCCCGGGTGTATTTGATTGGCCGGCAAATAAGTATATGCCTGTCCTCTTGCCTGAGCTTACTTTTGGCGAACATGTCATCATCCCTTCATTTTACGGTAAAAATTGCACAACGGGACTAGGCCTACGTAAGTCTTTCTATTTCCGATATGATCAACCTGAGTTGATTACCAAGGATGAAAAGATCATCCCTGATCTTGGTTCCTGTAAGGTAAATTGGACGTTTTCCGGCAAAAAGATAACAGGCGAATTTACCTTTACGGTAAAGAACCAGGTACAGTTAGACAAAATGCGATACCAGATTGCTTTGGGGCTTCCTCATAGTCAATATAGGAACGCTAGCTCTTTCACCTTGGGGCCTGATAGCCTACGCGCTGAAGTCATCAAGGATGATTTTCATGCTACTTGGGTAGATACAGAAATCGTGAGCGAGGATCCTACTTTCTGCAGTTATTATGGTAAAATCCATTATATACAGACCTTGGTAAGAGAGCATCCGTTGATCATGCGTCCTGGGCAACAATATAACCTAACGATATCGTTTGAGCCGGATGTTATCGCTATAGAAGAGTAGTATTTGTAGTCTAACTACAGGCTAAAGAACTCAACGGCATTACGTGTTGTAGCTTCAGCCAATTCTTCTAGCGAGATTTTAAATAATTTTGCGCAGAATTGTGCTGTGTGCTGTAGATAAGCTGGCTCGTTTGGCTTGCCACGGCAGGGTTCCGGCGAGAGGTAAGGCGCATCCGTTTCCAACATGAGCAAGTCTAAGCCCTGTTGAAGGGCAGCTTGCCTGATATTTTCAGACTTCTTGTATGTGATGATACCTGTAAAGGATGCTCGGCCGCCCCGTTCATTGAGGATTTTCACTTCCTCGGGTCCGTCTGGAAAACAATGAAAAACAACCTGCTTCCAATCTACCGGAGAGGCATCGATCAGATCTACACAATCTTTAAAAGCCTTTCTGGAATGAATAATTACGGGTAGGTTATACTTGCTAGCAAGTTCAAGCTGTAGGCGAAAGGATTGCTTTTGATGAGTAATGGTTTGTTTGATCTGTTCCTGATCTTGAGGCAGGTGAAAGTAGTCCAGCCCAATTTCCCCAATCGCAACCGGGCGAGGAGAAGATTCAACATAATGCGCAATCTGTTCGATGGCATCAACATAGTTTTCTTTTACGTAGCAGGGGTGCAGGCCAATGGAATAGTAAATTTTATCAGGATATTCACTCGCCAACTTTTGGTAAACCGGCCAGTCCTCGGGATCTGTTCCTACAGCGATCATGCGTTTTACGCTTGTGAAGTCTGCTTGGGTAAGGACGGTCGACAATGTACCCTTCGTCACAAAAGGCTCTAGATGGCAATGCGTATCAATCAACTCACTCATACCTTACATTGTAATGTTTTAATTAACTTGGCAAAACATATAAAATGCTGAAAATGGAGGCAATGAAAGTATTAGTTGTTGGTGGGGCAGGCTACATAGGAAGCCATTGCGTAAGGCAGTTAGAAAAGCACGGCCACGAACCTATTGTGGTAGACAATCTTGTTTACGGGCACAAGCAATCGCTCGCAAAACATATCCCATTTTATGAGACCGACATCTCGGATGAAATGTATATCCGAAAGATTCTCAAAGAGGAAAAAATTGAAATGGTGATGCACTTTGCGGCCTACGCCTATGTGGGAGAATCCGTAACAGACCCGATGAAATACTATTCTAATAATGTAGTTGGTACCTTTAAACTGCTGCAAGCTATGTTGGCCACCGATGTTAAAAAAATGGTATTTTCATCTACCTGCGCGACGTATGGTGTTCCCCATAAATTACCGATCACAGAAGACGAACCGCAAAAGCCAATCAACCCCTATGGCCAAACGAAGCTCGATGTCGAAAATATATTAAAAGCCTTGGCACAAGCAGAAGGCCTTAGTTTTGCCGCACTACGTTATTTTAATGCTGCCGGTGCCGCAGAAGATGGAAGTATCGGGGAAGACCATAAACCGGAATCTCATTTAATCCCATTAGCGATTCAAACCGCTCTTGGCCAGCGGCCTTTGTTAAACGTCTACGGGACAGATTACGATACCCCGGACGGTACTTGCCTGCGTGACTACATACATGTTGATGATCTCTCAAGAGCTCATATAGCAACTTTTGATAAACTACAAGAACCAGGCACCGCGCTTTGTTATAACCTGGGCACAGGACAGCCGACATCGGTAAAAGAGATTATAGACGCGGTTGAATCTGTATCCGGCAAAAAAGTACCCACACAAGAAGTCGAACGCCGCGCGGGAGACCCACCTGTATTGTACGCGGACGCTTCGAAAGCCGAAAAGGAACTGAATTGGGTTGTAAAATTCAACGATATTGGGAAAATTATAGAAACAGCATGGCGCTGGCACAAAAACAACCCCAAAGGCTACTCCGACAAGTGAGGACTAAAAACGCATGCAAAATTTCTGGTCTATAAAGGTATTTAAACTATTCGGCATACAGGTAGAACTACACTTTACCTTCATTTTATTGCTTTTGCTTTTTGCATGGGTTGGATTCTCAAACGATGGGCTACTGGGATCATTGCTGTATATAGAGATGATTTTACTGTTATTCTCATGCGTCTTGTTACACGAATTCGGGCATTGCTTTGTTGCTAAACATTATAAAATAATTGTGCCTCGCATAATACTTCTTCCCATTGGAGGAATGGCTCAATTCCAACGCATCCCGCGCGCACCCAAAAAGGAATTATTTATCACCCTTGCCGGACCACTTGTTAATATCGTTATTTTTGCAATCATTTACTTTTTCGTGGGATGGCCAAGTAAAGAATCTTTCGCCTCAAGCAACCTTGTTTCGTTCAAAGGAACTATGTATTTCTTAATGATCATAAACCTCCTTATGGGTACTTTTAACCTTTTGCCCGTCTTTCCTATGGACGGAGGCCGCATTTTGAGAGCCCTCATGGCGCTTAAGATGCCTTACCTCAAAGCTACCTACATAGCCGTTGTCGTTGGTAAAATATTGGCGTTAGTTGGCATTTTTATAGCCATTTTCTCATTATTCAACTGGTTACTCGCCGCGCTGTTTGCGTTTATCTATTTAGGAGCAGATGCTGAGTACGCCTACGTCAAGGCAGATGAGGCTCAGCGAAAAAAATTGCAAAACCTGGGTCGCCCGATGGAAGATGATGAAATTTGAAAATGAAAGGGGCTGAAAATGAAGTTAAATAAGTTGTATAGTGCATTACTTTAAGTGAAGGGGTATTTATGGCAACTTATTCCCGTCAAGATACACAGAAACAAATAAAAGACTGCCTGAGCCTATTAAAAATGGTTTTAGGGCCAGATCTTTTGGGAGTTTATCTCTACGGATCATCGATTAATGGTGGATTACAAAAGTATAGTGATCTTGACCTGTTGATTGTTTCTGAACGTGCAACAACGTATGAGGAGAAAACCAAATTAGTAACTAATCTTCTGCAAATTTCAGGTATCTACATGAAAAGTTCAAGATTGCCGATTGAGATGACAATTGTTGTGAAATCATCGGTTAATCCTTGGCGCTATCCTCCTTGTTTTGATTTTCAATATGGTGATTGGCTTCTTAAAGAATTTGAGGGCGGCAATATTGAGCCTTGGCCTACCAAAGAAATGCCAGATCTTGCCTTGCTTATCACACAAGTTTTATTAGCGAGTAAAACATTATGCGGATTAGATCCAGATCAATTGCTATGTAATGTGCCACATCGAGATTTTATGATGGCGCTGGTACATGAGTTGAAAGGTCTCATGGATAATCTTGATCATGATACCAGAAACGCCCTATTAACGTATGCTCGAATTTGGAATACTGTAGAAACGAATACTATTCAATCTAAACCTGCAGCTGCAGATTGGGTAATGAACCTGTTGCCGGATGTGTATCAGCCTGTTATGAAGCGTGCCAAAAGGATTTGCATCGGAGAAGAAAATGAATATTGGGATGATATCAATGCATTAATTAAACCTTGCGCTGATTTTATGATAAATAAAATTAACGAACAAATTTCTCTAACAAAAGATTTTGATTCTCAAAAGAGTTTAATAAAAATAGCTAAGTAATAAGTGCCATGAAAATCGATTACTGCACTGTTCGGTGGATGATGATTAGGCTAATTGATGCTGTTTGCAAAACTGGATCATATCCTCTGCTAGAGGCGCAGAGAAAGTCTCCTTAAAACTTTCGGCCTCAAATAACATTTCAGCCGAATGAAGAGCTTGGCGTTTCAGGGGAAGCTGATTTTCAAGGCGAGGCGTCCAGCCCTTTTCAATGAATTCTAAATAAAGGGTTTCGTCAGGTCCGTAAAGTTTGTCACCAATTACGTAATGTCCTAACCATAAAGCGTGGGTGCGAATCTGGTGTTTACGACCTGTTGTGGGTATGACTTTGGCGAATGTGTAGTCGTTGTTTGAAGAAATGGGCTCAAAACGAGTTTTGGCAGATTGGGCAGTTGGGTCTTCTCGCACAATTTGCTTCACGTAAACAGGACTGTTTATGTCTTTTGCTAGGGGTTGGTCTACATCAACAGGTGCTTCGAGTTTACCTTTTAGAATGGTGTAATATAGTTTATGAACCTTGCGATGCTCGACGGCTGATTGCAGGATGCTCGCCATTTCCTTGTGTTTGGCGAGGATAACAAGCCCACTGGTTTCTCGGTCTAAGCGGCTAACGAGATGAAGCCTTTCCAGCCCGACATATTCCCGGCAAGCACCTACCAGGCTAGACCAAGGGCCATTTTTTGAAGGATGGCAAACCACCCAGCCAGGCTTGTTAATGACTAAAAGATCATCATCATTGCGAATGATCCAAGAGGCTAACAGCTCAGGTGTAATCAAAGGAGCATCCTCACCCCATTTATCAAAATTTTGCATTTATAAGACCTTGTCCCAAACTTTTCTGATCGGGAAAAATAAACGCTTTTTAGCAGGGTAAGTAAATACACGATCAAAAAAGGAGGCTACACGCTCTGCGGATAAATACTCATTGGGTTCGTTATTATAAAAATAGGGCTCCTTAGCATATTCTAAATAAAGGTCATCATGCCGGTCGACATCTAGTATATGGGCGATAGCAGCATCCGTGTTGGCGAATTTTTGTACGTTTATAAAACTCTTAGGATTAAATTCATCATTGATTGCGAGGTTTCCCCAATAAATAGGGATACTTCTGGCTTGCATGGCGTGGAGAATTTTTTCTGTCGTGTAGCCCACTCTGGATTTATTTTCCATGGCTATTGTAAACTTATAGTCTTTGCAAAAAGCTACTTTATCCTCTACTAACTTATCCATGTTATTCAAGATCTTTCCGCCACAGTCTACATGCTTTTTTTGTAGGAGTTCTTTCAAAAAAGTTACTCTAAACTGGGCGCGCCTAGAACTGTTTGAAAACACAAAGTTACAGAATTTTTTCTTTTCGGCTAAAATTTTCTCCGGCTTTTCGTTTTTGATGAGATCGGAACCGTCTGTAAAATAAAAATAGTAGGGGAGGCGTAAGTGCCGAGGATCATCTAAATATGAAAAGGTCATGGCATAATCGCAGAGAGCAAAATTTGGTTCCTCGTACTCATTTTCAAAGACGATACGCGTGCAATTATAATCCAGGTAGCGCTTATTATTGCTCCCTAAATAAATAATAAAATCCGGCGAATTTGAGATCTCTATATTAAAAAACTTATTAAGGATCTGATAAAAGCGATTTTCCTCCAAGGGGCATTTTTCGAAACCGCCATCAAAATTGACGAAATTTAATTTAATTTTATGATTCATCAGATCAAGATTGTTTTGCGTATAGTTCTTCGTAAAGGCCTTTCCCTTCGCATAGTAAGTCATGCGTGCCTTCTTCTATAATCTCACCACTTTTAAAGACAAAGATGCGGTCAGCGTGCTTGATCGTGCTAAATCGATGGGCAATAATGATAACGGTTTTCCCTTTAAAGAGTTCCTCTAAAGCCTGTTGGATGAGTTGCTCGCTGTTGGCATCCAAGGCAGATGTCGCTTCATCGAGTATCAATATTGGAGCATCCTTCAAAAAGGCACGCGCGAGAGCAATGCGTTGTTTCTGGCCTCCGGAAAGCATCGAGCCGTTTTCGCCTACCAGGGTATCATAACCATTCTCTAGCTCTAGGATGAAATGGTGCGCAAAGGCTCGTTTAGCCGCAGTCATCAATTCCTCATGAGAGGCGCTTGGTTTACCTACCAGAATGTTGTTATAAATCGTATCGTTAAATAAAACAGGATCTTGAGAAACCAAGGCGATATTTTGCCTTAAGTCTTTTAACCGCATGTCTTTTATATTTATACCATCAATTGTAATGGAGCCATTTCCTTCCGCTAAATCGTAAAAGCGGGGAATGAGATGGGCAAAAGTCGTCTTACCCGCGCCACTGGGGCCGACAAGGGCATAGGTCTTTTTAGCCGTTAAATGCACTGTAACGTCTCGCAACACAGGTGCCATCTCATAGGCAAAAGAGACATTCTTAAATTGAATATTGCCCTCCAGTTTGCCCACAGGGTGGGGGACGGCAGGGTCATGAATCGTAATCGGTTCTTCTAAAATATTTTCTAGACGCTCCAAGCTGGCTAGACCTTGCTGCATCTCGCTATTTAACCGACCAAGTTTCTTGATGGGTTCATAGCTTAAATATAAAGCGCCCACAATGGATATAAAAACATCCGGCTCGATCTTGCTTTTGTAGGAATACCAAAAGGCCATGGCTACTCCAAAGGAAGCGATCACTTCAATGGAGGGAGATAAAATTGAAGTGTACTTTACAACTTTAAGAAAGCGTTCTCTTAATACATGGCATACGGCTTCGTAACGGCTGAGCTCGTATTCCTCTAAACAAAAGGATCTTATTTCTTTTACCGCACTTAGGTTTTGAGCCAGTCGGTGAGTCAACTCACTTGTCTGTTCTTGCATGGCTCGCGCTTTATTGCGCATTTTTATTCCTATGTAACGGATCGGTACAATGCAAAGGGGAATCGCTAATATAAAAATAATCAAAAAGACGACATCAGACTGTTGAAAACACATGTATACGATATAGCTGACCGCTCCCAACAGTGTAATGGGTTGCTTTAGGATCTCTTGTGAGGCGTTAATAATCGTCTGTTGCAGGATGGTTGTATCATTAGAAACACGTGATATCAAATCTCCCGGCTGTCTTTTATGGAAAAACGCAATCGGTAAATTTTGTATCTTTGCGAATACCTTTATCCTCAACTGCTGTAGGATGTATTGCCCGCAATACGATAAATAATAGCTGTTTAAGAAATTCCCACCGGCTCTGAAAGCGCTGACGATAACCGGCAGGGTGCAAATCAAAGTCAACGTCATTACGCTGATCGCTTCGTTGCTAAATATTTTTGGGTAAAGGTAACGAATCAAAACCGGTATGCCTAAGCCGGTAGACGCGCCATAAAAAATGCCAGCTAAAATGGCCAATATAAACGCCATTTTCACATCTTTGAGATAAACTAAGTAAGGAAATAATTTTTTCATTCTATGGAAGCAAGCTTTTCTAAAAGTGATAAAGTGGAATGAAACACACGTTCGCATGTTACATAATGGATCGGCATTCCACCACTTAGAGGGCAGTGATAGGGCTGCAAAATTATTTTCGGTGCATTAAAAACGGGACCTGTCCGCAGGGGATTAGTCGGGCCAAAAATCGCTATCACAGGTACACCTAAAGCGTTTGCTATATGCATTCCGCCAGTATCGTTACACACAACTACTTCGCAGGCTTGCATATACTTGGCAAACTGGAGCATGTTAGTCTCGCCTGCCAAGTCCTTTACGTTATGGGTGGGAAAACCGGTTGCTACATCTTTTGTGATGATAGCGTCTCGTATCGTTCCAAAAAGAAATATTCGGACACTTGGGTTATGCTCGATTAATTTGTGTATTAAGGAACGCCAATACTCTACTGGCCAACGCTTTGAGGGATTGTTTTCCGTTCCACAGATGAGGCCTATATTCTCTCTTCCGCTATCCAAGGGTATTATATCAGGGATGTCTTCCAAGGATAGTTGCAGTGGGGATAATTCTAACTTTTCATCAAAACCAAAGTAATCAAAGCACTGCCGCCACACATCTGTCTGGTGCTCCATTGTTTCGTCTAACCCCTTGGGTATTTTCCAGGTATGGGTTAATAAAGGTCTGAGCTTTTTAGCACGCAGCATCCCGAAACGTTGAGGGCAACGCGTTAAAAAGGCTTCCATATCGCCGCGAAAGGAATTTGTAAATAAGAAGTAGGTATCAGGATATTGATTCCTTAACTGCCAGAAGGAGCGCCAGTAATTATTCTTATTTGGTAAAGAAATATAGTTTTCAGCAATCCCAAGCCGCTTTAGGAAAGGCATAAAGGCATCTTTTGCTATAAGGGTTATTTCTGCGTCCGGCCTGCTCTTGCGCACCGCTCTTATTAACGGAATTGCCATGAGCACGTCACCTAACCAATTTGGCATCCGGAACCAAAAGCGTGTGGTTCGGGGGAGTTCTGTTTGGTTATAAAAGGCCTTTGTCTCCTCCAGCGCATTGCGTTTTATCTTTATCCCAAAGCGCTTACTCCACTCATTTTGTGTTCCCCAGCGATTATGTAGCCATAGCCAATCTCCACAATTTACTTCAGAGCTTCTCAATTTCTCCTCTAACCACTTGCCGGCCGCAAAAACAACGTTGTGAGACTCACTGGAATCACAGTCAATTTTCTCAATATCAATCTCTGCCTGCCAAAAGCCTTTTCTATTGGTATAAGCTGCGTAAACATCAGCATTGAATTTTTTAGCCAATAGCCCTGGCAGCTCTGTTGAAGATGCTAACCGGCCCATAAAAGTTGTCAATATACCTTGATAGCCGGCATTTTGATCAAATAATACTGCCACAGCACCACCGCTACGCAGGATCTCTATGGCTTCCGAAAACCCTTCTTTTCGGGACAACATCTTAACGCCGAATTTCGAGCGCGTCTCTCGAACCCATTGTTCTATTGCCGCATTTTTCAAGGGGCGATAAATAGTACCCGTCTCTGGTATGGCAGCATCGGTCAAACAGGGGATCATCGATATAGCATCTGCGTGTGTAAAGTGGGGGATAACCACAACAATCGGTTTTTTACGCTCTGCTATATCCCTGAATGTAGTATAGAAACGATCTGCGAGGCTAAAGCTCTCTCGCATTCTTTTCTTACTGAAGTAGGGGGACGCGAGCAAAAACATCCCAAGCTCTACAACAGATTGGCAGCTTCTTCTAGCTATTTTACGCCGCCAAGAGCTTTTCTTTTCCGGGAACGCGTGATGCAAGTTAGATAGAACCAAGCGTTTACGGCTACCTGGAATAGTATAGAGCAACCACCCGATTATTCCCGCTAATGCATGCGCTACAAATCGAGGCAAGTAGGCCAGTAAACTACCAAGAAATACTATTATATACTTCACCACTATCAATTTTAGTTGAAAGGAGTATAAAAGGGAACTATCTTTTTTGGAAGCATTATTGTCGTTAAATGATACGCGTTTTAGTCATCAAACCATCATCTCTTGGAGATATTATCCACGGGCTACAGGTTATCCAAAGCCTGAGAAACCAGTTAGGAAATGATGCACATGTCACGTGGGTCGCTCGAGATTGTTTTGCTGATTTTGTTGACGCCTGCGATACGGTAGACAAAACGCTCGTTTTCGAACGCAAGGGTGGTTTATTCGCCTTTATTTCTCTTATAAAACAAATTCGAAAAAACCCCTTCGATTACGTGCTCGACCTGCAAGGCTTGGCGCGTAGCGGTTTACTAACCTTTTTTGCTAAAGGAAAACGTAAGCTTGTGCGCTCCGACGCGCGTGAATTTGCTCGTTTTGCATCGACTGAACGAGTTCTATTGCCGACTCAACAGCCAGCCCATGCGGTTGATATTCTTTTAGGCTTCCTGCAAAAACTGGATCTCAAGCCCGAGCTCTCTGCCTCCCTTTCTTTTTCTAAACTAGATTTACCCAAACCACATCAGCCGGATTTAGAGATTAAAAACCCCATCCTCATCTTTCCAGATAGCCGCCGCGCAGAAAAGGAATGGCCTTATTTCTCTGAATTAACGAGACTCTTGCTGGAAAACTGCCCCAATCAACACATTATCTGGCTAGGACAAAAAAAAATCCCTGCCGATCCAAACTGGCCCAAACCCCATTTTCTTAACTGGATCGGTAAAACAGATCTCCTTGATATCATCCCCCTGATTAACCAATCGGCCTTAGTGATCTGTAATGATAGCGGCCCAATGCACCTCGCTGCTGCTATGGGAAAAACTGTTTTGACCCTCTTTGGCCCAACTTCGCCCAAACAATACGGCCCCTATCCCTTGAATAACCCGAATCACCACATACTGACCGCAGAAAATGGTAACCTGGCCCGCCTAGGGCCCGATACGGTATTGGAAAAGGTTGCAGAAATCATTAAGTGTTGCCCCTAATTATCCCAAAAATCAGGAATTTTCCCTTCTTTACGCAAGTCATCCAGAACATCTCCAGGTGGCTTTTTATAGGTAATTTTTCCATCTTTCACGATTTTATTCTGTTTTAATGCTATTCGCTCTATTCGCCTTATCTTACGTTGCTTTTCAGAAGTCTCCATTCGATTCCGATGAAGCCCTATTGCTTGGGTCTGCATATTCTCATCCGACAAGTCTTCCATCGGAATCATCTGTTTTCTTTCTTTGCGGATATAATTGGCTAATTTGGGCTCATTTTTGCAAACCTTCTCCCACGGCGTCATTTTTTTATCAAACTCCTCTTTAGAAATAATTTTAATTTCTTTTTCGATTTTGAATTCAAATAATTTTTTGCCTTCGTTAAGCTCTTTAAAATCTAACGATTTCTTTTTTCCTCCCTTTTTATGCTGAATGTCTCTTTTATCCTTAAGTGCATTCTCTTTATTAACAATTATTTGAGAATTAAATGTCTGTTGATTTAAGGGGTTAATGTCCTTTGGGATCTTGTTCATAACGGGAATAAGATAATCTCTAAAATCAAGCAAATCAAGTATGAATCTGTTACGCGGCTCATTTCATGGTTTAGATATAAGATAATCTAACAAACGTTACTTTCTTGTCTTACACCAAATTTATAACAATAAACCTCTGTAAATCCTCATCAGCCGGATCAATTTTTCATTCTTTTCAACACACGCTGAACCGCCACTTTGAAATCGGTAAACCAGCCCTGTATCCCAGAAATAAAACCTATAGAGCAAACGAATCTTCCAATTATCCAGGAAGTAACGCAAGAGAGCATAAAAAATCATCTCCAAAAGACGGCCGAGACACTAGAGGATTTTTTAGTTAACGGTAATTTTTAAAGTACTTAAAACTGCTTTTTTAGAAGAACCCCTTTTTTGATCAAGAAAGAGGTTCTTGCATTTTGGGTTCTCCCATATCGACAGTATTGTACTATACTGTGGCCGCTTCGTTTTTGCATTTAGATTGAGATTTGCTTAAAATTTCTTTTTTATAGGCTTACATGGAATTAACGCTCGTCATCATGGCCGCCGGTGTTGGAAGTCGTTACGGTGGTTTAAAACAATTAGATGCCATCGGCTCTTGCGGCGAAACGATCCTCGAATACTCGCTCTATGATGCCTACAAGGCTGGTTTTAACCATGTTGTATTTGTTATTCGTAAGGAAACGGAAGACCTTTTTAAAACAAAAGTGCTCCCTAGGCTCCCTAAAGCACTTACGGTTCAATTTGCGCATCAAGAGCTTCATTCTTGTATGCCAGAGGGGCTTAGCGTCCCTGTTGATCGTACTAAACCATGGGGGACAGGCCACGCACTTTTGGTAGCAAAGGATAAGGTGCAAGGCTCCTTTGCTGTTATTAATGCTGACGACTATTACGGCCCTCAAGCTTTCCAACTATTGGCAACGTTTCTCAAGGCCAACCACACCGATTATGCCATGGTTGGTTACCCGCTAAAAAATACGCTTTCAAAAAATGGTTACGTCTCCCGTGGCCTTTGCCAGATATCAGAAGAGAGTAATCTCTTGTCTGTAAAAGAGCTCACGCACATAGAATCCATTGCAACAGGCGCGATTCTTTATACGGATGAAAATAAAAAAAAGCACCCCCTCACGGGCAACGAATTGGTCTCTATGAACTGTTGGGGCTTTCAAAGCAAAGTATTCCAGGCTCTTCAAGAAGGCTTCACTCATTTTCTGAAAACAGCAGAGCATCCCGAAAAAGACGAATTTTACCTACCATTTCTCGTAGACCAGCTTATACAGAAGGGCCAAGCCTCGGTATCCGTTCTCAAAAGCACAGATCCTTGGTATGGGGTGACTTACCCCGAAGATAAGCATTGGGTATGCTCAGAAATCAAAAAGCTCTCTCAGTCCAACCTGTACCCACAGCCACTTTGGCCCTAGGCAGTTAGATTCCTTTTTGAGAGAAAGTAAAAATAATACTTTACTTTTCAGTGAATCACTGAGATAATGTAATAACAAACTATTACAGTAGTATTCTATTACAGTTATGAAAAACCTTGAAAAAGATCTCTATAAAGCAATTACCAAACTTGATTCCGTTGAGGAGTGTTTTGCATTTTTTCGCGATCTCTGCACACCTGCAGAAATAGAAGCTATGAAGGGGCGTTGGCAGGTTGCCCAGATACTTGAGGAGGGCAAGCTTTCGTATCGAGACATACATCATGAGACCGGCGTCAGTATCGCCACCATCGGCCGTGTCGCTCGCTTCCTTAATCAGGAAAACTATAAGGGCTACCGAACTGTTCTCGATAAAATAAAAAACAAGCCATCATGAAACAATATATCATTTTCTTTTCTTTCCTATTAACGCTGTCTGTCTCTCTTTTTGGTAACACAAATGAACAAAAAAAACAGGTTACGATTGCTATCAGTCAAATTGTGGAGCACCCGGCGCTTGATGCTACGCGTGCGGGCATAGTAGATGAGTTGAGTGAATTTGCGGAACGTGAGGGTGTTGAGTATCGTTTCTTTTTTGAATCGGCTCAGGGGCAGACGTTGATCTCATCCCAAATTGCTCAAAAGTTTGCGGGCATGCGCCCGGATGTCATTGTAGCGATTCCCACGACAGCTGCCCAAGCCGCTGCTGCTGCTACTTCTCGAAACAAGGTGCCTGTTGTATTTAGTTCTGTAACCGATCCGTTAAAAGCGGGGCTCGTGAAATCGATTGAAAATCCGGGGCGTAACATCACAGGTGTATCAAACTTCATTCCTGCAGAGCCGCAGATTGAATTTTTCAAAACAGTGCTGCCAAATTTAAAGTCTATTGGTATTGTTTATAATCCAAGTGAAGTAAATTCTGTTGAACTCGTGAATATTTTTAAGGAATCTGCAAAAAAATATGGTATAATTGTCGAAACAGCTCCGGCAATGTTAACAACAGAGGTAGGTTTAGCAGCATCCGCTTTAACAAGCAAGGTAGACGCACTCTTTGTCACTAATGACAATACGGCGTTGTCTGCATTTGATTCTGTTGTACGCGAGGGCAACAAGGCAGGTATACCTGTATTCGTGAGTGATGTAGATGTTGTAGAGCGTGGAGCTTTGGCAGCATATGGTCCAAATCAATACGAGTTGGGTCGCCAAACCGCTAAAATGATTCTAAAAGTTATTAATGGCAACGATCCCGCCGGCATACCGGTTGAGTTTCCTGATGCTGCCGAAATATGGATCAATCTGGATGCGGCTAAAAAAATCAATCTTACACTTCCACAAGAGGTTATTCAAAACGCTGATGTTGTCCTTGGGCAAAGTTAACTAATTATCATGAATGTCTTACAACTCTTTGGCGCATTAGAACTCGGGCTTATTTATGGGATCGTTGCCCTGGCGGTTTATTTAACGTTTCGGGTGATCGATTTTAGGGATCTTACCGTAGATGGCTCACTGCCACTGGGAGCAGCGGTCTCTGCCATACTCATTATAAATGGTTATAACCCTTGGCTAGCATTGATCGCTTCGGGTATTGCCGGGGGAGTCGCCGGGTGGATAACGGGCGTTCTCAGCACACGTTTCAAAATAATGCCGCTGCTGGCGGGTATATTGACAATGACGGCTCTCTATTCCGTTAACATACGCATCATGGGGCGCCCTAACATCGCTTTACTCAACGATGAAACCATTTTTACGCATTCGAGTAACCCGATTATTATAACGCTCATAATCGTCTTAGTCGTCAAGGCTGCGATCATCTATTTAATGAACACGCAATACGCGCTTGGTCTACGCGCCATTGGTAAAAACCCACGGGTTTCTAGAGCCATGGGAGTGCGTGTAGGCTTTGGTATCAAAACTGTTCTTGCTGTCAGTAATGGTCTTGTTGCCTTAGCGGGTGGGCTGCTAGCACAGTTACAAGGGTTTGCAGATGTTTCCATGGGATTAGGCACACTGGTCGTTGGCTTGGTAGCAATTATCCTAGGGGAAAAGATTTTTAGAAATTTTTCCATCTCGGGTCTGCTTGTTAGCTGTCTTGTAGGTTCCATAATATATCGCTTGGCAATTTCATTTGCGTTAAACACACACCTGTTTGGCATGAAGGCATCAGACCTCAATCTCATAACGGCCGTCATTATCATTGTAACGATGATCCTCCCGGGTCTTAAAAAAAGAAAATCTTAATAGGTACACCCATGCTTGAAATTCACGATATACATGTCACGTTAAACGAGAGAACCCCTATTCAGAAAAAGATCCTCAATGGGATCACCCTCACCGTCAATCCCAATGAGGCCATCGCGGTTATTGGGGCTAATGGGAGCGGTAAAACCACTTTTATGAATGCGATTGCCGGCGAAGTTAAGATCAAATCCGGTAGCATTAAGATTGATAAAAAAAATGTCACCAAGTGGGATACTCAACAGCGTTCCGCAAGTGTCGCACGCGTCTTTCAAGACCCACTGGCGGGAACTTGCGGGGAGCTCACCATTGAAGAGAATCTGGCACTGGCTTATAACAGAGGCAAACCACGTAACTTTCTTCCCGCAATTACAAAAAGCATGAGAGAGCTTTTTAAGGAAAGCCTATCTGAGCTGAAGATGGGCTTGGAAAAACGATTGAAGGACCCCATGGAGCTCCTCTCCGGCGGCCAACGTCAAGCGATCAGCCTCGTCATGGCCACGCTACAACCCAGCCAGATCCTTTTATTAGACGAACCCACAGCCGCACTGGATCCCAAGATATCCACTAAAGTTCTTAATTTAGCCGATAAGCTCATCGAAAAATATTCGCTGACAACGCTTATGATCACCCACAGCATGCAGCAGGCTCTCACCTTTGGCTCACGTACGATTGTGCTTAGCCAGGGCAAAATCATCCGCAGTATATTAGCTGAAGAGCGCTCGAATATGACCGTTGCTGATTTGATGGCTATATTTGAAGAGTAAGGAACCAGCCTAGGAATAGCCCAAAAACTGTGCTTAAGTGCCCTGTGGCTTTAGTTTGTTGAGCTCATCTACCTTGATAGCAATCTCATCGCAGAGGCTTCCTATTAGCTTGATTAATAATGAGATCTTTTCTTCTTTATCATCACGCTTGAATGGTGATAAACCCAACGCTACAAGTTCTTTATAACTGCGAAGATCCCTTAAAACAACAGCTGCATAGCGTAATTCCTGTTCAGTGTATTTTGAAGCGAGTAGACTATATAAAAGGCTTTGAACATTTTCCAAAGAAAATGCATATCCATCTTCGACATCACGCAAGATCGTTTTCCTCACTACTATAAAAAGATTGTCATCGGCATCCTCTATCCAAGTTTCATTAAAATATAACTGGTGTAGTTTGGCTTGCTGGTTGAGGGGTAATAAACCGTAAAGGTTTACCTCTTTTTTTAATAAATTATAATTGAGCAGCATTTCCTTTAATGAATCATCTGTCTGCCTGGGCACAATAGGCTGATAAACCTCGACCAGTAGCTCATCCGTAGCTGGGCCTGCGAAATAATCTAAACATTTATTTATGCCACCCAAAATACTAGGAGGTTGTTGTTCATTATTATAATGGACTTGCACGTCATAGATTTCTTCTTTCTGTAAAAGGGTACAGTAATAAGCAAAATAGCTCATAACATCCGAATCCATGTTTTCCGCAATATTGGCCATCGCTTTTACCTGTAGGTTCATGCCCATTTCTTGCTTTGTATACTCCTCCATAAGGGGCATGATCGAGCAGATAGACGCGCGACAAAATTCAAGCAAAAATAAATCCGTTGCATTGCATCTATTTTTAATAACACACTCCAGAAGCCCGTGAGCCTTGCTCGATTGTTCTCTATTTTCAAATCCATTTTTCCAATTCATAAAGAACTTTTTTAAGGAATCGGATGTGATGGCCTGTTTTAAATCATGCTCAAGGAAAAGCATCACAATCTCTAAGATATCTTCTGGAGGTGTTACACAGGAGATCTCACTCCCAAAACAATAGACAATAGAGCCTTCAGGAAAATAGGATTTTTCACTATACGCTTCTCTTAAAGTAGCTAACCGCTCTTCACTCACAGTATTGCAAAAGGCGGTAGTGCCATCGTTTGCAATAACGGCTTCTTGATCTTCAATAACCAGGCTTTCTGCGTAACGAGAATCAAGCTTTTTCAATAAATTTTGCTGTTCTTTTGTTAGAACAACAAACCCTTCAATAGGGTCATCTCCTTCAAACATTGACCAATGGCCATAGGAATTAGATAAAAGGTTATAGAGAACATAGGCGGAAAGTATTGCATCGTAATTCGTCAAGGTGTCCTCCGTGGGATTCAAAAACAAATAAAGGCTGTTTAACGTACGCGTATAGAGATAAGCAAATATGCCTAACTCTTTGTCGGTTGATTGCTTTTCCTTGGGAAGCGCCTGGTTTATTTTTTTGATTTCAGAGAATACCTTGCCATAAATACTTTCATTATATTTTAAGCCGTAATAATTTTTAAGAGCAGGAAATTCAATTCCATGGAACAAGTCCGATAATTTTAGATTCTTTTCACCTGTGCCTAGCTTGCTTGAAATGAGGTCACATTTTCTATTGGCAAAATCGTATTTACAGTTTACTAAAGCGTCCTCGTAGGGTTTGATGACCGATGTACCTAAGGCAGCCTTATAAAAATCGCTATTTACGGGATTACGCAGAATTTCCAATATTTCATCGTAAGTCAGGTAGTTTAGTATGTTTGTTAAGCAATCAGGATCTCTGTCTGCAAGCGTCTTAAAGGTTGTCAGACCTCTGTTTTTTTCTAAACACACGGAAGCATCCCCTTTGGGTACGGCTACCGGCTTAACCTTCTTAAAGAGGGGCTTCCCGTTTACATCATAGGCCAAATCTTCTCTTTCTTTTCGCTTCTTTGTCGGCTGACTTCCAATATTGCTTGTATTATTTTCCATATAAATTAATTAAAGTAGGCAATTACCATATATTGTAATTAAATTCATTGCAATATATAATTATGCTAACTTCCCCACCTTACCTTAGAAATTTTTCAACGAAGGCCAATTTACCCAATAAACACTTTATTCAACTGATCGAGAACCCATTGATGCACGGAGAATTTTGCTTTTTTGCAGGCTAACAGTTCTTTAATTTGATCTGAAAGGCCTTTTACGCGTAGATTATTTTTGGCATCTTTAATAGCCTTTTCCAGTTCCGTTGAAAGAGCTTTTGTTGTGGCCTTGCCTTGTATGTACTCGGGGTACATTCCTTTATTTAAGAGGATGTTGGCAATACCAAGGTAGGGGATCTTGATAAGCATACGCCCTAAGAGGTAGGTAAATAAATTTGCTTTGTAAACCACCACGCCAGGCACACCTTCTATCGAACATTGTAGGGAAATAGTTCCGGAACTCATCAGAACGGCTTTAGCAGTCACCATCTCATCACTGCGAAGGAAGGATACCTGGTCTACTAATGTCGGAAAATCGGTCTCTAAAATATCTTTTAAAATATTATGTAAAAAGGGAGTAGGGTAGAGCACAACGGCTTTCTCGTCCGGCATCGTTCTTTTCAACCTTAAGAATGCATCCAGCATGAGGGGAAAGATGCGCTTTACGGCAGCTTTACGGCTTCCGGGAAGTAACAGCACGCGACCGTTTTTATCATACAATATGTTATTATGAAAGTGCTTGTCTATAAAAGGGTGGCCAACGAATTGAACGTCCAAATCAGTATCCTTGTAGCAAGCCACTTCGAAAGGGAAAATGACGGCCAGGGAGTCCAAATACTTTGCCATTGCAAATCGTCTCTTTGCTTTCCAGGCCCATATCTGTGGGCTAATGTAGTACAATAGACGAATAGCTCCACCGGCTTTGTGCGCCAGCTTTTCTTCATAGAGGGCTTTGGCTAGGCGTAGATTAAATCCCGGATAATCTACAAAACAGACCGCCTTGGGTTTGTGTTCTCTAATCCAATTGAGCGTTTCGGAGAATATTCGTTTAAAGAAGCCATAATGTTTTAAGACTTCGAAGAATCCCACAACAGAGGCTTCGGTAAGATCGAACAATAGCTTAGCACCGGCTGCTTTAAGTTCTCCTCCTCCGATTGCGTAAATGTTTAAGCTCGGGTTTGCCGCTCTCAAATTTCGCACCATAGCGGCTGCGTGCTCATCTCCGGAATGCTCTCCGGCAATAATCAGTAGATCTACACTTCCCTCTACGGGTGCGTTAAAAGCGCTATGCAAATTTGTTATCTTGCTCACGTATTTGTTGTGTTATTTCAATAGCTACTTCGAGGGCAGAGGTACCTAATGTCACGCCGACTTTAGGATCTGTTCCTTTTTCAACACAATCAATAAAAGCTGCGAGCTCTATTTTCAAGGCTTCACCGCGCTCAATGGGAACATCTTCGCGCGTCAAATTATCGTTATCTTTATATAAAATATGACCCTTTTGGTTCATAAAATCTAAGGACAAATACTTGTGCGCTTGGAATACCCGAATTTCGCGGATCTTCTTTAAACTCACGCGACTTGTATTCAAATTAGCCACACAACCGTTTTGAAACGTAATACGAGCATTGGCAATATCTTCATGCTGAGATAATACATTCACGCCGATGGACTCAATTCTGGCAATAGGAGAGTTCACTAACTGCAAGATCACCCCAATGTCATGGATCATCAAATCTAATACTACGCCTACTTCTGTTCCTCTTGGATTAAACGGTGCGAGGCGATCTGCCGTTATAAAACGTGGCTCGTTTACAAATTCCTCCAGAAAGTTCATTACCGGGTTGTAGTGCTCTATATGGCCTACTTGTACCATACATTTATTGCGTTTGGCCAATTGTAGTATGCAACTAGCTTCTTCTAGCGATACACATAAAGGCTTTTCAATTAACAGATGGCAACCGGCTTCCAGTAAGGGCATCGCTACTTCGCAATGCTTGTCTGTAGGCACAACGACACTGACGGCATCACAGGCTTTCCCCAGCTCTTTAATACTGGCGAAGCGTTGGCAATTGTAGAGGGAACAGATTTCATTCGCCTTTTCGTCATCGACTTCGCAAATTCCAACCAGCTCACACTGTTCCAAATCGTTATAAATACGAGCATGCTGCTTGCCTAGATAACCTACGCCAGCCACACCACATTTGATTTTTGCTTCTTTACCCATTTTTTTAAAACAAGATAACGATTTTCTCACAAACATGCTCACTTAATCAAGCATGCATTTGCAATTCATACACATTATACCCAGAGGAATTTTCTTAGACAAAGCGTCCTCTCCCTAAAGCATTATGAATTAAGCGTATACAATAAAATAATATCATACAATTATTTTAATTAAAATTAATGCTTGATTTAATATTAAATTAATATATTATTTAATTCTATGAAAACAAAACTATTATCAATATTAATTGTAGTCGGTTGTGCCCTAACGGGACTCCTCAATGCAGCAATGCACCCCCTAACAATAACCTCAAACATAGATGAACCGCTAACGGCTAAAGTCGAACTGCAGGAATGCGTCGGCAGAGACATTTGTCTTCTCATGCATATCGAGAACGATAAAGGCGTTATCACCGAAATCCCGGTTGAAAAATATTTAAAAGGACCTCTTTTAGAATATACAGATGTGTATACACAAAAGGGTGTTTTTGTTTTTTATGATCAAAACAACAATGCTCTAGCTGCGATTCACTTGAAGGATAAACAAGATCGCAAGGAAGCACAGTTGAAAAATGGCAAATATGTCGTCTTCGAATTCTCTTCTGCGCCTAGTACGACACTGCTCGGTAAGCAACAAGGAGAAGTGGATATTCTAGGTATTGAAGATTACATGATCTACACGATCAATATCAGATATCTAAATGATGCGGAAAACTTGAACAACCGCAGCAATGACCCTTCTGAAGTAGGCTTGCCATCAAATTCTTAAACAAATAAACAACAATATGAAAAGGGGAGATACTAAAAATATCTCCCCCTTTTTTTTATTATTCAATTTCTTTCAATTCGACAGGATCTTTTGGATGCTTTGGCTCTTTAATAAAGAGACACACGACGGCCGCAATCGCTAACATAACGGGGATCACTATCAAGGCACTTCGGAAATCAGTAGCCGTGTTATAGAAGCAGTTAATTGGGCCTAAACTCAAATCCATACGAGATTTTGTTTGCAGGATGTAGCCCACAACCGGTTGAAAAACCCCACCCAAAAGCATTACAATCATATTGGTAACACCGATTGCTGTTCCTTTGGCGTAATCCGGGTTGGCTTCAATGTTAGCCACAAAACACGCTACCTGGGTGGATGCAACTAGACCGGCGCAAAAGAGAAGCACCTTAAGGACACCAATCGGCAGGCTAGGGAATAAAATGAGCCCCCAGAAAAGGATCGCAGAAATAACCGATCCCCAAAACATAGGCATCTTGCGCTTACCCACTTTATCTGAAAACCAGCCCGCAAAAGGTGCGCCAATCATCCATCCCCAATATAATAGAGCAACAGCATTGGCTGCAACAGACTTAGGAACATCAGACACATGCATAATGTACTGAACCCCCCACAGGTCTCCAAACACGGAAAGGGAAAGATATAGGCAGCTACCTACGATGCCGATGTACCAGGTTTGCCTGTTCTTGAGGACAACTTTTAGGCTATGGAAAAACTTATGCTCAACATTGTACTCCCTTCTCTCCTCTTCCCAATAGGGTGTTTTGGGAATCGTCATCAGCAAAAGCAAGGCCACTCCTAGACCGATAATGCCGGACCAGAAAAAGGCATCTTGCCACCCTAGGCTGTCCACAAAAGGTGCTAAAACTGCCCCTCCCATAATAGCGCCTAACATACCTAAAGTAGTCGTCAAGCCGGAGAAGAAGGCCACGTGGCGCGATGGATGCCACACCGTCACTAAATACATAACGCCCACAAATGCAAACGCCGAGCCCAAGCCCATGAAGAACCTGGCCAATGTCAAAACGGCTATATGATTACCCATGTAGGCCGGCAAGATACAACCGAGCGCGACAATTAGGGTTGCGGGGACAAGCAGGCGTTTTCCGCCATAACGGTCAAATAAAACCCCCACAAACAACTGTAAAGGTGCGTATATATAGTAATAAGTAGCGAGTGATGCTGATAGATCTCCTACATTAACATTGTAGAATTCGCTTAACTCACTCTTCATCACACTTGGAGCGACTCGTACTAAGTATTCGTACAGATAGAACAGTGCCGCTACAATCCAGATGATCCATCCCTTAAACCTTATATTCGGTATTGGGCTATGCCTAGGGTGGAAGTGTTTTTCTTTCATGCTCGCTTATCGTTTGCCTAAAGTTTGAGTCGATTGTGGTAAATTTAAGAAGAAACGTCAATTTTTTATTCCCAAAAACCCTTACAAAGCCGGCTGTGGAAGCAATGACAACATCAATTTACCTTAGACAGTGTAAAGAAGGTTGCCAGCAATGGGTTTATGTATTACACACATTATCTTATGCAAGAAAAACGTGCTGTATTGCTATTAAATTTGGGTTCCCCTGCATCAACAAGTGTACCCGATGTACGGGCTTATTTAAAACAGTTTCTGTGGGATGAACGTGTTCTAAACAGCTCGGCACTTGTCCGTTGGCTTGTTCTTAACGTGTTTATTTTACCGAGACGGCCAGCAAAGTCTGCTGAAGCTTATGAAAAGATTTGGACAAAAGAGGGCTCCCCGTTGATCACTGAAAGCAAACGGCTTCAAGAGAACTTGCAGAAAATTTTAGACCTACCTATCCTGCTGGGTATGCGCTACGGAAAGCCTTCTACAGGGGAAGCCATTGAGCGGCTAAAACAACAGGGCATTGAGGAAGTTTTTGTAATGCCCTTATACCCGCATTACGCTATGTCCAGCTACGAAACGGCAGTAGTCCATACCAGAGAAGAGATTGGCCGCATCTACCCACAGCTAAAGGCAAATTTTTTACAACCCTTTTATCAAGATGCAGGCTATATTGATGCGCTTGTTGAAAATGCAAAGCCTTTTATGGAAGAGGATTTTGACCATTTACTCTTTTCCTTTCACGGAATTCCGGAAAGCCATTTACGCACCGCAGATTCCTCTAAGGCACATTGTTTAATGGTCAACGACTGCTGCAAGACCTGTAGCCCAGTACAATCCACCTGCTACAAACACCAATGCCTGATGACCGTAAAGCGGTTCATAGAAAAGACAGGATTAGATGAAAGCAAGTACAGTATTTCTTTTCAATCCCGTTTGGGGAGAGAACCTTGGCTAAAACCATACACGGATCATGTCCTTGAGGAATTGCCGAAAAGGGGAGTGAAGAAGCTCCTAGTAATGTGCCCTTCTTTTGTGGCAGATTGTTTGGAAACGCTTGAGGAGATTACTATGTCTGGTCGCGATTCCTTCATAGGAGCAGGCGGTGAAGAATTCGCACAAATTCCTTGTCTCAATAACCACCCAAAATGGATTGAGTATTTGGCGGAAGAAATCAGGCAGTGGCATGAGAAAGAAGTACCGGAATTAGTCTAAAGCTAGACTATATCCAAATTCACCATCTTAGCGCTTCGAGATACGGGCAAACATGCCTGTAACGAGATAAGTCGCTAAGCGTGTAAACTATTGCCTTGATGTAGACAGGTCTAACCGCCGACCTCCAAAATGCATACACCTGTATTATTACAAGTCTACAACAATAAAAATCTTGCAAGAATTTAAGGCGTAAAACAAAATACTACATCTTAATAAATACAAATAATAATAATTAAATGAATAATAGTAGAATTGGAAACCTTTTAAATTACAATAAATCAGAAAAAGAATGCCTTCTAAAAAATCATGAGATTAATAATTCCAGGTTAAAAGCTAAGACAAGCCCTCGCGAAACTGATCTCGTAATATTTTTGGGGCATAAAAAATATGTTTTTCAAAGCAGGTATTTGAAGAGTATGCTAAAGGAGGTCATGGATGGAAAAATATCAGCTAAAAGCGCACTTTTTTCTATCAAAAAACATTACCTTGATGACAGCGGACAAACTAAAAAGGCACAAGAAGCTCTTGTAGACGTTTTTCCCGAAATAGAGTTTTTCGAAGATATCATCCAGAATCAGGAAAATATATCTATTGGACAAAATTCGTATTCGGGATTTAAATACGATTTCGAGAACTATAATGGCAAAGATTTATTTGATGAAATCGTAATTGATTGCTTGCAATGCATAGCTAATTGCGATGATGACACCGAGGCGTCAGCGGTTCAAATCATTGGTCTACTCGAAGATCGCATAACCGATATAAGAAAGCTTAATACGCAACAGCAAGCGAGGATAAACGACTTGATCGGCTCGTTACTGCAGGACTACAAGAAGAGTAAACTGGAAGACATTTTTCATTATGATACCCATCTGTCTACTGTGGGTATATATCTAGCCGTTACACAGGATTCATACCTAGCTCTGAAATATTTTCTAGAAACAGAAGAGGGTACTTACGACCTAAATTTCCAGGACAAGACAAGCGGTGATAATCTTTTGATCACTGCGGTTTGCCACAAAAGTGAAGATTGTTTGGAAATACTTATAAATGAAAGGAAAAAGCACGGCAAAAGCGTTGATATGCCCATTAATAAGAATGGAGAAACAGCATTCTTATTAAGCGCTAAACTAGGTTTTTTTAATGCTTTTGAACTGCTTTGCAAAGCAGGGGCAGATACGACTAAATTGACTAACTCTGGCATGGATTGGCTTTACCTAGCACTGTCTAGTAAAGACAACAGCTTTATCGAAAAAATTTTGCAGGAAAACGAACACCTTCCTGACCCCCTTTGTTCTAAGGTAATTCAACAGTCCAAGGGCATCTTGGAATATGCCTCTATATTTTCATGCGATGATCTTGTGATAAAAAATTTGCCTAAGGAGAAATTGCAGATCTCTCAACTCATCTTCAAGTTGCATTTTTTAGGACTTATATTGTCTAAAGCCAGTGGTTCTATCGGTAGCGTCAGCAGGGCTGTTCTTTCGGACTATCTAAAAAAATATGCTGATTTAAGGCAGAATGCTATCGCGAAAAACCTTAAAGTGGTTATTGAAAACGAAGGTCATTGGGTGAATTTAACAACGCATCCGAAAAACAACCCCATAAAGGAAAAATGCCGATGCGTTAACCTCATGTTTAACGACCTTAATCGACACACCAAAGCGTATATAGCACTCGATAATAATCCGAACTCGAATGATGAAAAATTTATCATAGATTGTAACGGGGGCGCTGAACCCGTGAAATTAGAAAGTACAACAAAAATAACCGGTTTTTTAACTGAAAAAAAGAAATCCATCGGAAAAGAGTGTTCGGGTGTGACTGTTTTCAAAGTTGTACAATTGAATGAAGAAGATAATTCCTTTAAGGAAAAAATTAAAGCGGCTAGGGAGAAAAGTCATTATATTGAAAAAAACTTACAGTTGATTTTCAAGAAACATGTCGTAGAAAAACGTCAAGCAACCGGTAATTGTACTTATTTTAGCCCGATGTTGGCCTTAAGCACACTGTGGGGAGTAATAGACTTAGAGCAAAGGGGTGTTTCATGGGAAGCCAATTCCGCTTATTTTCAAAAACTTAAAGCAGCATGTGCTAAACAAGAAAATTATCAAGCATTTGAATCATGGCTATCTAAAACTGTCTTAAAAGAGGCCATGGAGATCTACAGCAAAATGGATGTGGAGCAATTTAAGGAAAAATATCCTCAGCTGTATATTGAAAAGATTGATATATTAACCCGCTCTTTAGCGCAACTTATAATAGACAGTAAAAACCAAAAGGACTTAGCCGAAATTGTAGCCTTAATTCCGGGTAATTTATTCCAAGCTGTTTTTTCTCGAATGTACAGCCATTCGGATCAAAAACTGCCAGAGCCATTTCTTATTTACCTAGCTTATAACCATTCAAAAAAGTTTAGCAAAATACTGCAAATCGTCAGCCAAGAGCAGGTAGAAAAGCTACTTTCCATAGAGGATATATTGGGAATAAGCCTTTTGGATCATATTTCTATGGATGCAGATCTGCTAGGCAAATTCTCCAATAAGGCACAGGCCATAATCGAAAAACTACTACAGGAAGAAGTGCCTACAAATTTGATTACGTTTAATCTTAAGAAAAGGAAACAATCATTCGGGGATTCAAGCATAACCAAAAAGAGCAAGTGCGAATTACCATTCTTTAATGATTTTAAATAATATAAAGCCATCGGATAGCATATATTTTATACAAATTACTGCAAACGGTTTTCTTGACAGTTTCGTATCTTGCCTTAAGTATATAGGCTAATATGGCAAATTACCTTGAAGAAACCCGCACACTCCTATGGATGGGCACCGTGCTTTATGGGCTAGCTTTTATTTTCGCGTTAGCTTCGCTTATTTTAGAGCGGCATTATAGCAGAATGATCTTTTACACGCTGCTCGTTGGTGGGTTCTTCTTTCAAGGAATAGGCCTTTACCTGCGTGGGTTGACGTTCTTTGCGTTGCCGTTGACAAATCCCATGGAAATCGTGCAGGTCATCTCCTGGTCTTCGATGCTACTCATTCTAATGGTTCAGATGTCCTTTAGGCTCGTGTTGCTGGGCTTTTTTGGAACAGCTATGTCTACCATCCTCGGGCTCCTTTCTCTTTCCATTGCAGGCTGGGATTACCCAAACCTGGCATCCTCTTTCGCAAACCCCTGGATAGAGTTTCACGCAGCGCTGGCTATTTTTGCTTATGGTGTTTTCGGAATCTTAGCAATCAATGCCCTGATGTACTTACTGCAACATTACGGCCTAACTCATAAACGCTTTGGAGGGCTTTTCGCTTTATTACCTTCGTTGCAGCAACTAGATGACTTAATGACTCGTCTGTTATTAATGGGGGTAACTGTTTTTACCGTAGCGTTATTCTTGGGAACGCTGACTTGGGTGAGCGACTATAAAAGTGTCAGTTTCCACACATTGGTGTACTCATGGGTCTTATGGATATCCTATTTCTCCATTCTTATTCTTAAGGAAAAGAAACGCTGGATGAGCCGTAACGTGGGCTGGGCTTGCTTGATATTATTTTTATTCGTACTGGTTTCACTTTGGCCGATTCATACGTACTAGATTGATTTTTAGGGAAAATGGAAGAACATTTATTGCTACTAGGTTGTTCGCATAAGTCTGCTCCCTTGCACGTGAGAGAAAAGTTTTCTATCTCACCTCAAGGGGTTCCTGCTCTTTATAATGAGATGAAGCGTTGCCCGGATATCTTAGAGAGCGTTGTGCTAAACACCTGCAATCGTGTGGAACTTTATTCTGTCATACGACCCGGCTTTTGCTTTGAGGGGCTTGCCAAATTTTTTTGTGCCGTAAACAACGTTAACCAAGCCCTTTTCAAAGAGCATAGCTTTGAGCAACGCGGTAAGAACGTAATTATGCACGCCTTTTCCGTGGCTTCAGGAATCGAATCTCAAATGGTGGGGGAAACCGAGATCTTTGGTCAATTCAAAGAAGCCTATATGACCGCAAAGCAGCACACGGCTGTTGGACCGACTTTAAATCGCATCTTTCAAAAATCCTTTCAAGCGGCAAAGTTAACCCGCACCCATACAGACATTTCACGTGGCCAGATCAGTATAGGAAATGTAGCTACGGCCTTAGCTGAGAGAATTTTTGCTAAACTAAGCAAGGTGCGCATCCTCATCATTGGCGGGGGCGAAGCCGCGGAAAAGACCTTACAGGCTTTATATAGCAGGGGAGCCCAGGATATTAATATAACGAATCGTACTTTTGAGAAAGCTCAAGAATTGGCGAGGAAATTTCACGCGCGCGCAATCGGCTATGAGGACTATCCCTATTTACTAGATCAGTTTGACGTGATTATTTCGTCCATTTCAACAGAGAAGCCGATCCTGGAGCCTGAAATATTTTATCCTGTCATGAAAAAGCGTAAGGATGCCCCTATGTTTTTAATCGATCTCGGCGTACCTAGAAATTTTGACGCCGGAGTAGCGGACGTACCCGATGTTTATCTCTACAACATAAATGATTTGGCAAATATTGCGAACGAAAACCTGAAATCCAGACAATTCGAGATTGAAAAATGCAAAGCCCTTTTAGCAGAACGTGTTGATCACCTCTGGAATACAATCGTTCAAAAAGGTGCTGAACAAGAAGACTTTTCTGAAGATGATATTAAAAAAGAAGATCTAGCGCCCGCGCCTGCTAATTAGTAAGATCTTCGCCCTTAGGCCGTTCCTTTTCAATCGCTATGAGTGCCTCTCTGGCTGCTGCCTCCTCTGCTTTTCGCAGTGATGAGCCAAAACCTTTTCCGTAAGGCTTGTCATCAATAAATACTTCGACTTCGAATTCCTTGCGGTGGTCCGGGCCTGTGGTCTTTAGTAAGCAGTAATTGATGGTATGCTCCTGGCGCGCCATTTGAAATAAACGTTCCTGCAGGTTGCCTTTAGGGTTATCCTGCTTCATAAGCTCGGTAAGGGCTTTCTCTACATCCCCATACCAGGTGAGTACGATCCGCTTCGTTGCTTCAAAAGAAGCATCCAGATAGATGGCCCCAATGATCGCTTCCATCACATCCTCAAGCGTAGAAATACGGCTTTGCCCCTCTGCCTTCAGTTCTGCTTCGTTCATGCGAATAAAGGAAGCAATGCCTAGGCGATTCCCTATATTGGCTAAAAAGGAACCTCTCACCAGTACAGAACGATATTTGGTAAGCTCGCCTTCACGCGCGTATGGGAAGAGGTTAAATAAATGCTCTACAATAATATGGCCCAAAATAGCATCCCCCAGGAATTCAAGTCGCTGGTAGTGCTTCGAGGGATCAGGAGACTCGATTGCGAAAGAGGGGTGCGTTAAGGCAACTTCAAGTAACGATTTATCCTTAAAGGTGTAGCCTAAAGCATTTTCTAAATCAGAAAAGTCTGAAGAGAATGAAGAGATCATTTACTTTTTACTCTTAGACAACTCAAAGCGCTTGATCACCTCGTTTGCAAGGCGTTTATAGGCCGTGGCTCCGTTACTCGTAGGGGAGTATTCCAGAATAGACTGGCCGAAGCTGGGGGCTTCACTCAACCGAACCGAACGAGGAATGATAGACTTGAATAATAGTTGCGGAAAATGCTGCTTAACTTCACCAAGAACCTGCTGGGAAAGGTTTGTGCGCACATCAAACATAGTCATCAAAATACCGCCGACTTCAAGAGACGGGTTAACGCCGGCATCCTTAAGCTCTTGCACAACGTTTAAAATCTGAGAAAGCCCTTCCATAGCTAAATATTCGCATTGTAGGGTGATCAGCAAATAATCCGCCGCAGCCAACCCGTTCATGGAAATAAGCCCCAAAGCCGGCGGGCAATCCAATATAATCGCTCCATATTTGGAAGAACTTTTTATATTCTTCAAACAACGCTTCAATTGCCCTAAATAATTATCCCGGCGACTGAGCTCTATCTCAACCGCAGCCAGGTCTACTTCAGATGGAATCACGTACAGATTCTCTTCCTCTGTTTCAATAATTTTATCCAACGCATTTTCATCCTGCAATAAAGGCCCATAGAGGCTGCCCCCTTCAAGACGCTCAAGGCCCAGGCCGCTCGTGGCATTCCCCTGAGGATCCATGTCCACGAGAACGGTCTTAATACCGTTACGAGCAAGGCCTACAGCAAGGTTAATAGCAGTAGTTGTCTTTCCGACTCCTCCTTTTTGGTTTGCTATGGTAATTATTTTCGCAGGCATAGGATTAAAAATGTAATCATATCCATGAATGCCGTAGAATCAAGAAAATGGCAAGGAACAATGAAAATAGAGTGAATATCTTCACAAATGCCTCACTTCACCTGCGTTTTCTCTAAAATAGCTCTCAGCTCATTAATAACATTAGTTAGAAGCGGGCGAGCCGTATTATAGAGGGCTTCAACGTCTTCAAGATCTTCCAGCCTGCCCTTTTTCTCAATTTCAGCAACAACAAGGGCTAACCGATCAGCACCCATTTGCTGGCTAGACGATTTTAGCGTATGGCTAGATCGAACTAAGCGATCTATATTGGATTCCTGAATAGCACTTTTGATTTCCTGCATAAGGTTATCGGCACTATCAATATATTTGTTAACAATATGCTCGAATTTATCTTTTAATAAATTCTGTAGTCCAGTGACCGTTGCTATATTGATATCATGTTTTTGCGAATCGGAGGACTCACCGGCGGGTTCGATCTTTTGTTGCATAATGGTTGAGGTAGTGTTGGTTAAAACTTGCTTTTCTTTGCGTACCCACTTGAGAAGTATCTTCACAATATCATCTTGTTGGACGGGTTTTGCTATATAATCATCCATACCGGCATCATAGCACTGTTGGTCATCTCCCTTCATCGCATTTGCAGTAAAGGCAATGATCGGAGTATGCACTAAATCGGCTCTATCTTCAATCGCACGGATCTTTTTAGTAGACGAAAATCCGTCCATTTCAGGCATATGGCAATCCATAAAAACGAGATCAAATGATCGCTGCATGAAGCAATTGACCGCTTCGACTCCATTATTTGCAGCGGTAACATGGCAACCGCATTTTTCAAGCATCGTGACTGCTATTTCCTGGTTTACAAAGTTATCTTCCGCTAAGAGCACATGGGTGTGTTTAAAGTATATTTCTTGTGCTTCATTTACATGACTAGGCAAGATGGATTGGCGCATTGAAATAAAATTAACAGGTGTATGCTTGCTGTTTTTGTATAAAATTTCAGTAAGCACCTCGATCAAATCGTTGTTCCTAAGCGGCTTTATCAGGCAGCCACAAATATCCAGCTCTTGAATTTCGCTGAGCAATTTACTATCTGCCGTGTAATTTACGAGCACAGAAGGCGTGGCTGAAAAAGCAGGCATTTGCAGGCGCAACTCACGAATAAACTCAACCCCACTCATTTCCGGCATTTGGTAATCAACGATAATAGCATCAATTTTATTTACATTTTGCGCAAGCACCCCAAACGCTTCTTTAGCTGAATGGGCTGTTATCACCTTGGCATCCGCCGCCTGAAGTTGCTCAACCGCAATCCTGCAAGCGAATTCGTTATCATCTATATAGACGATATGTTTGCCACTAATGGCAGTGCTATCTTGTTGTTGGCGAGATTCTGCCCAGGCCTTCTGATCAAATTTCAAGGCTAGCGTAAACCAAAAGATCGAACCCATATCAACATAACTGTTAACGCCAATACTGCCTCCCATAGCAGTTACTAGATCCTTACAAATCGCAAGACCAAGCCCGGTGCCGCCAAATTTTCTCGTAGTCGTACTATCCGCTTGTTCGAATTTGTGAAAAATGTTTTCAATCTTGTTTTCGGGTATACCAACACCGGTATCTTCAATACGCACATGAAATTTTATCTTATCGATCAATATTTGGCCTTCTATGTTAATTAACACATGGCCTTTCTGGGTAAACTTTATGGCATTGCTTATCAAGTTGACGAAAACTTGCTTTACTCTTGAAGCATCTCCGATGACCTTCGTTGGCAGATTGGGGCTGAAGCGAATCAGTAACTCGATGGATTGTTCGTTAGCCTTTGTACAAAACATATCCACCGCATCTTCCACCACTTTTTTAAAATCGAAGGCAACGGATTCCAATTCAAGCTTACCGGCCTCTATTTTAGAGTAATCCAGGATGTCATTAACGAGGTGAAGTAATGTCGTAGAGGAATTGAGTACTGAATTAATATAATGTAATTGCTGTTTTGTCAGGCTCGTATCCCGCAATAAATTTGACATACCAATAATACCGTTCATCGGGGTGCGTATCTCATGACTCATGTTTGCCAGAAATGCCGATTTCATTTCAGTAGCGTGCTCCGCAATTTGCTTGGCTTTTTCCAGCTCTTGCGTTTTCACTTCGAGGTTGTGCGCGTACTCCTGAAGCTTTATTTCAGCCTTTTCTCGTTCCCCTATCTCTATGTTGTGCCGAGTATTTACGTGTACGTAGTCTATAACAAGGCCAACAAAGGGAACAAAATACGCAACCGCTTTCAAGAAATGTGCTATATTGAAATTATTATCAAACAATTCTCTTGAACCAAACAGCATATGCATTTGAGCAAACACATACGGAATAATGCTCACGACCAAAGCAGTGGAAATGATCGTTGCTTTTTGCCTATTGGATTTTGCTAATACGAAAAAGGCTATCAGAAATAAACCCAGGGGAATCGTATCGTAAGGGCGTGCAATAAAGTTTTTCGGAAAAATAGCCTGCGGTAGGCTTTTGCTGGTAGCCAGGTAATGAATAATCAGATAAGCCGCAATTGCTATTACGATCCCTATCATCAAGACGCATTTTTTCGAAACAAGACTACATCTTTTGCTATTTAAATAATAAATGCCAATAGCCGGCCCCAAGATGAGGAAAAGGGCATTAAACGCGCGCGCGGTGGACCAACTGATGGGCAAAAATTGATCCGCGGGTGCCGTTAATGTCATCAAATGCGAGGATGATAGAATATGAAAAGCGTCCATCAATCCCGTAAAGAGAAGGGTAGTCCCAATCAGGGGAATACTGATATCCTTGGTGATTCTATAGTGAGCAAAGGTGAGGACGAGTGTCAGAATCGCAATCGTAACGGCGCTCCATTCCAATATATTGTGAACGATGTCTCCCGAAATAGCATGGTATAAAGCATTAGCTTTTTGAGTAACACCTTCGCTCAATGCGATTTGGGAGATGCTGTGGTAATCAGTTTCAATACTTCTCCCGGATAGTCCAAAATCTATATTAAAAACAAGATTAAGTGTAATGGGGGAAATGCACACCAAAAACAACAAGCCGACCAGGAGACGCTGAAGCATTATTGGCCTACTACAAGGGGTTTCCGTCATTGTTTTAACTCGTAAACATTAATATGTGGGGTAATGTAAAACAGATTAATATTTTATACCGTAAGCGTAGATAGGAGTTGATCTTAGGTCAATCCCTATTAATAATTTACCCTGCATGAAAAAAGCTTGTTTGCTTGTGAAAAACTCATGGATATACAGGGAATAGATAATGGCTGGATGGCATTTTTAGCCGGGGTAATTAGTAGTCCTCACTGCGTGGTGATGTGTGGGCCAATAGCTTTTATGTTATTAAGCACAGAGCCCGGTAGCAAGCCGCGTCATACTTATCAGGCAATATATCATACTTCCCGCATATTATCGTTCGCCATATTTGGTATGCTAGCCGGTGGGCTTGGCTTAGGCTTAGTCGCTATTTTGCAGTTTCCCCCGGTAAAGGTATTTCCCTGGGTTCTTGTAGCTTTCTTTTTCCTGTTTGGAGTAGGGGCAGATAAGTGGCTCCCCAAGCCGAAGTGGTTGAGTAAATTCTTCCAACGCATCTCGCGTTTTGCGTTTAAAATAAAAAAACCTTACGCGGCGCTTACCTTAGGGCTGGCTACCCCCATACTGCCTTGTGGCCCCTTGTATATGATCTTTTGGGTTGCTTTGCTTTCCGGATCCCCGCTAATCGGCGGTGAAATTGCATTGGGGTATGGATTAGGAACCTTGCCGTTGATGTGGCTGGCTCAATACCCCATTTTTGCGCTCAAGAAAAACGTCTCTTGGGTGATCATTTCTTTTTTAAAGCGTTTTTTGGCTTTGGCGGGAGCTTTTTTAATCACATGGCGGGTTTTATCTGTCAATGGCCCGCTTTCAGCAGAATTTTGCTGCCCTTTCTAAATTTCTAGTAATATAGCTTTGACTTCTTTCAGTTTTATAAAATTATCTTAATAGGAGGTTAACCACACAAATAATGCAATATATGCGTAGAAGAGCCCTAGGATTTTTATCAAATGATATAGGAATTGATCTCGGAACTGCCAATACCCTGGTATTCAGTAAGGAGAAAGGTATCGTGCTGCGAGAACCCAGTGTTGTAGCAGTATACAATAATACGAAGAAGGTGCGTGCCGTTGGTTTAGAAGCCAAAATGATGTTAGGGCGCACACCCGGCAACATCACTGCCATACGTCCTATGAAGGATGGCGTTATCGCTGATTTTGAGATCACGGAGGCTATGTTGCGCTATTTTATAGGCAAAGTTTCCAAGAATGCTAAATTTGTCCCTCCTCGTGTGGTCATAGCCGTTCCTTCAGGCATCACAGAGGTGGAAAGACGCGCAGTAAAAGAATCTGCCATCCACGCAGGTGCTCGCGAAGTGCTTCTTCTTCAAGAACCTATGGCCGCAGCGATTGGCGTTGGTTTACCAATTGACGAACCTGCCGCAAACATGATTGTGGACATCGGGGGTGGTACCACAGAGGTGGCTATCATTTCCTTAACGGGTATTGTATTTTCAAGAAGTATCCGTGTCGGGGGCGACCAAATGGACTTAGCGATTATCAATTACATGAAGCGGGCTTACAATCTCATGATCGGAGAGCGTACCGCTGAAGAAATTAAGATAAAAATAGGTTCTGCTTTCCCGCTAGATGAAGAACTTTCTCTAGAAGTGAAGGGTCGTGACTCTGTTGCTGGCTTACCAAAAACAATTCGTATCACCTCTCAGGAAATTCGCGATGCTTTGGATGAAACCTTTAACGCTATCACGGAAACGGTACGAGGCGCTTTAGAGCGTTGTCCACCAGAACTGTCTGCTGACTTAGTAGACCGTGGTATTGTTTTAGCCGGTGGAGGTTCCATGATTCGCAATCTGCATATACGTTTAAGTGCGGCTACGGGATTACCAGTCTTTGTTGCAGAAGATCCTTTAAGTGCGGTTGCCAAAGGTACGGGAGCGGTCCTGGAGAATCTTTCTTTCTGGCTGCGTGAGTCTTAACATTCATCACTTACCTTGTTTTGGCCAAGAAGAACATCTTTCTACTTAAGCCTTGGTTTGTATTAGGAATTTTTATCCTTATCTGGGCAACCTTGCCCTATTTTGTAAAAACGTTTACGCGTAAAGCCTTCTATGAATTTCAGGCGCCTTTCTGGCAGGTAAATTCGCACGCCTCAGATCTGCAAAGCTTCTGGGCCATGCGCAGCCATACGAAAAATGAGTTAATCGAGGTTTGCCGAGATCTGGCTAGGCTTAATAGCGCCTACGAGCTCAAATTACAGGAAAACGCTTCATTAAAACATGAGATTATGCGACTGGAGCACTCCCTGGAGCTCCCTCCGCTAGTAGACTTCCGTTATGAGATCGCTCGCGTGTGTCGTCGAGATGTTTCTCTATGGTGGCAGCAAATCGTTATCCGCAAGGGGAAACGGGATGGTATCTTTCCTGGTGCTGCCGTAGTCTACTCTGGCGGCGTTGTCGGCAAAGTGAAAGAAGTATTTAATAGCACATCTACCGTAGAACTTGTCAGTAGCCCAAAATTCCGGGTAGCAACGCATTTTGAGGGGGATGACCGCCCGGTGACTTATCAAGGTGAAATCAACACTTCTTTTAGTAATCCCATTGGTTCCATTCAGAACGTACCCGAGGACATCGTGGTCTCGGTGGACAGTCCCAAGAAACTCGTTTCTTCGCGTTTGGGGGGCGTTTTTCCGGATGGCCTGTTTGTGGGTTGGGTAGACTCTCTGGAACGCGGCTTTGATGGCATGTTTATGCGGGGTAATGTTACCCTAGAGAACAATCTTTTAAAACTGGATGAAGTTGCGGTATTAATCCCCATGGATAAGGAGCTCATAGATGAAGTACGACTATAGATGGCTTGTTATCGTTTTCGGCAATGTGATCTTAATGCTCCTGTGCCAACTATTAAACAGTGGTTTAACAAACCTTTCGCTCTATCTTTTTTTGGGTGCCTTGTTTGTCATCACGCCGATGTTTTTCTTAAACTTTTTTCAGGGTTTTTTATGCGTCTTGTTAACGGGTCTGCTCCTGGATGCCTCCTCCCCGGTTGTTTTTGGCCTTCACACATTCTTGTTCGGTGCCACTTACGCAACCCTATATTTTTTAGTGGAGAACTACCATTTATCGTTAACGCAAAACCGTTCTCTCATTATACAAATAACCAATATCGTCCTCTACTTGGCGATGGGGATCATTTTAGGGGGTAGCCACATGCTCAAACTCTGGTACTGGGGTGTTTTGTTTTATAACATAGCGGTCTCTTCATTTGTACTATTTGTGGTAGGCGCTTGGTTCTTGAGTTTACAAGAGTCTATATATAACTGGGCCAGCAAAGAAAAATCCGTGCTGCATGACTAACAAGCCGTTCGAGTCTTATGAGAAAAGTGGCGCCCGGTTATACTCCATCATCGGCGTATTTATTGTATTATTCCTGGTTCTCATTTCCGGCTTTGTGTGGCGGCAACTCATACTGGGCAGCAAATACGAGCGGCAGGAAAAGCTACAAAGCTTAAGAAGAATCATTCAACCCGGCCCGCGGGGGAATATCTACGATCGAAATGGTAAACTACTCGTAGGTAACCGACCTGTCTTTTATGCCGCCATTTATTTAGGCGAAATTAGAGAAGAGTTTAAACAAGAATACTTTCTAAGAATACGAAGAGCACGAGATCGGGGCGAAAACATAGACCGCGAGCGTTTCCGTAGCGAGACAAGGGCAATGATCGTGCAACGCTACCTCAACCAGGTTAACCGTATTCTGGGCCGCTCGGATAAGGTTGATCTAAACGCCCTCGAGCGCCACTTTAAGCAACGCATCCTCTTGCCTATGCCGTTAATCAACGATCTATCTGCAGAGGAGTACGCTCGTCTGGTGGATCAACTGTCGGTAGAATCCCCCATACAGGTGCTTACGGATAGTTCTCGTTATTATCCCTATGGTGCAACCGCCTCCCACCTATTAGGCTATGTAGCAGCTTCAGAAGAGGTTCCGGATGAAGATCTGCCGGGGAACGATCTCACAACGTTTAGCTTTAAGGGTAAAACCGGTCGCGCGGGAATTGAAAGGCGTTTCAATGACCATTTGCAGGGCCTTTGTGGGGGAGAAATCTGGCTGGTGGATCCGGTAGGCTTTCAGTACGAGCGTGTTGTTCAAAAAAACTCTGAGCAGGGGAAACCATTAACGCTTAGTATAGACCTCAATCTCCAAGTAGTCGCGGAACAAGCCATGGGCAACCATTACGGCGCAGCCATTCTCATCGATATCAAAAAGGGTGAAATACTGGCCATAGTCAGTAAACCGGATTACGATCTCAATCGCCTAACACCGTTCATCCCTACGGCTGTCTATAAAGAGATTAATGAAGATGGTGCCTGGATAAATCGTGCTTTACAGGGGCTTTACCCGCCTGCCTCTCCGTTTAAGCTGATCACCTCCATCGCGTTGTTGCGAAACAAGGTCGTTGACCCATCTGACATCGTCATAGGGGGGCCTACGTACCAAGTGGGTAATAGAATATTTCGAGAAAATAATCGTACCGGCCATGGTCCGGTAGACATGAAAAAGGCCCTTCAAGTAAGTTGCAATGTCTACTTCTATGACCTTTCGCTCAAACTCGGCGCAACGCATCTAGTCAACGAGGCCAGGCGCTTTGGTTTTGATGAACCCATTGACTTCGAGCTCAGCACTACAAAAAGAATTCTTGTCGCGGATCCGGACTGGAAGCTCTCTAAAATAGGGGAGCCCTGGCGCCCCGGTGATACCGTAAACATGAGCGTTGGCCAGGGTTTTTTAAGAATTACGCCCATGCACATGGCCTGTTTCGCAGCTGCGCTGGCAAAGCGTCAAACTCGTTTCCAACCTTCTGTTTTATTGGATGGGCAAAAAAATTTCCCGCAAAAAGAAATGCCGGCACTGGATCTTTCAGACGATGATTACGCAACAATCATCGAAGGGATGCGTCTCTCCGCGGATATCGGTTCCTCGCGCTATGTCAGAGTTCCTGGGGTAAATATCGCTGCAAAAACGGGTACCGGTCAAATTCGCCAAAATGGCAAAAAGCTGACAACTCCATGGGTCATGGGCTTCGCCCCGATCGAAGATCCTCAAATCGCTTTCGTTGTATTAGTCGAGGGTAGGGTAGACGACAGTTTGTGGGGCGGCACAACTGCCGGCCCGATCGCCCATAATATCCTGGCGCATTATTTTAAAAACCAGTAATGCAGGCTTTTTCATACTAAAAACTCCTATTCACTCATTTTTTTGTAATTCTTTACCCCCCCTTTAACTATATTTGTTTTATGGACAGAATCTCCCCCCGCTCAAAAAAGTCTTTCAATTTATTTCAGCTAAATAAAAAAAAGAAAAATCTTTCTCCAGAACTCATTAAAAACCAGAAAAATGATATCCTGGTAAAAATACTTTCGTTTGTAGAGATCGACAGTCTCTACAAGATCTATCAATTCATCTGTACGGAATGGCAAGAAAGTATCTTTGGAATAAATGTTTATGACAAAAATTGTGTTCTTCAGACAACTTGGAACCTCCGTTTTAAAGAAATTTCCAGTAGAAACGTCATCCTTATTGATGAAAAAGAAATTCCTAATTATATAACCGTAAACGGCCTTCTAGGATTAAGGTTCGGGGAAAATTTCATTTTCAAATACAAGGGAAAAGACATTTACCCGATTAACCAGGTTGCACAAAAGAACACAAAGCACGAAAAGGACCTTTCTTTTGTGGCTCTTAAGCAGGCACTGCAAGTAAAAGATAAATACGATTATGCCATCTGCTGTGCTATCATGGCAGGTATATATAAACTTGTCGATGATCGTGAAAAATCGGACAAACACTTTGCTAAAATTGTCACGATCCATATCCTCACAAAGGATCGAGCCATGCTGCAACTTCCCGCCATCGCGCTTGCTAGAATGCAACTATTTTCCATGGCCTTGAAACTGGTTTCCATGGAATTGGACAGTACAACTCGAAATAATATTCTAAAGGCTTGTGCAAAATTCTTCCTCGAAAAAAAGCAACCCAATATAAGTTGGTTAATCATTGAAAAAATCCAAGGGATTGATCCCATAGACGCTCTTTATATACCACTTGTCCCTATGTGTGCCGAATATGGCAATACCGACATTGCGATAAAAATTTTAAACAAACTGGAAACGAATTCTTCCAAGGCAAAGGCCTGCCAACTAGCTATTCTAACTTGCCAAAAGAAGAAGAATACTAACGGGGAAAATCGTTTTCACGAATTAAAGGAAAACTATAGCAACCTATTTCATAAAAAAAATCTTTCCTCAATGCAGCAGGAAAAATAATCCCAGTAATAACATTCCTTATTTTTCATGAATCAAATACACTCAAATCGAAAAAAAAAATTCCGGTTTGTTTCAAATCAATAGTGCCACTGAAGAAAATGGGCGTGTTTATATCAAAAAACATAAAAATGATTTCCTCATTCAGTTCTTCTTATTCCTAGACATCAAAGAACTCTATATAAAGCGAAGAGTCTGCCACGAATGGCTACAATCAATCTTTGGCAAAAACGGTGTCATTGATATCACCCTGGACTTACGCCTGAGAGAAATTATTCAAATGGAGAGCCACAAAATCAAAGCAATAACACTCTCTTTTCCTCATAAGGTAATAGTCCATAGTTTAGAAAGCATCCCCGCTATAGCGTGTAACCAAAACTATTATTTCAAATACACTCATAAAATCATTCTGCCCATTGCGTCACTCAATAAGGAAATTAACCCTTCTTACACAGCTTTTAAAGCGCTATATACCGAAACTCATGCCTCCCTATCACCTGATAATGAAACTGATCAAGAAACCCATAATCTCTACTTGAATACTATGCAGGATGCCATCATGTGTGGCCTTTACAAAAAAATTGGCAGTTCTTCAGAGTCTCAAAAATATTCCCAACAGATAGTCACAAATTATAAAAAAGCGAAGGATAAGAACGTCCTTATTATAGCCGCCATTGAACTTGGAAACTTAGAGCTTTGTACAAGGGCTACAAACCTCATCAAGAACAACGCTGATTCCAATGAACAATCTTCTATCTTTTCCTACTGCAGTAAATATTTCTTGAAAATGGGAAGATATGAACCTTTCATACGTTTCTGGAAAGAGTAAGCAAAGTAACATCCAGGATAAACAATGTGCAAAAAAAAGAGGCCTGTTATTGCAAGGCCTCTTTTAAAAATACACTGTTTATAACATCACTGGCAGGCTTCGCAGGTACCGCCATTCATCATGGCTTCCAGACTACAAGCTTGCCGCTCGGTTTCCGTATATTCTTTTTTGAGAACTTCTTCTTCCGATTGTCCTATAAGCCCACGGGTCTCTTTCTTACGATTAACAGTTGCCTTCTCAATATTAGAAGCACCCATCGTACGCAGGTAATAGGTTGTCTTTAGCCCGGCATGCCACGCCATACGGTACATATGCGATAACGTCTTCAAGCTCGCTTGTGGCAGGAACAGGTTAACCGATTGCGCTTGGTCGATCCATTTCTGGCGTCGCGCCGCAGCTTCTATAAAATATTTATAGTCAACCGCGAATGCCGTCAGGTACCTCGCTTTAATCTCATCCGGAATGTCTGTAATATCCGCAAGCTCCCCGTCAAAGTATTTCAGCTGCTCAACCATACTGTCATTCCACAGCCCTATGGCTTTCAGATCTTTAACAAGATATGAGTTTAGAACAATAAAGTCCCCTGAAAGATTGCTCTTAACGTAAAGGTTCTTGTAGGCCGGCTCAATACAAGGAGTCGTGCCCATAATATTAGAGATCGTTGCCGTAGGCGCAATTGCCATAACATTACTATTACGCATGCCCTGTGCTGCAATTTTCTCACGCAATGGCTTCCAATCCATACGACCTCCCCGAGGCGTATCAATCTTCATGCCGCGCTCAGCTTCTAGAAGATCAATGGTGTCTTGAGGAAGAAGTCCTCTATCCCACTTGGAGCCTTTATAGCTGGAGTACTTACCGTTCTCTTTAGCAAGATCAGAGGAGGCCTCAATTGCATAGTAAGCAATTGCTTCCATAAACTCATCGTTAAACTCAACGGCTTCCGGTGACGCAAATGAGATGCCGCGCTTATAAAGCGCATTTTGTAGGCCCATAACACCTAAACCAATCGGGCGATGTCGTGTATTAGAACAACGCGCCGCTTCTGTTGGGTAGAAATTGATATCAATGACGTTATCCAACGCGCGTATAGCTACTTGTATGGTCTCGCGCAATTTCTTGTGGTCAAGCTCGCCTTTCTCGTTTACGTGAGATTCCAGTATAACAGACCCCAGGTTACAAACCGCTGTTTCTTCATGGCTTGTATTAAGGGTTATCTCTGTGCACAAATTAGAGCTGTGGATAACGCCAACGTGATCCTGAGGACTACGTATGTTACACGGGTCTTTGAATGTGATCCAGGGGTGGCCTGTCTCAAACAACATCGCAAGCATCTTTTTCCAAAGCTCAATCGCCGGAACTTTTTCACCTTGTATCTTGCCCGCTTCAGCTAGTTTTTCATACTCAGCATATTTTTCTTCAAATGCTTTACCATAGAGTTCATGCAGCTCTGGTGTTTCGTTGGAACGGAAAAGCGTCCAATCCTCGCGGGCTTCCATGCGTTTCATGAAAAGATCCGGAATCCAGTTCGCTGTATTCATATCATGGGTACGGCGACGATCGTCACCGGTATTTCTACGTAATTCCAAGAAATCGTAGAAATCATTATGCCAGGGCTCCAGGTAAGCCACGCCGGATCCTCGGCGTTTGCCTCCTTGATTAACCGCAACCAACTGGTCATTGTGAAGCTTAAGGAAAGGAATAACCCCTTGGCTCTCCCCGTTTGTTCCTTGAATATAGCTACCTGTGCCACGAACTGCTGTCCAGGAGCCTCCAAGACCGCCCGCCCATTTGGAAAGGTACGCATTCTCCGCGATACCACGGATCATGATGCTTTCAATACTATCGTCTACTTTATATAGATAGCAGGATGATAGCTGTGAGTGGTTGGTGCCTGAGTTAAACAGGGTAGGGGTGGAAGAGCAGAAGCGTCGGCTCTTGTATAGTTGATACAAGCGAATTGCCCAATCTTCTTTATCCTTCTTTTCTTCAATAAAGAGTCCCATAGAAACACGCATCCAGAAGAATTGCGGCGTCTCAATACGGCGTTGGCGTGTCTGCGTTTTGTCAATAATCAGATAACGGTCGTAGAGCGTCTGAACCCCTAAGTAATCAAAATCCAAATCCGCGGAATAATCCAATGCCTCTGATAGTTGATCCAGATCATATTTCAAAAGTTTCTTAGATAAGCGACCTATCTTCACCCCGTGCTTCACATAATCCTTAAAACCTCTGCGGTGGAAGGATTTGAGGGACTCAACCCCGTCTTTCATAATACTCCAACCCAATACTTCTTCGTAAATATAGGATAGCAATATGCGGCCGGCAAATTTAGCAAAATCGGCATCTTTTTCAATCAAGGACTTTGCGTTTAAGATGATCGTTTTTTTGAGATCCTTCGCATTCATCTCAGGATACAAGGATCGGCGCAGTTCCGCTTCGATATCCTCGTTGTCCATTTGTAAGTCCAAACCAATAATAGCAAAATCAATTCGCTTGCGTAAGTCAGCAGAATCCCAGAAATAAGTATCCCCGGTCTCTTCGTCTTTGACCATGATCAAAGATTCCTGGCGAGCATCAGCCTGCGTCTCCGCTTCTTCCGCCTCGGCCGTTCTTACATGAGAACGATACGCGCGGTACAAAATATAATTTTCCGCGATCTTGTAAAAGCCCATACGCATCAGCGTCTCTTGCACAATATCCTGCACATCTTCAATATGTACAAAGGCTTGCCCAAGCTCTTTTACGCGTTCTGTCACAACATTGCCTATCTCGACTGCCGTTTCAGAATCTTGGTGAAGGCTCAGGAAGGCTTTTCTAATAGCGACTTCTATTTTATTCTGGTTCCAAGGAACGACTTGGCCGTTACGGCGAATTAATCTGAGTTGCTCCATACCTTTTGGCTGATTATGTTTTCTCTCTTTGTTTGAAAAAAACTTGGCTCTTTTAAGAACAAGGCTTTTGGCAACATCATGCGCGTTGCGTTGTATCAATATTTTCTCTACAAAGAGATAAATGTCCTCTGTACTGAAGGCAGATTTGCCTTCTTGCTTGATCTGCGCGCCTATGTATTCAACAACTTCATTGACAACGTTGGTGACAAATTCCCGATTCGCGTCGTTATAAATATCTTCATCTTCACGTGATAAAAAGAGGTCTGTCAGCGCCTCACCGATCATATCGGCCAGCTCGTTCAGATTAAAATCACGGTGTTCATTATCATCCTTAATCGTGATCCCGGGATAGTCCATCTCGTTATCAATAATGGTCTGCCAATCAAAACGTGGCTTTTGGTCTGCCGGCATATAGGCAAACCGTTTTAACGCCAATTCTTCATCAAAGCTTATCTTTCTCATATCTCTTATTTCTCCACCAATTTTTTAAAGTTCGTCATCATGCACGGTTTCCAATGCGGATGATTTTTGATATTCAGTAACGCGTCCTTCAAAGAAATTTTGTTCTTTTTTAATGTCCATCATTTCTGCCAACCAGGGGAATGGGTTCGTCACACCGGGGTTTAAGGGCTTTAAGCCAACGCCTTCTAGTCTTCTGTCACCAATGTAATCAATGTACTGCATGAATTCATCCGGGCTTAAGCCAACGGCATTAACCGGCAAACAGTCTTTGATAAATTTCTTTTCCAAGGTAACTGCTTCTCTCATAGCGCCTCTCAATTCCTCGCGGAAGGCTTCTGTCCACACATCCGGGTTCTCTTCAACCAAGTCCATAAGTAGGTTACGCAAGAGCTCAATGTGGTTAGACTCATCGCGCAGGGTGTAGCGGAACATCTGCCCAATTCCTGGAAACTTATTCTGGCGATAAAGCGAAAGGATCATCCCAAAAAGGCCATAGAATTGAGTTCCTTCCATACACTGGCCAAATACAAAAATGTTTTTAGCAAACAATTGCTTGTTTTCGGTCTTGGTCATATCCAGGTCACGTCTCAGGTTCCTGGAGGTCTTGCAAACAAATTCATTCTTCTCGCGAACCGTTTCAATATCTTCAAAAATAGCTTCGCACTCGTGCGGGTTGAGGCCAAGGGAGCTGAGCATATAAACGAGAGAATCCGCGTGCACGTTCTCTTCATGCGCATGGCGTCCCAATACCAATTTAAGCTCAGGTGCCGTCACAACTTCGCGTATCACGTGCAGAACATTATCGCCCACAATACCTTCCGCGGCAGAAAAATAGCCCACGCCCATTTTAATAATCCAACGCTCAATATCGCTTATTTCTTTAGACTTCCATTGTTCGCAGTCCTTTTGCATCGGGATATCTTCCGGCTCCCAATGGTTTGCTTTCATCGTTTTATAAAGTTCGTACGCCCAGTTGTACTTCAAGGGCAATATGTTAAAATAGTATGTCTCTTTACCGTTGATAACCTTTTTTGCATGGTAAGCTGCCTCTGCTTTTGTCTTGTTGAGTGCAAATTTCTTTCCGCCGATTTCGTAAGTTGTTATCTCTTCCATAGTTGTATCATTAAATGTTTATCTTTTAGAGTGTTGGGGTAGTCTTGTCTGTGTTTAACACACATTTATGAGCGTAAAGCTCACCTAAGAAAGGTCAATGCAAATTCCCTAAAAAAACACAAAATGTAGTGTATTTTTCTGAAAATAACACTACATTTTGTGTTGCAATCATTCGCAGGCGAGACAGGTAAACTTCTGTAACGTCTTTAAAATGAGGATCTCTTTTTTAAAGCCTTATAAGCGCACTCCAAGCTCCTGAAGCGCTGCATTTAACTTGTCATCCATCGGGTGGCCATTAAACAGGATTTCTTCATTCTTGTCTATCAAGACCATTCGGGGAATCGAATTTACTTTAAATAGCTTTGAGTAGACATGGTCAGCGGGTTCTACGAGCCAAGGCATTCTCATGTCTAGCTTCTTACGAACCACCTCAGCCTTCTGTACTGTCTCAGTATTCATGCCGACAACAATGACGCCTTGAGGTGCCAATATTTCCGCCTTATGTGAAAGCGAGGGCATAAGCGCCATGCAAGGGCTACACCATGAAGCCCAGAAATCAATTAAGATCGCTTTCTGGCCTTTTAATAACTGTCCCAAAGTTGTTGCGTTGCCCTGAGAATCACTCAGCTCTACGTCCATCGGGATCATCGCTCTATTCATCGCCTTTTTAAAACGATACTCTTGAATCCATTCGCCTAACAGGTGCGCGTGGTCTGGTTCCGCCCAAAACGCATTCTTGGCATTTTTTTCAAACGCTTTTTCATCATTATTTAAGAAGGCAATACGGGCTTTTAATAAATAGCGCATCGCAGGAATATCACTTGGCTCGCGGAACAATAAAGATTCTTGGGTAAAATCCCACTTCGGGCCGAGGTCATTCAATTGCTCTAATATCTCTTTATATCCGCTCTTGCCTCCCACGATCAGGTGGTAATAAATCTCTGTCTCTAATACTTCTTGTGCGCTCATGCCGGATTCGCGCGCTTGTTTAATCGTCTCTTGATACTTCTCAGCATTATCAGGGCCAACAGCAATCAGGTTTTCCAGCAAGCTCTCTTGAGCCGAAAGGGGCATCTCTTTATCTACAAACTGATCGAATTCTTCAACATTGTCGATTTCGCCTCCGTAAATTTTGTCAAAAACAACTTCATTTTCGGCAAAGGAAGGAGAGATAAAAAGCGCACAGGCTGCAAAAGCGGGCGTTATCGTTTTTTTAATCAGATCAGATATACTTGTATTCATAGCGTAAATTCCTGGGTTAATGAGTTAGGTATGTTATATGGAACGTCTGGATCATACCAAGGAACCGTTCATCATATCGAGAAAAATGCGTCTCGCAAAACAGGTTTTTTAATAGATCCAATCTACGCTTCCAAGCGCGATATCGTAAACCCCGCCTTTAATGAGTAACGCGCCTGCCTCGACATATTGCTCAATCACCGGGCTAGAGGAAATTAATTTATTAATGGTCGCGTGAACATTTTTCTGAACAGCCTTATTGAGTAGCAAATCTTTTTGAACCTGCGTACATTGGCTTAAACCTTTTTCTACCAAAGGGGACATGTAATCCAGGACGTTATCGAATTTATTACCAAAGCGTACTCCTTCAAGCGCTGCTGTTACCGCTCCACACTGCGTATGCCCCAACACAATGCAAAGGGGTGTCTTTAAAAAGGATACTCCAAATTCAACGCTCCCAATGATATCGTCTGTGGGAACATTACCAGGTATTCTGATCGTAAAGAGATCTCCAATACCCATGTCGAAAATAAGCTCCACGGGTTGGCGCGAATCTGAGCATGCAAGCACGGTCGCAATAGGGGATTGTCCTAATCGTGACAATATCTCCCTGGATTCTTGTGCAAGGGCGTTGTGGGCAGTCTGTCCATGCAAATAACGGGATTGCCCCTCATTCAGTAATTGAAGGGCATCATCTGCAGTGATTACATTGGTTACCAGAGCCGGATCAACTTTCCCGTTGGTTAAATTTTGAAAACGTTTACTCATAACTTAGGCAATATAGTGCATTATTGTCTGCTATAAAGAAGCGGTCAAAGTTATATCAGAGAAGTAACTCCCTGATCGAGAAAAATCAGTTCCTGGGCTCTTTTTCAATCAATCCACTCTACCTGGCCGGTAGCAATGTCATACACACCGCCTTTCACCAATACGGTACCGTTCTGAACAGATTGAGCAATAAGGCTGCTAGAGCTCACAATCGCCTTAATCGTAGCTTTCACATTTTCGCGTATAGCTTCAGCTACCAAAGCATCTTTACTGGCATGTATCGATTGTTCCACTTGCTTGACCACCGGGGTAATATAAGCCAACACGATATCAAACTTGTTGCCAAACATTGCATGACCGAGCGCTGCTTTTACCGCTCCGCATTCCGTATGGCCCAATACCACACAAAGCGGTGTCTTTAAATAATCTACACCAAATTCAACACTCCCAATAACATCTTCCGTAGCTACATTACCGGGTATTCTGATGGTAAAAATATCGCCAACACCCATATCAAAGATGAGCTCCACAGGTTGGCGAGAATCAGAACACGCCACTACCGTTGCGAGAGGAAATTGCCCAAATTGTGAGGTCACTTCTCGAGCTTCTTCTGCCAACGAGTTGTGCATCGTTTCCCCCTTTAAGTAACGTGCTTGACCTTCTTGTAGTAACTGAAGGGCATCTTTGCCGCTTATTCTGTTTGCCGATAAATAATCTGCCTGGCCGTCTGTTATATAATAATAATAGACCGTAGCTTCCATGATAGCATCATCACTGACACCCTTGGCGCGCGCTTCACTAATAGCCTGCCGGTAGCTCTCAAGATCTCTAGACTCCATAGCCATTAGCTTTCGTAGAAATATTTCTTGCTCAGGCGTAAAATGTAGGCTCTTTAAGACTTTCTCCGTTGAGGAAGTTGCTGCTGGAGCTTCATTTTTTGCAAACGTAACAGGTGCTAATAGCAACAAGGTTGCTGCAATCAGGATTTGGGGTATTTTTCTCATAGTCTTTTTTGTGTGCTTTGTTTATTCTTTCTCAGGTGAATACTGGAAAATAATCGTGGAAAGGGGAGGGAGGTAGGCTAAAAGTGACTGCTCGCGGCCGTCCCAAGCAATATCTTCGCTCACAAGGCCGCCTAAATTACCGTCTCCATTACCGCCGTAAACCGTGGCGTTTGTATTGATGCATTCCTTCCATTTGCCTTTGTAGGGGACACCTAAGCGATACTGGTTACGCCCTACCGGAGTAAAATTACCCACAATCAAGAGGGTTTCCTCAGGTTTTTCACCCATGCGAAGGAAGCTTAGTACACTATTCTCGCCATCATTGCCGTTTATCCACTGGAAGCCTTCCGGTGAATTGTCAAACTTGGCAAGCGCCGGGCTATTTTGGTATAACCAATTCAAATCCTGCACAACCTTCTGCACGCCTTCGTGGTCTTTATACTGCAATAAGTGCCAATCCAAGCTGGTATCGTAATACCATTCGTTGGACTGCCCAAATTCACATCCCATAAACAGGGTCTTCTTCCCCGGCCAGCTCCACATATAAGCATATAAAGAGCGCAGGGTCTGTGCTTTTTCTGGCATACTCCACGCACTCATCTTGGAGATCAAAGATCCCTTGCCGTGCACCACTTCATCATGAGAAAATACCGTAATAAAATTCTCCGAATACTGGTACAACATCCCAAAGGTAAGATTATTGTGGTGCCACTTGCGGTAAATGGGATCCTTGCTGAAATAGAGCAAATTATCATGCATCCAGCCCATGTTCCACTTAAAGTCATAGCCTAGGCCATACTCGCTCGTTGGTTTGGTAACACCGCCAAATGCCGTAGACTCTTCCGCAATCATCAGTGATCCGGGATAATACTTGTGCACCAGGTCATTCGAGGAGCGTAAAAACTCCATCGCTTCTATGTTTTCTTTACCGCCGTACTGGTTAGGAATCCACTGTCCATCATCCCTGGAATAATCCAGATAAAGCATAGAGGCAACCGCGTCTACCCGCATTCCATCTATATGAAAACGATCAAACCAAGCCAACGCACTACAAATAAGGAAATTTCTTACCTCATGTCGTCCATAGTTAAAAATCAACGTACCCCAATCCTGATGATGGCCTTGGCGGGGATCCGAATGCTCATAAAGATTTGTACCGTCAAAGTCAGCCAACGCAAATGCATCCTTCGGAAAATGCCCGGGCACCCAGTCAACAATCACGCCTATATCATTTTGGTGCAACTTGTCTACCAAGTACATAAAACCTTGTGGCGTTCCAAACCGGTGCGTGGGCGCAAAAAATCCGGTCACTTGGTACCCCCAGGATCCTGCAAAGGGGTGCTCTGCCAAGGGCATAAACTCAACATGCGTAAAGCCCATTCGTTTCACATAGGTCACGAGCTCATCCGCCATTTCCTCGTAGCTCAGCGACCTGTTCCCATCATCTACAATGCGTTTCCATGAACCATGGTGCACTTCGTAAACCGAAATAGGTTTCTCTTGCCAGTTCGTCTTTTCGCGTTTTTTGATCCAATTGGCGTCATGCCACGTGTGTCCGCCCAAATCCCAGGTAACAGAGGCATTGTGGGGTGCAGATTCATAATACACCGCGTAAGGATCAGATTTCAGCAAAACGTTTTCATTACGATCAATAATTTCGTACTTATACTTCAGGCCAGATTCAATCCCCGGAATAAATATTTCCCATATCCCGGAAGATCCCATCGTACGCATCGTATGGCAACGGCCATCCCAGTGGTTAAAGTCACCCACAACAGATACGCGATAAGCTGCCGGTGCCCAAACCGCAAACGAAAATCCTTTTATCCCGCTAATTTCTCTCGGGTGAGCACCCAATTTTTCATACACACGGTGGTGGTTGCCTTCATTAAAGAGGTGTAAATCCTCATCTGTCAAGGTAGGCAAAAAGCTATAGGGATCATAATATTGGCGAATCTCCCCATTGTCTTGCTCTACTCGTATCCGATAGGGGAAAACGTCTGTTTTTTCAGGTATAACAACTTCGAATAACCCTTGCTCATCCAGGCATTCCATCTTGTAACGTTTTTCTGGGCTGGCTTTATACTCAACAATTTCACAACACTTCACCCCAGGGACAAATGTTCTTATCACAATGCCTTTTTTCCCTTCAGCAACTACCGGATGCATTCCTAACACGCTATGGGGTTGGTTATGACGGGCACGGACAATTAAGTCATGTTCTTTCTCTTCTAATAAATTCACGTTGTAACAAAATTGAGTTATTCAGGAAACAATATCTGTTTTGGTCTACTTTTGCCCCGCTGTCAACCCTGACCGCTAAAAGGAATATTCTATTCTTTCGAAAATAGGCTACTTTCACGCCCATTGACGCCAGCCCAAAAAATCCCTACTCCCCTTGGCTTAAAAGGGGAGTAGGGAGCGCTAATGGCTTCATCTTAGATCGTTACGCCGCTAAAGGATCTCCTGAAATGATTTTTTCCGCTTCTCAAATTAAAAGCTTCATCGCTTCTAATCTCGACTGGCCGTCAGCATTACCTTGGTTTGCAGACTCCGCATACAGCTTAACCGCTTGCTCTAGAGACTTCTCCACGCCTATGCCTAATTGATAGCAAACTCCCAATCGCCACTGGCCGTCAGAATTACCCTGCTTTGCAGACTCCGCATACATCGCAAACGCTTTCTTTAGATCCTTTTCCACTCCTATGCCTAATTGATAGCAAACTCCCAATCGCCACTGGCCTTCAGCATTACCCTGCTTTGCAGACTCCGCATACAGCTTAACCGCTTGCTCTAGAGACTTCTCCACGCCTATGCCTAATTGATAGCAAACTCCCAATCGCCACTGGCCGTCAGAATTACCCTGCTTTGCAGACTCCGCATACATCGCAAACGCTTTCTTTAGATCCTTTTCCACTCCTATGCCTAATTGATAGCAAACTCCCAATCGCCACTGGCTGTCAGAATTACCCTGCTTTGCAGACTCCGCATACAGCTTAACCGCTTGCTCTAGAGACCTCTCCACTCCTATGCCTAATTGATAGCAATATCCCAATCGCCACTGGCCTTTAGAATTACCCTGCTTTGCAGACTCCGCATACATCGCAAACGCTTTCTTTAGATCCTTTTCCACTCCTATGCCTAATTGATAGCAAACTCCCAATCGCCACTGGCCTTTAGAATTACCCTGCTTTGCAGACTCCGCATACATCGCAAACGCTTTCTTTAGATCCTTTTCCACTCCTATGCCTAATTGATAGCAAACTCCCAATCGCCACTGGCCTTTAGAATTACCCTGCTTTGCAGACTCCGCATACAGCTTAAACGCTTGCTCTAGAGACTTCTCCACTCCTATGCCTAATTGATAGCAAACTCCCAATCGAAACTGGCCTTCAGAATTACCCTGGTTTGCAGACTCCGCAAAGCATTCAAATGCTTGTGTTTCATTTTTTTGTAAAAAGGTACCTCTCAAATAACAAAATCCCAATAAAAAATAACCCTCTTGATTGTTTTGCTTCTTTAACTCAAATACAATCTCAAGTGCTAATGTTGAGTCTGGTTTCGCTACAAGCCCTTCTATATGAGATCTCGCTAAATGATAGCCGGCTTCTTTTTTAACGTTTTCATCCTCGCAATTTTTCCAAAGATCAGTAAGAATATCTATAGCTTTATCAGTACTTTCTTTACTCTTTTCTACGTCAAGCAACTTTTTTGCATCAGCGAGGTCATCAATTGCCTTCTTACTTGTATAGTTACCAATAATGTAATTATTTAGATTTCTCTTCTTAAGAGGAATAACAATGTGATTGACTGGCGATTTTTTCCTTTTCTTATCACCAATTTCAATATTACCAGGGACTTTATCTTCATTCAAGTCCTTGACATCTTTAATTAACTTATTTTTTGGTATTATTTTTCCTGTATTCATAATTAATTCTATTTTCACGTAAAAATAAAAGAAAAATAAATAGATTTCAATAAAAAAAATACATAAAGTAAGGAAATAGTATATGATTAATACAACAGTACCACAGTAACAAAATCTTTACCTCAATGAACCTCGATCATAGAAGGATCAAAGTCCAACTCGGGGTAATCTAAATCTAAGTGCGTCAAAGTCTCTAAAATAATGCCAGATACCAGCCAGTTCCTAAACCATTTATTATTAGAGGGAATGACATACCAAGGCGCCCATGAGGTAGACGTTTTTTCAATCGCCTCATTATAGCCGTGAAGATACTCATTCCAAAGTTCCCTAGCTTCTAGATCAGCTTGTTCAAACTTCCAATGCTTCTTGGGCGTATCTAACCTTGATTTCAAACGCATCTTTTGCTCGTCACGGCTAATATGCAAGAAAAACTTCAAGATCGTGCAGCCCTCATCTGTTAACATGCGCTCAAAGTCATTAATATGGTCATAACGCTTCTCCCATACAGCCTGCGGTTGTAACGCCCGCGCACCCACCGTCACCACATCTTCATAATGGCTGCGATTAAAGATTACAATCTCCCCCTTAGCCGGAACGTGCTGATGAATGCGCCACAAATAATCTCGATCTAATTCCTGTTGGGTTGGTGCTTTAAAACTAATCACGCGTATGCCGTGGGGATCCACGCCATTAAATACGTTTCGTATCGTACCGTCTTTCCCTCCCGTATCCATGGCTTGAAAAATCAACAACAACTTTTGCTTATGCTGGGCATAGAGTAATCGCTGTAGGTGGGTAATCTGTTTTACGTGCTTATTAAACTGTTTTTTTGCTGCTTTTTCATCCAGCTTAACCCTCACGTTACCATCCGGGTTATACTCAGATAATATATTTTTTTGCCCATGCGGGGCCTTGTACAACCTTCTTAAACTCATACCACATTGTTTGGCTCACCTTCCAGCACTTCCAATTGAAACTCGTTATGGTGATCCCAAATGGTCTGCTTAAGCACATCAAAGTCGCAGGCTTCCACAATCCCGTTTTTCGGAATGATGATGGCTTCCTTCGCCGTCAAATAAATATAAATATAATCCTGATTACTCACAACGTGGTGCACTTTTTCCCAAGAAATAAAGCCGGTCGTTGTCCCGGTTCTTAAATTAATCCCCTGGGGCAAAACTGTCACTTCATTTTCCTGTTCACCGGTGTCAATTTCCGCACTATTTTTCAAAGTCTTGGAAACTTGTTTGCGTACCTGCTCTTTAGCAACATAAGGGTAAAACAACCCCCACAATCCCGCCAACACAATCAAAATTCCCCAAGCCGGCCAATATTGTTGCAAAACAAATAGCCCGCCTACACCCACAATTGAATACACAACCGGTATCAGAAAGCGCGTACGTTTCATTTTCCGACGAAAGCTCGGTGTCGAGGAAACATGACAAACATTGAACCGAATCAGATCTTCCAGATTGGTCTTAAAGGTAATTTTCATTGAGGTAGTCTAACGATTATTTGCGATTCTTGCCGCTTCTCGATACTGCTGTGCAAAACGATTGGTCAGTTCTCTTCGGAGTTGTATCAACTTTAGAGGATCCGCCTCACGAACAGTGTCATGTATCTCAGCAGCAACTTGGTCAAACCCAATTAATGAAAAGTTTTGCATCTTTTTCAAGGCTTTTTTAGCCGCTTCCGTATCCCCGCGCTTTTCAGCCGCTATAATAGCAGCCCAAGCAGTCAGTAACTCTTGGTGTGGATCTATAAAAGCAGACTTGATAATCAAGCGAAATTCTCGCGCATACGGCGCTGTCCATTCCGGGTTATATACAAAATCCCCACCATCGCGGTAAAAATTCAAATCCGGATCCGAACGATACTTTAAATACTTCTCATCATACAAATCCTTACGAATAGGAGAGCGTCTTAACGCATATCGATCCGCCCCACCGGGGGTATTTAATTTAAACGCCCATTTCTTTTGCCCTTCCAGCGAAAGCACATACTCAATAAACGCCAATGCTCGATCAGGGTGGGGGGCACCTCGTAACATCGCTATCGGATCCGGGTCTACCACAGATCCTCCCTTGGGCATTGAAAAACCAAATCGTTCTTCGCCAGAGCGTTGTCTTAAATTCTCTTCATGGGATAACCCATAATAATCAATCGCTATCCCCACGGCACAATTCCCTGAAGCCACATCCAACACCGGCTTTGCGGAGGAATCCGTAAAATAACGAGCATTCGCGCAAATCAGCTGGATCACTTGCATCCCTTTTAGCCAACCTTCATTCACCGCAAGCATTTGCGTCTCTTCATTATCCGGATAACCCGCGGCATCTAACGCTTTTCGCGCTTCATTCATCTGCTGCTGCAAAATCATCTCCATGGCCGTTGATACAGAGCTACTCATCGTAGGGTCCGCTAAGGCAACATTTCCAAAATACGCGGGCTCCGCTATATCCGTCCAAGCAGTTGGCTCTTTCGTAATCCCTGATTCTTTCAAAGCGTCTCTATTAAAAATAATACCAAAAACAGACAGTGCTGTTCCAAACCAAAGATCCCTAGGTTCCCAAAAATAATTGCCACCAAAGCGCTGGGGAATAATATCATTTTGAAACCATTCCGGGTGCTTATTCAATATACCGGAATGAATAAATAGTCCTTTGCCGGCCAACAGGGATATCTCCAATCGCCCGCCACCAAATAAAACATCCACTCCACAGGTAATATTAGATTTCACCAAAGCATCCCGTACCTCAGCGTCCAGTGATCCCGGAGCATAATCCGCATCCACGTTTAGCTTATTATAGGCTAACTTTACTTTATCGTTCCATTCCTTATTCAGCGTATTTTGCCAGTAATTCTTAAATGCGTTTTCATAAGTCGTACTGATAAACTTGATGACTTCTTTACCGCCACCGAGATCTCTCCAATCGATGAAAATCTTCTTCCCCGTTTTTTGAAAATACCACTCCTGAAAGCCCAAGCCAAACTCATGCCGCACCGCTTCATTATGCGGGGTAATAATAATAAGTCGCTCGCCTGATTCATCAACCGGCTTAACGTCCTCTTTTCTAAACAAAAAGGGCAAACCTACTACGATAATGATCAAAAGGAGAATGATGATATTCTGCTTCATTGTCCTTATTAATCTCTTAAAATAACAACATCATCGGGTGAAACAGAAGCATACAAGCCCTCACGTTCCATGTCCCCCAAATGCATCGGGTTTAATTCAGATATTTTCAAGCGATTGCTTTGCGTCAAAAAGCGATAGTGCGCTACTTCACCATAATAAGTCGCTCGCCCAATATTGCCTTCCAATGAATTCACTTCAGTGGGCTTATCACTCAATACAAAGCACTCTGGGCGAATAGATACATATACCCGACTTTTCTTTTCGGGCACAAAGCCTTCTTCAGCAATCACGCCTTTTAGCTTTCCAATCGGTGTTCTCACTGTTGCGTACCCATCGTCTTCCATTCCGGAAAAATCGCCTTCAAGGATATTCGTCGCACCTATAAAGTCAGCCACAAACCGGTTGATTGGTCTCTTGTAAACTTCGCTTGGCGTCCCTATCTGTTGTATCTCACCATGGCTCAATACCGCAATCTTGTCTGCAATAGAAAGGGCCTCTTTCTGGTCGTGGGTCACATAAATAGTCGTCAACCCATACTCTTTACAGATCCGGTGGATCTCCAATCGCATGTAATAACGTAAGCGCGCGTCGAGGTTAGATAACGGCTCGTCCATCAACAAACATCTCGGCCTCACAACCAAGGCTCTCGCAAGTGCCACTCGCTGCTGCTGCCCACCGGAAAGTTGGGCCGGCTTGCGGTCACGATAGGGTGTCATTTCAACAGACTCCAACGCCTCGTCCACCCGTGTCTTTAATTCTTCTTTGGACACTTTTAGCTGCTCCAATCCAAATGCCACATTCTCCCAAACGGTCATATTCGGCCACAGCGCATAACTCTGAAATACCATCCCCGTCTTACGCTTGTGCGGAGGAAGCTTCGAAACATCCTCATTATCAAACAAAATCTTGCCCGAATCCGGTGTGTAAAACCCGGCTATCGTCCTTAATAACGTCGTTTTACCACATCCACTTGGCCCCAGCAGAAAGAATATTTCGCCAGGATTCACCTTGAACTGAATGCCTTTTAAAGCAACAGCAGAACCAAATTTTTTAACGAGTTGCTCAACAGTAACTTCTATCATGAATCTTTTCTACGTGAGAGTACGATTAGATTGACAAAAATCAAAACTGATTACGAGCATATTTATTAAGTTTTATTGAAATGGCCCAAAGCTCCCTTGTTTACTCAGTAACTCCTTAAGAGTAAAAAATTAGGTAGGGAGTGGTTGAATTCTGGGTTTGAAAATGCTATAGTGCTGACCTTTCAAAGCGGAAATATCTGCAATTTCCTTATAATTAGCAAGTTAACGTAAATAATATGTCTGAAATTTCAAAAGTCTACGAGCCTGTGGAGGTCGAAAAAAAGTGGTATAAAGCCTGGTTAGAAGGAAAGGCTTTTGCAGCAAAACCGGATCAGCAAAAACAGTCGTATTGCATTATGATCCCCCCGCCTAATGTGACGGGTATGTTGACCATGGGACACGTCTTGAATAATACGATACAAGATATTCTTATTCGCAGGGCACGGCAGCAAAAGAAGGAGGCATTGTGGCTTCCAGGGACAGATCATGCGGGCATTGCAACGCAGACGCGTGTGGAGAAGTCACTTCAAAAAGAAGGTAAAACGCGGCAGGAATTGGGTCGTGAGGCCTTTCTTGAGCGAGCCAAGGAATGGAGAGACACCCATGGCGGCGTCATTATTGAGCAATTGAAACGATTAGGAGCTTCTTGTGATTGGGATCGTTGTGTGCATACTTTGGATGATGATTATAGCCAAGCTGTTTTAACGGCTTTTGTAGCGCTTTATAAGCGGGGTTATATATACAGGGGAAAGCGGATGGTCAACTGGTGCCCAGCAAGCCTTACAGCACTTTCTGATGAGGAAGTGAATATGAAGGTGCAAAAAAGCAGTTTATACCATGTGCGTTATGAGTTTGTGGACGAACCAGGCAAATTTATGGACATTGCCACAACACGCCCGGAAACGATTATGGGGGATACTGCCATTGCGGTGCATCCGGAGGATGAGCGCTATAAGGGAATTGTTGGGAAAGAGGTCTGGAGACCCTTAAATAGAGCTAAAATCAAGATTATTGCAGATGATGCCGTTGTGCCTGAGTTTGGTACAGGTGCTTTGAAAGTCACTCCAGCACACGATAAAACAGATTTCGAGATAGGCTTGCGCCACAATTTGCCTATTATAGACATTCTGAACCCAGATGGCACTTTAAATGAGCATGCGGGTGAGGAGTTTAAGGGAATGGATCGCTTTAAGGCTAGAAAGCTGGCTGCCCAGCGGCTTGAGGAAATAGGGGCACTTATTCGTACAGAAGACTATGATAATAACGTAGGCTATTCTGAGCGGGCGGATGTACCGATTGAACCTAGGATTTCTGAGCAATGGTTCTTGAAATATCCGAAGATTGAAGAGTCAAAGAAGGCTGTGAGAGAGGGTTGGATCAAGTTTTGGCCGGAGCGTTGGACAAAGACTTATTTGCATTGGTTAGAGAATATACAGGACTGGTGTATTAGCAGGCAGCTCTGGTGGGGGCACCGCATCCCTGTCTGGTACAGGAAAGGAGCGGATCGTAAGGATCCTGCCAACTGGCATGTTTCAGTGGAAGGGCCTGCGGACTTAGAGAACTGGGAGCAGGATGAAGATGTGCTCGATACATGGGCATCCTCTTGGTTATGGCCCTTTGCTACATTGGGCTGGCCGAATGAAGACGAGATGAAGACCCGTGGTTTAAAGTATTTCTACCCAACGTCTACCCTGGTGACCGGTCCAGATATCATATTCTTCTGGGTAGCTCGCATGATTATTGCGGCTATGGAGTTTATGGGGCCGGAGAAGGAGACCTTGACGGATGAAGAGATTAAGGCGAGGATCCCGTTTGATAACGTCTACTTTACCGGTATTATAAGGGATCAGCAGGGACGAAAGATGTCCAAGAGCCTTGGGAACTCGCCTGACCCAATTGATCTCATTGAGAAATATGGTGCAGACGGCCTCAGGTTTGGGATCATGAGTATTGCTCCTCAAGGGCAGGACGTGACCTTCAGTGAGGAACGGGTCCACCAGGGACGTAACTTCTGCAACAAGCTTTGGAATGCCTGTCGGTTCCGTCAGATGTCGGGTGAAATGGCGGATAATAGTAGTCTGGAAGCGATTGTGAAGCGGATAGAGCCAGCTCTTTTTGATGAAGATGACCATGCGATTCTAGGCCGCTTGTGTAAGACGATACAGGATGTCCACAATGGGCTAGACCAGTTTTCATTTAGCGTAGCAACGCAATCACTATATTCATTCTTCTGGGGAGACTTCTGCGACTGGTATTTAGAGGTATCTAAGGCGCGCATGCAAGATTCCATGACGAAGAATAATTGCCTTGCCGTGCAAGACATGATCATTAGAGAGGTTTTACTGATACTGCACCCGTTTGCCCCTTTTATTACTGAGGAGCTATGGCATGACCTCGGCTACTCTACTGATAGAGAGTTTATTGAGACTTGCCCAACCGATGATAGCTTGAAATTAAGGGAAGTACTCAATGGGTATGGTATAGAGCTTATAGGGACTGCGATTGCTGAAGTTGATATGATACGGGAATTTGTAACCAGCGCCCGTTCGCTAAAAGCGCAATATCAGTTGGCTTCAAAGAAAGATGTCCATCTCTATATTGTGCCCAAGGCTGAATTGGAAAAGAAAGCTATCCAGGGGCAACTAGAGAAGCTTAAAAAGCTCGTTGGCGCTTCTGAGATATCGATTAATAGTGAGATTGAAGGAATGCCTGCTGTGGTAACACCATTAGGAACCCTTTACTTAGATATTTCTTCATCCATTGATACAGATGCCGAGAAAGAGCGCCTCCATAAAGAGATAGAAAAGCTTAATAAGCTGATATCTTCCAGTGAAGCTAAGCTTATGAGTGAATCGTTCACGAGTAAGGCTCCAGAGCAGATTGTAGCAGGCGCAAAGCATCAGTTAGAAGAGAATAAAGCCAAACGCGATGAGTTAAAACGATTACTAACGGCAATGAAGTGAGATATCTCCTGTATTCTAGCAATTTATTCCTTGTTTTATATAATCAATTACCTATGAATTGATCGCGAATTAGAATCGAAATAGACATAAACTGGCTATTTTCGCTTGATTTCCTAGCACTAAAACCAAGGGTTTGTTTCACCTGGAACAAACTCTTGGTTTTTAAGTGATCATGCGAGCAGTATTTTTTAACTGGGGATAAACTCAGAATTCGAGATTGATCTGAAGTGATTGAGCTTTTGGCCTAAAAGGAACAACTGAAGCGATCAATAAGCCCTCAAAAGTCAGGACAATTTAAGGAAGTTATTGTTAGGGCTTTAAAAAAGTAAGGAAAAGAGCAGATAATTGAGTTATCGAGAATCAAATATTAACGCAATAAAGTGAAATAAAACCCGATTTGTTATTAAAAACAAACACAATAAAGTCACTATAATATTGACATTTGTCCAAAAATATCATCTAATTACATTATAATTAAGATTAAACATTAATAACAACCTCATGGGAAACATTTCACATAACAGAATCCGTACAGAAGATAAGCACGATTTCAAAAGCACGATACGCGGATATGCTAGTGAAAAAATTGGCACCTTCAAGAAGCGTACAGTAAAGGTTTTAACTGATGTTAAAGAGGCGGGCTGGGGAGATCTCAAGTCGCTCATAGCCCCTAATAATTTCAAAGAAAGCATTGGTGGCATTAAACCATCACTTCAGGTCGCAAAAGCCTTAAGTGGGCTCTTTAACTGTGTCGTTAAGGCTCCTGTAATCATTTTTAAAGTAATTACTGGAATCCCTGTTTTATTGTCTAAAATAGTATTAGACCATAAAGAAGAACATAATAAATTTAAAGAGTCCGATGTTTATAAAAAGTTCCGTATCTGTTATCTTACGCAAGAAATAGAGACTGAACTTAATAGCGAGAAAGCCGGCAAGGATTATTCTTATATAAATGATTTATATAAAGAGCTTCAAGGATATCTAACAGGTGAAACGGACAAATGCGCCTTAGGAGAAATAAAGGAAATTAATTTAGAGAACGCAAAAAGCGTTATCGAAGCAATTAAAAGTACGCCATCTTACAGTGAATCACAGAAGTTTGTAAACGAGGAAGCAGGTTCGATCACAAAATTCCGCTATAATTTGGTGCGTTTTGTTGATGTATTTTGCTCATACGGGTTGAGCGATCTTCAGTCCATACTTATGCCAAACTTGTTGCAAAAAACAATTAAGAACGGTGCGACTTTTGGCATAATCGGTTCTACAATAGGAGCTTTTATTGGCCTGGTAACTGCTGGCCCTGCCGGCATGGCAACAGGAGCCACCATTGGGTTAATGGTTGGCACTCTCATCGGAGTATTAAAGGGGATCCCTGAAGATTTTACTGCAGAGCATAAAGAGTACAAAAAGGAAGAGTGGGACACGCTTAAGAATAAATGGACTCCGGCAGGTATGCTAAAGCAATTTCGCCTTGGGTTGGACTACTTTGTTCAGTATTTAAATAAGGAAATGAACATGTCCGCACTAATGAATATTATTGCGCCGAACGCCTTTGCCAGCACAGCTTCCCATGCGATAACAGACTTTTTTGTGGGAGGTGCGATCGGTGGGGCAATTGGAGCTGTGACGGGTGGTCCCGCAGGGGCAGCTGCCGGGGCAGCTATTGGTGGTTTTTGTGGATTAATGTTGGGTTTCATCATCGGCTCCATTGATGACTTTCGTACTCAACATAAAGATAAGTACAGCGATGAAGCCTGGAAAGAATTAATGGATGATAAGAGCTATACGGGTGTGTTTAAGAAAGTTGACATGTACGTAAGCTGGTTGTACCAAAAGGTTGGCAATGACGTTGCTATAGACGAACTAAGAGCCCTTTTATTACCAAATTTTGGTAGCTCCGTAATGGACACAGCGTATATATTAGGTGCTGCCGGTGCATTTTTAGGCACCCTTGCAGGTGGTCCGGCAGGTGGTTTAATAGGCTTACTAATCGGCTTGGGCGTAGGTGGTGTTATCGGCCATTTGATTGATAATCAGAAAGAAATCGAAGTACTCAAGAAAGAGATCGTAGAAGACAAAGGCTTTATTGAATGGCTTGTTAAAAGCAGTGGATTTACTGAAGAAGCAAAGAAGGCATGGCTTACCGAGGAATGCCAAGCACGCATCGTAGCAAACGGGGGATTAGATAAAACAGATCTTAAAGATATTGAGATCGACTCAAAAAAAATCGATCCTAACAAGCTTTATGATATATCCCGTTACTACAGTGAGCAAGGCACAACTGCTGGCACGATCAAGAACTGGCGTTTAAACCTTTTAGCAGGGAATGAATGGATCAATAGTTTGTTTGGAATTGAAACCACAAAACTCTACGAAAATGCGAGTAACTTGCGTGGATATGTTAAGAACTTATCATTTGTGGTTAGCCCAATAATTGATATGGCTGGAGCTTCGACTGAAACAAAAGATAAAGTTGAGGAAATTGATACCATCTCTCGTATCGTAGCATTGCTTGGAGGAGCTGGCTTAGGGGTTCTCGAAAGCTTATACAACGGGTTGTCTGAAAAGAAGACGAATGAAGAAGTTCAAGAAACCGGCAAGACTCCTATTGAAGAAAAAGTGATTCAGGAGACGAAGACGTATGAAGAAGTTCAGGAAACCGTCACTAAAGAAAAAGTGAAAGTGATTAAGAAGAAAATTCAAGAAATAGGCATCATGAATTACCCTGAACCTGTCGAGATTGATTTCCATGCAATAAATAAAATAATCAAGATCACAAAAAATAGCGGAGTAAGCCTTGTTCCTGAAAACGCCTTTAAACCATTTAGTGGCCACGAAATAGTAGTTTAACTCACAGAGAATGCCTCTCTGATTGCAGAGAGGCAACTCAATTACAGGTCGTTATTCCGCCTAAACGTAAGTTAATTTTTTTGTAATTAAAAAATCGATACTGAAAAATGATAAAACACTTGGCAGGAAGCATTGCCGTAGATTTGCATCAATAGTCTCAAGTGCGCGCCCTGATTAAAGTTGCTTTTACGAGGACAAAGGGTTTATAGTAAAGAAGTATGCCCAAGGAAGCGTTTCCCAATGTCTCGCCTGAAGTAAGAGCTATTCTACAGCGCTTTACGAGTGAAGCTTTTTATATAAATGAAGATCATGCGATGCGTGATCGCGCGATCTATAGCACCACTTTATACATTGCTACCTGCGATGTTAAAATGAAGATGGGCAATTTCACCGCGCATATTTTCCAGGACATCATTCATAAAGGCTACGTAATCGCATTAGCCTATGGTGATATACGCTCTGAAAATGAAATTTTTACTCGAATACACTCTTCGTGTGTTACCGGGGAAACATTAAGAGCGTGTGATTGTGACTGCGCGCAGCAACTTGAAGGCGCATTGCAAAGAATCGCTGCCTCTGGGGCGGGCATCCTTTTCTATTTAATGCAAGAGGGTAGAGGCGTAGGATACATTGCGAAATCCAGGGATCGAATGCTTGTACAAGCGAGTAATGACGAGATTTCCACCTTTGAAGCGTATCGCTTGCTAGGGCTAAAACGCGATTATCGGCAATATCGCAATGTGAAGCCAATTTGCCAACTTTTGGGAATTGATCCGAAGTTTATATTGCTAACGAATAATCCGGACAAGGTAAATATCTTGAAAGATTTAGAGGTGAATATCATTCGTTCTGAGCGATTAGAAATTACGCCAACCCCGTATAATCTAGCTTATCTTACCTCTAAGATGGAAGCGGGCCATATGCTAACAAGCCCTCAGGAGCAAGAAGTTACCCGGATCAAGTTACCCGCGCAAGTGATCCCATTTAAGCCACATGCCGTGCAGAACGCGCAGCGATTTATATATGTTTCGAGTTATTTTTTGCCGGTATTGCCAGTAGAAGATGAAATAATTTTGTCTGAAACGGAGTTCAAGCAATGTTTCGGCACTCATTCGCCTGATGTCCTGATGCACAATCAACCCCCGTTGATTCTTTCGCACCAAAAGTTACAAGACAGGCGGTTTTCAATTAAGATACACCGCGATAATTTAACTCATTGGAAAAAGGAACATCAAGGGGATCCGTTAGGCGATCTTACCCACCTGCCGTATTGGTTTCGCGTACATGTTTATTTTGATATTGTAAGCTGCGAAGATTATGTAGTGCTCACTTATGGCAACGCAGAGCCGTATGATATACCGATAGTGCGGATACAAAGCGAATCCATCTTTAACCGTTTTCCGCTTGTAGACACGGATAATCGAGACAAATTTAAAGCGACGGTAAAGGCAATTGTACAACACGGAGTAGGGGCGATTGTATTATTGTATAATGATGGCAGGGGTGCGGGCTTTGGTGCGTATGCGGAAGATTTGATGTTGATTGAAAAAGGCCTTAGCCATAATACGGATGAATCCTACCAAAAACTGGGCGTGGGGTATGATAACCGTGACTATGAAGCAGCTATCACATTATTAAAAGAACATATCCCGAGTAACCATGTACAGATGGTGATGAATTCGCCGGACAGCCTTGTCAAGAAACCCGAATACGCGGAAGCTTTAAACTCACATAAGATACAGGTAGATAAATGGATCTTCCTTGAAAATTTTTAATAGCACATGAGCGATCCTTTTGGACATGAATTATTCCGCAAGCGTTTGGAGTTATCCCTCCAATACGTGCAAGAAATGTTGCTGGCAACAGTTCCTCCGGTACGCGAGCCGGAATGTTGCCATTTTATCGTAACGGGTGTGGGGAGCTCCGAAGCTCAAGCGAGATTTTTTGTTTATTGTATAAACCAATTTACGTCGGGAACAGCAGAGTTTTGGCCCCTGAGCTCATTTGTATCCCTTTCTCAAAGCCTGCAACATATAGAAAGCACGCTGGTAGTGATCAGCCAAGGAATTTCACCGAACACTCACATTGCTATCAGCAAAGGTATCTATTTTAAAGACAGACTCTTGTTCACGGCATCGAGGAATAAAGATATTATAAAAGATCTCAAAGAAGAGAAATGGTCCCTCTTTTACTTTCCCATGGAGGATGAATACGATATCCTGATACGGATCGTAGGGCCATTATGTGGGTATGTTGCCATTATACAATATATCTCCAACGCGTTTATAAACCACACGCTCCCGGAGTTTTTGACACAGCAGATATTGAATACGATTGCTGAGGTTAACAACGAACCCATTCCGTTTAGCAAAGAAGATTTTATTGCTCTTAGGGAAAGGGGCTGTGTCTTAATCGGAACGGATTCGCTTCCGGAGTATGGGTATAACCTGCCGTACAAATTCCTGGAAGGGCTGTTTGTGCCTCACCCCTCGTTTATTGATTTACTAAGCCTTTGCCATGGGACGCTTCAGGAGCTTTTCATCAACCCCAAGCACGTCTTTTTATTTTTACAAGATGATGCCTGGCAGATTGAAATTGCGGAAAGAGCCAAGAAAATAATAGAGCCTTTTGGTTGCCCTACGATTTCCTATATAGCTAAACTTCCTCCACCTTGGAGCATTTTAGAGTACGAGATGTTATTAAACAATATGGTTTCACAAGGCCTTTCCATACTTAAAATAAACCAGCGAAACTGGCCTGCTTTTGGGCTGGATAAACCTCTTTATGAAATACATGGCATATGAGCTATAAAATTGTCATCATTGGCGCGGGCGAAGTGGGTACTTATCTTGCCGGCATGTTGAGCTCTGAGGGCCATGAAGTGACTGTTATTGACAGCGATGATACGGTTGTGCAATCGCTTGAAGAATCCTTTAACGCACGCGCCCTTGTCGGAAATGGTGCCTCTTCTCAAATGCTTATTAAAGCGGGCATTAACGAATGTGATTTTTGCTTGGCTATGACCAGTGATGATTTAACAAATCTGGTAGGCTCCTCGTTAGGAAAATCCCTTGGAGCTAAATGCACGCTTGCGCGGATACATGACCAGACGTACATGGATAACTCGTATATTAACTACCAGTTACATTTCGGGATCGATTATTTAATTAACCCGGAAGCTTTGTGTGCCCTGGAATTGGCAAAAATCATACGTAACCCGGGGCGGATGATTGTTGAGCATTTTGCGAAAGGGGCTATAGAAGTGCAACAAGTAGAAGTTTCCGCGAACTCTAAATTGCTGAATAAGGATTTGCAGACATTGAACTTTCCTAAAGGGATACGAATTGCTTATATTCAAGACAAAGAGGAGTTTGTTGTTCCTAATGCGAGCTCAAAACTAGAAGCTGGAAAAACGATCACGATGATGGGGCCTACGGATGAGCTTGCCAAACTCGTCCCAAAAATAAACCCGGATGCCACACATAGCTCCGTATATATAACGATTTTTGGAGGGACAGAAACGGCTATTTGCCTCGCTCGCATGCTTAACCCGCAGCGCTTCCGTGTACGCATTATAGAAAAAAATGTCAAACAGTGCCGCAGTATCGCAGAACGGTTCCCGGACATCACAGTTATCAACGGAGATGCAACTTCGCTACGGTTGATGGAAGAAGAAAATGTGGGAGAAAGTGATTTTTTTATCGCCTGCTCTAAGGACGATGAAGACAACATCATGACCTGTTTGCAGGCTAAAAAGCTGGGTACGAAGCACACGCAGTTAGTCGTTAATAGAACAGATTATGAAAATTTGCTCGATGACTTGAGAGATGTTCTGAAAGTGGAAAAGGCGGTTTCCCCTCGAGTTGCCACCGTTAAAGAGCTTAATAGATATCTTTCCACCAAACCCTACATGGAATTGGCGACTCTTCCTGGGGGAATGATTATTTCTTATGAAATTGTTATATCTACCGACAGTCCTTGTGCCGGAAAAACCGTTAAAAGCATTGGATTACCTCCGGGTGCTGTGATCATCGCCCTCCAACACAAGTATGAAGTGAGGGTACCGTTGGCACATGATGTATTGTTGTCAGGCGACAGAATCATCATTATTATGCAAAAAGCAGTTATCAACCTTGTGATGCGAATTTTTGATATTTAGGCAATGCCAAGACTTTTATTTACCCCAGATACGCCGTAAACAAACGGGGCGGCCGCTTCCTTCTTTATAAGCGGTATAACGAGTAGGATTTGTCTTGTAATAACGCTGGTGGTAGTCCTCTGCAGGATAGAATTCTGAAGCAGGGAGGATATCCGTGACAATAGGGAGCCCTAAACGTGCAGTAATGAGCGCTTTGGATTCTTCGGCGATATGCTTTTGATCCTCATCACAATAAAAAATGGCGGTTAGATATTGAGAACCCCGATCTGCAAACTGGCCAGCATTGTCTGAAGGATCGATGTTATGCCAAAAGGTTTCGAGTAAATCGTTATAAAGGATTTTACCGGGATCATAGGAAATTTCCACGACTTCGTAGTGCCCCGTTTTTCCGGTACAAACTTGCTCGTATGTGGGATTTTTCACATGTCCGCCCATGTATCCTGACGTGACTTTTAAGATGCCCGCTGTGGAGGGTTGATCAAACGCGGCTTCAATGCACCAGAAGCAACCGCCGGCGAAGTAGGCTTTTGAGGATTGGGGGTTTTGCATGGATGCTATTCTAAGGGAGATGTTGGGAGTTTTGCGATTCTTTTGGTAACAAAAAAAGCAGCCTAGAAAAGCTGCTTTTGGGTTTTGTAAATTGTAGAAATAAAATAATTTTATTAGAGAGCTTTGGCCTTTGCAAGTAATTCCTTGTCTTCAGCTAATTTTGCTGCCAAGGCATGGATAAAATTATTAAGATTTTCTTTATCATCGCTAGTTTGAAAACTTGAAAATCTATTTTTCATATCATTTAATAAAGGTAAGAATTTATCCCCAGCGGCAATAGATTCCGTCATAAGATTTATAAATTGAGTTTTATCACAAACGGTGTTGTTCAATAGCTTCGCTTTGTAGTTAGACAGCATTACCGCAACTTCGGACAAGCGGGTGATTAAATCCTGATGGCCACCCATATTGCGCAAACCGCTTATCATAGAAGCAACTTCGCCTTGCATAACGCTTACGCCTGCAGTCTCCTCAGATAATTCTTTAGCAGTTACACCATATTGCGTAAAGCAAGCAATGCTCTGTGGTATAGTATAAATGGAAGTATCAGCATAACCTGCGTTTACACCCATGAGTGTTAATAGTGAGAATATAATCGTTTTTACTTTGTTCATATTTTTCATATTTGAATTACTTATTTAACTTTGATTAAAATTTAAGACAAATTAAACAGTTAATCATTAGCAATGTCAATATTTTTGTGTAATTTTTACGAAAGAATCTTCTTTACCGAAAACAACGATTTACTTACACGCGTTAAGTCTTTAATCTTACCTGCATGCAAAGGTTGTTATCCCTGTTCCTCTTTTCATTCATTTCCCTTCCCCTGGTATCCGTTTCAGGAGAAGCTGCGAAACTTGTTCCGATGGAGGACTTTTTTCGAAATCCGGAGAAGACAGGGTATCAGATATCCTATAACGGGAGATATGTTTCCTTTCTTGCCCCATGGGAAAGCCGGTTGAATATATTTGTTGAAAAGACAAATGGGAACCCCAGCCAGATTACCTTTAAGAGTGATCGGGACATCATGCGTTATTATTGGGCTAATAATGCTAAGCTAGTCTATTTTGAAGATAATGGTGGTGATGAAAATGACCATATGTTTGTGATTGATGTTAATGGGGATGGGAAACGGGATTTAACCCCCTTTCCCGGTGTGAAGGCTGTTTTTATTGATGATTTACAGAAGGACAGCGAGCATGTTTTGGTAGGGCTAAATGTGCGGGATAAAAGTATTTTTGATGCTTACCAAGTCAATGTGAACACGGGAGAACTTCGGCTTGTCGCGGAAAATCCGGGTGATGTGATGACTTGGGTGACAGATCATAACGGTAAAGTAAGAGCTGCCTTAGCCACTGATGGCGTGGATCAAATCTTCCTCTATAGGGAAACGGAAAATGAACCTTTTAAACCCGTTATAAAAACAAATTTTAAAGAGTCCTTCGAGCCACTGGCATTTACGTATGACAATAAAAAAATTTATGCTAATTCAAATATAGGGCGGGATAAGTCTGCGGTTGTGGTTGTTGACCCTAATACAGGGAAGGAAGAGAAAGTGATTTATGAGAATCCAGACGTGGATGTCTATAACATTATGCTCTCAGACAAATATAAGAAACTAGTAGCTGTTTCTTATGTAACAGATAAACTGCATTACGTCTTCTTTGACGAAAAAACGAAGCGCATGTTTGCGGATTTTGACAAGCAGTTCCCTGGGTTAGAAACAAGGATTACGAGCCAGAATAAAGAAGAAGACATGTTCATCTTGCGCACTTTTAGCGATAAAACCCGCGGAGCCTATTACCTTTATTATACAAAAGGAAAGAAGGTAAAAAAACTGGCAGATGTTTCCTCTTGGCTGGATGAGGGCAACATGGCTGAAATGAGACCAGTGGAATACAGATCACGTGACGGGTTAACCATACACGGTTATCTGACACTGCCAAAGGGTCTTGAGCCTAAAGATTTGCCAATTGTGGTGATTCCGCATGGTGGACCGTGGGCAAGGGATTACTGGAGCTATGATCCAGAAGCACAGTTTCTAGCAAATCGCGGTTATGGCGTTTTGCAAATTAATTACCGTGGTTCGACCGGGTATGGGCGATCTTTTTGGGAAGCTGGGTTTAAAGAGTGGGGAAAAGCGATGCAAGACGATATCACAGATGGTGTCCAATGGCTGATCGCACAAGGCGTGGCGGATCCTACACGAATTGCAATTTATGGCGCGTCTTATGGTGGCTATGCCGCGCTTGCCGGCGTTACCTTTACGCCGAACCTGTATGCTTGTGGCGTAAGCTATGTCGGGCCCTCGAATTTGTTTACTCTATTAGCCTCCTTTCCCCCTTATTGGGAACCCTTGTTAAAGCAAATGTATGAACAGGTAGGTGATCCTATTGCGGATAAAAAGCTGTTAGAAGAAGTTTCGCCCCTCTTTCATGTGGAGGAAATCAAAGTACCCTTACTTATTGCACAAGGAGCGAATGATCCACGTGTGAAGCAACAGGAGTCTGATCAAATCGTTGCTGCATTAAAAGAACGTAATCTCCCTGTTGAGTATTTACTGAAAGAAGACGAAGGGCATGGCTTTGTTAAAGAAGAAAACCGGTTTGATTTTTATAGAAAACTGGAATCATTTTTAGAGAAGCATTTAAAACGCAACTAAACTAGGCACAAAAAAAGCTTCCCGATTTTGAGGAAGCTTTTTTGTCTATAATGAAAATTGTTGGATTAACTTTCTTTGATGATAAAGACATCCGAACGGCGGTCTCTTCTGGTTTGCTCAGGAGTGCCATCCACAACAGCATCTATTGAACCCTTTGAAAGGATCTTGATTTTAGATTCGTCTACGCCTTTAGCTTTTAAATAATCTTCTACGCTTGTGGCACGACGATCGCCAAGAGCTTGGTTATACTCATAGGTGCCCCTCCAGTCACAACGGCCAACGATGAGTAGTTTAGCATTAGGGTCTGACCACAGACGCTCGGCGACTTCATCAACCTTAACACGTTCGATCTCTGGGATACTAGAGCGGTCAAAGCCGAAGTACACAGAAGCAATTATGTTTTCAGGATTATTCATCACGCCCTGTTCGTAAGCATCTGTGAACGCACGGTCACGCGCATACAGTCCTTGGGAATAGGCATCCGCACCGTTAATGAAATCCGGGCGTTCGCTTGTTGAGCCAAGCACAGTATCATTCGGCTGTGGATTGGGTTTATCTTTACAACCCGCCAAGAAGGCAAGTACAACTACTATAGGGATTAAAAAATGTTTTCGCATCATGGCAAAAGCAAGACTAGGAATGAAGTTGCATCATCGCAAGCCATAAAATTTGATTTTTTAGTTTAAGAAGAAGATCTTAATGAAAGTGGGTTGGGGGGGGCTCGAACCCCCAACCAATGGCTTAAAAGGCCACTGCTCTACCATTGAGCTACCAACCCTCAATTGATGTTGAGAAGACTATTATAAAATTATTTAAATTGTCAACGCTTAATGCATTTTTTTTCAAAAATAAAAAATAGGCTGGAAGAGTTTTTGAATAAATATACTCTATTGCTGACGAGGACCAAAGAATATTATAATATAGGGGTAAATAGAATTCATTGATGAGTTTCCAGTTGCAGATCTTAGGCGCATTTATAAGCGGCAGCATATTGGCTGCGCTGGTGTGTTGGTTGATTGCAAGGCGCTGGTTAGCCTTTCACAACAGTAAGACGCAAGAGCTGGTTAGGGCTGCCGAAAGAGAAGCAAGACTTGCCTCTCAGGAAAATCAGTCTAAAGAATTTCAAGTTTTTCAAAAGGAAAGAGTAGTTGCTGAGCAAGCATCGGATAAAAGAAAGCACGAGCTTGATCTCAAAGAACTCGAAATCAGAGAGCACCAGAAGCGTTTAGAGTCTAAGCAACAATTCCTAGAGGAGAAGATGATCAATGTTGAGCGAATGGACGCGGAGGCCAAGCGCAAGAAATATAATCTAGAAAACCTGAGGCAGCTTTGCCGAAAGCGGCTTCTTCACATCACGCACATGTCTGAAGGGGAAGCTAAGAAACTTCTCAAAGAAGAGCTACGTGATGAATGCGAGGAAGAATTGCGTATCCTGCGCAACAGTATATTGCAACGCTCAGATGACGAATTACGGAGTGAAGCCCAGCGTATCATCATTGATTGCATGCAACGGCTATCCGGTATGCCCTCTACTGACATCACCGCAGCCACAGTAAAGCTGCCGAGTGATGATATGAAGGGCAGGCTAATTGGCAGGGAAGGTCGCAATATTAAAGCATTTGAAACGGTGACAGGAACAACGCTTCTGATTGACGAAACACCGGAAACTGTCATGGTGTCCTCGTTTGACCCCGTGAAGCGGGATGTGGCACGTATCGCACTGGAAAATTTAATCAAAGACGGCCGAATTCACCCTGCTAGTATTGAAGAAGCAGTGACGCGTGCTGACATAGAAATGCAGGACAATGTACTTCATTTGGGGCAAAAAGCGATCGATCGTCTTAATCTAACAAATGTACAGCAAGAAGTCGTTTCCTTGCTGGGTAAGCTGAATTACCGTTTATCTAATAACCAAAATACACTGGAACACTCCGTAGAGGTTGCCTTTTTGATGTCTATGATGGCATCCGAAATAGGATTGGATCCTAAAATAGCAAAACGCTGTGGTCTTTTTCACGATATAGGAAAAGCGATGCCACAGGATTTAGAAGGCAGCCATGCCATTGCAGCAGCTAAGTTGCTCAAAAAATATGGTGAAGACCAGACAGTAATCAATGCCGTTGCGGCTCACCACGAGGAAGTCCCGCCAGAAAGTGTTTACGCGCCATTACTCATGCTTGCTGATGCAATTTCGGCCAAACGGCCCGGTGCACGTTCTGAATGTATATCCGGTTACGTACAACGGATAAGAGGTTTAGAAGACGTTGCACGCTCTTTCGAAGGGATATCCGATGTCTATGCCGTGCAAGCGGGTAGGGAAGTTCGCGTTATTGTGTCTCCTAATAAATATGATGATTTGGAAGCAAAACGCCTTGCATGGCGCATTAAGCAAAAGATTGAAAAGGATGTAGATTACCCGGGAAACGTCAAGGTAACGGTTATTCGAGAGCAACGCTTTACAGAAACCGCAAAACAGTCCGACATATAACGTTGAGTAATTATTATTTATTTTTTATAATAATTCTCTTTAATTTAATAAATCCCGTTAACCAACAGTAATAACAATGAGTCGTTCAGAAAGACAATATGGCCCTTCGGTATTCCCCCCAATGCCACGACTCGAAACTGAACGGTTGATACTGCGCCCAATGTGTTTGTATGACGCAAAATCGATACGCAGACTGGCGAATGATCCCATTGTTTCTGATACCCTAGAAATGCCACATCCTTATGAGGAAGGGGTTGCGGAAGACTGGATTATGGGACAACCAGATGGTTGGCGAGAGCGTGGGGAACTGTTTCTGCTGATTACGAACAAAGAAAACCGAGTCTCCATGGGCTCTACCAGTTTGTTTATAGACGTAAAGAATAGAAAAGCTGAATTCGGCTATTGGCTAGGAACCGAATACTGGGGGTACGGCTATGCAACAGAAGCGGCAGAAGCGATCATTGAATTTGGCTTTCTCACACTTGGCTTAAACCGGATGGAAGGCTATCACTTGGCCCGTAACCCCAAATCCGGACGCGTGCTTCAGAAATTAGGATTCCAGAAAGAGGGATGTTTACGCAAATCATTCTCCAAGAACGGTTTATTTGAAGACATGGTTGTTAACGGCTTATTAAAGTCTGAGTACCTGGCGTTGAAAAGTAAAGAGGTTTAACATACCGCTTTAAAAATAATCTATTGCAAATCAGTATAATTTATGCATAATTCACTGGATGAACTTAAAGGGATTCCCGTTTTATATAAATAAATTTATCAATAAAAAGAATAAAGATAGCGATAATTCTAGTAAATTATCAAATAAGCCAAAAAGCACTTTTGATGTATTTGGAAAGGATGTGACGGTTTATATTTGTTCCTTTCTTGAGATTAAGGATCTTTGCAAAAAGGCTATGCGCGTCGATAAAGAATTTAGCGTGGCCGGTTATGAATGCCTTAGGATCGATTCTAAGGCTAGAAAAGTGGAGTTGCTCGAGATTAATGACGATCGAGTAAAGACATATTGCTTGAAATATTGTTGCGGAGTAAAGCTACCTCATTTTAAAGAAAGAATCTTCAATTTTGATCAAGAGCAAATCTTTAATATTCAGGATAATACGAGTTCTGATGGTACAGGTACAGTAAAAAGCATAGATGAGGGTACCTTTACTCAAACATCTGAAATGTTGTTGTTTATGCAAGCCTGGGAAATGTTGTTAAAGTGCACCAAAGCGGAAAAGAGGGAAATTGGACTTGGGTTTTCAAGACAAGTGGAGCAATTGTTAATGAGTGATGCTGAAACAAGCGAGCTGAAAAACAATGATTTAAAGGATGTCTTAAAAGTAATCAGCTATATACGCTTGATGAATGAGCAAGGTATAAACAAAGACAGCTTTGAAGAATTAGAGAAGCGGCTTTCCCTGAGAATAGCCAAATGGAGCCCTATACAAGAGAGGAAACTTTGCATTCACAATGATTACTCTCTTGCTATTAAGCTTTTGTTTGAGAATGGCGTAGAAGATTGTGAGGAAATAGATTTTTTTGAGGAAAGGTCATATTTTGGTAAATGGGCGGCCTTCGAAGCATATTGGAGGATAATTTATCTAGAAAGGATGCTCGCTAAGCCAAATACAGCACACCCAGATCAATTAGTCGAGTACTACACAAAAAAAGCAGGGGAGAGTGAAGTAACGGATCTTTATCTTAATCTAGGCAGTAAATTTTTAGAAAAGGGGGATCTTATTAACGCAGAATATTGTGCTAGGAAGGCAGAAAAAGATGGAGAGCAACTATACAAATACATAGAAGCCGCGTATGCGAAAAAAAATAAGCATCGTTTTTAGGCGTTATTAATATTCTAAAAGTGTTGATTTTCAATATCGGAAAATTTAGTATTAGTTAAGATCGTTTTACCCCCCCCTCACGATTTAACTTTTACCTTGTTAATTACATGGACGACCCCAAAAAGCTAGATAAATACGAAGAATGTCAACATTTGGAGCCCTTTGAAAAAAATTGGGCCATGATTGCTCACGCCAGTGCCCTTCTACAATTTTTCATTCCAGTACTGGGAGGGATTATTGGGCCCTTTATCGTATGGGTACTGAAGCGCGATACATCGGCCTATGTCGATGATCAAGCAAAAGAGGCAATCAATTTTAATATTACCATTTTCATATATTTGGTGATTTCGCTCGCCCTGGTATATGTATTGATCGGGTACATCCTATTACCGATTATTTTCCTGACTTGGCTGATATTCGTCCTGATTGCGATGATCAATGCTAGTAATGGCAAGCGATATCGTTACCCGCTAACGATTCATTTCATTCATTAAGAATGGAAACCGTTACGATTAACGAACTCAGCCCTACTGAGAAAGAAATCCTCAGCGCTGCCGAATCTGCGAAACAAAATGCCTACTGCCCGTATTCTCATTTCAGTGTTGGGGCAGCTTTGCTATGCGCTGATGGCCAAATCATTACCGGTGTAAATGTTGAAAACATTTCTTATGGGCTGACAAATTGCGCGGAACGTTCCGCCATCTTTAGCGCCTATTCTCAGGGGCTAAGAGACTTTAAGCTGCTTGCGATAATAGCATCGAGTAAAGACAACGCATTTAAAGAGGTTGTAACGCCCTGTGGAGCTTGTCGGCAGGTGATTGCTGAAACGATAAAGGATATTCCTATTATTTTATCTAACGCAACAAAAGATAAGATTTGGCGAACGAAGATAAGCGAGTTATTGCCCGACAGCTTCGATATGTAAACCGAAATTGACTCTGCTAACGAGCTTTGATTTACTGTTTAAGTGAGTAATACACAATCTTCCAGGAAAGATCGAAAGGCATTTTTTGCTTGGGCTGCCATTTCTATATTTTATTTATTCCAGTACGTCTTGCGGGTTACTCCCGGCGTGATGGTAGAAGAATTGCGGCACGAGTTTACCTTAACCGCGGAGCAATTTAGCACCTTTGGGGCTTATTACCTATATGCGTATTCCTTATTACAAATCCCCCTTGGTATACTGTTAGACAGGGTAGGGGTACGAAAAGTGATTCTATTCTCAATTGCTGTGTGCACAATTGGCTCATTTCTGTTTGGGTTGGCAGAGGAAGTGTGGGTTGCGCAATTAAGCCGACTGTTGATAGGAGCAGGCTCAGCGAGCGCGTTTATGGGAGCCCTCAAAGTGGCGGCAGACCATTTTGCGCCCGGCAAGCGCGGGTTTTTTATCGGAACAACCCTGACACTCGGCACATTTGGAGCCTTAACCGCGGGTAAGCCATTAGTCCTGCTCGTAGAAGCCACCCATTGGCGAAACGCCGTCGTAGTATGTTCGGCAGTAGGGTTGGCTATATTTTTGATAGCCTACAAGCTACTTCCACGTTATGCGCAAGACGTGCCGCACGAAAAAAATTTCTCGTTTGAAAGGCTGTTTAAGCAAATTGGACAAGTCATGACGACCTGGCGTGTGGTGCTCTTTGCGCTTCTTTCTATCGGCCTATATGCACCCTTGTCCGTATTAGCAGACCTTTGGGGAACGGCCTTCTTTATTACAAAATTTGGCTTCGAAAAAGGCCAGGCGGCCCAAATTATTATGCTCCTTTACGTGGGGCTTGCTATTGGTTGCCTTATCATGCCCGGATATTGTGAGAAAAAAGGCATCCTGAACCTGGGCATACGGATCTGCATAATCTCACTATTCGTGCTTTATTCTATGATCTTGTACGGGCCAGCGATGGGCGCAATTACACTATCGGTAGCGCTACTGCTTATCGGTTTCTGCGGTGGAGCAGAGATGATGTGCTTCACCGGAGCAGTTTCCGGGGCAACAACCTACAATACCGGCTTAATTATCGGTTTTGTTAACACCTTTAATATGTTAGGAGGCGCTATTATCCAGCATTTGGTTGGCTTTAGACTGGATATTAAATGGGATGGCGCCATGAACGAGCATGGCGTTAGAATTTATACGACAGAGCAATTCACCTACGCATTATCAATGCTTGTCATTATTGTAGGCGTGAGTGTTCTGTTGAGTTTGTTTTTGCCGAGAATGCGCAAGACGAGCTAGTAACCTTACTTTTCGGCTTCAAACTCGAGCGCTAAAGAGTTTACACAATAACGGATGCCTGTAGGTGATTTCTTTTCGGTATCGGGTTCATCTTTAAATACATGTCCCATATGCGAGCCACATTTTTTGCACATGACTTCTGTACGCTCTAGGCCAAAAGAATGGTCTTCCGCAGTAATAAGGGCATCGTCTGCAACCGGTTTGCTAAAACTGGGCCAACCTGTACCGGAATCGTATTTGGTATCACTTGAAAAAAGCGGCGCGCCACAGAAAGTACATTTGTATTTGCCTTTTTCGTGGTGATTGCAATATTTGCCGCTAAAGGCGGGCTCTGTTCCCTTTTGACGACATACCCTGTATTGCTCTGGAGTCAACAATTTGCGCTTTTGCAGTAGCCTTTTTCCTTTTTCTTCCATAACATCTTAAATATAGCATGTATTAGGCCAAAAAACAATATGCAAAGCCCCTTTTAGTGATGAAAAACACTTACCTCACCCCTGCGGAAATAAAGGCGTTTGTCCAACGGAAACCAAATGAACCGGAAGCAGACAAAAAGCGCACGGAATACTACGTTAATCTATATGAGCGAAACATCGGTAATACCCGTTTTCCGAGTTGGAACTGGTCTGCCTGCTTGTTGGGGGTGTTATGGTTTCTGTATAGAAAGATGTACTTTTATTCGTTTGCTTTTGTCGTGCTCTCTTTCTTTTATCCGAATACGATATGGATCCTTTCCGGGCTATTTGGCAATGCGCTATACTTTCACCATGCGAGGAAGAAAATACATAAGGGTCATACGCATTCAGGTGTAGATTATGTTAGCCCGGTGATCCTTACAATTGCCTTAATGGGAGGTCTGCTTTGGTTTATTTTTTCCTCAGAAACCTTTCAGACGTTCCGGCAGTTTGCGATAGACTGGTTTGTTGAATATTTTAAGGACTGGGTTTGATTCACATTGATGGGGGAAGCACTGCCTCGTGTATAGCAAAGCTCCCTTGGTTAAGCCTCCTAGAGGAAAGGTCTTAGACCGGCTTCTTTCATCTCACTTATATCAAATTGGGTGTGCCCAATAAACAAGTATAGTATTCGACAATACAAGTGCAAAGCAGTTTAATTATGGGTTATCCAGCGCCTCTACTTGTGTTATCTATACAAGCGTTTAATTCAACCTGTTTCTATGAAAATAAATAATTTAAAAAATAATCTTTACTTATATTTAAAGTGTTAATATAAATAATTAATAAAAATAATTACAGTAAATGAAAAACAAAAATACAGCAATAGCAATAACACTACTAACGCTTCAATTAATTAATGCAGCTAATGCAACTAGCTATGTTACGAAATATAGTAATACACTTGATTACGATAAAACTCAGTTAGTGCAGCAAAGAGAGTACACAAATACTTCCTGTAATTCACCAATATCTACAATTGGCACTTTTGGGGTAAATGGCTGTATATTTATAACGCTTTATGACAACGTAAGAAAAGTTGGCGTAGTAGCGCACTGGGACGATGACACAAAACACGAAGATATCGAAATGCTGTTTAGAATTTTGGAAGAGAATGGCGGCGAAATCAGAAATACAATGGCACACCTTATAGGTGGTTGGAAGTCCAGGAAGTATTGGATGTCTGAACAAACAGGTAAGTTTCTCAAAAGCGAACTTAGCAAACGTAAAGTAAAATTAAATGATGCGAGACTTTTTGAAAAGCAACCCTATGAAGGATATGCGCGGATAAATCCCACAAGCGTTGAAGCTAACAAATATTACTTTCAAGCATTAGCCTTAAATACATGTGATGGGAGCATAGCGGTTCTGGAAGAACACCCTAGTAATACAGCAAAATCAAAAGGATTAAATTCCAGTCCGGAACAAGTACAGGAATACTTTAACAAAATGTATCAGTGTGCTATCGAAAATCAATACAATCCAGAGCCAGGATGCAATCTAAGCTATCGGGAAACAAAAGCTAAAAGAAGTCACGATGAACTATAAAGTAAGTGCGTAAACCCTACTGTTTCGCCTCAATCAGATTGTGCCGGCCCCCCTCAGGATTGTCTTGATGGGGGATCTACTCTGGTTGTTTTTCCTCGGAAACCTTTCAGATGTTCCGGCAATTTGCGATAGACTGGTTTGTTGAATATTTTAAGGACTGGGTATGATTCACATTGACTGGTAGTGCCTCGTGTATAGCAACAACCCCTTGGGTAAGTTTACGATAGGAAACATCTTTAAAGCCAGCTTCTTCTATTTCCTTTTTTAGATTTTTAGCAGACGGAAATATACTGATTGAATCTCCCAAATATTTATACGCAGAGCAATTACCTGTGGTGAAAAAGGCGAGCACCGGTAATACCATTCTCAGATAAAAATAATAAAAAGGTTTAAACCAGATATTTGGGCGCGAAAATTCGAGCACGAACAGTTTGCCGTGTTCTTTGTTTAAGACGCGCTGCATTTCGGCAAGGCCCTTTTTCCGGTCAATAACATTGCGTAAACCAAAAGCAATAGTAATGACATCCACGGAATTGTCTTCTATGGGCAAATGGGTACAGTCCCCAAAATTAAAGGAAACGGTAGATGCGGAATCCTTTTCCTTAGCAACAGCAAGCATATCATCACAGAAATCGTAACCTCGGACATCTGTCTCGCTCCCTAATTCATTTTTCAAAGCTAGGGCAACATCGCCGCTGCCGGTGGCTAAGTCTACAACTACTTTGGGTTGGCATGCTTTGACTTTTTTCACCAAGCATGCCCTCCAATAATAATCGATGCCAAAACTCAAGCAATGGTTGGCGCAATCGTAATTAGGAGCGATTGCGCTAAACATGTGCTGTATTTCTTCTCCTTGATTATTGCGCATCTTTATTTCCGCCTTCTTTGTTTTCTTTAAAGCTATCAACAACCCACAGAGATAATTCCTTATCCGGATTAGCGGCTACGGCTTGCGTGATCTTAAAGGTTGTACGGCCTGTGTTTCTGAAAATAATTTTTAGACCGTGCTCGAAGTCTTTAAACCGTTCCTCGCATAAGGCGATAATGGTTTTGTCTTCTTCCAATGATGCTTTGATAAGATACTTGATCGCCTTTTTATCAAACTCCAACTTTAAATTGTGCCGTAAGTAAAAGTTATTGGCAAAGCGCTTAACATCTTCCTCATACACGGCAGACTGCAAATGCTCATGCTCGGAGAGCAATTTGCTCAAGGAGTCTTTAGGATTCGTCACGGTATCAGATGTCACCTCAAAGGACTTAATCGCAGTTGACGGTAGCTCGAACTTGAAGTCACGAAAAACGGATTCCAGAACGGTTAACAAACCTCTGGCACCGGTTTTCTCTTCTGCAGCTCGCTTTGCGATCCCCTGAATGGCCTCTTTCGTGATTTGAAAATCTATGGAATAACCGCTAAAATCTGATTTATATTGCTTCAAAATAGACCCCTCGGATGATGTCAGAATACGAGCTAAATCTTCTTGATACAAAGGCTCACAGGCAACTCTAACCGGGATACGGCCAATAAACTCGGGCTCGAAACCAAATTTAATAAAGTCTGCTGTGCTTCCTTTTCGCAGGTAGTTATACGTTTCGTCTTCAGCGTGAGGCATGATGGTGCGATTTTTGAAGCCAATTCTAGTATCATCTAAGCGGTGTTTTACGAGATCAGACAGCTTATCAAAAGCACCACTTAGGATAAAGAGGATATGGCGCGTATTAATCGTGCGCTTCTTTTTCTTATCACCACGACGCCCCATGCTCATAAGCGCTTGCATCTGCGCCATCATATCCTGTGGGCTAAACAAGTTTACCTCGGTGTCTTCCATCAACTTAAGTAAGTTAATTTGCACACCCCTGCCAGAAACATCACGCCCGCCATTGGAAGAGTCTGCTGCAATTTTATCAATCTCATCGATATAAACGATACCATACTGCGCCAGATCAACATTACCATTGGCTGCTTTTACGAGATCGCGCACCAAGTCCTCAACATCGTTACCCACGTAGCCTGTTTCGGAGAATTTAGTAGCATCTGCTTTTACAAAAGGAACACCAATCAACTTCGCGATATTACGCATCAAATACGTTTTACCTACTCCTGTTGGCCCGATAAGCAGGATATTTTGTTTATTATACTCTTGTTCAATGAGTTCAGGATCTTCTAAGCATTGGCGCACGTGATTATAGTGATCACAAATAGCGACTGAAAGAACCTTTTTTGCCTCAGGTTGTTTGATGACAAATCGGTTTAGATAGTCTCTGATCTCCTTCGGTTTTAAATTAAATTCACGAATTTTTCTCAAAACTTCCTCGTCACTCTCGGGCGAACTAACGTTATTATGATTATCATCCATGGATTCCTCCTCCTCGTCAGAATCCCCAGCAGGAGCGAGTTTTATCCCCAGGTTAGTACTTTTTAATGCTTCTTGAAGCTGTTTTTGAAGTTCCTCGATAGGACTTAGTTCTTCTTCGTCTTTTTTGGCGATCATAGTTTTTTATTTGACTTAATGGTAATAATATACGGAAATACTCTGACTATAAATCAAAATCAGAAATAAGTCTACACGTTATGGCAGAAAAAGAAAATCTAACTAAAAGAGATATCATACTAAGCATATATAAAGACAACGATCTTCCGCAAAAACAAGTGAGGGAAATCGTTCAAAAAACACTCGATGTCATTGCAGAAGCCTTGACGAGTGGCCGTAATGTAGAGCTGCGCAACTTCGGTGTGTTTGAAGTACAACTGCGCAAAAAACGCATTGGACGTAACCCAAACAAACCAGAAGAAGATGTTGTCATTCCTGAACGCGCGGTTATTAAATTTAAAGCAGGTAAAGAACTGAAGAATCAGTTAACCCAAATGAACATACAGGAACTAAAAAACTAACCCTAGTTTAATTAGCGAATGGCTTTCAATACATTACCCGGTTTTAGAGAGTTTTACCCAGAAGAGTGCTCTGTGAGAGAGTACCTCTTCTCTACTTGGCGCCAGACTGCGAAAAGCTTCAATTTCCATGAGTTTGACGCACCTGTCTTGGAGCCATTAGAGCTCTTTACCGTAAAATCCGGTGATGAAATTGTAGGCCAGTTATTTAATTTTGAAGACAAGGGAGGACGCGCAATTGCGCTGAGACCCGAAATGACACCTTCGCTCGCTCGCCTTGTAGGCGCTAAAGCAAACAGCATGCGTAAACCGGTTAAATGGTTTAACGTGGGTGAACATTTCCGTTATGAACGCCCGCAAAAAGGTCGGTTACGCTCCTTTTATCAATTTAACGCGGATATTCTGGGTGAAGAGAGTACCATCGCAGATGCGGAAGCTATTACGTTGTTGATCCAAATCCTCAGTAACTTTGGTCTCACGGATAAGGAATTTTGTATTCGGTTAAGTGACCGTGATATATGGGTATACTATTTAATCGCTTGTGGGTTGAGTGATGAAGATGCCCATAGCGTTCTCACGATCATTGATAAAATGGAGCGTGAAGATGAGGACAAAGTACTTGAACAACTAAAAGGATTCTTTGGTGGTAAGGCCGCTGAGTTTCTCAAAAATATCAAGCAACTGGCACAATTGCGTAGCATTGTGGATATCGAGCATTTCTTTAATACAGTTTCTTTAGCAGAAGAGAAAGAAGCGATCCATGCTCGTATTGCTTCCTGGAGAGAACTCCTAGGGCAACTAGATGCCTTTGGCGTAAGCCGTTTTATACGGATAGACCTGAGTATTGTACGCGGACTTGCGTATTACACGGGCTTTGTCTTTGAAGCTTTTCAAACAGTAGGCCAGGGTAGAGCACTAGCCGGGGGAGGGCGATATGATAACCTTGTCAAAAAACTGGCTAACGTGGATATGCCGGCAGTGGGATTTGCCATGGGCGATGTCACGTTACTGGATCTCTTAAAGCAACAAGACCTTGTTCCCGCATGCCATGAAACGCCGGACGTTTTTGTTGTTATAGACAGTGAAGCTGAGCGAGACATTGCTTTTAAAGATATTTTAATGCTGCGTGCGCTTGGCATACGTGTTGATTTTAGTTATAAAAACCAAAATATAAGCAAACAGCTAAAACAAGCAAATCAACTAGAAGCGAAGTTGGCTTTGGTTTATGGGGCAACAGAGGTTGCGAGGAATGAAGTATTGCTAAAAGATTTAGATAAACGGACAGAAGAAAATATTAGCCGAGACGAGCTGATCGAAGCTGTGTCTAATAAATTAGCGCATTTAGTTTAAGTTTAATATCCTCAAAACTTCCCCATGAAATTACCGCTGTACCAAGTAGATGCCTTTGCTTCTCGGCTATTTGAAGGTAATCCTGCTGCCGTTTGCCCGCTTGAAGCATGGTTGAGTGACGAGCTGTTGCAATCGATCGCAACAGAAAACAACCTCTCTGAAACCGTTTTTTTTGTGCCGAATCAGGTGGGTTTTGATATTCGATGGTTTACGCCTAACGGAGAAGTAGGACTCTGCGGGCACGCAACACTAGCATGTGCGTTTGTTATTTTTAACCATATACAAACCGGCGCAGATCAGATCGTTTTCAATAGTTTAAGTGGGCAGTTGATTGTTAGAAAAGATGGTAATAAACTCGTCATGGATTTCCCCGCATTGCCCTTTGAGGCGATGCGGATGGATCCCAAGTATCTGAGGCTCATTAATATAGCCCCCAAGGCAATTTTTAAAAGTACTTTTGATCTTTTATTTATTTTAGAAAATGAGACTGAAGTTGAAAACGCTGAATTAGATCTTACGGCAATCAGCAAGCTGCCATACCGGGGTGTAATCATATCAGCCACAACAAATAAGTTTGGGGGCGATATTTACTCACGATGCTTTTACCCCAAACATAATGTTCCTGAGGATCCCGTTACGGGCTCAGCTCATTGCGTTTTAGCGCCATACTGGTGCAAGGAATTAGGCAAAATCAAAATACAAGCTACACAAGGATCTAAACGTAAGGGAAAGCTAGTATGTGAAATGGCTGGAGATAGAGTCCTGTTGTCCGGTGAATGCCAGCTGTATCTGCAAGGCGCGCTATTTTTGCCGAATAGGTAATTTCAAGAAGTCTTTTTACGCAAGGCTTTTAACTCATCGGCAATCCGTTTTCGATAGGCTTTTTGGCGAAGTGCGGCCATTTTTCGTTTATGAACAATGGATGCCTTTGGGCGACCAGGATGTGCTTTAAAAGTAATTTCCGGAGTCGTAAAAAGATTTTTGTTTTTAAATTCAGGAGGTGTGTCCCTCAAGAGCAAAAACCGAGCATCTTTAAAAGGATTTGAAAACCAAGGCTCTTCCAAAACAAGGTCATCACTTTGGGTCCATTCCGGGGGCGTTAAGGAGTTAATGCGGCAAAGATGAGCCGCATAAGCTGCCAGATAGGCATCACAAATGTTACCCTCGGGAAATAAATTGGCAAGACGTGGCGGGGGATCTTGAATGTGCTGTAACAATTCAGGTTTGGAAGACAATCGGCGCAACTCATGCACCCAGTCTTGAAAGTTGTAGCCAAAATCCTTTTCGCTTTCAGACCACAAGCTAACTTCTTTAGCTGCTTTAGGACGCTGCAGCGATTTATTATTTATGAAACTCTTATCTTTTGTAAGCATTGGTCAATGGGTTAGTTGTTAATTGCTTTTAAAATACCGCTCAAAACAATCCGAGTTTCCTCGGAAAGGGGCTCATCAACAAAATAGCGATCTATGTGTTCTTGGATTTGCTCGACAGATTGAATCTCCATCTTTTTCAATAAAAACGTAATATCTTCGTAATCACCAGCGTAACCCGGGAGCGGTTCCCTGCAGGCTCTACATTTCATGGCCAGCAAGTAACTAGCTGTAGGAACAGTGATTATTAAATTAGGGTGCTCAAGTTCTTTGACCTTCAGCAGTCTCATGTTACCTTTGGTTTCGGCCAGAAACATTCGGACCTCTTCATTCATCCAATTTTCATGTAGATCCAAATCATCTGCCACTTTTTGAATAAGTGGTGCTACGGAAGATTGATCCTTAAAAGCGGCATCAATATCCTTTGTGATATCCCGATTACTATTATTATAGGCCAACATCATAGCCGTTCCTCCATAAATGCCGATTTCCAAACAAATGCCTTCCATTTGAGCATACTCCGCCAAGAGCCTTAGTGCTCTAAAAATTAATTGCTTATCCATTTTTCTCATTACCATATAACCTAATATACCATAACGTTACGAAAAATTCAAGAAAAGGTGAGCATTTTCTTGGGATCAGATAATCCAAACGAACTAGACATAATACAAATTGTGCAATTAAAATAGGTCTTGGTGACGGCCTTTGGTTGTTGCAAATGATAGTATCATATGATACTATCAAGTTATGGTAAAGGAACCTCCCTATCGGATTACCTCTGTTATTTTGAAACAAGTTGAAGCTATTGGCAGAGAACTTGGCTTGCTTGAGTTTTCCGGTTTCAAACAAGGCCAGGTTCAATTAAGGCGGGAGAATAAAGTCAGGTCGATTCAATCAAGCTTAGCGATTGAAGGTAATACGCTGAGTATCGATGAGGTATTGACAATCTTTAATGGGCAAAAACCTGCCGGCCCCAAGAAAGATATTCTGGAGACTGAAAATGCTGTAACGGTTTATAAGGATCTGCTTATATGGGACGGCCTAAGTAAGGATTCCTTTCTAAAGGCTCATAATGGCTTGATGAATAATCTTGTTGCCGATGCGGGCACATGGCGCAAAAAAGGGGTTGCCGTCTATAAAGGAGACCAGGTTAGCCACATGGCTCCCCCAGCGCATCGAGTTGAGTCATTAATGGATAACCTTTTTGATTACCTTAAAGAGGATAACGGTCCCTGGCTTATCAAGGCCTGCGTTTTTCACTATGAATTGGAGTTCATACACCCTTTTAGTGATGGTAATGGAAGAATGGGAAGGTTATGGCAACAAATTTTGCTGATGCGAGATGAACCTCTCTTTGAATATGTGCCCGTAGAAAGCATTATTAAACGTTATCAGGCCGAGTACTATGAAACGTTAAGGGCGTGTGATGAAGCAGCAGACGCAACCCGCTTTATCGAGTTTTCTCTGGAAAAGATCCTGATTGCCTTAACTGAAATGCCAAAGCGCGTTTCGGCCAAGCTGGGCTACGAAGACCGTATTGCCAAAGCAAAAAAGCAATTTGGACAAAACAAATTTAGCCGCAAACAATACAACGATCTTTTCGAAATCTCCACCGCAACGGCCAGTAGAGATCTCAAAATGGGTGTTGACCATGGCATTCTGGATAAGGAAGGGAATAAATCCACATCACGCTATTGGTATCGGTAGGCGTAGGTATTTTAGGGGTGCCTTACTTCACCCAAAGGCCGCAGGAATTGGGCGGTAAGTGAAGTTTTCCAGCATGCCATAATAGGCTTCCCGTGTGGAGACCTTGGTCATTAAAGCGAGCGTGATCTGCTATTTGCGTATAGGTGGCTAGGTCTGTGCCGTCTATATCTAACCAAACCTCATCGGCGTGGGGATTGATTGCAAAAAACAGTTGGGTTTCGCCTAAGCTTTGATCTGAGTTTACGATGACTGCGCTAGCACTTTTTTCAGTTGCATGAAAAAATTGAAAATAGGTATCGAGGTTGGCTACATTACCAGGGCGCAATACCTTGCCTTTGTCTGATAAACGAAAACGTATCCAACGCCTGAAGTAATCATGGGTGTCGGCAAACTGTATTAGCCGGTGGAAATTAAGGGCATTAAGGTCTCCGCGTTGGTAAGTGTTATTTACGCCTTGTTTGGACTTTAAAAAATCTTGCCCTTCCGAAATCATCGGAATGCCGAGTGACATCATTAAGAAAGCTACCATAAGGTGTGTCCTGCGTTGATCGAGCATGGTTGGGTTCATGCCGTTATGATCAGCGTTTTGGGTTATGGAGTCTATCCAGCAACGGTCATCGTGAGATTCAGAGTAATTGACACTTTGTGAGGGGAAACGTGTTAAAAAATCCAAGGATCCTTTAATGAAATAGCGAAAGCCCTCGTGGTTGCCATCACCTTGCACATATTGCTTAAAATACTCACGAAAAGCACTATTCCAAAAAGCGAATCCCGTAGGCCTCAACATATGGGCAATGTGAGCGCGGAAGCTCCATGGCTCCGCTATTAAGATGGCAGATGGTTTTGCTTTTTTAAGCGCGGCTTCTATGTCTTTTAGTACATCTACGCCCAAGAGTTCTGCCAGATCAAAACGGAATCCATCGACACCATAGACTTCCATGAAATGGATAAGACTATCGATAATCAATCGTTTGGCCATGGGAGCACGCGCGCGTAGATCGTTCCCGCAGCCGCTGTAGTTGTACAAATCTCCCTTTTCCGTTGTCTCGAAATAGTATTGTTTGTCTATATAAAGCAAGTGGTTGGGGTCTCCAACATGGTTATATACAACGTCTAGAATCACTGCTATACCGCGATCATGAAATGCTTTAACAACGTTTTGAAATTCCTTTACCTGGGATGCTCTTCCAGGATGCTCTGCATAAGCGCTTGATGGTGAAAAGTAATTAACCGGCATGTAGCCCCAGTGGTATTCTTCTATCTTTGTATACTCAAATTCCTGTACGGGCTGAAACTCTACGGCGTTTACCCCAAGTTGTCTGATATAATTATCATCGGTGTGGATCCATTGGGATAAGCCGGTAAACCCAAGGCGTTCATCCTTTGTCAGCTCGATTCTGTCTTTCGCTAATAAATCCCGAACGTGGGCTTCTAAAATGATAAGATCATCCCAAGCTGGTGGCTGGTAGCTACTTTCTGGCTTGGGGTTTTTTTTGAAATCGACAATGATACCTGGACCACTGGCGCAGACAGTTGCTTTGGCGTAGGGATCAAGTATTTTAAAATTGCTGCTAAAATGAGAAAAGTCGTCTTTATTTAGGCCTGTAATCTGGTAATAATAATACCAGCCATCTAGATTGCCCTTATGTTTGTACTCCCAAGTACAATCATCGACCTTGACCATAGAACATGTCTGCTCATCCGGATATTCCAGGTCTTCATAAAAAATCACTTTAGCCATAATGGCCCTTGGGGCAAACAATCGAAAGACAGTTTCATTCTCTTCTACAATGGCACCTAAGGGCAAATCTGTTTTATAATTTAAGAGCCAAGGCGTGTAATCTATATGACATCTTTCCTTCTGGCAAACGAGCTCCATAGCCTTAGGGATGTCCTGCTTAAACGGAGCCTTAAAATAAAACATGTGATGGCCAGTGCGCATCGCCCGTAATTCATAATTGCGATTGTTGTCTTCTACCACTGCGTTAGGAGCGTCTACAGGGACCTCAAGCCAGTCTTTGGCATTGGTCACAAATTTAAAACGATGGACTTCTCCTACATCGTAGCACTCCTCCCATGGCAAAGTGAGCGCGTAACAAGAAAGCCCTTCGACTTCCTGTCTCTTAAGTTCCCACTTGGGGTTGTTAATCGCTTCATCCCACCCATTAAAACTACCAGATACATAGATACGCTCACCATTGATTTTCTGGCCGAGATGGGCGGACTTGGGTTCGAAGATAAACGTCAAATCTTCCCCTTCCCTAAAATAGCCCGAGCGCTGGGCGAATTCGATCAACGGGACGCGTGTTATCTCCTTCGCTTTCTGTTTGCCAGGGTATATGAGAAACTCCGGTAACGTATCGGGGGTAGTCCAGTCACGTGAAAGGACGGCTATCCCCTCTTCCGCATTTTGCCAATATGCTTTTAACATCTAAACATATTCTACAATAATAACGGTAAAAAGAAAAGCCTTGTTCTGTGATCCTCGTCTACCCCTTGTACTCAAGTACCAATCATTGCAAACTTGCGTTTAGAGGGTTACCTGATATGATCGATTCACATGGCCAAAAAAGACTCAGATTTCGTTCACTTGCATCTGCACACAGACTTTAGTCTGCTGGATGGCGCATGCCATATTGATCGTCTGTGTAAGCATTGTTGTGACTATAATATGAAAGCAGTCGCGATTACCGACCACGGTAATTTGTTTGGCTTAACTGAGTTCTTTCAAACGGCAAAAAAGCATGGTATAAAACCGTTATTAGGGTGTGAGGTCTACTTGGTCTATGACCATAAGATGACTGAAAAGCCTGAGCGTGGTCAGCACAAATACCACCATATGGGCTTGATCGCCAAGAACCTTAAAGGCTACCAAAACCTTATTCGGTTAGTATCCGATGCTCATACTAAAGGGCTATACTATAAGCCTCGTACGGATATGGAACAATTAGCCGCTCATGCGGAGGGGTTAATTGGATTTACGGGGTGTTTGCAGGGCGTTGTTCCGCAACACATCCTTAAGGGGGACATACCGGGTGCCAAGAAAGCATTGTCTACGTTTATAGACATTTTTGGGAGGGAAAACTATTTTGTAGAGCTGCAAGACCATGGCATCAGTGAGCAACAGCAGGTAAATAAGCATCTTATACCGTTAGCAGAAGAATTTGGGTTAAAGCTGGTCTGTACAAACGATGTACACTATGTTGGCAAAAATGACTGGGCTCCCCACGATTCACTTCTGTGTATTCAAACCGGCTCCAAGATTGCGGATGAAAAGCGGTTGCGCTATACTTCCCACCAATTCTATTTGAAATCTCGCCAGGAAATGGAGCTTATTTTTGGTGAGATTCCTCACGCACTCACGAATACCTGCGAAGTCGCCGAAATGTGTGATTTGGAAATCCCATTTGGCAATAATTTGTACCCCGTATACAAAGCTCCTGAAGAAATTTACTCTGTCCACACAACGAATATTGAGTACTTAAAGTTCCTGTGTGTACAAGGGCTGAAAGAGCGTTACGGCGTGAATTATCACGACCCTGATAACGCTGATGATCCGGAACTGGCTAAAACACTTGCGGAAAGAATTGATTATGAGCTTTCGATTATTGAGAAGGCAGGCTTTATTGACTACTTCTTGATCGTATGGGACTTTATCCGATGGGCTCGTGAGCAGACAATTCCTGTTGGCCCGGGTAGAGGATCCGGTGCAGGCTGCTTAACGGCCTATGTGCTTAAGATTACGGACATCGATCCTATTCGATTTAAACTTCTTTTCGAACGTTTCTTGAATCCAGAACGCGTTTCACCTCCAGACTTCGATATAGACTTCTGTATGCGGCGTCGTGGAGAGGTAATTGAGTACGTGCGCCAAAAGTATGGTAGTGAGTGCGTGGCTAATATTATTACGTTCGGTACCTTTGGCGCCAAAATGATCGTGCGTGATTTGGCTCGCGTAAACGATATACCGTATGCTGAAGCAGATCGTATTGCCAAGATGGTTCCGGATGATATTGGTATTACGCTGGATGCGGCTTTAGAAAAGAGTACCGATCTTAAATACGAAGTTGATCATAACCCCGTTGCAGCTAAGATTATTCAAGAAGGTCGTATTATTGAGGGTATGGTGCGTAACACCGGAACGCACGCCGCGGGAGTCATTATCTCAGATAGACCGTTACGCGAACTTGTCCCCGTAACACTTCAGGACGGTATTTTAACCACACAGTACCCAAAGGATCCTGTTGAGAAAATTGGTCTCCTAAAAATGGACTTTCTGGGACTGAAGACCCTCACCATCATTGCCGATGCCCAGGATAACATTCGCCGTACGCGTAATAATCCTCAATTTAATATCGACAAAGTCCCCTTTGAGGACGATAAGACATTTCAACTTCTCAATGATGCCAAGACCGTTGGGGTCTTCCAGCTTGAGTCCGGTGGCATGCAATCGCTCTGCCGTCAGTTTAACATTTCTAATATTGATGAGATCGTAGCATTGATTGCACTCTATCGCCCAGGCCCGATGGATTGGATACCCGATTATGTTAAAGGCAAAAAGGATCCCAGTACGATTAAGTACCCCCACCCGCTTTTAGAAGAAATTTGTAAAGAAACCTACGGGGTGATGGTCTACCAGGAACAAGTTATGGAAGCTGCCCGTGTGATTGCCGGCTATAGTCTGGGCGCAGCTGATATTCTTCGTCGCGCAATGGGTAAAAAGAAGATAGAAGAAATGGCGGAACAGCGAGCCGTCTTCATAGAGGGAGCCAAGAAGCATAACAATATAGAATCTAAAAAAGCGGAAGAGCTCTTTGATATTTTAGAAAAGTTTGCGGGTTATGGTTTTAATAAGTCTCACTCCGCTGCCTATGCTATTCTTGCGTTCCAAACGGGTTATCTAAAAGCTAACTACCCCGTTGAGTTCATGGCTGCGGCGCTTTCTTCGGAATTGGGCAATGCGGACAAAGTAAGACATTTCATCGGGGAATGCTCTGTTCTAAACATTCCCGTACTCAGCCCGGATGTTAATGAATCCAGAGACAAATTTACACCGATCATCTATGATGAGAGCGGTTCCGGCGCTATTCGCTTTGGACTATCCGCGATCAAAGGCGTGGGTGATTCCGCAGCGCTTAAGATTCTTTGTGAACGCGATAAAAGTGGTCCATTTAAGGACTTTATGGATTTCGCCGTCCGCGTAGACTCTCGAGCTGTTAATCGACGTGTATTGGAATGCTTGATACGCTCCGGCGCCTTTGACTCTTTTGGCAAGGATCGCCAACATCTATTTGACTCTATTGATGCAATCATGAGCGAAGTCTCAGCTGTCCAAAAAGACAAAGCCTGCGGGCAAACGTCATTATTTGATTTAATGGATAATTCACTGAATGAATCCAACGCTCCAAGTGCCTGCGTGAATGAAAACGGCCCTACTATGCCCTTGCGTGAAAAACTACAGCACGAAAAGGAACTCCTTGGGTTCTATTTATCCGGCCACCCGATGAATGAATATGCCGGCTTTGATACTGCCATCAACACCTTTCGAGAAGATGAAATAGAACAGCTGCAAAACAACGAAACTTTCCGCGTCTGTGGCATCGTTGATAACATTAATAAACGCATTTCTAAAAAGGATAACCGAGCCTGGGCCTTTTTCAATTTGACTACCCGCAATTCCAGCATACAGCTAAATTTATTTCCAGATGCGTATATGAAGTTTCAGCATCATGTGGTAGAAGGGAACATCATTGTTGTTAGTGGCACGATTCGCAGGGCAGCAGATAATGATGAAGTGCGCTTTAATGTAGCCGATATCGATACCCTGGAGCGCAGGCTACCATCGTTGATCGAATCCGTCACGATTGTCCTGGATGTTAAAACCGATATTAATGATTTCCTAAAGGCTTTCAGTGATTACCTGCATGCGCATGATGGTTTTACAAAAGTACGCCTTCTGTTAAAAACATCCAATAGCGAAGGCATTTTAACAGACATAGCTGCTTCATTAACGTGTAATTTTAATCCTAAGACATTCCGTGAGTTCTTAAAGATGAATTCAAAGGGGGTTCTAGGTTTTAAATTAGATGTCCCGCCTCCCCCAAAAGTGGAGCGCCGGTACCCTATGCGGGCTAAAGCATAGCTTTGTATTTGTATTTTCATACAATTCCTGTACAATAGTACTTTAATCAATTAACTTCAAACAACTTATGAGTTACAATTTTGGAAATCCTTTAGTTCATTCTTTAGAAAAACAACAAAGTAGAATTGCTGGAAACGCAACCGTGAGCATTAACGGCGTGGTTGCCCGCACGTTTAATGTTTTTGCCGTTCTAGGCCTAGCATTCTCATTGACATGGATATACGCCCAACAGCTAACATCCCCGATGCTGTGGTTTGGCGCCTTTGCAGTGGCTATGGGCTTTGGGCTATTTATCGCTTTTAAACAAAGCTGTAACCCGGCTCTCATATACGGTTACGCAATCGCCGAAGGGGTTATACTCTCTCTGATCAGCCAGTATTTTGAAGCTCGGTACCCGGGGATTATTTTCCAGGCCGTTCTAGGTGTCGCTGGCTGTTTTCTTGCAGTTCTCTTTCTGTATAAGACTAAGATCATTCAGCCGACAAAGAACTTTATGGCGTTTCTTTCCATCGGAGTTGTAGGAATCGCCTTTGCCTATATGGTGAGCATTTTTGGCTCCTTCTTTGGTTGGAGAATGCCGATTCTTCATGACTCTTCACCTGCAGGCATATTGGTCAGCATTGTGATTGTGGTGATCGCCAGCTTAACCCTCGTAGTGGACTTTAAGGCCATTAACGATGCTAGCGGTAAACTCGATCGTAAATACGAATGGTTCTTTGCTTTCTCATTAATGGTGTCCCTCGTATGGATGTATGTTGAAATCCTTCGTCTGTTGGCTAAACTCCGCGACTAAGCTGGACAGTATTTGAAATAAGCATTTTCAAGAGGGCTATTATGGCCCTCTTTTTTTTATGGCAAGTACTTGGCCGTTTGGCTTTCTTTGCACTTCTTTAAACCAGCGAGCACGCCTTGATAAAGGATTGTGCCACCGGCATCTCCACCCTCCGGACCAACTTCTACAACATAGTCTGCTTCTGCAATAATATCCAAATGGTGCTCGATGACAACGACCGTATGGCCTTGGTCCACAAGATCGTGCAGCAAGTGGATCAATCTCTCACAGTCACTTAAGTGCAAACCGATCGTGGGCTCCTCTAATATATAAAGATTCTTAGGTGAAATGCCCCGCGTACGTTCCTTAAAAGTCGGAAGACCCTTAGCGAGTTCACTGACTAACTTAAGCCGCTGAGCTTCACCCCCAGAAAGACTTGGTGAACTTTGGCCCAGTGTTAGATAGCCTAAGCCTGTATCGATCATCAGCTGCAAGATTGCTTTTAGACGGGAATGAAATTCGAAGAATGGAACGGCTTCTTCAAAACTGAGATTTAAAATATCACTGATATTCTTACCCTTCCAACGAACCTCGCGAAGCTCCGGGCTATAGCGCGTACCGTTGCAATCCTCGCAGGTAACATAGGTATCCGGTAAAAAATTCATTTCTAGTTTGATTCTACCGGCGCCACCACAGGTTTCACAGCGACCTTTCTCTGTATTGAAGGAAAAAACACTGGCATCATAACCATGCATTTTAGCCTCAGGGAGAGACGTAAAGTAGTCCCGAATAATATCAAACGCGCCAATATAAGTAGCCGGTGTCGAACGCGGGGTTTTACCAATCGGTTCTTGGTCCACTTCAACGACGTTTTTAAAAACGTTGGCATTGAGTAATTCCGCAAACGGCAGCTCTGTGCCGTCTTTTGGGAAATAATCTTTTTTGACCAAATCTTCCCCCGTAACCGTCTGGAGCTTTTGCTCAATGGCGTAAGCAACACAGGGCTTGAGTAAGTCTCGTACTAAAGTCGACTTACCAGCTCCGGAAATACCACAGACAACGGTAAGCTTGCCTAGCGGGATGTGGAGATCTTGCCCTTTTAAATTACGCAGATGACATTTCTTAAGCACCATCCAGTCCGGATCAGCTTCATCATTTGCTTTTTTCTTAGGATTCCATTTAGCGGGAAGCTTTCGGTAGCTCCCACGAGTCGGGTGCGAGATTCCCTTTTTAAGATATTGGCCCGTGATAGAATTTTTGTTCTTAACAATTTCTTTAATAGTGGCATTGGCAAGAAGATGACCGCCATGAACACCTGCACCTGGCCCTAGGTCTATAATATGGTCTGCCTGGCGCATCATCTCATCATCATGCTCTACAACCAAGAGTGTGTTACCCTTATCACGAAGAACTTTGAGTGAATCGATGAGGCGCTGGTTATCCCTCGCATGCAAGCCGATAGATGGCTCATCCAGGACGTATAAAACCCCGGACAAATTAGAGCTCAGTTGTGCCGCAAGCCGGATACGCTGAGCTTCACCACCGGAAAGCGTGGCGCTAGAGCGATTAAGCGTGAGGTAATTCAGGCCCACTTGATCCATAAACCTGAGGCGTTCCCTAATCTGAGGAATAATGTCGCGTACAATCTGCTGGCCGCGTTTATCGAGCGACATGTTTTGAACAGTTTCTATGACCTCACCAGGTGGCATGCGCAAAATATCAGGGAGGGAAAGCGCTTTTTCGCCTTCAGTTCCAGATTTATCGCCCTTCACATAAATTTTAACCGCACAGCTAGTAGGATTCAGACGATCACCATGACAATCGGGACAAAGCTCACTGATCTCTTTTGCTTTGGATCGCCCTGGGCCCTTGCGTTCTTCGTAAAGATAGCCCTGCCCATTACATTTTTCACACCATCCTTTAGGAGAATTCCAGGAAAAGTGTTTGGGATCCAGCTCAGGGTAGGACTCTCCGGTAACCGGGTCTGTACGTTGATTTGAATAACCGGTAAGTACCGTACCATCGAGATTTCTCAAGAAACAACTCCCTCTTCCTAATTGAAGTGCCATATCAAGGAGCTCTCGGCGTTTGACCTTGGTCAGCTTACCGCCAGCTTTCCCTAAATCGACCACAACGATATCAATGTCATGCTCCTTGTAGCGGTCCAATTTTTCAAAATGGTTTACATTGACCCATTTTTTATCAATATACATCAACTGATAACCCTGATTTTGCGCCCAAGTGGCAAGCGGCTGGTGGTGCCCCTTGCGAGATTTCACCAACGGAGCACATAGGTACAAATGTTTCGCATCGCGTTTACTAGGAAGTTTTATATAACGCTCAAAGAGATCGAATATTTCATCATTTGAAAGGGCTATAACGGGGGCGCCACTGTGCAAGCTGTGCTGTATACCAATTTTGGCATACAGGAGCCGCAGGTACTGGGCAACTTCTGTGATCGTAGCCACGGTAGACTTTCTACTACCTCGGGTAACGCGTTGCTCGATGGCTACTGTTGGCGGTATGCCAGTGAGTTTATCGATGTCCGGTTTCGGCATTTGCTCAATGAACTGGCGAGCATAAGCGGAGATAGACTCCATAAAGCGCCGCTGGCCTTCTGCAAAAATAATATCAAATGCAAGCGAAGATTTCCCAGAACCGGAAACGCCTGTGAGTACCGTGAGCGCGCGGTGTGGAATCTTTAAAGAAATATTTTTTAAGTTATGTTCACGTGCGCCAATAATTTCCAATTCCCGTTGCGGGTGAGCAAAGTACTGTACTTCTGGCTCAGCAGCCGTGAGGTAGAGTTCCTCTGGTTGCTCCTCGTATTTAAATTCAATGACGTCTGCTTTGCCGCCTTTTGATTTGGATTTCGGCAAGACTTCGCGTAGAAAACGAGCCGTAGCCGTATTTTTAGTAGCAATTTCTTCAGGCGTACCTTCAGCAACAATCTTTCCTCCTTGGTCACCGGCATCGGGGCCCATTTCTATGATCCAATCCGCGGATTTAATAACGTCCATTTGATGCTCGATCACAACCAAGCTATTGCCCTGGCTAACCAATTGTTGAAGCACATCAAGAAGCTTGCGCACATCATCACGGTGCAGACCGGTTGTAGGCTCATCGAGCAAGAAGAGTTTAGTATCCTCTATTTCACTGAAGCGGGATAGGTATTTTACCAACTTAAGTCGTTGGGATTCACCTCCTGATAATGTATTCAAGGGCTGGCCAAGCGTTAGATAACCCAGTCCAACTGCCTTAAGCGTTTTTAGGCGATTGATGATTTTAGTTTTATTAGCAAAGAAACGGATGGCCTCATCGACATCCATGTTGAGAACATCTGCGATTGATTTCCAGTTCCACGTAACCTCAAGCACTTCCGGTTTAAAGCGTTTACCCTCACAAACAGGGCACTGCACGTATACATCAGAAAGAAACTGCATGTCCTCTTTTTGATAACCGAGACCCTGGCAATGATCACAACGCCCTTGGCCAGCATTAAAGGAAAAATGAGAAGCGGTTAAGTCCGCTCTATAAGCAGCTTGGGAAGTGGCAAATAGTTCTCTAATATGATCCCATGCCTCGCAATATAATGCAGGGTTCGAGCGTGGTGTTTTACTAATAGGAGATTGATCAACGAGCACAATTTCACCAATAGAAAGATCCGATGTCAGTTCTTTAACATTAGCAGCCTCTTCATCTGATGCGCCCTGCTGCTCCATTAAAGATTTATATATAATATTATTAACTAAGGTAGACTTACCGGAACCCGATACCCCGCAAACGCAAACAAAACGCTCAAGCGGAAGCGAAAAAGAAAGGTTTTCAATATTATGTTTATGAGCCTCATCAAAATGCACGGCGTAATTATCTGGCTCGCCCGGAGCCCACGGGCGCCGGTGCAGCGGTAAATCAATATCCTTTTTACCGTTTAAGTAGGCGCCGGTGAGGCTCTGTTTACTGGCCAGAATTTGCTTAACCGTACCACTGAAGACCACTTCCCCACCCTTACTACCAGGCTCCGGGCCCATTTCTATGATATGGTCTGCCGCGCGCATAACGGCCTCATCGTGCTCGACAACGACTACAGTATTACCTAAATCGGTAAGCTGACGGAGAATTCTCACCAGGCGATCAATATCGCGTGCGTGTAGTCCGACCGAAGGTTCATCGAGGACAAACAAGGTTTCTACGAGAGAGGTTCCCAAACAAGTCGTCAAATTAACCCGCTCTACCTCACCACCCGAAAGCGTTCTGGATTGCCTGCTAAGCGTAAGGTAGCCAAGGCCAACTTGTTCCAAATAATTCAGGCGCGACAATATAGCGTTTGCCGCAAGATCTACGGGGTGGTTACCCGTTTGCTTGTGTTGTTTACGTAATAAAGCGTTGAGTGAGCGGATGGAAAGATCATATAAGTCTGGAAGCGTATAGCCCTGCCATTTCCAGCAAAGAGCTTGTGGGCGAAGGCGTTTTCCATGGCACTTATCACAGGTTACATAAGAACGGTATTTGGCTAAAATAAAGCGCATATGCTGCTTGTACTTTTTGCTTTCTACCCAATCAAAGAAACCCTTTATGCCATACCAAAGATTTTGCTTAGCAGTGCCGCGTTCCCCGTAGTGAGGATCCCCATCAATCACATAACGGATATCTTCCTCTGGCATTTCACTCCAGGGAATACTTAACTTGATGCCTTTTTTTCCCGCTGCGTGTTTAAGCTCTTCCAGACATTTGCTCATCACTTCGCCATGGAAGCATTTAATCGCTCCTTCCTTAATAGATAGAGACTTGTCCGGTATAATGAGGTTGTAATCCATTTCAACCGTTTTACCAAACCCTCGGCATTTATCACACGCGCCAATAGGGGAATTAAACGAGAAAAGCGCCGGCGTAGGAGCTCTAAAACGTCTGCCAGTCTTAGGCGAGTGAAGTCCTTCAGAAAAGTGTCCTAATTCCTCTCCTTTAATCGTATGAATAAACAATTCGCCATCACCGTAATGTATAGCGGTGGAAGCAGCTTCCATAAAGCGCCGCTCATTTTCCTTAACCAAAGTCGTGCGATCCTGAACGACCATGAGCAGATTGCCCTTCAAATCTTTTTCCTTTAAATCCTCGAGCCGAATAATCTCATGATTAACAATACAACGCACATAGCCCTGTGCCTTGACGGGCTCCAGGATCTCTTCCCAGGATAAATTGTCTGGCTTTACTATACGGAAAGAGAGTAATACATCCCCCTTTGGCCAAGCGGCTGATGCCTTTCTCCAAATGGACTGTGGATTATCATCTTCAATCTTCTCCCCCGTTTCCGGGTCAAAGAGGCCAGCCACCTTGCAAAACCAAACTTTAAAGAAGTCCGTAAGCTCAGTCATCGTACCGACTGTAGAGCGAGAGGTTTTGACTGTATTGGTTTGCTCAATCGCAATAGAGGGGCGTATATTTTCAATAGAATCTACCGCCGGGCGATCCAATGTTTCCAAGAACTGCCTCACATAAGGGCTAAACGTTTCAATATAACGACGCTGTCCCTCAGCATGAAGTGTGTCAAAAACAAGTGAAGATTTGCCCGTACCGCTTAACCCCGTAACCACGATGAGTTTGCCCAAGGGTAATTCGAGGTCAAACCCCTTCAGGTTATTTTGACGGACATTGAAAAGTTTAATATATTCCTGATCGCTCTTTGCCATAGCTTGAACTCTTTATTATAGAGGTTATGAAAACTGCTGGGCAAGTTAATATCGAAGAATCTGGCATTGTTGAGGCAAATTGATACTTGAAGCGCGATTTTCAGCATTGCTTGATATATTAAAATTGATAAATAATCATATCAAAGTTAAACGAATTCACTTCCAACGTAATTAAAAATAACCAAACTAAAAATAGTCATGTGCACAAATAAAATCATTTCTCATTGCATCAATTGTTGCGGCCAAGTTTTCTTTCCAAGTGAGGGCAGATATGACCACTCGGAAATAAATGAGTGCCTAGAGATAGAATTCACAACTACAGGTAGTAGTAGTAACCACTACAGTAAAGGTCAAAACAACCAAACTGTTCCCTCAAAGCCACTGGAAAAATACATCATCACAAATGGACTTAACCACATATTCCACATCCCAAAGCAAACTTTAGCAATACAACTTACTCCTACAAAAACAATAAACTCGTATACCAATGGGCTTGAGATAGATGTTCGCCCCGTTGACCTTATGGGCATAACCGGGGAGCTTCCGGACTATATTGAAAAGTGCTACAAAACCCAGTACTTCACAAAAGAAGAGATATATACTCTGTTATGTACGAGTAATAACGACTGCTTTTATTCAGAAAAACCGTTTCACTTTCTCTTTTACAGCAAAAACAACGGCCAAAAAAAATGTAAGCAGTTAATAATGAATCTGAAAGAAATAAAATTCAATAATGAGGAGATAAAGGATATAATCGGCACGTCCTATAAATACACCGATAATTGCAATTATTGCGCTGACTTGAAAGTATTTTTACAAAACAACAATTTCAATGAATACGTCAACGACAGTGATTTCAATACCCTTTTTGATCGATCAAAATGCTGATTATTGAAATAATCATAGATTATTTATTCGTATCTGAGGCAAACAAGGCCCTTGTCAAAAGGAAAAGATAGGAAACTTCTAGTAAAGAATCGGTTGCTTCTTTGCTAGAAAATACGCAATCTCAGGAAGAATAGCTTTATCTAAAGGGAATTCCTATAAGTACAGAGGCTAAGCCCGCTACTTTTTGACTTAAGAGGAGGGTTGGTTAGATGCCTATATGGGCTATTGCGTATGCGTACTTTTTGCAATTTGATTATACTTCAATTTACAACTCACTTACAGCTAATAACATCTATGTATTTAACTATTTTTAATTGACATCAGTAGTTAAAAAGGTACAATCAACGCAATTACCATAATAAACTAATAATATAAGAATATGAAAATAAACAAAAACTATAACACTTTGCACAACTACGCAAAAGACAACCTCGTATGCTTCAACAGAAAAATTACAAAAAATGAAGTAACGCAGTTTTGGCATGTAGGCACAATAAACGGCATTAAAAGAGAGTACCTTTCTGCGTATAATCTAGCGTTAGCTGATAAAGTAATATCTTTGCGTTCATTTACATCCATGAATGACATTTCAGAGAAAGAGGTTTATGACATTTTATTCCCTAGTAGTCTCTACGATATTTCTGATGAAAAGCTCAAAAAACCCGAACTAGACAAGAGTTTTTATAAAAATAACAAATCTACAAAATTTGAGGAGGCCTTCGAACTAAAGTCCGATGATCTCATTAAGTTCGCAGATGGGTTAACCGAGGATGATATTAATAACTGTTGGAGTGAAGATGAAAATGAATACATTCCTGATGACAGTATCGCCGGTAGAGTATTGATCCTTAAGCAATTTGCGTTTATTCATGAAGAGACAAAACAAGATATCCTTAACAAGTTATTTCCAAAGCTGGATGATGTTGTTGAAAACTATAACCATCTCTATGTGAATTATTATAAAGAGGAGGAAAACGATTCAAATTTCAACCACTTATACAAAAATCAGAATAACGATCTAGAGATTGAAAAATCTGAAGAAAACATAATACCTGAGCTTCAAAAGATTCAGCTTAACGAGAACGAAAAGGTTTTAGAGAAATACTTAGACCTTAAAGAATCTAAAGAAAATACCAACATAGTCCTCGATAAACCCATCATTAAAATCGATTTTCGTGATTTATTAAAAAAAGAATACCCGCATTTTTTCCCTCAAGAAAAAGAAGAAATTACTATCGTTAATGAGGAAATAAAAAAGGACGCGTCAGAGGAGAATATAATTCTCAAAAACGATTCTAACGTTATCGAAAGCAAGCTTGAAGAAGAAAATGTTGGCAATGAAATCGTTGAAGCAAAGCCCAAGCGAAAAGTTGAAGACAAAACAGACCAAAAGGAATCTTCCGGTTTCTTTTCATCATTCTGGGGAGCTATGCAAGATTTTGGCAATTCATTTGGACCTTACAATTTAAACGATGATGATAAGGATTTATAGGATGCCTTCTCGGGGGGTTGCTACTTTAGGATAGACATAGCCGCACGTTTATTAAACAAGAGAGTCAGGGAGGCATTTAGCATGGCCCATGACTTAGAGTAGCAGAGCGTTTTCCTGCGAAAGCGAGCCAGATAATGCCT
>Ga0210009_1000098_pt1 | contig 109315 bp, 108 predicted proteins | sample CryGeyCG2114_065_FD_185457 | JGI IMG/M metagenome (GOLD analysis project Ga0210009, IMG submission 185457) | Groundwater microbial communities from aquifer - Crystal Geyser CG12_big_fil_rev_8/21/14_0.65 (SPAdes) (version 2) | ecosystem: Environmental > Aquatic > Deep subsurface > Groundwater ...
AGTCTTGGTTCGGAATATAATAGTTATGTAGAAAATCTCCTTCAAAATCGTGATGCTGCTCTAACTCATAATAAAAATATTTTAGATCAAGCTATTGCACAGTACTCTAGCTCTGACGGTGTTATGAGAATGCAGGCAAGATTACGAGAAAGATTTACTGTAAAACTTGATAAAAATAGAAGAAGAGTTGGTTCTAAGCTTGCAACATCATCAATTGGTCGTTGCTTAATGTATGTTAAATTCGGACTCGTAAGTGGCGGCTATATGCCATATCCAGGAACTAGACATGCTCAAGACTTTGGTCCGGTACTTAGAAATAATGGCTTTACGAATCTGATGAATACTCCAGGTTTTGAAGATATTACACCTGAAAATGCTCCACCTGGTGCCGTTATTATTTATCGTGGTGGTGAATCAGGACATATTGAAGTAAAAATGGATGATGGAAAGTATGGTAGTGACTTTGTAAGTAGCTCACCAATATCAGCAAGAACAAGTCGTAGAGTACCAATTGGAATCTATGTGAAAATTCCTCGCAATATTGAAGGACTAGTAGAGGTGCCAAATGAATAAAATACTATTTATTATTTTTATATCTTTTAGCCTACCTGCACTCTCAATGTCTCAAACAGTGAGCTTAAAAGATGTACAATCTATTACAACTCCAAAAGATCTTAACGGGGTAAAAGCTAGCTATGACATATTGGCATCCGCTATTGGGGAGCTTGAGAAAAAACATAGTGATGAACTGGCGATTGCGATTCTTAAAGGATACGCCTCTGTTGGTAAAAAAGATCCGAGCTTTATCGGTATAGAGGACTTTGCTCCGTACTATAAGAAGCATTCTAAAAAAGTGAAAGAGTTGGCCAAAAAGAATCTTGATCAAAAAGAATCAAAAGAAATGATGATGGCGTTAGAGTCGATGTCTGAGAATGTTGGTCTAGGTAACGATCCGTCAGTAAAGAAATAGTTAAGGCAGTCGGTAGAAACAACCTACTGACTCTGTATTTCTTTTTGATGCCGAAAGAACAAGCTGACTGACCTCTACTGCATTTCGAAGACCAATCAATTCATCTGAAAGTCTTGCGTCTCGATAGAAACGTTGAATTTCTTCGGAAAGCTCAACCAACATAGCGTTCGCACGTTTAAGTCGGTCCCCTGAACGAGTAAGTCCAAGGTAGTTCCACATTGTTTGCTTTAACGTCATCCAGTCTTGAGCTGTTAAAGCGCGATCGACTTGCAGATGACCATCTTTCCAGTCTTTGATTTGAGTAAAGTCATAAGTCTTTTCTTGCGGCAATGACTCTAGAATATTTTCAGCAGCGATATAGCCAAAAGTTAAACCTTCAAGCAGTGAAGTTGATGCCAGTCTGTTGGCTCCATGAAGTCCAGTACAAGCAACTTCACCAACGGCATAAAGACCTTTTAAGTTTGTCTTACCGCTTAGATCAGTCTTCACACCGCCACAAGTATAGTGAGCAGCAGGAACCACAGGAATAGGTTCTTCTGTCATATCAACATTTTTCGAAAGACAATGTTCAAAAATTGTAGGAAATCTTGAGCGTACCCAATCAGCATCTTTATGAGTCATATCGAGATAAACACATTCATGTCTGGTCGCAATCATTTCTTCATGAATAGATCTTGCCACCACATCACGCGGAGCCAGTTCTCTATCGGGATGGTACTTAGACATGAAGGCTCGACCTTCAGAATTGACTAAGACTCCCCCCTCACCGCGAAGAGCTTCTGAAATAAGGAAACGTCGATGAGAACTTTTATCAAAAAAGGTCGTCGGGTGAAATTGGATAAACTCCATATCTGTAAAGATAGCACCCGCACGTTTGGCCATCGCGTGACCATCTCCTCTCGCCCCTTCAGAGTTTGAATGGTTGAGATAAAGTGCACCGATTCCACCAGTCGCTAAAATAGTAACTTTAGCAATCGCTTTAGCGGTCATGCCCGTTTCTTGATTAAAGACGTAGGCACCAAGAACACGAGGTTCTTCATAACGCTGTTGAATGCGCACACCATGGTGAAGTGGAGTCAGTAGATCGATCGCCGTATGCCCAGTTAAAAAAGTGACATTAGGAAATCTCTTTTTATCATTCAAATAATTCAGCATTGAAACTTGAATTTCACGACCAGTAAAATCACCCTGATATAAAATACGAGATTTCGAATGGCAGGCTTCCATGGTGAAATTAAGATCACCATTTTCACTACGCTGAAAATTTGTTTTTGCTTTTTTAAGAAGCAGATCTTCTAAAATTGCACCAGAGCGGTCTTGTAAAATCTGAGCCGCTTCATAAAGGCTCGTACCTGCTGAAGCCTTGAAAATATCATCTATTAAACTTCCCTCACCTTCTTTTGGTGAAGAGTTATCATTTCTCTCGTAAATGATTCCGCCTTGGGCCCAAAATGTATTAGAGATTTTTGGATCTTTTTCTCGAGTTAAAATACCAACCTTAATGCCTGATTCACCTAGACGAATCGCACTTGCTAAACCAGCGACTCCACTACCAATGACGAGGGCATCAAATTGATAACTACTCATACTCTAGATCCAAATTTTAATGACAGATCAACCGCTGGAGCACCGTAGGTCAGTGAACCAACACTAATAAAATCAACTCCATCAATGGCGTAACTTTTAACTGTATCAAGATTAATTCCACCAGAAACTTCAATCGTTGTATCAGACTTTTTCTTTTGAATCGCTTTAGCCACTAATTCAGGCGAAAAATTATCAAGCATAATATGCTTAACACCCATTTCTAGGGCTTGATCAAATTCTTGCAGATTATGAACTTCTAACTCTAAAGGAGTGTAGCCTGCGTTAAGTGATTTAAAAAAATCAATCGCCGCAGCAACACCGCCAAAAAATGATTTATGATTATCTTTGATCATCCACATATCAGTTGGGCCATAACGATGATTAAAGCCACCGCCAGAAACAACGGCATATTTTTCAAGGCCTCGAAGACCTGGTGTGGTTTTTCTTGTATCTAGAATTTTAACGTTGGTATCTTTAACAGCTTCGACAAAACGTTTTGTGTGAGTCGCAACAGCACTTGCTCTTGCGAGCAAATTAAGAGCAACACGCTCACCCGTCAGCGCCACGGCAAATGGTAGGTTTAGTTTTATTGTTGTCGGCTTATCGAAATATCTTCCTTCATTTTCCTTAATATTTAATGAAGAGGTTTCTGCACCAAGATAATCAAAGGTCGCTTCAAACCAAGGAAGGCCACTTAAAAGCATTGGCGTTTTAACTTTGAGTTCGCACTCAACCATGTCCATTGGAAGCTTTGAAAGCGCTAAAGGATGTCTTGAAAAATCATCCTCTTCTAAGAATCGTTGAATATCTTTTAAGATCACTTTTTTAAACATACCCATGCCTTTATTGCTTAGCGCTTTCTTTTATCCCTTTCATCTCAAGACGTTAAGTCATGTCAAAAAGTTATTGAACTTTCAACGACTTGCACGAGGTGCGAGGGTCAATGAAGCCACTATTTTTAATCTTTTTGACCTTTTTATTAGTTTTTCCAAACGTAAAGCAAAAAAGCAACTCATCGCACAAAAACCATCAACCAGTCTGGGCCCAGCTCATTTATTATCAATTAAAAGATAAATATCATCATCGTGCTCTCTCTACATTTCATACTGCTGCCGTTACTGGTCATAAATTTAAAACTCCACCAAGATTAAAAAAAATTCTTCGATCACTTCATATTGAACATCTACTCACACCCTCTGGTCTTCACCTTTCTATTTTGACGAGCTGGCTTTTTCCCTTTCTTGGACGCATGAGAAAACTATTATGTTTATGTCCTGTTTTTTTTCTTCAGCAATTTTATTCGCTCAAACGAATAGCACTTTTAAAAACTTTAAATATTTTATTTCCTAAATTTAATCGTCTTCATCTTTTTATGTGGGTAACGGTGATTGATTTTATCTTTGGCAGTTTTAAGTTTTCACCATTTTCATTTATTTATGGTTTTTTATTTTTAGGCTCACTTATTGCTACCACTTATAAGAAAGAACTCACCTCTCACCATATACCTTTCAGTCTTTTGGGGGCACAATGCATGGTTGCCTACTCTATGGATACGAATCTCTACATTGTCGGCTTCTTTATTGGCTTAGTTGCAACGTCACTTTTCTCTTTAATATTTCCTCTACTCATCTTAGATATTCTTTTTTTAAAGCTTCAACTTTTTGAACATTTCTTATTTTCAAAGTGGCTTCTCTTAAAATGGTGGAATCTTCTTTTATTCGGTCAGAAGTTGTCATATTTTTTTGGGGCGATCGAAATCAATATTCTTATTATTCTGGCGATATTTTTGATTTTAGTTCGTTTTTATAAAATAGCAGGTTTGTTCATACTCTTAAGTAGTGCCTCTCTTTGGAATGCACCAAAAAACTCAAAAGAAATAATGAATATCACTCTACCGAAAGATTTTATTCGTGTTGAACAAACAAAGTGGGGTTATAAAACTTGGCACAAACAAAAAGGGCGATGTCATCATCGACATCGCCCAGTTGGAATAGAAATTACTTGTAATTTTTAGTAGCTAAGAAGTTTTCTAAGTGCTGCCTCTACATCACTTGTTTGAGGAAGTAGAACTTCTTCACTAGATGGGCAGTAAGCAACGTGTGAATCCTTAGCTGCCACTCTCATGATAGGAGCATCAAGGGCTTCAAAACACTCTTCATTAACTCTTGCTGAAATCTCACCAGCAAAACCTGAAGTCTTTGTCTCTTCATGACAAATTAACAAGCGATGAGTTTTCTTAAGCGATGTTTTAACTGCATCCATATCAAATGGAGCTAACGTTCTTGGGTCGATAATTTCAATACTCACACCAAGTTCAGCTTCAAGTTTTTTGGCCGCTTCAACAGACTTTTGAACCAGAGCGCCCCATGCAACGATTGTGGCATTCTTCCCTTCTTTGACGATACGAGCTTTACCAAATGGAATCATATAATCTTCGCCTGGATTAGCGGTACGGTTATAGCCTTGGTAGTAAAGGTGTTTATGCTCAAGGAACATAACTGGATCATCGGCACGAATAGCCGTACGTAGAAGTCCAGCAGCATCTAGAGCATTTGAAGGGTAAGCCACACAAATACCAGGAATGTGAGTAAAGAATGTTTCACCACACTGTGAGTGATACATGGCCCCGCCACGAAGATATCCACCGATTGGAACTCTCACGACCATAGGACATTTATAATCACCACCACTTCTATAACGAGTGGTCGCCATTTCATTTTTAAGCTGCATGTATGCAGTCCAGATATAATCAAAGAATTGAATCTCTACGACTGGCTTAATCCCACGCATGGCCATACCAATAGCTCGGCCAATGATATTGGCTTCAGCTAGTGGTGAGTTGAAAACCTGGCCTTCTTTAGAAGCTCTTTGAACTCCGTGAGTCACTTTGAAAACGCCACCCTTACCTTTAAGGTTTGGATCATCAAGTTTTTCAAGTTGGCTAAAGTCAGCTACGTCTTCACCAAACATTCTAAGCATTGGATTTTTTGAAAATTCACTTTTTAAAACACTATTGATAGCGCCCGCTAAAGGAACGTCATCTTTTCCTTCAAACTTTGGTTCAGTATCAAAAAGTGTGCGATCAGAAATAGAGACATCTTCACTGAACAAGTGCTTAGTAGAATCAGCTGGATCAGGCCATGGTGTTTCAAGAGCTCTTTTTAAAGCATCTTTTAATTCAGCATCAACTTTAGCGTAGAGCTCTTTCTTTTCTTCTTCAGAAATCACGCCGCTTTCAATTAAAAGCTTTGGATATGAATTGAACACGTCTCTACGTTTTTCATCAGCAAGATCTTCTTGCGTTCTGTACATCGCGTGATCATCTGATAGTGAATGCGAGTATGGACGAGTCACATGGGCGTGAACGAGAACTGGTCCCTTGCCTGAGCGAAGGTATTTAACCGCTTCAACCATGCAAGCATAAGACTCGATTGGACAGCTTCCATCAACCTCAAAAATTTTAAGATTTGGAAAGTTATTCATCGCTTTAGAAATTGAGCCTCCTGGAGTTTGAACATCAACAGGAACTGAAATGGCATAACCATTATCTTCGACCATAAAGAGAACAGGAAGTTTATTAACACAAGCTGTTGTCATCGCTTCCCAAAACTCTCCTTGAGAAGTTGTACCGTCACCTGATGAAACATAAACGATTTCATCTTTAAAGGCAGGAATGTCGTGCTTGTTATCAAGATCGGCAAGGTAGCGACCTGCTTCTGCCACACCACAAGCTTGTAAAAACTGAGTTCCAGTACAAGAAGATTTAGTCACAATATTTAAATTAACATTACCCCAGTGAGCAGGCATTTGACGGCCATGGCTAGCAGTATCACCAATATTTCCATTGGCCTGGCAAAGCATTTCGTATGGAGTGACACCAAGACCAAGGCAAAGAGCGCGGTCACGGTAGTATGGAATAAACCAATCGTACTTTGGCTTCATAGTGCGGGCGACAGCAGAAAGAATACCTTCATGTCCTGCACCTGAAATTTGAAAGAATGCTTTTGATTGTTTCTTCATCGAAATTTCAGTGTCATCAACTCGGCGTGAGAGATAAACATTTCGTAGCATATCAACGAGATCTTCTTTTTTAAGACCGTATTGTTTGGCGAGTTTTAATTTTTTTTCGTGCAAGTTGCCTTCTTTGAGTGTGGCTGATTTTGATTGTTTGGATACTGTTTGTTCCAACATGAGCACCTACTTATGCTAAGCATTATTATTTCGATTTAAAGCATGTGAAATTTACCTAAGGGGGGGAAATCTGTCCATGGCGAGGCGTCAAAATCCTGAAGAAAGCGTCATGGCGAATCGGCGATCTTCTTGTCCACGAAGATCTGAGGCAGAATTATCAACAGCATAGGTCGTTAGATCAAATTCGAGCTTTTTAGAGCGTACCCCAATGCCCATTGAACCAAAGGCGTCGCCATATCCAAAGCGGATAAAAAACGTACGAGCGATATCAATTTCCATACCTAATAGAAGTCTTCTTTTAACGTTAACTCCATATTTATCTGAAAGATCTTTGTAATTAATTTCGAAGTGAGTACGAATGACGTTGCCCACTTGAGGTGTTAATGAAAAGCCTAAATCAATAGTTTGTTTTATTTTATCTGGAGCGCCGGCACCACTAGAACTAAATTTTTGCGAACCTGCATTTCTTAGCACAACAGCAAATGTTGGCAGCATTGAAACAGGTAAAGTTAATTTTCCACCAACGATCGCAATAATGGCCGAACCTTTTTTATAAACATCATCTCCAAAGTCAGCAGAGATATTTTCATCTTGAACTCCCTTGGCTTCTTTTCTATTTAGCCAAAGCGCAGTTGCTCCAACCTTAAATATCCCACCAAGAAAAGAGACATTGGCAGCAACATAAGGGCCATGATCAGTACGATCAGCATACTCAAAATCATCACCGTAGTCTGCGTGAAGCCTTGCTTTCGTTCTCTTAGATAACATGTATCCAAAACTCAAGTAGCGAGTCGTAAAGTTTGGCATAATTCCAAAACGTGTATGAGTCGTTTTATTTCTATTTTCTAAAAGAAGTTTTCTTTGACCTTCAAGACTAAAGCCATCCATGAAATTACTGAAGTTATCAGCGATATTTCCTTTACCAGTAATATCCATCCAGCCTTTATTTAATTCGATATGAAAGTTGGATAAATGCAAATGAGAATAGCGAACAGTTCCAAGTCCTGCTGGATTATAAAAAGCTGAGGACGCATCATCGACTTTAGCGATGTAGGCATTTCCCATAGCAAGAGCGCGACCGTTGACGGCGAATTCTGGATAGGAGGCATCTTCATTGAATCCGAGCTCAGAAACTGCAGCTGAGGCGAAAGTGGAAAAGATACATAAGATGGCGAAAATTAAACTCTTCACCCTCTTATTATAGAGAATTGAGAGGGTGAATTCCCCCGGGCAAAATAGTTGCCCAGAGGTTTATAAGTCATTGATTTTAGTGGCGTTTTTTACGGCCTGGGAATCTATGAGGGATATTACCCAAGTAACTTCCTTTTATTTTTCTAATTGATTCAATTCTAGCCTCGGCAAGCATGTCTGTTGCCTTATGAACTGGAACGTCTTGTTCATCAGAAATTTGGAAGATTTTAAGTGTTGTATCGTAAATTGTATCAACCATTCTTGTGGCTTTAGAATCCGACCAACCTTCAAATTCAATCGATACGTTCATCAATCCACCTGCATTGATCAGATAGTCAGGAGCGTAAAGAATACCTTTATCTTTTAAAATTTCGCCGTGGCGAGTTTCATCAAGTTGATTGTTAGCAGCGCCAGCTACGATTTTACATTTCAAGCGATCAATTGTTTTGTCATTGATTGTTGCACCAAGTGCACATGGAGCGTAAACATCACAGTTCACATCATAGATATCATTGCTTGCAATAAATTCTGCATTAGGAACCGCATCTTTAAACGCTTGAATATTTTTTTCATTGATATCAGTGAATAAAACTTTCGCACCGTTTTTATAAAGAAGTTCACCAAGGTTGCGGCCAACTGAACCAGCCCCTTGAAGAGCGACAACTTTATTTTTAACAGAACGATCGCCGTAGACTTTTGTTAGAGAGGCTTCAATCCCTCTGAAAACACCGCGAGCCGTGTACGGTGAAGGGTTACCAGATCCACCGTGAGTTTTAGCAACACCACAAACGTTATTCGTTTCAGTAAAGATATGTTCAATATCTTCAACACCAATATTCACGTCTTCAGCTGTGATATAACGACCGTTTAGTGATTCAAGAAAACGTCCATAAGCCCTAAAAAGAGCTTCTGATTTATCATTAGGATCAGCGATGATGACCGCTTTACCGCCACCAAGATTCAATCCTGATACAGCAGCTTTGTAAGTCATGCCTTTAGAAAGTCTTAAAACATCAGTGATCGCTTCGTTGATATCAGCGTATGGCCAAAGACGAGTTCCACCTAAAGCAGGTCCAAGAATTGTATTGTGAATGGCAACGATGGCTTTGAGTCCGCAAGAAGCATCACTAAAGAAAACAACTTCTTCGTGACCTTCTGAGTATAATTTTTCAAACGTTAACATGGGTCTAACTCCCTTCATTAAAGTGGGTAAAATTCAAGCTTTTCCCTTAAAATCCGATAACTTAAGCGATCGCATCATAAGCTCTGAAAAGGAAAGATAATATGCCCACTGTGTCAGTGTGTGAAATGAATGATAACAATACCTTAGACCAAGAATCGTCAAAAAATTGCACTGTTAACGAAGGCGAAATTCTCTTTGATGAACTTGAAAAACAAGAAATCAAACTGCCTCACGGTTGCCTTGCTGGCTCTTGTGGATCTTGTCGAGTTTGGGTTGTTGAAGGTGCTGATCAGTTAAAAGAGCCTAGTGCGATTGAACAAAATACCTTAGATGCTATTACACAAACTTATAATGAAACAGTCGGTAGTGAGTTTCTTGAGGGAAAGGTTTTAAGACTTAGTTGTCGCGCGCGAGTTCAAGGTTCTGGAAAAATTGTTATCGCTCCTCTTAAGAAATAATTCTAGAAGCTGCTCGTAGTTTCGCATTAATCGCATCGGCCGCATCAACGGCGGTATCCCACGCTGTATAGATTTGCTTTTTGGTATTTGCGCGAAGATCTCCCGCTACATAAACTCCATCTGTTGAAGTCATGCCTTTATCGTCCCCAATTACAAAACCACGTTCATCAAGCTGACAACCAAGAGACTTAGCTAATTCATTATAAACAATCATGCCAAGTGATACAAAAGACCAATCAAACTCGTGAACTGTGCCATCAGCTAATTGAAAGCCTTCTAAGACTTTACCATTTTCTTTTCCCATCACGGCCACAATCTCACCTTCGATAATTTCAATGCCATACTTTTTACAAAGTTCTAAAACATCGCCATTAATTTCAGATTTTTTATTATGAGTCAGTACTGACATTTTTGGTGTTCTATAACGCTCATAAAGCATAACGGCGACCCAGGCGGCACCATTTTGATGTCCAATGACCGCAGTTCTCTTACCTAAGACATGATGACCATCACAACGAAGACAGTAGTCTGCCGTTTGAGCATTCGCATAAGGGAAAATATCTTCAATACTTCCATTGATTTCAGGCTGAACATCCATTACACCAGTGGCAATGATAATATATCTTGCTAACCAAGTTTCACCCTTTGAATCTTTTAACGAAAAAACTCCATCATCGTTTTTAGAAATACTTTCGATACCAGTATTTTTCTTCCAATGAAGCTTGTCTTTAAGTTCGCCCTCACTAAGCCACTGCAAGCTTTCACGGTTCGGTTGTTCAATGCCTTTTTTATATCCAAGATGACCTGGCACATTTTCAACTTTTGCCACCCAAAGTGCACGAGAGCGCTTTTTATCATGAGCACTGCCTGGAAAAAATAATGTTTCATCGTTATTTAAAACAGTGCGAAGAGCGGCCATGGTTCCGGCCGAGCCCCCACCAATGACTGCTACGGGATAAATAGTTTGTGACATGCTTTGGTCCTCCAAAGACTTAGTGATCAATAATTAGTGATTATTACAAATTAATCGTTGTGATTGAATCTAGCAGTTAAATTGCTAAGGCGTTGTGCTTGTCCGTTTCCATTGCCATTCCCACCATTTTCTTGAGTATTTTCAAGCTCTTTTTTGGAATAGAAATGTTTTTCTCCATCAACGTCTTTAATTCGAATTTCTCTAATTTCGAATTCATCAACTTTAGCTAACTCAAACGATAAACCTTCCCAAACAATAATCTGTCCATTTTCAGGAAAGTTATTTCCAAGCATATCCAGAATAAATCCAGCTAAGGTCGAGTAATTATCATTTAGTGGAATTTTAATGTCGTAATCATTGTAAAGGTCTCGAAGTGAGATCGTCCCCTCAACAACAATACCTTCAATTAGAGCCGCTTGATCGAACTCTTCTTCGCCTTCCCATTCTTCATCATCATGCTCATCTTGAATTTCGCCTAAGATTTCTTCAACGATATCTTCAAGTGTAATAATTCCGACAATCAAACCATTTTCATCTTTAACAAGCGCCAAGTGAACTTTTTTGCGGTTCATATGATCGAAGACGGCCTGAATCTTCATATGCTCATAAACAAAGAATGGTGCTTTTAAATAATCATCAAGCCTGAAGTTTTCTTTTTGATCATCAGTTAGGAAGGCTACGTCTTTAACGTGAAGAAAGCCTTTCATATTTTCAAGCTCACCATCACAAACAGGATAACGAGAGTGAACATCGGCCTTAACCGCTGTCATAATTTCGTGATAACTCCAACCATACTGCAAATACTGCACGCGGTTTCTGATCACCATAATGTCTTTAACTTTGATTTTAGGAAATTCCATAATCGAGGTTAAAAGATCGATCTGTTTTGAGTCGATTGTTTTTTCTTCACCAGCTCGGTTAATCATGTACTCAAGATCATTCTTAGTAACGATTCGACCAGATAGCTCGCCGTTATCGCCAAGAACCATACGAATCAAGGCCACTAAACTTTTAACAAGTGGAAAGAGGAAGTAGTAAAAAAGCTGTAGCGTTCTAATGACAAAAACAGAAAGCTTTTCAGCATTACTTCTAGCAAAGGCTTTTGGAAGAACTTCACCGAAGATCAAAATAATTAGAGTCACAACACCAGTGGCAACGCCAACGGCTTCAGAGGCAAACATTCTAGTAGCAACCACTGTTGAAAGTGCCGCTGCCCAAATATTAACAATATTGTTACCGATCAAAATGGTTGTTAGTAATTCATTTGGCTTGTCGATCATAAAAGCAAGAGCTCTACCTTTGGAACCACCGGCCTCAATAAGTTGGCGAGCACGATCTATTCCAATGGACATCAGCACCGCTTCTGCACCAGAGAAGAAACCAGACAATACAAAACAAAAGACGAGAGAAAAAATCTCGACAGAGTCTATCTGAACATTCATGAGTTAAAACACCTGAAGGGTTGTGGATCGTCGCTCTCGTTAACTTCAATTGCACTATCAAAGCAATGAATGGAGAGCCTTAGAGAAGGAGGTTCGATGCAGAATTTCCTTGTTTTGGGTTAGGCGTTTTTCCTTAAAGTTAAACAATAAAAGTGGTTTAAGGACGCCACAGCAATATCTATTTTAATTTTAACTAAAAGGCAAACCTGAAGCAAGAGATATCGCTCTTGTCCAACTAAATATCAATGACTTAGAGGTTTCCCTTCAAAGTCATGATCAGCATAAATCACTCGATCGTTCATTTCGTGATCAAAAGGTCTTATTTCATCGATATTAGCGACCTTTCTAAAAATCGTTTGGCATTTATAGCAAATCGCAATCGAGCCTAGTTTTTTAAATAAGACCAAATCAACTAACCAAAGTGCCACAAAACTTAAACCGTAAGTCCAAATCGAAGCAATCGCTGCCAAGACAAAAAGAGTTACACCAATCTTTCGGTTAAAATCTTTTTGCTGATAAAAATCTTTACGTGAACAAACTGGGCATTGGCACAAAGTCGAAGCTTCATCTTTCGACGTAAAATTCACATCGACGAGATGCTCACAAATTTCACACTTTGCTTGAGCAGCTGCTTGGTTGGGAAGAACATGAATTCCAGAGCCGCAATTTGGACAAGTGATTGTAACGTTCATTAAAACAACACCCCGTATTTAAAGAACATGTATTGTGCCATGAGCTCTCCTACTAAAACAAAAAATGTCATAGCGTATAACATGCCGGTAGCGCTCTGAATGGATCTCATTCGGATTAAGCGCCATGAGAAGATGCTCATGATACCCACAACAAGATAACCCCATGCTGCTCTCATGATAAGTAAAATCATATTAAAACTATAGCCAGCACCCTTGGTTGTATCGGGGGTGAAAAAGTCTGCATTCTCTGAGACTTCAATTCCAGTCCAGCCAATTTTTAGCACCATGATGATCCATAAAACTATAGTGGCAATGACGAGAGGTTTTTCAGAAAGCTTTGGCACAACTAAATACCAATGACCGAGAACCATAGCGTAGGTTACGATTCCAAGTAGACCGGCTGAGCTTAAGGCCCAGATAATTTGTTCTGTATTAGTATTATGGAAGACGACGACTGCCCATAAAGCAGATAGAACTTGGATTAACCAAAGGATCCACATGGCGATATTTTTTCCATCACGGTGAAAGGCGTAGATCAATACACTCGCGACGAGATAAACACTTAAAAAAATAGCTTGAGGACTTTGAAGACTGGCGTAACGTAAGTGACAAGCCAGAGCGAGCAAGGCACTGCCACCGGCAACCGAAGTTGATAGCTTAATAAAACCTGCGCCCGTAAGTTTACTTGAAGCAATGATAGAGAACAAAGACATAGCAAATGCTAGGCTTAATAAAAAATGTTCTGAAACAATCATCACATCATTCATTTCCACTCTCCAAGTTGTGCTTCTTCGGCCAAGTATTTAACAAGGTTTTCCACAATAGGCTGATTTGCTGCTAAAAGTTTATTAGGTATAGCATCAAGTTCACACCATTGCCCACGATTCCATCCATTATGTTCGCTATCAGCTTTTAATAAATGAAAATAAAGACAAACTTTGCGATCAGCATAATCGTGTTTGGTAACTTGAAATAAAGTTAAATCATTGGGTGAAACTTCAACACTGACTTCTTCGAGAAGTTCACGGGCTGCTGCTTGGAAAGATGATTCACCTTGCTCGATTTTTCCGCCTGGAAATTCGAGCATACCATCAAGAATTCCAGACTCTTGTCTAGACTGAACCCAGGCTTCCCACTTAAGTCCCTGTTTTCTCAAAGGAATGATGACTGATACAAGTTTTACCGACATGTACTTTGAATATGACGAATCGACCATGATTGTCTATAAAGGCACCATGTCACGTCTACCCTATGTTAAAGGCTCTTTATTGTTTGCACCGATGGAAGGTGTGACAGAAGAACCGTATCGTCTCGTTATCGAAAAGATCTATCCTGAATGGGATTATCTTTTCACTGATTTTTATCGCGTACCGACAGTAGGTAAAATTACCAGTTCTCCACTTCTAAGACATTACGGAACAAAGACAACAACGGATCAAAAGCTTCGCGCAAAAACGGGTTTTCAGATTTTAACAGCTGAACAAGCTCAAACAAGTGATGTAGCAAAAGCAGCTCAAGAAATAGAACTTCATCATCTTGATCTTAATCTTGGCTGTCCTGCTAAAAAAGTTAATGCTCACCGTGGTGGCTCCTTTATGTTGCAAGATCTTGATCTCATGCAACGAACAGTGAAAATGATACGTGCAGAGTTTCACGGAGTTTTCACGGCAAAGATTAGACTGGGCTATCATGATGATTCCAATTTTCTAGAAATTATTGACCGTTTAATTGATAGTGGCGTTGAAGCCATTACCATTCACGGCAGAACCCGCGATCAAATGTATAAAGGCATGGCCGATTGGGATGCTATTGCTAAAGCCGTAGAACATTCAAGTGTTCCTATTATTGGTAATGGAGACATTTGGAGTGTTCATGATGTGGATGCCATGTTTAAGCATACAGGTTGTTATGCTGTGATGCTTGGTCGAGGTGCTTTAAAAACTCCTTGGCTGGCAAAACATTATAAACAGTACAAAGGAAACTTTGAGCAACTTCATGAAACGGTTTTGTACTATGAACGATTAAAAGAACTTGATGAATATTTTAGTGAACTCGATAAATCATTTCGTGCTCATGGATACAGTGAAACAAATATTCTAGGACGATTTAAGAGTTTGAGTCGTTATCTGTTTGATGATTTTGAGCAGGCCGATCAGGTTCGATCCCAGTTTCTAAGGGCAACTCACCTTGAAGATTTTCAACACCATCTTCAAATTTTAAACTAGCTAGATCATGCAAAAAATAACGGTAGATCACAGTAAAGACTGTGCTGCCGGCCAGTGCAAACAATGGAGCTCCTGCACGAGAAAGCATGCCCATTGAGAAACAAAAGAATAGTGAGGTTGAAACTGAAAGAGCAAAGCGCTGTGAAAAAAACTTTGGTTTTAAAACTTCTTGAAGATATTCATCAAGTCGAACAAGAAGACCAACAAATGACTTTCTATATTTAAAGCCTAAGTATTTATCTTTTGCACCAGGTGTAAAAAGAAAATAGGGCCATAAATAGCAAAGTAAAAAAGATGATAAAGATAAAAGTGAAGCATTAAAAAACTGAAGAACTAAAAACCCTAGTAAACAAGGCAGTAGTCCTCGAAAGTAGTACTGATGTCTGGCTTGCCTTTGAGTTAAAATGCTTTGCCCCCAGTTTTATGAGCAACAACAAGTTCAGGAAATTCAAGATGAGCTGGAGCTTTTACAACCATATCAAAGACATGAAGAAACTCATCAACATCAATCATCTGATCGCGCTCTACATCTTCAATTTCATCCCAAAGAGGCGTATCAACGGCGCTTGGAACGAGAGTAGAAAATCTTACGCCCAATGATCGCCATTCTTCTCTTACAGATTGAAGTAATCCCGTTAGAGCAAATTTCGAGGCACTAAATGCAGACAAGCCAGCATAGCCTCTTTTGGCGGCAAGTGAATTCAAGTGCACTACATGGGTTTCACCTTGAATTAATAGTGGATGAAGAGATTTCAAAATATGAAAAGCACCAAGAACATGAGTTGAAAGATGATCTACAAAGACTTCACTTTCAGTTTCAATAAGTGGTGCCACATCAAATACACCGGCACAGTTAACAACGAGTGTGAGTCCTTGAGTCTCATCAGCTATTGCATCAAATAAAGCGATAACCGAATCTTCATCACGGACATCACATTCCATTGATGAAAAGTTTTCGTGCTCAATGGGACTATCCCCTCTTGAAGCACCAAAAACAATATAGCCCTCTTGCAAAAGGTAATTAGCGATCTCAAGGCCTAAACCGGAAGATGAACCAACAACTAAAGCAAATAAGGGCTCAGACATACTCTATCCTTACTTAGCGATACCAACCGCTTTTGTCTCTCTAAGAACTGTTACTTTAATTGTTCCAGGATAAGACATTTCTTCTTCGATTTTCTTAGCGATATCACGTGACAGCATAACTGTTTGCTCATCCGTTACTTTTTCGTTTTCAACGAAGACACGAATTTCACGACCACCAGAAATAGCGTAACTTCTAGAAACGCCATCAAAAGTATTAACAATATCTTCAATATCAGTTAGGCGAGAAACATAAGATTCCATCATGGCCTTACGAGCACCAGGACGAGCACCTGAAATGGCATCAGAAGCGGCCACAAGGTGAGCAAGTACTGACTCAGGTTTTTCATCATCGTGGTGAGCACGAATGGCGTGAACGATATCAGCTGGCTCGCCGTATTTCTTAGCAAAGTCAGCACCAATAACAGCGTGAGAACCTTCAGCTGAAGCGTCGATCACTTTACCGATATCATGCAGAAGTCCGGCACGACGAGCTTGTTTAACGTTCATACCAAGCTCACTGGCCATCGCTCCACAAAGGAAGGCGGCTTCAAGAGCATGTTGATATTGGTTTTGAGTGTATGAAGTGCGCCAGTTAAGCGCTCCAACTAGTTTTAAAATTTCTGGGTGAATACCGTGAACACCAATTTCCATTTGAGCTTTTTGTCCAAGCTCTAGAAGTTGCTTATCCATTTCAGTTTTAGATTTGTCGTAAAACTCTTCAATTTTGGCAGGGTGGATACGGCCATCTGAAATCATTTTTTCAATGGTACGACGAGCGACTTCACGGCGAACAACGTTGAATGAAGAAAGAACAACTACTTCTGGCGTATCATCAATAATCAAATCAACACCACAGATCTGTTCGAAGGCACGAATGTTTCTACCTTCACGACCAATCAAGCGACCTTTTATATCATCTGAAGGAAGATCAACTGTAGAGATGGCACGTTCTGCTACGTACTCGCCAGCAAAGCGTTGAATCGCCATACCAACAATACGTTTTGAACTAGCCTCTGCATCTTCTTTAGCTTCTTGCTCAAGACGAACAAAGTCTTTTGCAAAATCAACCTTAGCATCTTCTTCCATTAATTTTAGAAGCTCTTGCTTGGCCTGATCTTTACTCATAGAAGCAACCTGAGTTAGGCGCTCTGCCACTTCAGATTGTTTTGTTTTAAATTTTTCAATTTCTTTTTCAACACGACCACGAGCTTCTTTAAGATCTTCTTCAAGCGTTTGAAGTCTCTTTGTTTCTTTTTCGATGTCTTCTAATTTTGATTCAAGCTTAGCTTCTTTGTGATCGACTTGCTTTTCTTGCGAGCGCATATCGTTTTCACGCTTTCTAAGTTCTTTTTCAAAAACTTCACGTTCTTCGTGAATGATTTCTTTGGCTTCTTTTCTGGCTTTATACTTAATTTCATCGGCAGATTTTTTTGCCTTTTCAATAATCTCGTCGCCTTTACCTTCACGTGATTTTTGATCTTTCATTGCTGCTGAATGGCGAACAAAATAGCCACCAGCCACACCAAGAATCGCAAATAATAGCGATGCTAGTATTGTTGTCATATCCATTTGAACTAACTCCTTTTGCGGTTGCTCTTACGAAAGCCACACCTGCTTTTGAGTTACCACTGCATGCACTTTGATATCATGCTGTTCAGTTGGTAACGTCTGCAGTAGCTGCTGCTCGAAACACAAACCTATTTTTTTTCCTTTAAAACTTTCAAGCCAACGATCATAGTATCCACCGCCACGACCCAGCCTATGTCCTTCTTTGGTAAATCCGAGCCCTGGCACCAAAACGATATCTGGCAAAACCTTGGGCGATCCACTTGGCGGGATCCTAAGATTCACTCCAAACGCTTTTTGACTTACCAGATCCTTCACATGACATTGATGAAAGTCCATTAAGCCATTTCCAATCGAAACCGGAAAAGCTGTTGTGAGCGAACTTAGCTGACTACTTAAAGTCCAATCAGCTTCGTCTGGCAAAGGTGCATAAACACCAATCACCACTGACTCTAATGATGTTGAGATTTGTAACAGATGATTAAAGAGATTAAGACTTAATGTTTTAGAATCGCGCACTCGCTCTTCTATCGGCATTTTATCCAATACACCCTTAAGGCTAAGCCTTAGGTTTTTCTTATCCACAGGCTTATAAAGCCGTGGGCGAAACTTCCTCTATAAAACGAAGGGCGTCTTGTGCTGATGCTTGGACATTCTTAATGTTGTCGCGATATTCGCGATTTAGATTAAGATTTTCTTCAGCTATTTTTAAAGCGGCTAATAAAAAGACTTGGCCATTTTCTAATTGTGGCGCTTGGGTCTTAATACTTGTAGCCGTTTGGCGCACGTATTCGACAATCTCGTTTGGAGTTGTTTCACCGGAAACTTTGTCAGGATTAATCTTGACGCGGCTTCCTAGAATCTCAAAGTCTGTTACAGATTCTCTAGTCATTACCTACAAGATTAATCGAATCAGCAATCCGAGTCAAAGAGCTAATAGCGCTTTTAGGTACTCTTCCAATTTAAATTGGTCTAAATCCTCAACACTTTCACCAATGCCGATATAGGTTATTGGCACTTGAAGAGTTGAGACGATGGAAACTGCACTTCCCGCCTTACTCGAGCCATCGCATTTGGTCAGAATAAGACCTGTTAAGGCTAAGGTTTTATTGAATTCTTCAGCCTGCCTGAGAGCATTTTGACCTGTAATGGCATCAATAACTAATAATGTATGGTGAGGAGCGCTGTCATCCAGCTTTTGTAAAACCGCTTTGGACTTCTTTAGTTCGTCCATTAAGTTTCCGGCAGTGTGAAGACGTCCAGCTGTATCTAAAATACAATAATCAGCTTTTTCGTTGAGAGCTGTTTGCAGAGCATCATAACCAACACCACTTGGATTGGCGCCCTCTTTTGCTCGAACCATCGTAGCACCAGCGCGATCACACCAAACCTGAAGTTGATCTACGGCCGCTGCTCTAAAAGTATCGCAAGCTCCAACCACAACTTTTGCACCTTGAGCGGTTAGCTTGGTGGCAAGTTTTCCAATGGTCGTCGTCTTTCCAGCACCATTAACTCCAACCACCATAATCACGCGAGTGCCCTGTCCACTTTTAAAGGTGAACAATTCATCACTGACATTTTTTTGCACATTTTCCATTTTCGACTTCAAAAATTCATACATAAAATGTTTGAAATCATCTGGGCCAAATTCACCTTTTTTAACTTTCTCTTGAAGTGCCTCAATAATTTCACTCACAGTGGCTGGCCCCATATCGGCGCTATAAAGGAGTTCTTCGACTTCGTCCAAAGTACCGCTATCAAGACCTTTACCAAAAAGTGATGAAAGTTTTCCAAAAACACCCTGACTTGTTTTACTTAAACCTTTTGTCAGACGATCGGCGAAAGAGATCTTGGCTTCTTTGACTTCAATGTCTTTAGAAACTTTTGGTACTTCAACTTTTGCTTTAGGAGGTTCAACTTTTTCTTGTTTGCTTATTTTTGGAGCTTGCTCCTTTGCCTGAGGCTGGAACCACATGAAGACGGCGCCAACTAAAATGAGAGCTATTGCTACAAAACCCCAAACATCGCCATCAGTTGCATTGATCGATAGACCGAGGACGTGATAAAAAGCTTGAATAAATCCAATCATAAGATTCCTTTAACTTGGGACGTAATTCGTGCGTGATGAGATTAAATTTTCCAAGTTTGTAACACAAGTGCACCGCTTCTTTGAGGCGCGTGGCTTCCTGCAAACCTATACAAATCCAATGGTTGAAAACCCTGGGATGGAAACTCATATTCATCCGTTTGAAGTTCACAGTGCTCTTGGTCAAAAGAAATCTGATTGGTATCTCCACACATCTCCAGAATTTGCGATGAAAAAGCTTTTAAGCGATGGAATGGAAAAAATTTATCAAATTTGTTGGTGCTTTAGGGATGAGCCTAACTCTGAGCTCCATCGACCACAGTTTCTCATGCTTGAATGGTATAGAAGTCAGGCAAGATACGAACAGATCATGCAAGATCTTGAAGAACTTATTTCTTTTCTTAGTCCTAATGCAGTTATTGTTCAAAAGAAAACAGTTAGTGAAATTTTTAAGGAATTTGTAGGCTTTGATATTCTAGATTATCTAGATAAAGATCAGCTTCATACGCAAATTAAAAAGCATCTACCACACTTACCTTTATTTGAAGAACTTGAAGAATGGGATGATTATTTCTTTTTAATTTTTCTCAATGATATTGAGCCAAAGCTTACAAAGTACCCCGCACTTATCCTTTATGAATACCCATATCATCAAGCCGCGCTTTCAACGATTAAGAATAATGACCCTAGAGTCTGTGAAAGATTTGAGCTTTATTTAAATGGGATTGAAGTAGCGAATTGTTTTAATGAGTCCACCAACAAGACGGAGTTAAAGAAAAGATTTGAACTACAACAAAAAACAAAAGAAAAGCTCTATGGCTATAAACTTCCAGAAGCTAAAACTTTTTTAAAGACGATGGATAACTACCCCAACTCAGCAGGTATCGCACTTGGTATTGAAAGATTGTATGCAACGTTAACTAGAGACGAGCCCTTTACTTATTAAGGTAAGCTCTTGTTTTGAACATAGCCTTGTAAGGCCATGCAGTATCTAATTTATTTTCATCGAGTGTGTTAAAAAAATTCCAAACAACATTTTTATCTCTATTAACTTCCAGTAAAAGACCAGGTAATCCCAAAGTTATAAGAGTATTGCCATTATTAAGCCTTTGAGCTCCTGATATGTAAGGTGAATAAAACTGCAATTTATTAAAGAATTTTTCACTTCCCTCATATTGCCATTTCACCTCATTTTTTAAAAAGTCATATTCGATGACTTCCGAGTATCCTTTTGAATTATTAAAAACGAGAAGAGTTGAGCCATTAATAAAGCTAGGGTCATGTTGGTGAGTGAAAAGATTTTTAGGTGATTTCCAAACAGTTTTTTTGGATTCTTTGTCGATAATATAAATAGTACTATTGCTTCTCATACTTATTGCAATTGCAGGTTTTCCAGTAGAATCAAGTTTATCAATAACATCAATCCCATTAGCGTGAAAAACTTCTCCTCTATCATCAATCGATTTTTCATTCGCAATATTGATATGTAGATGACTTTTCCAGCTCCAAATAATTTTATTTGTCTCAGGATTTAGCTCAATAATTTCTTCTGTCCAAAGCTTACCCATATGAAAGGATTTTTGAGGTTCGATCCCAACCTTACCAGGATCGATTGGTAAAAATCGGATTAGAAGAAGATTTCCATTTTCAAGAATTTTAAAATCATGATGCATAAACTTATCATCATAACGCCATAGCAACTTATTATCCCATGATCGCTTCTCTAGGAAAGCCGTGGTTCCATTAGTAATTTTATTTTGATCAAACTCTTGGTTGCCTGAGATATAGATATTTTTATCTTTATCTAGCTGAGCATAAAATGGTGTAAAACCTAAGCTCCACGTATTGATAACAGTACTTTTTTTATTTATTAGACGAATAAATTTTTGTTCTTCAGGTTCAAGCTTTTTTTCGACCTCAAGAGGAACAATTAAATACGTATAACTATCATCATATTGAATTTTTTTAGACCGCGGTAAGCTACGCTCACTACTAGAGCAACTAATAATACAAAGTAATATCAGTAGGTACTTCATCAAATATTAGATCAGACTGTTAAAAATTTTGTGAAGTTTAATAATAACTTCCGATTTTAAATATTGTGTTGAGTAAGAATTCGCCCAATTTTGATGAGCCTCAGCGCTTGTATTCGTTCGAGTTTTATTATCAAACGCTTGTGGATAATCTTTAGCAAGCTCTGCTGAAAGCACAGCATACCAATCGGCTCTAGCCTGTTGGCTCGGCATAGCATCTAACACTTCTAACGCACGTTCAGTTACATTTCTCTTCAAGGCAAAAAAATTGAAACCCATTAACTTTTCTAATTCATATTTTTTTCCTGTATAAACATCTAAGAAGCGAGAAGTAAATTTTACCAATGTATCGTTTACTGGCATTGGATAGTTTTCAAGACCTGCATAAGTTTGATCTAAAACTAGACCACGATAGACACCCTCACGTGTGCCACCTTGTTGGAGCACATTCATCCATTGTGATATCTCGTTAGAATTAGCATCTCTTCGACGAACGGCCCTAAAGAGTTCTTGGATAAAATAATTATTGTATCTTTCAAGTTCTTCATTTTTAAACTTCACCGTACCCTGATACTCTTTCACGGCATAAACTGCGACTGAAGTGGAACTCTTTTCGAGTTTTGGAATAGCCGGTAAAACAATAGAAGAAGCTTCTTCGCCTAATAGTTTGTTCACCTTTTCTTCACCCAAAACTTTAACTAAGTGTGGTCTCGCCTTAACTTTTAGGTCACTGATAAATGTATTTAAATCAAAGGCATGAGCACTCTGAATGGATAAAGCTAATACTAAAGCGATAAGCAGTTTCATGATTTCTCCCAATGTCGATAGTCCCTACCATTGTAATCGTAAGTGCTTAAAATCCTATAAGCGGCAAAAGTGACTAGCTCATGAGTTTGTGACCAAATTTTGATCAATTTCTAGGCTTTTTAACCCTTATTTTCGGCACAAGCTTTGCTTATTAAAACCTTATTAATTTACTCTTTTAAGGTTCACTTTTATGAAAAAACTTTTTTTATTGGCCCTTCTTCCTTATTTAGCTTTTGCTAGCGACTTTGAGCAAGGTTTCCTAGAAAGCCAAAATGGTGAGTTCTTCATACAAACATCGAAAGAAAGATTAAAGATTTTAACCAATCCAACGATTCAAAAGTCACTGCCCAGTCTTGAGAAACCATCTTTTGTGGTTCAATCAAATGGCAAACCTTATGCTTATGAATTTAAAGGTCAAAGAAATGCCGATACATTTCAATTAGATCAAGTACCAACTAATATTCCAGGTCCAGTAGAGTTACGTGGAGTATTGCGTTTTACTGATGGCAAATACTTTATTGGCGATCAAGAAGCTAAATTTGGTTATACTAAAGTTTTAAATGGTTATCATTTCGATCAAATTTCAAAAAAATATTATCATGATAAAGAGCTGTGGGTTGAAGGTGATTATGATGAAAATGGCATTTTCATTATGCAATCATTAACACCAGCAGAACTCTTCAGCGCTTCTCAAGCTGACTTTCAAGACAATGCCAAAAAATTTATTCTTGAAGAAATGAATAAGAATGAAAATTCACAACACAATTATCCAACACCTTTTAGAAAGATTCTTTTTGAAAAAGAAGAAGTTAAGCCAGGCGATCATGCCCTTATCGTTACTATGTCTGGTCGCCAAGGTGATAGTTTTGGAAGCGTGAATGGTCATTTTGTCGCCGGCTTAGCAAGTGTTAGGGAGGATCTATCACTTAGAGGTGAAGTCTCAAATGCTTATGTAACTAACGGTAAAGATATCCTCTCGGGCAATACAGGTCTTAGTAATTATTTTTCAAACTTAGTTCAAGGCCAAAATATTTATCGCCCAACATACACTATGATTATTTATGGAATTGATGGTGAAAAACTTCAGCAATTTAGAGACGCTCTTGAAGCCTCTCATATCCAATTTAGAACGAAGAATCTTGATATTACGGCCGAGTTTAACTGCACCACTGAAACTGTTAAGGCACTCACAAACGCCGGAATTAAAGGTAAATATGTTCAGGCAGGAAATTTTGTCGCAGGTATTTTCTCATCACCACTAACACTTTTAGGTGAGACTCCTGAAACAATTCATTACGCCTTATCAAATGATCCTGCGAGATATCAACCACGACCAGCATTCAATAGTTTTGTTAAAGCTTCATTAGATAAAGGTTTTAGACGAAAGCATGGAGTGAAGCGTGTTGACTATGTTTTCTATCCACAAATACCTTCACTTCGCCCAGTTGGTGGTACTGCACTTAATTCAATTTGGAGTGTTAACAAATACAAGAAATTGTACGAGCAATATGAAGAAAACAAAGACTCTAAACTTAGTACTGAAGACTTAAGAATTAAGCTTGATGAAATATTAACTAACGCTGAATTTTAATTCAGCGTTATAACACGACCGACGAGATCATAGTCTAAAACTTCTGTGATCTCGACCTTCACCATATCTCCAATTTTCAACTCTTGTCCCGACAGATCATTTATGATGACCTTGCCGTCGATATCAGGAGCTTGACCTTGGTGACGACCGACAACTAAAAGTTCAGTATCTTCGTGTTCGCCTTCAATTAAAACATCAACAGTTTGGCCTATGAAAGCTTGGTTTAGCTCTCTAGCAATTTCACGTTGAGCTTCAAACAGGCGATCAAAGCGCTCTTCAATAATATCTTGTGGGACTTTATCTTTTAATCTGTAAGCTGGTGTGCCTTCTTCATCTGAATAGCGGAAAATTCCCAGGTGATTAAAACGTACTGTTTTAATACCTTCTAAAAGCTGTTCAAAATCTTCTTCTGTTTCACCTGGAAAACCAACGATGATCGAAGTTCTAAGAACGATATCAGGAATCTTCGCGCGAAGTTTTTGAATACGCTGAAGAATGATTTCACCAGTAATCTTACGGTTCATTCTCTTTAATACATTTGTTGAGAAATGCTGAACCGGACTATCAAGATACTTACAAATGCGTTTTGCGTTTGCCATGATATCGATAACTTCATCAGTTAATTCGTCTGGGTAGTAATAAAATAATCTTACCCAATCAGCTCCCTCAACATTATCAAGATTTTTAATAAGCTCAGCTAGATTCTGACCTTCAGGCAGATCACTGCCGTAATCAGACAAGTCTTGTGAGATAACATTCAACTCTCTAACACCACTTTCAGTTAATTGATTAGACTCTGTGACGAGTGAATCAATAGAGCGTGAACGAAGCTTTCCACGAAGAGTGGGAATAATACAGAAAGTACAATTACGATTACAACCTTCACTTACTTTTAACCACGCCATATAAAACGGTGAAGTATTAAGGCGAGGATCGTACTCAGTATGAATAAATTTTGGAATCTCAACAAAGCTTTTCGCTTCTAGTTTTCCATCGGCGTATGCTTTTAAAAGCTTCACGATTTTATGATATTCACCAGTACCAATAATGAGATCAACTTCTGGAAGCTCAGCTTCTAATTGTTCTGAATAGCGTTGGGCCATACAACCAGATACAACAAGCGCTTCACAAATCCCGTTATTTTCATCTTTAAAATCAGCCAGATCTAAAATGGTATCGATTGATTCTTTTTTAGCAGCTTCAATAAATGAACAGGTATTAACAATTATCACTTCTGCTTCTGATGGCTCAGAAGTCACAGTAAAACCATCAAGACCTAAGTGGCCAAGCATGACTTGGGAATCTACAAGGTTTTTGGAGCAGCCAAGACTGGTGAAATGCACCGTTTTGTTTAAAAACATCTTTTGGCGGCCAGACTTGGTAGAAGTCGTATTCTCTGTGGTTTGCATGCATTAATCCTTAAAAATCTAGATGAAGCTGTGTATCGCAGTTCAATAGGCTTTTCCAAGGGTCATGAAGTTTTTTCCGCTTATGTGAAAAATGGGCTAGATTCTTTTAAAATGCTATTATTTCAGTAACTTAAACATGAGAAGACATGAAGAACGTTATCTTCGTCCTTATTCTTAGTGCCTGTGCCAGGCTCTCTAGCCTGCCTCCAAGTCCTGAAATAGGTCAAAAGCTTGTTAATAACCAGCTTGATCGCCCGTTAAAACTCGAAGAAGTTTGGTTTTCAAAATACACAAAGGCCCTTGAATTACGTAAACAAAATAAATATGCACAGGCATGCGGCGAACTTGAATACTTCAAAGAGACAGAAGAATTCCCCTTAGTTTCGTTAGCTCATTTATATCGAATTGATTCATGCGCAAGAATTTCCAAGATTTTTCCAATGGAGGATGTTGATCAACTGGAAAAATCAATTCAAGCTGGTTTTCAAAAAGAGTTTTATGAAACAATTTTTAATCTAGCCAAAAATATTGCCTCATCTGAAGTTGTTGTTGGCTACGCCCTTAAACTCTCCCCATTTAAAAGTTTAAGGGCCGAAAAAGAAGAACTCTTGCTTCTAGCCAATAAACTTGATTCAAATCCCGACTTAAAAAAGCAGGCGCAGGATAAGCTTTTTAAATACTCTCCCCGATTTAATACTTCACCAACCCCTGATCTTTATCCCGATATTGCCAGAGACTTTGAAAAAGCGAGGGATTTTGATCAAGCCATTATCTGGTACAAAAAAATACTAAAGGAAAAACCGCTTAACGATTTTTCAAGATGGATTAGTGCGGCCAATCGATACCGCCAACTTTTTAAAAACAGACGAGATAAGACAGGACACCTTAGAGAAACAAATATTTTAAAGAAAAAACTTCAACGATTAGTTCATAAGAATAAAGATGATAAAATCATTGATGCACTGGCGGATATCATGGTTCAAGAAGCGAGAGCGCAGTGGACGCAAAACAATAGAACTGTAGCAAACTCAATCTTAAAACAAGCTCAAGAGTTCCTGCCAACGATGAGCCAGAACATGAAGGCACTTATTTCATGGATTCGAGGCATGATTGAACTGGAAGCTAAAAATCACGGAGAAGCGAAGATTCTATTTAAAGACGCTATTGCTTTTGAGCCGACTCAACAAAAAATTCTCGATGATGCTTCATGGAATTTAGCTTGGACCTTATACCTTGATGGTGATTTTGATGAGTTCATTGCTTTCGTCAATTTAAGGCGCTCAAAACTTAGTGAAGACCTTTATGAGAAGCTCACCTTCTGGCAAGGCAAGGCTCTTTATAAACAAGGTCGAATTGCTGAGGCACTAGAAGTATGGCAAGAGCTCTATAAGAAAAGCCCTTATAATTTCTATGGCCTAATGGCACATGTTTCAAGTGGTGCCAGCTTTGAATCAATTTCAGCTAGTCTTGATGAAACACCAAAGTCTGCCGAGGTGGAATGGTTAGCTTCAGTTGGTCAATTTGAATTATGTAAAGATTATCTCGATGACTGGCGCTCAAATAAAATTAGTAACAGCGATAAGAAAGAATGGCTCTACAGCTTTATTAAATGTCATCACGCTGCCGGCGCTATACGTATTTATTACTCTCACCCTAAAGCACGCGATATAGAATTCATGACAGAAAATCTAGCAGCGCTATATCCTCTGTCCTTTAAAACTGATGTTTTCAAAGCGGCAGAACACTTCTCTATTGATCCCTATTTAATGCAATCAATAATCAGACAAGAGTCTGCTTTTAATCCAGAGGCAAGAAGCCCTGCTGATGCTTTTGGATTAATGCAACTTATTCCTGAATTAGCATTAAGATTAAGCAAACAATATAAAACTGAATATAAATCATTTGATGATCTTTATGATCCTGCTAAGAATGTCTTTCTTGGCGCTGCATATCTGAAAGAACTTAATTCTAAAATGAACAAGCGAATGGTAGGCGTTATTGCAGCTTACAATGCTGGCACGGGTCCAATTCAAAATTGGTATAGGGTTAGAAATAGAAAAGATGTCTTTGAGTTTATAGAAGGCATAGCTTACGAAGAAACCAGAAACTACGTTAAGTTAGTACTTAGGAATTGGATCATTTATCAACAAATTGAAAAGTCTTCTGACTTTAAGCTTGATCTAGGTGATCTTCACTGACGATTTTGACGAGTATTAGCAGGTATTTCGAAACGAAAAACTGTTTCAGGTAAAGCAACGTTAGGCTTTAATTCTGTTAGAAATAATTCAATTGTTTTACCATCACTTAGGGTTACAGATATTTTGTTAAGACCTAAAAAAGTATAGTCCTGGCCCATTGTAAGAACGGCACTTTTTAAACCAAACTCCTCTTTAGCTGCCTTTGTAAAAGTCAAAGTCACGATTCCATCTTTTTTTGTGACATCGTAAGATTCATTTTTGACTAAACCTTTTGATAGCACATCAAAGAATTTTAAAATGGGATGTTGGGCACCATTGGAAATGGTGACTTCACCTGGCTCTCCATCAAATGGTGGAGCTGTGTAATACCATGTTCTTTTTGGGTTACCGACGAAGATGATTTGATGTGGCTTCATGATTTCAAAACGAATTCGACCCGGCTGACGATATTCAATCTGACCTTCGCTCTTTTTGATTTTACCTGAAACTAGACTTTTTTCTTCTTGAGTAAACTGACAACGAAAAGCTGAAGGCAAAAAAGCCTCCGCTACCGGCATCCAAAGAACCAGTAGCAGAGATAGAAAGATATTTTTCTTAGTGAAGTTGAACACTAACAGCATTTGAAACACCTGGCTCTTGCATGGTCACACCATAAAGCGTGTCATTAAGTTCCATTGTTTTCTTGTTGTGAGTAATCAAAATAAACTGACTCTCCTGACTCATTTCACGAAGAAGCTCGTTAAAGCGTCCTACGTTAGCGTCATCAAGAGGTGCATCAACTTCGTCCAGAAGGCAGAATGGAGATGGCTTAACTAGGAAGATAGAGAAAATTAAACTTACGGCCGTCATGGCTTTTTCACCACCAGACATAAGGTTAATATTTTGCATCTTCTTACCAGGTGGTTGAGCAATAATGTCTACACCACACTCAGAATCATCTAGATTACCAACAACTTGCAAGCGAGCGTTACCGCCACCAAAGATGATTGGGAATACTTTTTGAAAGCGTGTATCCACTTCTTCAAAAGCCGCCTTAAATCTTAACTTACTCTTCTCATCAATATGAGCAATAGCTTTTTCTAGATCTTCTAAAGATTGGCGAAGCTCAACTTCTTGAACTTTTAAGAAGTCATGACGAAGTTTTTGACGTTCATAATCTTCGATTGCTTGCCAGTTAATGTCTCCAAGTCTTGAGTACTCAAGCTTGTAGTTCTTAAATTTCTGCTCACAATCACGTAGATCTTGACCATAACGACGATTGAAGACGTATTCTTCAGCTTCAAGAGTCACTGAACCGTTTTCTGTTTCCATCTGGTACATGCTAGATAGATCATTAAGTTCAAGATACTGATCTTCAGTATACTCAAGGAATTGACCGATCGTTCTTCTAAGATCAACTCTGTATTTTTCAAAAGCATCACGTACGTTTTGCTCTTCTTCTGTTAACCATTGACCAAGTTTAGACTCATGCAGGGCCATCTCTTTTTCATTAGCAACGATTTTCTTAGAGAGCTCTTTAACTTTATCTTCACGCTCTTGCATGCTTTGAAGAAGAACAACAAGTTGATCTTTAAGCATAGAAAGGGCTTCTTCTTTATCTTGAAGAATTGAAGCTGCTTCTTGGTTTGAGGCTTCAAGAGATTGAAGCTCAGTTTCTGTTTCAGAAATTTGAGTTGTAATTTTCTCAATTGTTTCTTCAGTTGTTGTAACTCTTTGCTCAAGTCTTGCAATCTGCGCCTCAACGTCTTCAATTTGAGAAACAAATGAAGCCATACGATCATTAAACCCTTTGGCCATCGCTTGTTTTTCAAGAAGATCTTGTCTTTCAGTATCAAATTGATCACGAAGCATTGAAGCTTCTTCAGACAAGGCTTCAAATTGAGATTCTTTTTCTTCAAGATCTGCTTTGAGCTGTTCTTGGTTTCTTGTTAGCTTGTCATCACTTTCAAGTAGATCAACTCTAGCTTTAGAAGTTTCAGACTTTCTCTTTTTAAGAATTTCGAGGCGGCTTGTACCACTTTCCATTCCGGCAAGCTTGCCTTCAAGGGCTGATTTTTTAGCAGCGTGATCAGCTCTAACATCTGAAAGGTTTTCACGAACTTGATCAGCGGTGAACTTTAGGTCTTCTAAAGACGTTTTCTTAGCTTCAAGCACTTCTGTTAGACTTGAAAGAACACCTTCAAGCTCAGCAACTTTAATTGTAAGAGATTCAATTTTATTATTTCTAGCAACAACGCCATTTTCTTCGGCGCCGGCACCTGCAAAGCTGACGACTTTTACACCGTGATGGTTCTTGATCGCCACAGTTCCATTTGGATGAGCAATACCACGATAAGTAATTTGCGCCGAAAGATCACTTGCAAGTGTTTGCGTCAACTCATTTGATAAATATAGACCGTGAAGAAGTGGGCGAACACGTGCTTCATAACCTTCAGCGATTTGAACCACATCATTAAGAGCTCTTAAATCCTGCAGACCTTGAAGACGAAGACGCTCTTCACTTTCAGTGCTTGTTTTTGGGGCTTCACCTTGTAGGAAATCTAAAGAGATATCTTCTTTGCCTTGAAGCCAAGAAACAAGCTCAGTTGCGCCGTTTTCGTCGCGGGCAATAAGCGTATTAACAATATCGGCTAAAAGCATTTGCACGCCTGCCGTATCAGCTTCTTCTGAGCGAATAAGATTTCCAAGTAGGCTAAAGGCATCGTCATCACGCCCTTCAAGGAAATTAGCTGCACCAGCTTTAACACCTTCAAGTGACTTATTAATTTCAATAAGGGAAGAAAGCTTACTTTCTGATTGAATAAGCTCACGACTCTTAAGGGCGTGATCTTTTTCTAATTCTTTTACTTCAGTTGATAGTAGCTCGAGATCTTGACGGTGAGCTTGATCTTGAATCGTAAGCTCTTCCATCTTATCAGCAGTTTCATTGACAGCATCACGCTCATCAGCGATCTGTGTTGAAACACCAGAGTATTGTTTTTCTAGCGCTTCAATTTCGGCTGCCAGATCTTGAAGTTGCGCTGAGTACTCTTCTAAGCGAGAACTATTTTTGAAAACTTGCTGATCAACATCAGTAAGACTCTTTCTGGCCACACTTACTTCTTCTTCAAGATTTGAAAGCGTGTCATTTCTAAGTTCAAGTTCCTCTTTTAGAGCTTCAACTTTTTCTTCAAGGGCGGCAAAGTCATGTTCTTCACGACCTTGAGCTTCAACTTCTTCACGTTCAGAAATAAGCTTTTCTAAGCGTTCAGTTCTGTTGGCGACTTCAAGCTTCGCCTCTTCAAGATCTTTTTCACGTTGCTCTAATTGCTTTTCTTTTTCACTTTGTTCACGGCAAAGTGAGTTCAAGCGCTCTTCGGCTCCGGCAAGATTTCTTGAAAGCTCGTTATATTCTTTTTGATATTCTTCAATGCGATCAGTTTGCTCGTCTTTATTAAGACGTTCGTCTGCAAGAGAAACTTCAAACTGCTCTTTTTCAAGTGTCCAGCTTTCAACTTCAAGACGTTTCTCATTTACCATTGTGGCGCCGTCTCTTAGATTTTTTAAGAGATCAAATACACGGTGAGAAACAGTCACTAATTCATTACGACGAATTTTTTCTTTAAGCGTTTTTGCACGCTCCGCTTTTTCAGCTTGCTTTTCAAGCGCTTTCAATTGTTTTTCAATTTCAGCTTGAAGATCATTAAGTCTTGAAAGATTGGATTGAGTTGCTTCAATCTTTTTAAGCGACTCTTTCTTTCTCATTTTAAATTTTGTAATACCGGCGACTTCTTCAATCATGGTACGACGCTCTTCAGGTTTGGCCTGAACGAGTCTATTAATTTCACCTTGAGCAATAATCGAATACGATTTTGCACCGGCACCAGTATCCATGAATACTTCTTGAATATCGCGAAGACGAGCTGGCTCGTTATTAATACGATATTCAGTTTCACCGTTTCTATAAAGTTTTCTGGTTAACTGAATTTCAGTTGGAGAAGAAACTTTATTACCGATGTGAATATGTTTTCCGTGAACGTTTTCTAAAACAAGTGTTGCTTCTGCAAACGAGCCTGGAGAATATTTTGATGAACCAGCAAAGATAACATCTTTCATGGAATTACCACGAAGGTGTTTTGCTGATTGCTCACCCATCACCCAAAAGAGGGCATCAACGATATTTGATTTACCACAACCGTTGGGACCAACGATTCCAGTAATACCATCATCGAAATGAATGACTGTACGATCTTTAAAGGATTTAAATCCCTGAACTATTAGACGTTTTAATTTCAAGCGAGGCCTCCGCGCTTGGATGCGTTGTGTGTGTTGTGTGACAGAAATCCGTTCTGCCCCTATACGATGACACGGGAAAGTGCGGTCCGACAAGGGTTTTGCTAGGCCGCGGCGGGCCGTAACAGCTTTAAATCAATGGCCTTATGCATTGTGCAAAAAAGAATTATTTTCGACTCTTTTTTACATGCGCGAATTTTCGGGCCCTTAGCCGGCCGTAAGAAATGAAATGATGTTTTTAATGGCTGCTTCGAACAGTGAACTTTTATTATCTAGCGGTACATTTTTATAACTAGCGTCTTCAATCGCTTGAGCCTGTTCTTCAAATTTAGCTAGATCTAACCTACCTAATACGATTTTTTCTAGTTTTGCATAAGCCTGTTTTTCATCTCTTGAAAAGTCACCATCAAGATAAGAGATCACTCTCACTAAATGCAATAAGAAAGCCTTATCTTTAGGTTCGGTAATATTTTGAATGACTTTATCAAAGTCTAGCCCGTTAGCTAGATCCCCTTCTAGGATAGCTTTTTGCTCGTTTGACAGAGGAAGTGATTGAATTTTTTGTTTCACCCAATGGTCTTCATCTGTAGATAATCGTCCATCAAGATGAACAACTGAAATACAGGCACGCCACATAGAAAACTTACTAGAATTAATCATGATCACTTCTCAACGTTAAAATTATCTCTATCTATTATTGATCGAAGCTATGATTGAAACAAGTTAAGGAAATAAAAACAAAAAAGGAGCCCTAGTGGACTCCTTTATTATTTGGAAAGAATGGTCGGAGCGATAGGATTTGAACCTACGACCCTCTGCTCCCAAAGCAGATGCGCTACCAAGCTGCGCTACGCTCCGATTGGACATACTTTATAAATGCTGTTTTAGGACTTGTCCACGGTTTCGTTAAATCCTTTAAAAAAGCTTTCGGCTTGCTGACACGCCACAGCGCGATGTGAGTGTTTTGCCTTGAAATTTGGGTCTTCAGCAAAGCTTTTGCCTTCGGCCAGCTTCGTTGGAATGAAAACGGGGTCATAACCAAAGCCATGACCACCTTTAGCTGCATGCCCAATCTCTCCTTGAAGTCTTCCCTCAAAAAAGAAAATCTTCTCTGGTGAAAAATAAAAGCATAAAACACAAACAAAATAAGCCTTTCGATCTGTTTGATCTTTCATCTTCTCTAGTAAAAGTTCATAGCGCTGCTGATCACTCAAGCCTTCACCGCCAAAGCGTGCACTATGAATTCCAAGCTCTCCAGGAAGAGCATTCACAACTAAACCTGAATCATCCGCTAGAACTGGCTTTTTATATTTATCAAAATAAGCTTTTGCTTTTAATAAGGCGTTAGCTTGAAATGATTTTCCATCCTCAACCACTTCAAGCTTATCACTTGCAGCACTCACAGCGAGTACTTCAGGATTCAAAAGCTCACTAAACTCAGAAGCTTTGTGAGAGTTTCCTGAGGCAAGAATAAATTGATAAGGCCTAGACATTTAAAACCTTATTTTGTGCCGTAAACACAACTTTAAGAGCTGACTCTGCACATTCGAGAAGAGCTGCTAACTGATCTTTAGTGAAAGGTTCTTCTTCGGCAGTACCTTGAATTTCTACAAAACGTCCACTGCTTGTCATCACGATATTCATATCAGTGCCACAAGTTGAATCTTCTTCGTAGTTAAGATCAGCAATAATTTTGCCATCTAGTTTTACTCCAACACTTAAAGCTGCAAGCTGTTCTTTAATTGGATTTTCTTTAAGAAGACCTTCTTTCATTAGTTCTTGAATAGCGAGACTTAGAGCTACGAACGCTCCCGAAATTGAGGTTGTTCTGGTTCCACCGTCAGCAACTAAAACGTCACAGTCCAAAGTGATTGAACGCTCACCTAATTTATTTAAATCGATAATTGATCGAAGGGATCTACCAATCAAACGTTGAATCTCCATCGTACGTCCACCAATCTTGCCGCGTTCACGATGTGAACGTGTATGAGTTGATGAAGGAAGCATATTATATTCAGCAGTAACCCAACCTTGATTTTTACCACGTAAAAAAGGTGGCACACTCTCTTCTACTGTGGCCGTAATATGGACTTTCGTATTTCCAAATTCCGCCATCACACTACCTTTAGCGTATGGATTAATATTTTTTGTGAAGCGAACTTCGCGAGGGTCTAAGCGTTCAATTAAGGACATGGACAACTCCTGTCATCAGAGGGAAAGTTGAGGTTAAGTTATCCTGTGACAGGAGCTTTTTCAACGAAGGCAAAGATGAAGCACCATTTTTTAGAGACATGCCAATCGACTCAAAGCAGCTTTAAAGACTTTTGGGCGCAGCATGATATGAGTGATCCCCACCTTCTCGTTTCGACGCAAAAGCAAACTGCTGGTCAGGGTCGCCGTGGAAACAGCTGGCATTCAGCAGCTCAATCCTTAGCCATGAGCTTTTCCATCAAAGCCCAAGAACTAATAAGCCTCACTCCGCTTCATATGGCGTTGGCGCTTTGCGAATACTTTAAGACTCAAAATATTTCACTATCACTTAAATGGCCGAACGATATATTAAATCAACAGGGTGAAAAGATTGGTGGAATCTTATGTCAGGTTTTAGATCAAAACTTTGTCCTCGTTGGAATCGGATTAAATCTTTATTTTGATCAATCAGACTTTTGCGCTCTTAAAGAGCTATCCTACCCAATCAGTCATTTGAACTTGAAGACTGCGGACAAAAAAGAAATGGCCGAAAGTCTCTATGACTATATTATTCAATGCGAAGATTTCTCAGCAGATAAATGGAACAAACACTGTTTTCATTTAAATAAAAATGTAGAAATTATCGACGGCGATCAAAGAATCAAAGGTTTATTTAATGGGATAGATAAACTTGGTGCTGCCATCATACAAACTCATGACAGCACAATTAAAGTTTATACAGGCAGCTTAAGAATTACGGGTTGATTGTGATAATTCTTTAATTTCTTTTCGAATAAGATTTTCTGCAACGTCTGGAATAATTTCCCAAGCGACCTTTTCGACTTTTTCTTCCATATAACGTTTGACGATATCTTCAATCATTGGAGCAAGAAGATCTGTGACTCTTTTTACAATAGCATCTTCATCAAAAGCGGGCTGAAAGTTTTTTTGTTGAGCGATTTCTACATTTAGTTTTTCAGAAGGTTTAATCGGATCTATCGGTGCAAGTGGATCACCGACTCCAACGACAAAACTCTCACGCGAATCATCTTCATCTTCTACGCTATATTTTTGTGTTGGTAATTCTGTTGCCGTAGAATCATCTGCCGCCCAAAAATCATCAGGCGATAATTCTGCTTCAATCTCTTTCGCCAATTCATCACGGATCGGCTCATCTTCACGAACAATTTGAAGAGGCAACTCATCCTCATCCGGACTTAACTGGTCCAAAGAGATCATTTGTGGGGCTGGCTTTGAAGCAACTTCTTGCCCAAAATCGGAAATCTCTGAAAGTGATCCAAAATCTGGATAATCTAAATCATCTGTTTCGGGATAAACGTTTTCTTCATCTTCATTAACAGCACTTAAAGTATTTTCGCTATTATTTGAGTCAAGGCTAAAGCTGATATCTTCACTAGTATCTTCTGATTGAGTTGAATCATCTTCCCAAAGAAAATCTTTTTCAAGCCCATCTCCAATAACCGGAGGAACTTGATGCGCCTTATCTTTTGTCGCACCGATTGGGTCTGGGATACTGACTCCCCAACCTTGAAGCTCATTCATTAACTTGTCTTCATGTTTTGCTTGATCAGTTGAAATACTATCCATCGATATACCAGGAGAAGTTTCTTCATCCCATGTATCTGCTAGTGGATCTTCATCAAGTTCTTGATGAGAAACAGATGGTGAGTCCATAACCCAGCCTTCTGAATCATCTTCAAATGCTTCTTGAGATTCCTGTTCATCTTCAACAACTTCCTGCTCTTCAAAAGCAAGGCTATCTTCTTCTTCAGATGATAAATTAACGCTATCGCTAGCATTAATTAGCTCTCTACACTTGTGAATGAATTTAGAAGAATCAAAAGGCTTTACAATTTTTCCATCTGCTCCACTTTGATCCAACTCACTATCATCAATAGAATCAAAAGTACCAAGCATAGCTAGCACTTTTACATGTGGAGACATGTTCTTTATTTCTTGAACGAGTTCGTAGCCTGATTTTGATTCAGAGAGATTGAAGTCCAGCAAGACGAGATTGTAGTCTCCTCCCCTTAACTTACCAAAAAGCTCACTTTCATCAGTTGCTTCAACAATAACCCATGGCTCGTTGGCCAAAGTAATGGCTACAACCTTTTGAATTGTAAGACTGTCATCTGCTACAAGAATTTTATCTGCCATTTGAACTCCAGGACAACATTTTCGCACTTGGAGTCGACGAAGGCAACCAATCTATTGATTTTCCGACTATTGAAATCCGGAATCAAAAGTTTAATAAAAGACAACTTTGATTGTCTAAATTTCCTCTAGAGTTCACCACTCCAAAGATTTCTTGGATGCGATCTAAATCAGAACTAAGCTTGCTTTCGACAATATACTTGAGTTCGCCATCATCTAGCCTGGCATAAGCACCATCGGTCATAATAATGAGTTTATCCCCATCTTTTGGTCTAAACTCCGCAATTCTAACGTGAAGGTCATCAAACAAACCAAAAGCAGATAGTGGAGTGGTGTAATATGTTTTTTCATGGTTATCTCTAGCAAGTGACTCCATTGAATCTGGAAGTAACAGAGCAGATAACTTTCCCCTTCTGTAGGACCAGGCACAAATATTACCCGTCGAAGCGAGTGTGACTATATTATCTGCTTCACAAACAATCATCGCCGACGCCCCACCTCTTTCATGCATCGGTTTTTGAGCATTTTCTTTTTTAAGCATTGAGTGAGCATAGTGCATTGAATTAAGTAGAGCGTTTCCCTCAAGGAGGTACTTTGGACTATAAAAAAATGGTAGCGTCGCTTCTGGGTCACCACCAATTTTTCCATAAAACTTTTTAATATTCTCTTTTAAAAATTCAACGGTCTTATCTCCGACATTACTTCCTCCAAAACCATCAAAAACCATATAGATTTTCTGCATGAGATCAACCTCTACCCCATCTTCGTTAACTTGAAGATAAGGACCTTGGTGAGATTTGGCAGCGTAACTTTTGAGTTCCATACAAGTCCTAGTAAATATAATTCTTAAGTTTCTCAGTGGCTTTCTGATAATACTCACTGTCTGTCGGTGATATTTGTTGAACCTCTTGAAATTTTTCTTTGGCATTATCGAAAAGACTTAATGACTCCGCAATAATCGCCTCGCGGTAAACTCTCTGAGATCTTCTAAAGAGTTCTTCTCTAATAGCATCCATCTCATTAAGTGCTTCAAGTTGAGTTGGGTTAAATTTTAAAATTTGCTTATATTGTTCGTAAGCACCTTTAAGATCCTGTCCCTCTTTTAATGAACGCGCTTTACCCAAAAGAGGGTTTACTTGTTTATCGATTTCACCTTTTGCCGTTTTAAGCATTTCAGTTGCTTCTTTAACAAGATCCTCATCCATATTTTTAATTTCTAGGAATTTTTCAAGTTCACCTATAGAGCGATACCACTCCTCAGCTAAAAAGGCATTTTTCCCTGGTGAAAGTGAATCTACCATTCTTTTTCTTTCTGCTTCTGCTGTAGCCTTTTCAAGCTTTATTCTGTCTTGTTCTTTTTGCCAAGCCTCAAGTTCTAGGCGCATTTGTGGAACATCATAATTTTCTGGATCTAATCTTAAGATTTCACCAAATAAATTTTCTGCTACCATGCGATTCTTTTCTTTTACCGCTTCTTTTGCTTTTATTGTTAATTCGGAAACCTTTTCAGCTCGCTCTTTTCTCTCTTTTTCTTGCTGCTCTTTTCTAGCAAGTTCTTCAAGTTTTGCTAGGCCTTGCTTGGCCAAATCTTCAATCTGCCTCGCATTTTTATAATCTGGAACGAGAGAGAAAATTTTATGAAGCTCAAGTAAAGCCTCATTATATTTTCCTTGGTCGAATAAAGCTTTGGCTAAAATATAATTATTCTCAATAAACTTTTGCTCTTCTGGTGACAACTTTGAAAAGGCATCATTAGCTTGTTTAAGTTTGTTTAGCTCTTCGGCCGTAGGTGTTGCCGTTGCCTCAACTGTTTCTGCCGCTTTAGGCTTTGGAGCAGCTGGCTGCTCTTCATCAAGTAGAGTCCAAAGTGCTAGTAAGCCGACAGCAATATAAAGAAGCTTTTTTCTTTTAGCTGGATCTTTTAATGCATCTTTAGAAAATAAAGACCCTGAACTTGAAACATTAGAGTCTCCAAAGGCATCACCTTCAAGCCCCTCCGCTTCCTCGCTATCAGGATCAACTTCTATAATCTCTTCTACTTCTATCTCTTGATTGAGCTCAACTGGCATCAATCTTCCTTCTTCTTGTTTTAGAAGATCAGAAGTGATCGCCACAGTAAATGTTGTTGATCCAATTAGAAATTCATCATGATTATGAAGCTCTGCTTTATTTATTCGCTCACCGTTTAGAAGTGTTCCATTTCCTGATTGGAGATCTTCAATCATTAGATCCGATCCAATTTTTCTTACTATAGCGTGAACGCTTGATACTTCAGGATCAGGCAATACAATGTCGGCTTTTGATGGATCTCGACCTATTTTTATTTCATTTTTATCAATTTTATATTTATCGTACGGAGCAAACTCTCCAAAGAGCTCAAGAGAGTAACTTGCAAAGCCTGTAAACACTTTCGTACTATCGTTATCTTCGTAATCATCATCATCTAAAACATCTAATGCACCATCACCTTCTTCAAAATCGGCTTGCTCAAATTCGCCTTCTGCACCATCTTCAGCAAACTCAGCATCTGCCTCTGCTGGCATATCAAAAGCATTTTCTGTTGCATTATTGGTGTCTAGCTCTTCTGCAAATTCATCTTCAAGACCACCGTCAAGATCTCCACCTAAATCATCTGATAAGTCACCGCCAAGTTCTCCGTCGAGATCGCCACCCAAATCGTCTGATAAGTCACCGTCAAGATCATCACCTAAACCTTCCTCTAACTCTTTGGCTTCATCAAGATCAAGCGCCTTTGTTGCATCTTCATTGTTTAGCGCCAAAGTTTCTGTAGCACTTTCGCTTTCATCAAGATTAGTCGTTGATAATTTATTATTTTGAACAGAAGAACTTAAGGCTTGATTGGGCAATTCAATACTTACAACAAATGGTCCACATGTAATCATGTCACCATTGGAAAGGATCTTCTCATTAATAGATGCACCATTAACAATCAATTGATTCAACTCAGATGTCTTTTTTACCATCCACATATTGTTCGAAAAACTTAACTCTGCAAGTTCTCTCGAAACAAGCGGACTATCTAAAACAACGTGACACTGTGAACTTCTTCCCATTAAAAAAGACATACGACTAGATACGCCAACTTCTTTTTCAAGATCAATTGACTCTACGATTTGATTATCTTTATAAACAGTAAGCTTCATGCTTTCCTTTTAATGTTACTGGCACTCTTTTTTGGGTTCAGCATTAGGTTTTCCCATTCTCTCTAGAAGATCACCTAATTCCTTTTCAGCTTTTTTATATCGTTCATCGTCTGGGTTTTTACTTATTAGTTTTATTATTGAACAAAAGGTTACTACTGCCGAATCATACTTTAGAGCATCGGCTGCAACTTTGGCGCGAAGAAAGCTTTGAGTCACTTCAGCATCTAATTTTTGTTTTGCCTTTTCCAAATAAAAGGCAGCTCGACCACTTCTTGGGTTTAAAATTAGAGCAAGATTAAATTCTTCAATAGCTCTAAAGTAGTTTCCTTCTCTATATTCTCTTAATCCTCGATGAAGAATTGTATCAACTTTTTTCTCTAACTCAGAATCAAGTTCTCTTGTCGTATCAGCAACACCTTTGGTAACACCACTTAGATTTATTGCTTCAACAGATTTTTTAGCAGCTGGAGGCGCTTTCGGATCTTCTCCTAAAAAGAAAAACGCACCAACTAATAAAGCAACCAATATAATAATTCTATTACCTGCAGGTTTTTTATCTTTTCCAGTTTCTTCTTCATCGTCATCATCATCATCATCGAGATCATCTTCAAGAACTTCAGATTTTTTATTGTTAAAAATGGAGTATTTGTAGACTGTTTGACCAACAATAACTTTATCGCCGTCAGCCAAAGTATGTTGATTTACTTTTAAGTCATTAACAATTATCCCGTTTTGACTTCCAAGATCAGTTAAAACAAACTTATCCCCAACACGAGTAAGTTCGGCATGCTCCCTTGAGCTTTTAGTGTCTAAGATTTGAATATCACAATTCTCATGACGGCCCATGACTAATCTTTTTCCAGTCATGAAATAGGCAACGCCTTTATTCTTTCCGGTTAAACATAAAAGACGAAAATGCTTTCCAGCATCTGTAGGTGCTTCAAGTTTCTTTGAGATTTTAACATTATTGCCTTTAGCAACACGTAATCCCATTAGCCTGCCTTCAAGAAGGTAATATAAAAGGCTTTAGCAAAGCCATCCTTCCCCATCAAAGATACTACATGAACCTCGTACGGTGTTCCACCTAACTCATATTCTCCGCTTTGATTTGTTCCACCATTATTAGCGGAGTTATCACACAACTCAATGACGGTAGCTGCAAATCCTTTTTCGCGGGATACATCAAGTAAACTCATATTTTGAGCGGTGCTTTCTCTTATCCCTGTTAAATCTTCTGCTTCAGTATTTATTCTTGAAACATTTTTTTGTGAATCCATTACCATGGCCGGTACACCGCCGCCTCTCATGAATTCACCAAGGGCCATTACGTAGCCCTCATCACTTTCCATGTCTTCGAATTCACCATCATCTTCTTTATTTAATTCTCTTATTCTTTGTAGCAAACTATTAATACTGCTTCTCAAGGGATTAAGTTCTTCCATCATGTAGCTTGATTCTAAGCCCTTTCTTTTTCCCCTCATTGCTTCTTCAATTTGAAAACGCATCTCTTCAAGGGGTCTAACCGTTAGGTAGTAAACAAAACAGAAAAAGAAAATAGCAACAAGACCTGTTGTCGTTAAAGATTCAAGATAAGCTTTAGAGCTTTTAGTTGCTTCAACCGCTAATGATTTTGGTTTAAATCGTATAGCAATAACACCAACAGCAATAAGTTTTCCAACTCTTGTGTCGTAAGCCATAATCTTTTTACCAATTCCAATTTCGCCGTCTGCTAAGAGCTTTTTCAAAACGGAGCTTCCACCGTCGTCTTTTGTTTTTTTGGCCCAATCAAATGCTTCTACTGAAAAAGAATCATTAATATATTTATTTAATTGTGCGATTGGTCTTACAATACGACCTTCAATGTCGAAAAGTTCGTAAGATTTAACACCATCTTCATTTTCTAAAAAAGATGAGTCAACACGATCTAACTCTTTTTGCTCTAAAGCTCTAGAGTTTGTTCGACTAATCACATCTGCGTAGAAAGCACCACGCTGGGATGTTTCATAAAGTAGAATTGACTTAGAATCTTGAAGGACCGGAAAAATTGTTAAGGTAATAGCAAGGATTGAAAAGATACTTAATAAAATACCTAATAGTACTCGCCACTCATATTCTTCATTAATCCCATGAAGAACAGACATGATCTTATACTTAAATAAATGCTTTATTTTTCCCGGTAAATTATCGGGAGCAGTCCCGCCTGAATAAAATTCTTCTGACTGATCGACTTCTTTGGCAGATTTTCTTTTTACGACTTTCTTTTTTTCTTTAACATGTACGACTTGTAAAATCGAATCTGGTAGCGCAATTTTATCACCACTTTTGACGGTTCCTCGTTTTACAATCTTACCGTTTAGAAATGTTCCATTACTTGAGCCGAGATCTTTAATGTAGGCGACATCACCCGTAACGGTGATAGACATATGCTGCTTAGAGACGCCCTGAACTGGAAAATGAACTCCACAATCGGGATCTCTACCTAGAATATTCTCACCGTCTTCCAGTGGATATTCTTTACCTCTTAGCTTTCCGCCAATGACGACTAGTTTATACAAGAAACCTCCAAACGATCGCCTTTTTTCAGGCGTCCATTTAAAGCTCCAGACTTAAGCTCTAAAACTTGTGTCGAGCTAAAGTATGGTCTTGTCATTCGAAAGGGTTTTAAATTCTCAAATATTTTTATCACTTCAAAGGTTTTGCTTAAAAACACAACATCAATTGGAAAATTCATTCCGAATGTATGAATAGAATTACATGGTGTAATTAACATTCCATCAAAGTCATTCATTTCTTTTCTAAACATCAGTCCTCGAGCTCGTGATAAAAATGTGTCTGCTACGACAACATCTTTTGCAATTTCCCAATCTTTATTTTTAATCATTATTCTTTTCACTAATTACCCGTAAAGGACTGGATGGCCAAAGGTGCACCAATCATTAAAAATACTGCCGGTACGATCAAAAATAACATTGGAAACAAAATTTTTGTCGCAGCAGTCGCTCCCGCTTTTTCAGCGTCAGCTGATTTTTTCTGACGGATTTCATTTGCCAAAGCTTTCAAAATTGGTCCAATCGAAGCACCAACAGAGTCAGCTGCTATCAATGTGGCACAAAACGATGAGATATTAATCATATCTACTCGCCAAGCCATGTTTCGAAGTGCTTCCGCTCTTGAGGAACCAATTCGAATTTCGCGAATCACAGTTTCAAACTCTTCCGATAGAGCACTCTTCTTTGCTTTCTCCACAACTTTTGTCATGGCCGCGATAAAATCTAATCCTGCCTCAACTGATAATGCCAACATATCAACGGCGAAAGGCATGTTTTGTACGATTTCCTTTTGGCGTTCCTGTTTCTTACCTTTAATCCAAATATCTGGATAAATAAATCCAAGTCCTGCTAAAGCCGGAATCATTGTTAGCGACCATGTTTCTTCAAGAAACCAGCGAATGATCATAAAAACGATTGGAAAACCAATAATCAAAAAAAGCTTAAAAGCGAAAAAATCCTCGGCGGTTATAACTTCAGTCAGTCCACCACTCGCTATAGGGCGCTTATATTTTTCACGAAACTTTTTCTTATTTTTCATTGTTTGAACAATGGGAGTAAAATATCTTTTAAAAAATGGTCTTGAATACCTAAGAATAAATCCGTGCTTCGCAAATTCATTTGGCGCACGCTGATCACTTTCTTCTAGCTTTTCTTGTGCCTTAAATTGATCTTCATCATTGAAAATCATATTCGTTAGAATAAAAACAGCTAAACCCATCAAGATAACTGATGCCCACATCAACATGCTGGCTCTCCTTAATATACTTAGCTATAGGATATCAAAGAGTTAGGATCTATGTTGCGTAGTGGAAAGATTGTGCCTAGCTGTAAATTCTTAGAGTTAACTTATGCCTGAGCAATTCGCTCTAAAAGATCATCAAGAAAAATCTGATTCGCCTTCAAGCCCATCTTTTTATTAATTTCTGGAATATAAATTGGCTTATAGTCCGACAAGTATTGTTGCTTAAGCTCAGTAATTCTAGATACTCTGGCCATAACAGCTTCATTTTTAAGATCTTTGACTTTCATCGCGTGTCTTAAACCTGCCAGGGCTTTTTGAGCTTCTTCCATATCACGATATTCAATAATATCCGACCCCGCCGTTATGGCTTTAACTGCTGCATCTTCAACACCAAATTTATTAACAATGGCACCCATTTGCATATCATCGCTAATAATAACTTTTTTAAACCTAAATTCGTCTCGAACAATAGCATGCGCTTTTTCAGAAAGACTTGTTGGAAGCTCTTCATCTATTGCATCAACCTGAAGATGTGCCATCATCACAAACTCAACTCTCGACTTTATGGCTTTAATAAATGGTTGAAACTCTGTTTCTCTAAGTTCTTCTATTGTTTTTTTAACGTAAGGAAGGTCGTGGTGTGAATCCTTTGTCGTGCAACCATGTCCGGGAAAGTGTTTTGCACATGCCATGACTCCATTCGTTTGAAAACCACGAATAGCGCTTGAAACATATTTTGAAACGCTTTCTTCGTCGATACCAAAAGCACGATCACCAATAACTTTATTGTTTGGGTTGTTGGTAATATCACAGACTGGTGACATATTAAGATTAATGCCACATGAAGAAAGTTCTTCAGCCATTATTCGTGTGACGTGATAACAAATTTTTGGAGATCCTAACTTGGCAATATCCATCATGGCTGGAAATTGAGAGAAATGAGTTTTAAATCTCATGACTCTTCCGCCCTCATGATCAACAGCAATAATCAGAGGATACTCTCTTCGACATTTTTGAATTGAATTAACAAGTTCAGCAAGCTGAGCAGGAGAATCATAATTTTTGGCAAACAGGAGAACGCCACCAATATTTTCTTTTTCAAGAAATTCTGACTCATCACTCGTTAGTGTTAAGCCACTTACTCCTGTCATTATTAGTTGACCAAGACCAATCACTATTTAACCCCTGTGCTTCTAGGATCTAGAGCATCTCTTAAACCATCACCGAGAAGATTCAATCCTAATATGATTCCCGCCATTGTCAAACTTGTAAGAACAACTATATGCGGAGCTTCTAAAATTACGTCTTTTGCCATGGCCAATAATTCTCCCCAAGAATACTCACTAGTACCAAGTCCTAAAAATCCAAGCGTTGACTCACTCATGATAACACCACTTAAACCTAGAACGAGTTGAACAATGATGACTGGCATCACAGCTGGTAACATCGTTTTAAAAAAGAGTCTAAACGGGCTAACGCCAATGGCCCTCGCACTTTCGACATAAGGCATTGTTTTAATTCTAAGAAATTCTCCGCGAGCAATCCTTGCGTATCCAGGCCAGCCAACGCCCACGAGTGTAACCCATAAAGTTAAAATTCCCCCCTCCCAAAGTGACATAATCATGATCGCAATGAGTACTGTTGGAAAAATATAGATTGAGTTAGCAATTCCTTCAATTAATGTTGCAATCTTGCTTCGTCCTAGGGCCATTATGCCACCAGCACACACACCGATAATAGCAGAGGAACTCGCTGTAACAATGGCAAAAACAAGAGAATGAAGGACGCCTGCTGATAACATTCCAAGCATAGATCGACCGTATATATCTGTGCCCAAAAGATATCCCTCTTGTAGAGGATCAAGTAATTCTTTTTCAATATTAATAGTTGGAATGAAATTATTAAAATAGGCATTAAATAAATAAACAACGCCCCATAAAACATAGAGTGAGCATAAACTTGCACCAAACTTTGTCTCAAAGCTCAATTGTTTCATGATTGTGCCAACCTTGGATCAATTTTTGAGTTGGCAATATCAGTAAAGACATAAAGAACAAGGTAAATCAAAGATGTGTAAATAATTAAACCTTGAACCAAGGGATAATCTCTATTTTCAATGGCAGTTAAAAGTAATTTACCAAGTCCTGGAATATCGAAAATCGTCTCTGTGATCATAGCTCCAGCTAAAATGACTGATAACTGCATCGATACGAGATTTAAAATAGTTGGCATACATACTTTATAAACTCTTAAATGAATGTCAAAACTCCCCATTCCTTTTGCCTTAAGGACTGCGATCCATGGCTCACCAGAAGATTCTAAAAACTGATTACGAACGACTCGTGTAAGAACACTAGTTAATGGCAAAATGAGTGTAATTAGAGGCAAAACATAATGAAGTGGTGTGGTTAATTCTGAGACTGGCAACCAACCTAATTTAATCGCAAAAATTATTATTAAAATTGGTGCCAATGAAAAAATGGGAAACGATAAAGATCCAAGACAAAACAATCGAATTAGATGATCTTGCCATCCTCCACGAAGCAAAGCCGAGTACGTCCCCAGAAATGAAGCAAAAAGAAATGAAAAGAAAATTGAGATAATCGCAAGCGTGGCCGTTGGAACGAGAGATTCACCTATCATTTCTAAAACATCTTTATCTTTAAAGAGAGACCTTCCCCAATCAAGCTTAACCAGACCTATGATAAAAGATTGATACTGCTTAGGTAGGGATAAATCTAATCCAAGCTTTTGTCTAAATGATTCAATTTGTTCAGGCCTGGCTTGCGCTCCTAGAATTCTTTCGACTGGATCACCTGGAGAAAGTCGCAAACAAAAAAAAGCCGCACTTGCGACAAACCATGCAGTGATTAATCCTTTTACGATACTTTGAATCACTCTTGGCTTCCTTTATCACCAATACTTAATCCTTGCGCTGGCCAAAAGATACCTTTAATTTCATCGTTTTTATTAAGTTGATAAAAGATGATTTGATTTGAGTTTTTAATATTTAAAGAAAATCGTCTAAGCCCTCTTTCATTTTCTCCATCAAAATTAAAACTTGCCTTAGAAAAAACTTCATCTGGTAGACCAATATACTGCTGTTGGATGTATGGATAACCTTCCCAAATGATATGAAGACTCATTTCACCGTTGCCATTATCAATAGCTTTATGGACGAATCCAGTAGCCATCACACATTCAATCAACTGAGAAAAATAACAATAAATTTGTCCGTTTTTAGGAAAAGGAATATTTTTCTGTCCCTTCCACTGTTCTTCTGGACTATTAAAATTTAAACCAAGTGACTTATTTTTTGTATTAATCTGACTAATCGTTGAATATTCTTTTCCATCAAACCAGACCGTGTATTGAGATTTTTCTGGTCTAAGTACTGAAAGCTTTCCCTTTAAACTTCCGAGTTTTGAAATAACGACAGATTGCTCTAAGATCTTATTCTCATCGTCTTTGATGACTCTTTTTACAGCAAAAACACTTTTTGATTTAGAAACAGGACCACTTTCATTTTCAAGACGAAAAACGCCAGACTTGTCTTTTAATTGAAAATTTTGCTTTGATACACTTGAAGCAATAGGTTGTGACTTTTGAGAAGCGCAACCTTGGATCAACAAAAAAATACAAATATATTTAATCTTCAATAAAGTCTTCAAAATCTTGCTGAGCTCCCTCTTTGGCGTTACTAGATTCCAGCTTTTTATGAACGAGATCTGATAATTTTTCATTTTCATCAAATGTCATTCCAACTTTATAAAGTGGATTACCTTTAGTACTGCCTGTTAAAGAGTCAACGACATAAACAATCTTGGCGGAGATAAGCTCAAAAGTTGTACTGTTATAAAGCAGAACGACTCTAGAACTAAGCGGTTTATCAAATAACATTTTTTCACGAGCCGAAACCAAAAAGGCGATGCCGTTTGATGAGAGATCAATCACTCTATATCCCATCATATTGTCGTCTTCATCTAAAACAGTTTTCTTAAAGTTCTTTACCGGATCGGTAAAAACTTCGCGCTTAATTTCCTTTAAAGGTTTTCGAAAACCATCAAGGTTAATGATATTACTCTTATTAGAGGTTTCTCTAAAAAGATCTTTTGCGCCTATAAATTCAAAATATGAATACACTTGGTGATGAGGAAAAGTTAAGAGTCTTTCCTTACCTCTTTTTTCCGATCTAAAGACTTCATTGGCCATCTGTAAAACAAATTCATCTTCATTTTTTGATTTAACTGCTAATCCAACACCGTAATACTCAAAACCTGAATGCTTAAAAGAATAATAAATCTTCTCGCCTTTAGCTGGCTTGAAATCATCTTCTTTAAAAAATATTAATGTTGAATTGGCTGAAGTTTGAAATTCTTTAGCTTTGTGCTTTATTGGAACTTTGCCTTTGCACCATAGATTAACTTGGGACTTAGATTTTACTAATGTCCCAAATTTTGTAGATAGCTCATTGATTGGAATTTTAACAAAATTAAAATTCTGATCTTGCATAGCCTTCCCTTATGAAAGGGTCGTTACTTGGCGAAGAAGAGTGATGGACTCTAGTGCTTTTCCACAACCGCGAACAACACAAGTCAGAGGATCTTCAGCTAGAGAAACTGGAAGGCCAGTTTTTTCCTTAATAAGGACATCAAGATTAGCAAGAAGAGAGCCACCACCAGCCAAAATAATACCGTTATCAACGATATCAGCCGCTAGTTCAGGAGGTGTTTTTTCAAGGCTGTATTTAATGGCTTCAACAACTTCTGAAATAGGATCAGAAAGTGCATCGCGTATTTCATCGGAAGTAACTTCGATAATCTTAGGTGCACCTGCGATCAGGTCACGTCCCTTAACTTCATAAGTTTTAACTTCATCATCAAATGGGTACGCATTACCGATAGCAATTTTAATTTGCTCAGCTGTACGCTCACCAATTAGAAGTGAATATTTTTTCTTAATATAAGATGCAATCGCTTCATCAAATTTATCACCAGCAACACGTACTGATTTTGAAAACACGATTCCACCAAGAGAGATAACAGCAACTTCAGTTGTACCGCCACCAATATCAACAATCATATTGCCTGAAGGTTCAGTGATTGGAAGACCTGCTCCGATCGCTGCTGCCATTGGCTCTTCAATCAAGTAAACTTCACGAGCACCAGCTTGTTCAGCTGATTCTTTAACCGCACGTTTTTCAACTTGCGTAATACCAAATGGAATACAGATAATAATTCTAGGCTTAATAAGTTTTGAGCCTGGAAGTGATTTTTGAATGAAATAACGAAGCATCGCTTGTGTCACTTCAAAGTCAGCAATAACTCCATCCTTCATCGGACGAATCGCTTTAATTGAACCAGGTGTACGACCAAGCATTTCTTTTGCTGCGCGACCCACGGCCAAAACTTTGTTAACACCCTTAACGCCCTGATGAACTGCAACTACCGATGGCTCATTTACAATGATGCCTCGATCTTTGGCATAAACTAAACAGTTAGCTGTACCAAGGTCAATTGCTAGGTCGTTAGAGAACCAATCTAAAACTTTTTTGAACATAAAAAATCCCTTTCTTATGACTCAACTTTATAGGTCGAAGGTCACCATGTATAGTGGCGAATTTTTTCACCTCTGTCGGCAATATCGGCCATGGCTTCAATACCAATCTCGATATGCCTATCAGTATACTTTCTAAATACACTCTTTGCCGATGCTTTTGTTTTGATTCCACCTCTGTGTAGGGGCAGATCTGAAATCAAAAGAAGGGCACCAATATTCACCTTGCTCACAAAACATGATGTAAACAAAGCAGCTGTTTCCATTTCCACAGCTAAAACACGCTCATTAATCAAATTTTCTTTAAAGGCTTGATCAAATTCCCAGAAACGGTAGTCAGTAGAATGAATGGTACCGGTACGGTATTCCAAGTCATGCTCAACTAAAATCTGAGAGACAAACTTTTGAACTTTAAAAGTTGGAAGTGCTGGAACCTGTGAAGGTAGGAAGTGTCTAGACACCCCTTCAGCACGGATTGAAGCGATAGGCAGGACAAAGTCACCGACTTTTAGTGAATGGTGAACAGCACCAGCAAGTCCCAAAAACAAGACAGCTTTTGGCTCAACTACTGCCAACAACTCTCCAATCAAGGCCGCCATGGCTGCCCCTACACCAAACTCAATAATAGTGACTTGAGCTTTCTTTGATGAAGAAGCTTTAAAGGCAGAGCCTTTTGTTGAATGAGAATCATCCAGTAAGGCATTAAAGCGCTCACTGTAGTATTGGAAATTAGTTAGAATGATTTGCTTTTGAAAATCTTTAAGATCATGGCCGGTATAGCGCTCAAGCATATCGATCGCTATCTTTCTTTTTTCTTCATTTCCGTGAATACGACCAGAATTAAGCTTTAGCTTCATCGGGTGCATGGTGTAGTCGTCAACCTGAAGCTTCGTTTTAGCTTTTGGTGATTGTTTACCCTTTTGGATAATTTTTCTAGCGCTACTTTCAGCTGCTGACTTTTTGACGACTTTCTTTTTTGTTGTTTTCTTTTTAACGCTCAACGTTACCAACTTCATATAAAGATAATAATACTAGCAATCTATCACTCTGTTTTTATTGCTGACAACACTAAATCCTCAAAATGACGAAGCAGGGCCCATTGACGCTTAGCAACACACTTGCCTTTAAGCCTTGTTTTCATTAGGATCACGACCTCGAAGTTAAATATAAACCAAGCAAGGAAATTGTCATGGGAATGGGTCGTAAAAAATCAGAATTAAAAATGCGTCGTCGTAAGGGTCAAGCGAAGCTTAAGGCTCGTATTGCACGTAAGATTGCTGCAAAAAAGTAATTCTTCGATCTAGTTAATTTTTGACAGGAGAAACTTTGCGTTCTCCTGTGGCTTATCGCTCATTTGAAATTCATAGCATTCGCTTTTAATTAAAAGCGCCATCGCACTTATAACTCTTAGTATTGCAATCCTAGCTTTTCTAAAAAAATCAATAAAACCATTTTCCCAAAAATATTCCATCACCATGGGAAGACCTAAGCCTACGACCATATTGATAAACAACGGCCAGATCATCGAGAACTTAGAGACCTTCGTCCATTTTGATTCTTGTCCTGGAGCGCGCTTACCAACAAAAAGAATTTGCCTTGGTTTAACCAATCCAACTGAATGTGGAAGTCCTTCAAGGCTAATAAGTTTTTTAGTTCCATAAAAATCACGTTCAAGAACATAACAATTTTTTTCGGGATCTTTTAAACCAGCCTCAGCACTCAATTCATCAACACCTAAACGAAGTGGAAAGGGAATAATATCTCCCTTGAGATTAATGATTGGGCAATCATCAGAGATAATTGAAATAGACTGATCATTTAAAAGATTCGCAAGCAGCGTACTTTTTCCACCTTTCATTGGCATCATACCAATTAAGCTCGTCTCACCTTTTGTGAATGACATGGCGTGGACTTTATTAAGTCCACGAAGATCAAGTGCTTTTCCCACTCTTGATAAAATAAGCAGATAGCTTACTTCATGCAATTTTTCGATATCTGTTGACCATAGTTTTGCCGTTTCACTTGAGTAATCAAAACGACTAAGCAGTTTGCCGTGATAATCATTATAACGAATATGACCATAATCAAAACTTAAGGACTGCAAGGATTGCTTTGAGGCTACACCAGATGGTCTTTCGCTTTTAGGTGCTTCTTGCAGCCAAGCTTCAAAACTATATTTCGAACTTTGAAATTCATCTCTTTTAAAATAGGAGAAGTCTTTGGATAAACGAGAAATAAGCTCTTCACTATCGCTAGATAGTCTTAGTTTCTCGCCGTAAAAATCAAAGTGAATAATAAATTTAGCCATAACTTAGTTTAATACGCTGCCTTGATAATTGCCATAAGCACTTTGCATGGGCATGATTTATTCATGAAATACTCTCTAATCATCGTTACTCACCAACGACTCACTCTTCTAAAGGAGTGCTTAGCGAGTATTGAGAGTCAACGCCCTTCTTCACTCGAGATCATTGTCATACTTAACGGAGAAGATCCTGCCACCGATGAATACATGAAAAATCAGTCGGGTTATCATTTTGTAAAAATTGAGCGCTCAACTCCGGCACAAGCCAGAAATCAAGCACTACATTTTGCGACAGGCGAGTGGATTGGTTTTTTAGATGACGATATTAAGCTCTCTGAGAGGTACTTTAAAAATTTAGAATCTCTACTTAATGAATCAAACTTTGATGTTCTTGGTGGCCCTGATGCCACATTCCCTGATGCTGGACCCTGGGAAAAAGCAATCGGGCTCGCACTCACCTCTCCGTTATCTACTTCTAAAACAAGATATCGTCACGATAAGAATTTAACCATGAGTCAGCATGTTGATGAGAGCTCTCTGATCTTATGTAACTTATGGATTAAAAAATCAAAACTACCAAAGAATCCATTTCCAAAAGACTTTTGGCGTAATGAAGAAAATGTCATGTTACATGAATTGAGTCTTAAAAATTTGATTATGACTTGGTCACCAAATCTTTATGTCTTTCATAAGAGAAAAGATAATTTTAAGGCACTTTATAGAGCTGTGAGTTCAAGTGGAGAAAATCGTTTACGCTCCTTTGCACTTCACCCAGATTCGCTTGATATCAGATTTTTCGTGCCAGCCTTTTTTGTGCTCTACCTTCTCATGCTTCCCATTTTAATATTGATTATTCCAAAGCTTGTATTTCTTATAGCCGCTTATGCCATCATCAATCTTTCAACCTCAATTTATTTTGGCAAAGCGCTGTGGTTAAGAGTTGCAGTGATTCAGCTGGTGATTAATACTTCTTATGGGATTGGGATGTGGCGCGGACTTATTCGGCCGCAGGCTCAGTAATTGTCGCTTCCTTAATTCTGCCACGATATAGCATGAGCGTTTCCATATCTTTAAGCCAGATACCATCAACTAAGTTCCAAACACCAGTCATGGCCTCAAGCTTAGTTTGACCTCTGATGGCTGCATTAAACTCATCGCGAGTTTTATAATCCTTACCATTAAGAAGTTTAAGTGAAGTCTTAAGAGCATCGTAAGATCTCATCTCGATAAGCTTAGGAGCTTTATTGAAGCGCTTAACGAAGTTTTCTGAAAAGGCTTGCGATGCCTGCTCGACGTTATCGCCAACAAAATAAAGTTTTCCTAGTTTTGGACTCTCACGTAAAAGGCGTTGAGTTCTCCAGCTAGGTGTTCCAATAATATTTAAATTTTCAGCGTCATAATAACTAAAAGATGGAAGTAATTGTAGAGCTTCTTCTGGGTAAGCTGGAACAAAAACCCAATCAAAATCAACTTGCGGTTTTAATGTTTGAATTCTTCGAATTGATTTTTTCTTTTCTAGTGCATGAACTTCACTTAGTAGATCAAGTTCTTCTTGACGCTCACGAGTAAAATGTAATCCTAAGAGTTTTTGAACAGGAACTCTAAAGTCTGTTTCTTTTTCTTTAAATGACAATGCGCCAGTGATTCGAACATCTTTCTCCTGAGCGCGACGCCAAAACTCATTAAGATAAGCTTCCCCGCGATCGCCCTGTGGATAAATAATCGCTCCACGCTTACCAAAGCCATTAAGAAGTTCCGATGAGAAAACTTGTGCCAATTGAGACTCAACACTTCCGGGAATTTCTAAAAGAAGGTGATCTTTTTGCTCTTTTGGTAAAAAGATTTGAGAAAGAGAAACAAAGAAAACGCCATATTTTCTAGCTTCTAAATATTCCTTGGTTGCCTCACTCGAAAACAAGCCACCAATAATGACTGAGACCATTTGCTTTTCAATAAGGTCTCGAACACGGTGTGCCCCTAGTGCTCCGCCACCTTCTGAATCTCTAAAGTGAAGATTAAAAGGTCTAAATTCAGGATTTTTTGAACCATTAACTTCTTTTAAGGCCGCATCAAGACCTAATAAAACTCGTTTACCAAAGTCTGACTTGGGGCCACTTAAAGGTAAGATGACACCAATCGATTTTGGATCCATCTTGGCATAGTTTTCAATACGATAAACAAATCCATCAAGAAGTTCGATAATTTCTGCTTGTTCTGAAAATGAAGATTTGATCCATGAAATAACCGAGGTTGATTCGTCTTTTTTTCCTTCGTAATAAAGTCGCTCTGCTTGAAGATACCCAAGATAGGCAGGTGCTGTTGCCATTGGCTTGGCGTTCTCTTCCAAGATTCTAAGGCGAGCTCTTTCGTCGAGTTCATTAAAAACAGAAACAAGCTTTTCAAAAACAGGATCCGCTCGAAGATCAGACAATGTTTTCTTATCGGCAAGATAAGCAAACATCGATGAAGCAGCGTCTTCAAGTTTTCCAAGTTCCTTGGCCAAACTAAAACGCAATTGATGATATTTCTTTTGCTCATTAATTTCTAGGTTTTCAGGTTGGGCAGCGACTAAAGCATTATAGGCTTTATCCATCGCACCCATTTTAAAATGACCGCTGGCGAGATTGAGTCCAATCTGCGCTGTTAAGCCAGGATCTTCTTGAGAAGTTGTTAAGGCTAACTCGAAATTATAAACAGCTTGCTCAAAATTTTTCTGTGAAAAATTAATCACACCAATAAGGTTTCGGCGCATGGCCCTTTCACTGGCGTTAAGAACTTGTTCATCAATTTTCTTCAATTGGCTTAAAGCTTCATTCGACTTGCCGGTGCGATACAACTCTTTAACAGTAGTAATTTTTGTCGTGAACTCATCACTATAAAGATAGCTTACATCTTTTGTTCCCAGCATTTGAATGCCAGAGCATCCACTTACAAAGAGAAATAATGAAATAAGAAAACAGCGCAAAAATAAAGCCATATCAATCAACCTTGATCGTTTAGAACTGCCTTATTTTATAGAGGGAAGATGCTAAAGTAAAAAGATGAGCGGGATAATCTTTTTATCCCGCCTAGTGCAGTTGGTTATTGAAATAAATCGCGAACTTTATCAAAGAATCCACGACCCATCGGGTTACTTTCTCCGTCAAGTTCGGCTAAACGCTTAAACAAATCTCTTTGTTCAGCAGAAAGTTTCGTTGGTGTTTCAACATGGATAGTTAGAATTTGATCACCGATACCGTAGCCACCAAGTTTTTGAATTCCTTTTGCTTTAAGTCTCATCTTGCGACCAGACTGTGCACCTTCTGGAATAGTCACCATGACCTTACCTTCAAGTGTAGGAACTTCAATTTCAGCACCAAGTGCTGCTTGAGAGAAACTTACTGGAATTGTGCAATGGACATCAAAACCATCACGCTCGAATAGCTCGTGATCTTTAACACGGATTTCAACGTAAAGATCACCGGCCGGGCCACCCATACCACCAGCATCACCTTCGCCTGAAAGTTTTAATCGCTGACCGGCATCGATTCCAGCAGGAACCTTAACGGCAATATCAACTTTTTTACGACGACGACCTTCACCAGAACATGTACCGCACGGATCAGAAATTGTTTGACCTGAACCATGACAAGTAGGACATGGTGTTGCCACCGTAAAAAAGCCTTGTTGTCTTCTTACTTCGCCGTAACCGTGACAAGTGCTACAATCAACTGGGCGAGCGCCATTTTTTCCACCTGTGCCATTACATGTTTCACAGCTGACTTGGCGATTAATAGATATTTTCTTTTCAACTCCAAAGGCAGCTTCATGAAATGAGACTTCAATTGGCATTTGTAAATCATTTCCAGGACGACCTGTACTTCTGCGACCGCCACGACCGCGACCACGGCCGCCGCCCATGAATTCGCCAAAGATGTCACCAAAGATGTCACCAAGATCGCCAAAGTCTTGAAAGCCTCCGCCTCCAAAACCGCCCCCGCCGCCATTCATTCCATCGACACCAGCGTGACCAAACTGATCATAGCGCTTGCGCTTATCTTCATTGAGAAGAACTTCAGCAGCCTCAGAGCCTTCCTTGAATTTAGCTTCTGATTCTTTGTTATCTGGATTTCTATCTGGATGGTGTTGCATAGCAAGCTTACGATAAGCTTTTTTAATATCGTCTTTAGAAGCACCTTTTTGTAATCCTAAGACTTCATAATAATCACGTTTTGCCATACATCACCATTTCATTTTCAAATAAAGAGGTCTCCCATCAATAGGAGACCTCAAAAAACTAAACTTTTATAAAATTCTTAAACTTCTTTGAAGTCTGCATCGACAACATCATCGTCATCTTTCTTCTGACTTCCAGCACCAGCATCAGTACCTTCATTTGGATTTGCACCAGCGTCAGCACCAGCAGCACCTGCTTGATACATCTGCTCAGCAATCTTATGAGAAGCATTTTGTAGTCTTTCCATCTCGCCTTTTAATTCATCAAGGTTTTCACTTTGCAGTTTACCCTTAGCTGAATCAATAGCAGCTTGAAGATCAGTCTTATCTTGGTCAGCAATTTTATCGCCACCATCTTTAATCATTTTTTCAGCACCAAGAACTAGAGCATCAAGGTTGTTTCTAGCATCAACAACTTCACGACGCTTTTGATCGCCTTCGCGATTTTCTTCTGCTTCACGAACCATGCGCTGAATTTCTTCGTCAGTTAGGCCTGAGCCTGCAGTGATTCTGATTTCTTGTTTCTTATTTGTTGCTTTATCAACAGCAGAAACATTCACGATACCGTTAGCATCGATATCAAAAGTCACTTCAATTTGTGGAACACCACGTGCAGCTGGAGAGATACCTGTAAGATCAAAACGACCGAGAGTCTTGTTGTCGTTAGAGAACTCACGCTCACCTTGAAGGACGTGAATATTAACCGCTGGTTGATTGTCTTGAGCTGTTGAGAACACTTGTGATTTCTTTGTAGGAATCGTTGTGTTCTTCTCGATGATTTTAGTCATCACACCACCAAGAGTTTCAATCCCTAGTGAAAGAGGAGTCACGTCAAGAAGAAGAACGTCTTTAACGTCTCCAGCTAAAACGCCACCTTGGATAGCTGCACCAGCGGCAACAACTTCGTCCGGGTTAACACCTTTTGAAGCTTCTTTACCAAAGATTTCTTTAACACGCGCTTGAACGATTGGGATACGAGTTGATCCACCAACAAGCACGATTTCATGAATTTCATTCTTATCAAGACCTGAGTCTTTAAGACATGTAAGACATGGAGTCGCTAGTCCATCGATATACTTAGAAATCAATGACTCAAACTTAGCGCGAGTAAGATTTACGTTTAAATGTTTTGGGCCTGAAGCATCTGCAGTGATGAACGGAAGGTTAACATCAGTTGCTGTTGTGCTTGAAAGCTCATGTTTAGCTTTTTCAGCAGCTTCTTTAAGACGCTGAAGAGCCATTTGGTCTTTACGTAGATCAATACCGTTTTCTTTTTTGAATGTTTCAGCAAGAAAATCAATGATTTCTTCATCAAAGTTTTCACCACCAAGGAATGTATCCCCGTTAGTCGCTTTAACTTCGAAAACACCATCACTAGTGATTTCAAGAATTGAGATATCAAATGTACCGCCACCAAGGTCGAATACAGCGATATTTTTATCAGCTTTGCTGTCTAGTCCGTAAGCAAGAGCGGCAGCTGTTGGCTCGTTGATGATACGTTTAACATCAAGGCCTGCAATTTTACCGGCATCTTTTGTAGCTTGTCTTTGAGCATCGTTAAAGTATGCAGGAACTGTAATTACAGCTTCTGTTACTTTTTCACCAAGATAGTCTTCTGCAGACTTCTTCATTTTTTCAAGAACTTTAGCTGAGATTTCTTGTGGTGACATTTCACGGCCATCAACACGAACCCAAGCATCACCATTTTTGTTTGAGAAAATTTCAAATGGAGCAACACCAGCAAATTTCTTTGCTTCTGGAGTTTCAAATTTACGACCGATCAAACGCTTAACACCGTGAAGAGTCTTAGCTGGATTTGTTACCGCTTGGCGCTTAGCAACTTGTCCAACAAGAGTATCGCCATTGTTAGCAAAACCAATAACTGAAGGAGTTGTATTATGACCTTCGCTATTTGGGATGATTTTATATTTACCGTTTTCTAATACTGCGACACATGAGTTGGTTGTCCCAAGGTCGATTCCAATAATTTTACCCATAATATTCTCCTTCTATTTATAAACCTAAATTAATCGTTTTTTGCTACTACTACTTTTGCGGCCCTTAGTAGTCTTCCGTTGAGTACATAGCCTTTTTGATATTCTAAAATAACTTCACCATCTTTTTTTCCTTCGGCTGGCTGTTGGGCCAAGGCTTCATGGAAGTTAGGATCAAAGTCTTTTCCTACAGCTTCAATTGTTTCTAATCCGTTATTTTTCAAACAATCGAGAAATTGCTTTTGAACCATATCAATACCGACGAAAATATTCTTAACCTTTTCGTCTTCATCGTCTTTAATTGCAGCGGTTGTGCGCTCAAGATTATCAATCACATCCAGTAGGTGAGATAATACTTTCTCGTTACCAAACTTAATAAGTTGCTCACGTTCACGCTCATGACGTTTACGTAAATTATCCATATCAGCCGCAAGATAATAAAACTTTGCTTTAAAGTCTTCTTGCTCGTTTTTCAATTCAGTGACGTTATCTTGAAGTGTCTCTTCAGTTGTTTCGCTTTCGGCTTCAACTTGAGCTTCAGTTTTTAGCTCGTCTTCATTTGCTGTCGTTTCAGTATTTTCACTCATTATTCATCCCTGCCATTAAACACTCTTACCCCTCTAAGATGGGAGCAAACGAGGCAGTGTCAATGCTCGTAGTTAAATTAATTCTGATAAGCGCTTTAATTTACTGAAATTACTTGATAAGGCCAGATTTTAATAAGTCACCTGTGACGCTATCCATCATTAAAAAGCCATTTGGTGTGAGCATGATTTTGGAGATAGAGGACTCAGGCTTAAGCCATCCGGCTTTCTTCCAATCTTGCATCAAGGATTCAAGAGTTGAGATATCCTGACTCATAAGTGTTTTATCAAAATCATTTAATCCCGTATCAAGCCTTAACTGCAAATAGGCACGCTCCAAATCGATGGCGGCTTGATCAAGTTCTTCTATTTCAAAAAAGTCCTGATTGGGCTTCCATTTATAACGATGTCCTGTATTGGCCAAATAACCAACGGCTGAAGGCCCAAGCGCGGCCACTGATTCTGCCTGCCAATATTTTAAATTATGCCTGGCACGTGCACCCGGTTTAGCAAAATTTGAAACTTCATAATGATCAAATCCGTGAGCTCGCAGAAGTTCACTCGTAAGCAGATACTCTTCTTCAATATACTCTTCACTTGGAAGATCTTTATAGTGTTTGTAGTTATCTTTAACCGTTAAAATATAAACACTAAAATGTTCTGCCCCACTGTCTATGAGTCTTAAGATTTCAGCTTTTAAATCACGATTCCAAGTCTGACTAAAAGGTAAACCAAGCATTAAATCGACACTAAAATGATGATCTCTAAAACGATTAAGAAGCGAATCAACATCGCTTAGATCATGAAAACGATCGAGCACTTTTAAAAACTTTTCGTTGTACGATTGAACACCCATCGAAAAGCGATTGACCCCTAAATCCTGCCAGGCTTTTAAGCCCTCATTTTCCCAAGCGCCAGGATTAACTTCCATGGTCCATTCTGTTGTTTCGTTAACTTGTATTTTTGAGGGAATTAAAAACTCAAACCACTTGGCGCCGTTAACGCCCCAAAGAGAAGGTGTTCCACCTCCAAGATAAAGTGTATCAAGTGGAGCAAAGCGATAACCGAGTGATTCAAACCAATGCTCTTGTTGTTCCCATTGATTCTCAAGACGAAACTGAAACACATCACGCGCTTCATCAAAATCAGGCGGAACCGACTTAAAAAAGTCACAATAATTACATAAATGCCGACAATGCGGAAAATGTAGATAGAGAGATTTTATTTCATGTGAAGAAATCATAGTTTCCACTTTGTCGCTAGCCTGTATCCCGACTATAATGTCTTAAAAACCCCTTGGCCATGGAAGTGCATGCAACATCAATTAAAGACCCTGAACAATAAGCTTAAAACTCTTTTTATTAATATGCCTGGAAGTACAAGCGCTAGTGCTCAAATTTGGTTTCGTGCCGGTAGTGCTTTAGAGACAGGTAAAGATCACGGTATTGCACATTTTCTTGAACATATGTTTTTTAAAGGAACGCCACAAAGACCAGGAGCGATGATTGCTCACGACGTGGAAAGTTTTGGCGGTGAGATCAATGCCTTCACTTCATTTGATTACACATGCTATTATATCAACTGCCCAAATCCTAAGTTAGATAACACCATTAAAATTTTAATGGATATGGTTTCTAATCCAATGTTTAAGCAAGAAGACCTTGAGCCTGAGCGCGACGTGGTCTTTGAAGAGTTTAGACGCTCAATCGATTCTCCAAACCAATATGCCTTTTCTCAAATTCAAAAAAATTCTTTTACAGGTGGATATTCACATCAGATTTTAGGCGAAGAAGAAACTATTAAGAATTTTTCTCAAGAACAGTTAAAAGATTTTAGAAAGAAGTTTTATAATCTTACCAATTCCATGCTGGTCATTGCTGGTGATATCGATCATGTCGGTGGACAAGAAAAAATCTCAAAGATTGTTGAGGAATTTAAACTTCCAGAAGGTCCTGCTTCATCTTTTCCAAAATTTGAACTGGCTAAAAAATCAACAATTGAAGTTCATGAAAAAGATACAAGGATTGCGACACTTACAGTAACAATTCAAGCCCCAAATATTGCTGATCCTAAATCTCCTGCTGAAGATCTGGTCATGAACTGCTTGGGTCACGGCGAAAGCTCACGCCTTTATCGCAATGTTGTGGTTGATAAAAGTTACGCCAACTCAAGTAGCTGCTCAACCATGTTTATGACTGATGGTGGTGTTCACTTTATGCGCCTAAGCCTTCCTGTCGAAAATATTACTAAAGCTTGTGACAAAGTGGTTAAGACTTTCCAAGAAGCGGTGACAAAAGGCTTTGATGAAAAAGAACTTCGTAAAATTAAAAATCAATATATCGCCTCTAAAGTTTACGATATGGAATCTCTTGAAAGCTATGCTTTCTCTTTAGGCCATGGACATGCTCAATTTGGTGATATCGGCAGTGAAGAGGAATTTATTCGCCGTATGAAAGCAGTGACTAAGTCACAAGTGGATAAAGCGCTATCTGATATTTTATCTCGCCCATTACATTTCTCACTGCAAGTTCCTAAAGGTAGTGATCTAAAAAAATGCACTAAAGAACTTGAGAAATTCCAACAAGGGCTTTCTAAACTTTCTAAAATTACGACTGTTAGTAAAATTAAAGGGGTGAAAACTTCAAAATACGACCAACAAGTTCGCTTAGTTGATCTTGTTCCTGGAGTAAAACTCGTTCACCGCCTAAATCCAATGAATCCAACTTTTGTCATGCATGCTTATATTCGCGGTGGACTCGCTGAAGAAAATGCAAAGACCAACGGCAGCTATCATATGTTGGCCGGTCTTCTGACTAAAGGCTACAAAGGCATTAAGTACGAAGATCTTAAAGACGAGCTTGAAGATATGTCCGCTTCACTTTCAGCTTTTTCTGGCAAGAATGCTTACGGCCTAACTCTTCATGGACAAAGTGAGCACTTCACGACTCTTTTAACTCATTTTAGCCAAACACTACTTAATCCAACTCTTCCACCAAAATTCTTAGCGCATGAAAAGAAAATCGCACTCAGACATTTAGATAATCAAAAGGAAGATCCGATTAAGGTTTGTTTTCAAACGGCTTCTAAGTTTTTATTTAATACTCACCCTTACAGCATGAATGCTCTTGGAGACCCAAAGACCGTTAAAAGCTTCAAGGTTGAAGATATGAAACGTCTTCATAATAAGAGTATTAAAAATAAAGAAATGCTCATCACTTATTGTGGTGATCAAAGTTTTGAAGAAGTTTATGAAAAGTTCCAAGAAGCCTTTAAGCCACTTAAAGCTCGCGCTTGGAAAAAACATACGCCTAAAAAATATACTCCTAAGCCAAGTGAACTCACTTATATTCCATTTGAGCGTGAACAAACTCAAATCTTCACCGCTATTGCTTGCGGCGGCATGGATGAAGCTGAACATAATGCACTCAAAATCATTTCGGCCCATCTTGGTGGTCAGTCATCTGAGTTATTCGTTGAAGTTCGTGATCGCCAAGGACTTTGCTATACGGCTCAACCGATTCATTTCACAGCTCTTGAGGGTGGATATTGGGGAATTTATATGGCCAGTGGTCATGATAAAGTCACCGCGGCCATCGCTGCCATTCGCGCGATCATTGAACGCTTAAGAGATGAAGGTCTATCTTTTGATGATTTCAATCGTGTGAAGGAAATGATCAAAGGCCAAGCACAAATTAATGTTCAAACCAACGAAGATTGGGCGGGGGTTTATTCAGTACCAGTTCTTCAAGGTCGCGATCTTGATTGGTACCATAAAAATCTTATAGCCATTGATTCCATCAATTTTGAAGATTTTAATAAGAAGCTTAAAAAGGCCTTCTCTAAGAAATGGTCAACAGTTGTGGTTGGTAGAGAATACGAAAGCTAAGAAGCTTTGATATTTCGATCGCCGATGAAAAGAAGCATTCCCTCGAATTGATCGGGCTTTGTCATTTTCTCGGCGACAATATTCATCAGCATCGTCACACCTGAAAATGATTTTGAAAGCTGTTCATAAAATGAAGGCGTTTCGTAGAATTCAGGCACTAGATGATTCAGCTTTCGATAAGCGGAACAACCGACTTGCTGATAATAACTTGTATCGATGATTTTACTATTAAGTGAATCCGAAAAAAATCCACAAAGAAAAAGTGCTGTGTCGCCAATATCTCGAAGAGCTCGCACTTGTTTTGATCTGCTCATATGACAAGTTTCAAGTAACTTAAGACCTAAAACTTTATCTCGAACTTTACCTTCAACTGTTTCAAAATATTTTCCTGATTCACCATACTGATCAAGCACGATGCTGGAGTAGTGAACAGTTTCTCGTGGAAGAGGCCTGGAGCTCTTTTGATTGACTTGGGTGAGTTCATCAAAGAAAAATGTTTGAAGACTAGTTTCTAAGATTAATTCTTGGCCTGAAGTTGAATCCTTGGTCATTTCCTCTCTTCCTCCTGAGGGTTTCACTACATATATTGTATCGTAGAACTCCAGCATCCTGACATTTGAGGAAAGTCTTTCCTAGGCTAAGGTCCCATAAACACATAATTTCTTACACTTACAGAGAGTATTTATAAGAAATTAGCGCTCCTATAGGGCCATTGTCGCACCGAGATTCATGGTCATAACTCTTCGTTTTTGCTAAAAATATCAGGCACATATAAGGAGCTCCATTTGTCGAACAACGAATACCAACCACCTGTTAAAACTCTTTTCGATTGGCAAGAACTCGCAACTAAAGAAGCTAAAGGCAAAGCTCCAAGTGCTAAGAAAACTCCTGAAGGTATTGAGATCAAACCTCTTTACACTAGTGATGATACTAAAGATTTAAAGTTCGCTAATACTCTTCCTGGATTTGAACCTTTTGTTCGTGGCCCAAAAGCCACAATGTATTCTGGTCGTCCTTGGACTATTCGTCAGTACGCAGGTTTTTCAACAGCTGAAGAATCAAACGCGTTTTATCGTCGCGCTCTTTCGGCCGGAGGCCAAGGTGTATCGGTGGCCTTCGATTTAGCCACTCATCGTGGTTACGACTCTGATCATCCTCGTGTTAAGGGTGATGTTGGTAAAGCGGGTGTAGCAATTGATTCCGTCGAAGATATGAAAATTCTTTTTGATGGAATTCCTCTTGAAAAAGTTTCTGTCTCGATGACAATGAACGGAGCAGTTCTTCCAATCCTGGCTAACTATATCGTAGCGGCCGAAGAACAAGGTGTTTCTAAAGATAAACTCTCTGGCACCATTCAAAATGATATTCTTAAAGAGTTCATGGTGAGAAATACTTATATCTATCCACCAAAGCCAAGTATGCGCGCTATCTCTGATATTTTCGCTTATACATCTGAACATATGCCTAAGTTCAACTCGATTTCTATTTCTGGTTATCATATGCAAGAAGCCGGCGCTGATGCTGCCCTTGAGCTTGCTTATACGTTAGCCGATGGAAAAGAGTACGTAGAAACAGCACTTGCTTCAGGTATGAAGATTGATGACTTCGCGCCAAGACTTTCATTCTTTTTTGGTATCGGGATGAATTTCTATATGGAAATCGCCAAGCTTCGTGCCGCTAGACTTTTATGGTCTAAAATCATGAGTGCTTATAATCCACAAAATATTCAATCTAAAATGCTTCGCACTCACTGCCAAACTTCTGGCTGGTCTTTGACTGAGCAAGATCCTTACAACAACGTTGTTCGTACAACCATTGAAGCCATGGCCGCAGTGTTTGGTGGAACTCAATCTCTTCACACTAATTCTTTTGATGAAGCGGTTGCTCTACCGACAGATTTTTCTGCTCGTATCGCTAGAAACACTCAAATTATTTTACAAGAAGAAACTGGTATCACTGATGTGGTCGATCCATTTGGTGGCTCTTTCATGATGGAAAAGCTCACACAACAGATCGCTGATCGCGCCACTGAGCTAATGAATGAAGTTCAATCATTAGGTGGTATGGCCAAAGCGATTGAAAAAGGTGTGCCTAAACTTCGTATTGAGGAATCAGCCGCTGGTAAGCAGGCGCGTATTGATCGCGGTGAAGATGTCATCGTTGGTGTGAATAAATATCGTATTCCTTCGGATCAAGAAGAAAAGTTAGATATCCTAGATATTGATAATCAAGCCGTTCGTATTTCTCAAGTTAAACGAATCGAAGAAATAAAGAAATCTCGTGATCAAAAAGCCGTTGATGCTGCCCTTTCGGCCCTTACTGAATATGCAAAATCAGGTAACGGCAACGGTCTTGATCTTGCTGTTAAGGCCGCTAAAGTTCGCGCCACTGTGGGAGAAATCACCGAAGCCCTTGAAAAAGTATGGGGCAGATACGTCGCCCAATCACAAACAGTTTCCGGAGTCTACGGATCAGCGTATGATGGAGATATGTCTTGGGAAAAAATTAAAACAGATATCGATTCATTTGTGGCCGCCCATGGCCGTCGCCCACGTATGCTAGTGGCGAAAATGGGACAAGATGGACATGATCGTGGAGCTAAAGTTATTGCCACAGCATTTGCTGATGTTGGCTTTGATATCGATCTAGCTCCTCTTTTTTCAACGCCAGAAGAAGTTGCAAAACAAGCACTTGAAAATGATGTCCACGTCGTGGGTGTTTCCTCTCAAGCCGCTGGTCATAAAACACTTATTCCTGATTTGATCGCTGAGCTTAAAAAAGCCGGTGCAGATGACGTAATCGTGGTTTGTGGCGGTGTGATTCCAAAACAAGACTACGAGTTTTTAACCAAAGCCGGTGTTAAAGGAATCTTTGGCCCAGGAACTGTTATTCCTGATGCTGCCAGAGAAGTCCTCGTCCAAATTAATAAGGCCCACGGAAAATCATGAAGGATCAGCTTTTAAAAGGTGATATTCGCGCATTATCAAAAGCTATCACACTGATTGAAAGCAAAAAGCCTGAACACAAAGAAGAGTCTCAAAAGCTTTTACAAGAAATCTTACCCCATACAGGTAAATCAAAACGTATCGGAATTTCTGGTGTTCCGGGTGTAGGTAAATCAACCTTTATTGAACAATTAGGCCTCATGCTTTGTGAAAAGAATCTCAAAGTTGCGGTGCTGGCGGTTGATCCAAGCTCTCCTATTTCAGGCGGCTCCATCATGGGTGATAAAACCCGTATGGAAAGTCTCTCGCGCCATCCTAATGCCTTTGTTAGACCAAGTCCTACATCTGGTGCCCTTGGCGGCGTCGAACGTAAGACAAGAGAATCCATGCTTTTATGTGAGGCCGCAGGTTTTGATGTCGTCCTTATCGAAACGGTTGGTGTTGGTCAGTCTGAAGTTGCTGTTTCAGGTATGGTTGATGTTTTTTCAGTCATGCTGGTTCCAGGTGCAGGCGATGATCTGCAAGGAATTAAAAAAGGCATTATCGAATTGGCTGATCTGTTAGTTATTAATAAAGCTGATGGCGATCAAAAGACATTGGCTGAGATGGCGAAGTCCCATTACCAAAATGCTCTAAGCCTTCTAAGTCATAAGGATTTTTGGCAGGCTAAAGTCATCACCTGTTCGGCCAGAGATAATATTGGTCTTGATGGATATTGGAATGAAATCGAGAACTGGTACAAGGCAGCGGGCAAAGAAAATCTTGAAACCAAAAGAAAAAATCAGGCCAAATCTTGGCTTAAAGAGCTTCTAAACAACATGATTGAAGATGAGCTCGCCACCGATCCATCGCTTAAAAGTCAATGGCAATCGGCACTTTCAGATGTGGCAGCCTCCAAACAAACGCCTTTTCAGGCGGCAAACCAGCTTTTTAAGCTTCTTCGTTCAAAAAAATAAGCCGTGTAAATATTACCAACTCTCTTTTCTTGACCAAATTCTCAGGCCATAAGCCCATTCATAAAAGATAAGACTTTCGATCTTGAGCGCTCTTGGTGGTACTTGCTGTAGTTCTCGCTGTGTGTGTGTTGAGGCTCTCCTAGTTCTGGGTATCACGTGTGTGTTGTGTGTGGAGTGCTCGATTGAAAGTTCGCTTTTAAGCGGGTTTGGACGTACAGAATCAAACCCGCTTTTTTATCTACTCCCAATTTATAAATCTTAAGGATCAACTTCAATGTCACTTCTTGCGGTGTACATTAATGTACACCTCAGTCGCTCCATTTCGTTTCACCTTAATCTTTAATAAATTGAGAGCAGCTATATTGATTTAAGGTATTTAGCCCTACTTCATTTTCTGTGATTTATGAGTCAGACTATATCTATGAAAACAAAACTCTCAATCCTTGCCCTTGTATTGGCCTTTGGCCCGTATACTCTTCTTCAACATGCCAAGGTGATGGATGTTCCACTTGGAGCTTTTTTAGGTGAGTGGAGTTATGCCAATGGCTATGATTTCTCGGCCAAGATTTTCAACAACTTTGCTTGTCATAAGAATGAAGCAGTTGCCTGTTCTCTTTTAGCTGAACTTGAAGCGAGATCTGGTGACATGATTCAAGCGAGCAACTTAACAATGAAAGCCTGCTCGCTTGGACTAAGTTCTGCTTGTCCTCAGATACTTGAATAGATTATCTAAGAGCTCTTAACAAATAAGCATTAATTTCTTTTCTACGTGCAAGACGTTTTTTAAGTCTTGAATCGGGTGACTTACCTCTCATTGATCCGTCACAAAGAATTCCGCTCATATCAGCTTTCGTTAGTGCATTTGAAACTTCATTAAGAGTAACTTCACGATCAAGCTTTCTCGTAGCATATCTTTTCAAAGCTTCTAATCTTTTACCGGCCATTAAATGGGCTTCTTCAATAATCTTGACGAGGGAATTGGCCTTAATTAATTCATAGATTGTTCTAAGCTCACTGACTACTGTTGCGATGACACCGATATAACCACCGATTAAGGCATAAACTAATGAATCCCAACCTCCGTTACCTTCTGCTCCTAAGTTAGCACCAATAACTATCCCAAGAGTTGCTACAGCAGCACCAACAACAGGAGTTACTAAGGCACGAATTACTAACTGTTTTCTTCTTTTGGCGTAGTCTTGATGACAAGACTGTTCAGGCACAATTGATTGTGCAGATGATGGCGCCTCTTGGGCCATAACAGGAGCAAAGCTCAGACTAATAAAAGCTAATACCAGCGATAGTGTTTTAATCATAAATTCCCCAATTCAAGTTTCAACAAACATAATTGAGGAAGTACGGATCGACAGGCCGTATGTATTTTTTGCACTTTTGTAAATACAGATACTTATCTTTATATGTTAATTTGGCACTTCATTTAAAGTGTTAATAAAGCAGAATCAACTTCCGTGCGTTTATATAAAAAAGCATGGTATCTGATTTAAGCGCCATTAATCTAAATAAACTTCTTTCTTATATATCGAATAATTAAATCAACAGTTATTCCAAACTTTTCGTAGGACAACTTTTCAAGATCATAAACAATGTCTTTAAAACAAGCCATAAAGCTTACGACATTTTTATTAGCATCAAAATAGTAATGACTAATCCAATTTATCGGGCTTACATCAAAAGCTCCTTCTCTATCGTATGCCTGTTCTTTTGTACAAAATTGGTTAACTCTTTTATTCAATAATAGGTTTCCATTTTCGTATATACTTATAGCTTCATCATCCATAGATAATTCTGCATATGGAAATGCAACAACGAAAGATCCATCGTTGCTAGGCTGTCCATACTTCAAGCAACGATCACCAATATGACTTAAGTCTACATCCTCTATCCGCCATAAAAACTTCTTGTTTTTTACTTCATATAGACCTGTACGCGGATATTCATCTTTTTTTATTATAATTTTATCAGCATATATTTCTCTATCAAACTTTTCATTTTTGGTATCGTCTATCCATCGAATATAGATATACTGTTTGTTTTTACTAATTCTAAATGTTGAAAAACACTCTAAAGACATAATTGCATTTGCTGAACTTTGAAAAAAAAGCGTTGCGAGGACAATTGTTAAAAATTTAGTCATAATATCCATACTTTTAGTTTAACACTAAATGAAGTCTGCACAATTAATTCGTAAGATTAATAATTTTTAATAGTTCTAAATTTGGATGAGATTAAGTTGAGAGAAGCCAAGAACAACTGAGGCGTACGTTCAAGTACGCCGCAAGGAAGTGATTGGCGATCGAGACTTAAGATCGCCAAATAGAGGATTATTAAACGTCGAGCTCGATCATGAGGACGCCCTGTTCGAGGGCCTGTCCCTCTTTCACATGCACGGCCTTCACCACACCATTGACCGAAGTTTTAATCTCATTTTCCATTTTCATGGCTTCAAGAATAAGAAGTGTTTCGCCTTCTTTAACTTCATCACCTGGCTTTACAGAAATTTTAACAACTTTACCTGGCATCTGTGTGACTAAATCCCCTGCTTCACCGTTTGATAAACCCGATGGTTTATAACCGCGGTAGACATCATAAACGCGATCAACCGCAACGATTCTTTTTGGAAGTTCTTGTCTAGCCACTCGCTTCCAAGTTAATCCATCAAAAGAGACGAAATAGTCACCTGCAATTTTTCTAACTTTTACTTTTTGTTCACGTGTTCGTTTTCCGTCTTCCAGAGCGGAAAAATCAAACTCAACCATTTCACGTCCGTGCATAACGGTTTTTGTAAGATCGATAATGATTTCGTTATTTTCGTGATCAATTAAATAAGTGCGCATAATTATAATCCTAACTGACGAGCTTCAATCGCTGCCAGCTTGCTATAAATCGATGAGTGATCAAATTCACGGTTGATCATATCCTGAGGTTTGGTTTCACCAATATAGTTGGTGGTGTAGTGACCTTCACAAAACTTAGGTTCACTCAAGATAACTTTATGTAGAGGGATATTGGTTTTTAATCCTTCAATATGAAGCCCTTCAAGAGCGGCTCTCATTTTTCTTACGGCAACATCGCGAATGATACCTTTAACAACCAGCTTTCCAACCATTGGATCAAAGTCAGGCGTCACTTCAAGATCACGGTAAATACAGTGATCAAAACGAGTGCCTTGAGGAAAGTTGGATTCAAAGCCTGTGACTTTTCCTGGAGCTGGAAGCATTGTAATAGGATCTTCCGCACAGATACGACATTCAATGGCGTGACCAGAGCGTTTAATCCATTCCTGTGAAGGAAAGCCTAAGTCTTCGCCAAAGGCAGACTGGATCATACAAACGATCAAATCTATGCCCGTAATTTCTTCTGTAATTGGGTGTTCAACCTGAATACGAGTATTCATTTCGAGGAAATAGAACTTTCTATCTTCACCCATAATGAATTCAACAGTTCCTGCTGAATCGTAGTTCACAGCTTTTGCAAGCTTTACCGCTGTTTCACAGATATCTTTTCTAAGCTCTTCATCATCGCCAATGAATGGAGAAGGTGCTTCTTCAATAATTTTTTGGTGACGTCGTTGAACTGAACATTCACGCTCAAAAAAGTGATAAACATTGCCTTTTTTATCAGCAAGAATTTGCACTTCAATATGGTGCGGATTTAATACTAATTTTTCAACTAGTAGGTCGCCGTTATTAAATGAAGCTTTCGCTTCTCTTCCAACTGCTTCAAAGTTTTTCTTAACATCTTCTTCGTTCATACAAGCGCGCATACCGCGCCCACCGCCACCGGCGACGGCCTTAAGAAGAATTGGGTAACCAATTTCTTTAGCAACTTTAATAGCGCCTTCAACAGTTGGAACCGCCTCAGAAGTTCCAGGAACAACAGGCACACCAGCTTTTTGCGCTAGCGCCTTTGATGTCGCCTTATCCCCCATCACACGAATGGCTTCTGTGTTAGGAGCGATAAAAACAACGCCAGCTTTATCAAGGGCACGTCCAAAGTCAGCGTTTTCCGAAAGAAAACCATAACCTGGGTGAACGCCATCGATCTTATGTTGTTTTACAACTTCAAGAATGGCCGGAACATTCAGATATGTTTCGCCGTTAGACTTACCTGGAAGATGAACCCATTCATCACAATAGTGAAGATGGTAAGCATTTGGTTCAGCGTCAGTCCAAACACCAACGGCTGTATGACCTAACTCACGACAAGCTTTGGCGATTCTCGCAGCGATTTCACCGCGGTTAGCGATTAAAATTCTTTTGCCACCTTTGGCCTTTGGTAAACGTATCATAATTGAATATTCCCATGTTTTCTCATTGGCTTTTCAATCTTCTTATCTTTTAAGACTTGTAGATATTCGTAGATACGAACACGTGTCTCTTCAGGCAAGATCACGGCATCAAGATAGCCAAGTTCAGCGGCACGATATGGATTAGCGAACTGATCTTCGTAAGCTTTCACAAGCTGCGCTTTTTTATCGTCATATGCTTTGCCAGTTAAACCAACGAGTTCATTTCTAAAGATAATATTCACGGCACCATCAGCTCCCATCACGGCAATTTCACCTGTTGGGTAAGCTAAATTCACATCGGCGCGAATATGCTTAGACGCCATAACGTCGTAAGCTCCACCATAGGCTTTACGTGTAATTAAAGTGATGAGTGGAACTGTTGCTTCAGCGTAGGCATAAAGCAGTTTTGAGCCGTGCTTAATAATCCCACCATGCTCTTGCACAGTTCCAGGAAGAAAGCCCGGAACATCAACAAGGGTAACAACTGGAATATCAAAAGCGTCACAAAAGCGCACAAAGCGCGCGGCCTTACATGAACTGTCGATATCGAGAACGCCAGCAAGAACGGCCGGTTGATTGGCCACGATACCAATTTTGATTCCACCAATAGAAGCAAAGCCAGTCAGGATATTCATCGCGAAGTCTTTTGAAACTTCTAAGAAATGTCCATCATCAACTACTTCAAGAATAATTTCTCTCATGTCGTATGGCTTTTTAGGATTGGCCGGAACAGTTTTTTTAATTTTGGCGTTATCACGGTAAACCGAATCGCCTGAGTATTTTTTCTTTTGTTTTCTAAAGTTAGAAGCTGGAATGTAAGCCAGAAGTTCTCTGACTCTTTCAAAACACTCGTCTTCGGAGCCGCAGTTAAAGTTTGCCACACCTGATTTTTGATTATGTGTTTTAGCGCCACCAAGTTCTTCTTTGGTAATTTCTTCATGAGTCACAGTCTTAATAACATCTGGACCAGTCACAAACATATAAGAAGTATTTTCCACCATGAAAATAAAGTCTGTAATGGCCGGAGAATAAACAGCGCCACCAGCACAAGGACCTAAGATCAAAGAGATTTGTGGAATGACGCCAGAACATTTTACGTTACGATAAAAAATTTCTGCATATCCTGCTAGCCCCTCAACACCTTCTTGAATTCTGGCTCCACCTGAATCATTCATTCCAATAATTGGAATTCTATTTTCAAGGGCAAAGTCCATAATCTTACAAATCTTTTTCGCGTGAGCGGCGCCAAGAGCCCCACCCCAGCATGTAAAATCTTGCGAGTATAGAGCAACTTTCTGTCCGTTGATTTCAGCCACACCAGTAACAACACCGTCACCTAGGAAATGTTGTTTATCCATTCCAAACGATGTGCATTTGTGTTTAACGAAACGATCAAATTCTAAAAAAGAACCTGGATCAATGAGACGTTCTATTCTTTCGCGAGCAGTATACTTTCCCTGCGCGTGTTGTTTTTCAATTCTTGCAGAGCCACCACCAAGAGATGCTTGTTCACGAAGTGAGACAAGTTCCTGGTGTTTTTGTTCCAGTAGATCGGTCATAAAAAAAGCCTCCATAAATACGGCGTTATATTATCTCGCGCGCATTTAGGAGGCTATTTCATTGCGTTAATGCTCATCGCATCAACTATTGGTAATTATTATTCTCCAGCAGCTTTTTTACGCTTATCTAGCTCATACTTATCAACTTTCATAATAAGTGATGCGCGAGAAATTCCAAGCTCTTTAGCTAGGCGTGATTTGTTAAACTGACAACGCTTAAGACCTTCACGGATCATGAGCGCTTCAAGCTCTTCAAGTGCTGCTTTTAGTGAACCATTGGTGTTAATCCCACGATTCGCTGCCGGCGAGCTAGTGCCTTCACTACCTGCATGATCTAGAATTCTTGGAGAAAGTAGATCAGGAGTAATTTGCTTATCTTCACCAGTTAGAACAACCAGACGTTCAACTTCGTTTTCAAGTTCACGAACGTTACCAGGCCATGGGTAATCAAGCATCTTCTCAAGACATTTCTTTGAGAAAGTCTTCATACTTTGACCAGTTTCATCACAACGCTTTTTCAGGAAGTGATCCATAAGCACTGGAATATCTTCTTGGCGATCACGAAGAGGTGGAAGTTGGACGTTGAAAACGTTAATACGGTAGTAAAGGTCTTCCCTAAACTCTCCCGTTTCCATCATCTTTTTTACGTTCTTGTTTGTTGCAGCGATAATTCTCACATCACATCGACGTGGAGAAGCGGCACCAACTGGAAGGTATGTTCCTTCTTGAAGAACACGAAGAAGTTTTACCTGCATTGAAAGCGAAGTATCCCCGATTTCATCCAAAAATAGTGTTCCACCATTGGCCGTTTCAAATAGACCTTTTTTATCTTTAACCGCACCAGTAAAGGCACCTTTCACGTGACCAAAAAGTTCACTATCAAGTAGGTTATCGTTAAAGGCCGAACAGTTCACGGCCAGGAATGTATTATCTTTTCTTGGGCTGTTAAAATGCACGGCCTTAGCAACTAGTTCTTTACCAGTACCGTTTTCACCTTGAATCATCACCGATGCATCAGAAGACGAAATCTTTTGAAGAAGTGAATAAACTTTTTGCATTGATTTTGAGCGACCAATCATTGAGTGGTAACGATACTTTTCACCAAGCTCGTCATTAAGCTCTTGAATACGCTCTTCGCGTTTTGAAATCTCAAAGTGATAAGTCGAGATCTCTTCACTACAAAGATCAACCAGCTCTTTAAGATATTCAACGTCCGCTTTTGAAAGCTTCTTCATATGAGAAACAGCGCTTGTGGCGTCTGCTTGTGTCATCCCACACTCAACCATTTGAGCGACGATGGCCTCAATTTCTTTTTCAGTTACATCGTCTTGAAGGAATGGATACGCAAATACCGCGCCTACATACTCTCCTTCAATTTCGACTTTTGAACAAACACCGTAAATACCTTTAAAGAACGATTCAAAAACAACTCGTCCTTCTTTGGCATCGGTCACTTCTTCAGTCACTCGCTCGATGTCCTGCGAGAGATACTCATAGCCATACTTCATGTCTTTCATCTGAACTTTCATGAAGTGACTTTTAAAATTATAATCTTTATCCAGATGACCACTGTGAATCTTGCCGTGAACATCTGTCCAATACAGCTCAGTTCCAAACCAATTGCTTAGAATTTCTTCCATCTTAGTGATGACGTGAAGATTTCCAATATCATTCCAGTTGACCATTTCCCTGCTCCTTGCCGCGATCGTCGCGATTTGGACACTTGATGTCCGAGACTGTCCAACTTTTCGGCAGGTAATAATCAAAACTTGAACACTTTCTTTAGAGCTAAGAAAGTGAATTATGGCAAAATCACTGTAATTTCAATGAGTTTCTACGTCTATAGTATTGACAGGTGCGTTCGATAAAAGTGCCTGACTTCTCGTCACATAGGAATCTAATTGCCATTCCTGCGGACCGACAAATTTATTCAAGTTCTTTCCATTGGGTGCAAACAGATATGTTTCTGGAACTTTCACTGTTCCAAAATTAGGCATGGCGGAGTTATTTTCATCGATCACGATGGTGACGTTAGATGAAATATCTGGAAAACGTTTTAAAAACTTAAGCACGTCTTTTCGTTGATCATTAACGGCGATCAATAAAAAGCGTACATTTTGTTGTTCAAACTTCTTGGCAAATTTTAAGAAAGCAGGAAACTCAGCTTCACATGGAGCACACCAGGTTCCCCAAAAATGAATGAATCCACCACGTGGAGATTCTGCTAGCCATTGTTTTCCTTCAAGCATGGCATCTTGATCAAGAAGTGAAACTTGAAAATCAGGCATTGATTTTAAAATAGGTTCACTGCTGACTCTTTTAAGAACATCGTATTTACCTTTTTCATACAGACCATATGAAACCGTAGCCACGATGATGACAGTGAAGATGAAGAATTTTATCCCAAAGGGAAGAGTTTGTTTTTTCATAAAAAAAAGGACCTTCGTTAGAAGGTCCAATTTAGCGATACTTTAATAAGGTTTCAACTAAAGTCGAAAATTAATCAACAAGCATGATGTAACTCATTGGTGCATTGTCGCCCCAACGGCCATCAGCAAGCTTAAGTACGCGAGTGTAACCACCGTTACGCTCTTTGAACTTAGGTGCTACTTCTGCAAAAAGCTTTTGAACTGCTAGTTTGTTATCAAGCTTAGAAAAAGCTAGACGACGATTAGCAACTGTATCTTCTTTTGCAAGAGTGATTAGTTTTTCAACGAAACCTTGAACGGCCTTACACTTAGTGTGAGTCGTTTTAATTTTTCCGTGATCGATTACTTCAGTCGCAAGGTTGCGCATTAAAGATGTGCGATGTGACGGTGAAGTTCCGATTCTATGTTTATGTCTTTGGTGCCTCATAACTACTCCTGCGGTCTCCCGCGCTCAACTTAGGCGTCTTGTTTCTCTTTAATTTCTTTCATCAAACTGTCGACTTTCATGCCTAGGCCAAGTCCCATTTGAGTAAGAATTTCTTTGATTTCGTTAAGAGACTTACGTCCGAAGTTTTTCGTACGAAGCATCTCACCTTCAGTCTTAGAAACAAGCTCATAAATATATTTGATATTAGCATTTTGCAAGCAGTTAGCAGATCTTACAGACAACTCAAGCTCAGAAACAGGCTTTAAAAGCGCGTTGTTTGCTGGAGCAGCTGAAGAAGTAGCAGCAACTGATGCTGGTTTCGCTGAAGATTCAACACGAACAACTTCGTCTTCATCTTCAAAGCTTAAAAATACGGCCAACTGGTCACGTAGGATTTTTGCCGAGTAAGCAACAGCTTCAGAAGGCTCAATCCCTGCGTTTGTCCAAACTTCAAGAGTCAGTTTGTCAAAGTCAGTACGCTTACCAACACGGGCATTTGTTACTGTGTAGTTAACACGGTTAACAGGTGAGAATAAAGTATCAACATAAATCCAGCCAACTGGAAGTTCATGATCTTCTTTATTATCAAGTGCAGATACATAACCTTTACCGCGAGCTAATTTAAGCTCCATCTTGATCGATCCACCAGATGAAACGTTACAAATAACGTGATCACCATTAAGAACTTCAACATTTGCAGTTTCAGTAATGTCAGAAGCTTTAACTGGGCCTTCCCCTGATTTCTCAAGAGTAAGAGTTACATCCTCTTTACCCTTAAGTTTGAAGCGAACTTCTTTAAGGTTAAGGATGATTTCAGAAACTTCTTCTTTAACGTTATTGATAGTACCAAACTCGTGATCTACGCCATCGATACGGATAGCAACGATACCTGCACCTTGAAGTGAAGATAATAGAACACGACGTAAGCTGTTACCAAGAGTTTGGCCATAACCACGCTCTAAAGGTTTAGCAACAAACTTACCATAGTTAGCCTTGAAGCTATCGCCGTCATTCTCAAGTGAGATTGGACGAATCATACTAGACCAGTTTTTAGAAACAAAATTATCGATCGCCATTGGATCTCCTTTCCTAGTCAGACTAAAAGATTAAACTCTTCTTCTCTTCGGTGCTTTACAACCATTGTGTGGGATCGGTGAACGATCAGACACAGTTGTAAGGCGAAGGCCAGCTTGTACTAAAGAGCGCACAGCATTTTCACGTCCAGCACCAGGGCCTTTTACGCGAACTTCAACAGTGTGAAGGCCATGTTCCATTGCACGCTTAGCAGCTTCTAAAGCAGCACTTTGAGCAGCGAATGGAGTCGACTTTTTAGATCCACGAAAGCCTAATTGGCCTGCACTAGCCCAAGCCAAAGCATTACCTTGGTTGTCCGTGAAAGTGACGATTGTATTATTAAATGAACACTGAACATGGCAAATACCATGTGTAATGTTCTTTTTTACTTTTTTCTTAGCAGCAGTCTTTTTAACCATGATTTACTCCGCTCGATTACTTCATCGACTTGATAGATTTTTTACCTGCGATAGCAACCGCTTTACCCTTACGAGTACGAGCATTAGTGTGCGTTCTTTGACCGCGCACTGGTAGCCCTTTGCGGTGGCGTACGCCACGATAACAACCCATGTCTTTGAGACGTTTAATACTCAAGCCGACTTCACGACGAAGATCACCTTCTACCGTGTACTGCTCTTCTAAAATTAGACGAATTGTGTTGACTTCTTCTTCGCTCAAATCATTAGAGCTCTTCAGTGCATCGATATTAGCTTTCTCAAGAACTTCTTGAGCAACCTTTGGACCGACACCATAAAGAGAACGCAAAGCTACTCTCATGATTTTGTTGCGAGGAATATCAACGCCTAGAATACGTGCCATAGCTACACTCCCCTTTTAATTAACCTTGTCTTTGTTTGTGTTTTGGATTCTTTTTGCAAACAACGCGAAGTACACCTTTACGTTTGATGACTTTGCAATCTTTACAAATGTTTTTCACAGAAGAACGAACTTTCATAACTGCTTCCTCTTTTAACGGCCTTTACTTCTATATGTAATACGACCCTTCGTTAGATCGTACTTACTAATTTCAACTAACACTTTGTCGCCGGGTAAAATCTTAATAAAGTGCATTCTCATTTTCCCACTAATGTGGGCAATGATAGAATGACCATTCGGCAGACTTACTCTGAACTTCGTGTTGGGTAATAGTTCAGTTACTTCACCCTCAACTTCGATGACTTCTTTATCGGTCATAATTAAACACAAAATCCCATAATAGTGAGCTTGTATATAAGGGCCAAGACCCAAATGGCAAGCTCAATCAGTTAATCTTAAAAATGCGCTACTTAATAGCTTGTTTTAATTCATTAAACACTGCATCAGAAGATGCCGACGCATCAACGCGAATCAGGCGGTCTTGGCCTTGATAATGAGCAAGTACTGGCTCAATAGCTTCGCGGAACACTCCAAGACGAGTTTTCACTGTCTCTTCGTTGTCGTCTTTTCGTTGCTGTAGATTATGTCCACCGCATTTATCACATACACCCGCAGTCTTTGGTGGTTTACTGATAAGATTATAAATCTCACCACAATCGCCACAAGTTCTACGGTTCACTAGCCTTTTGGCCAACAAATCTAGATCAATATCAAAATAGATCGCCTTAGATGAAGTCCCTTTTAGAAATTCACTGTCTAAGACCTTTGCTTGGTCCCCATTGCGTGGATAACCATCAAAGATATAGTTCTTATCAGATAGATCACAATTAGCCTTTAGAAGCTCAATCATGGTCTGATCATCAACTAGTTTTCCGGCATCCATGATGGCCGTAACTTTCTTGCCAAGCACAGAGCCAGACTTGATTTCACTTCGAAGCAGATCACCAGTTGATAGATGCACATAACCAAGCTCAGAGACAACTCTTGCAGCTTGGGTTCCCTTACCGGAACCCGGTGCACCTAAGAAAATTAACTGGGACGCCATACCTAGAACCTTCTGTTGTTGCCGCTGTACTTGCCTTTCGACTTGTACGAGGTCTCATAGCGATCGGCGAACATGAAGGACTGAATATTCATCATGACACGAACTGAAACACTGACCAAAATCAAAAGAGCGGTTCCGCCTAAGCGAGTGTGGCCACCAATGATAAGGTCAGGAAGAACGCAAATAACAACCAAGAAAAGGGCACCAAAGAACGTTAAACGGTTAAGGATAAAGTCTAGGTATTCTTTCGTCTTAGTTCCCGGACGAATCCCTGGAATAAAGGCGTTATTCTTTTGTAGCATTTCAGAAATTTTGTTCGTCTTAAACTGAATAGGTGCATAGAAATAGCACATATAAACAATCAAAAGAGCAAACACGACGTTAAACAACAATTGTCCCGGGTATAGAGACTGTTGAATAGTATCTAAATAAGGCTTAATCGCACTTTCTGCAGGAATAAAGCTAGCAAGTGTAGCCGGCGCAGCAAGAAGTGAAGAAGCAAGAATTGGAGGCATAACTCCACCAGTATCAACACGCATTGGAAGAGTTTGAGTTCCTCCATAAACACGGTTGTTGACGACTTTCTTTGCGTACTGAACAGGGATTGATCTGAATGCTCTTTCGATAAACGCTACTACAAAAAATGCAGCTGCGATGACACCGAAATAAACAAGCATGCTCATTCCTGTTAATTCACCACTTCTATAAAGAGTTAACTTTTGCAGAAGTTCAGATGGAACTTCAACAGCGATACCAGCAAAGATAATTAAAGATACGCCATTTTCTAAGCCATATTCAGTAATTCTCTCACCAAGCCAAAGAAGGAACATAGTTCCACCAGCAAGTGTGATCATTGTGGTTAATCTAAATAGCATTCCTGGTTCAGGAATAACTGGCATTCCACCACCTGTCTTGAACCCTTCAAATACTGCCGCCATTCCGTAACCCTGGATACAGCACAGAACGACTGTGGCATAACGAGTCCATTTCTGGATCTTTTTATTACCATCAGCATCGTTTTGAAGTTCAGCAATTTGAGGAATAACTTCCCCAAGAAGTGAAAAGATAATGGAAGTGGTGATATAAGGCATGATCCCCAAAGCCAAAACAGAGAAGCGCTTAAAAGCACCACCTGAAAAGGTATTGATGATATCAAAAAGTCCACCGCCGCCTTCAGCGAAGTAGCTTTTGATCGCCTCAGCATTCACTCCAGGTACGGGAACCTGCGCAGCAAGGCGGTACACGACCAGTAGGAGGAATGTGGCGAGGATCTTTTTCTTAAGCTCGTCTAGTTTTCCTTGAGCGCTCGACATTCCTCGAATTCCTTGTCTTATTATTTAGTTTCGATTTTTCCACCAGCTTTAGAAATTGCTTCTGAAGCTGATTTTGAAAACTTGTCGATATTAACGAAAGTTAATGCTTTTGTAAGTTCACCTTCGCCAAGAATTTTGATTGGAAGACGCTTATTGTTTCCGTTAAGAACCTTAGCATCAATCAAAGCTTCACGAGTAACTTCACCAGCATCAAATTTTTCAGCAATAACTGACAAATTAACGATAGCGTATTCTGTCTTAAACAATGCGTTTTTGAAACCTTTCTTTGGCAAACGCATATAAAGAGGCATCGCACCACCGATAAATCCGGTACGAACTCCGCCACCAGCGCGTGCTTTTTGGCCTTTATGACCTTTACCAGCTTGCTGACCTTGGCCAGAGCCTTGTCCGCGACCGATACGCTTGATGTTTTTATGTGCGCCTTTTGGGCTACTGAGGTTCTTCAAAGTTAACATACGATCCTCTCAACTATTTCTTTAGTTATTCTTTAATTTCCAACATGTGGATAATTTTCTTAATCATGCCGCGAACTGAAGGAGTGTTCTCCAAAGTACGTTCATGACCAATACGACGCAAACCTAAACCCTTTACTTGGTTCTTTTGCTTATCTGTACATCCGTTCATGCTCTTTTTCAATTTTACTGTAATTGTTTTATTCGTCATTTCTATTTCCTATGCAACTTATTGCTTAAGACGAAGACCTTTTGGGTCTTTGCCACGAGCAGCTGCTACTTGTTCAATTGAACGAAGGCCTGTTAATGCTTGGAAAGTCGCTTTAACAATATTATGTGGATTGTTACCACGTAATGATTTCGTCATACAGTTACGAACGCCTGCAAGTTCAAGAATTGAACGACAAGCACCAGCAGCTTTAACACCAGTACCGTCAGCAGCTGGCATAAATAATAGCTTTCCTGCATCAAACTCACCGATAATCTTGTGAGGGATTGTTCCATGTTCAAGAGGTACAGTGATCATATTTTTATGTGCAGCTTGAGTTGCTTTTCTAATTGCCTCAGGAACTTCTTTGGCTTTACCAAGTCCGTAACCAACGCGACCTTTTTTATCACCAACGATCATTAGAGCTGAGAAAGAGAAACGACGTCCACCCTTCACAACTTTAGCAACGCGGTTAACAGCAACAACACGCTCTTCAAATTCAGATTCAACAGCTGGTGCAGCTTTTTTAGCGCGAGAGTTATTATTATCTCTTTTGCCTTTTCCACCACGAGGAGCGCGCTCTTGCTTTGCTCCCTCTTCTACAGTGTTTTCTTCAGTTTTAGTTTCTTCGCTCATTTACAACCCCAACCTTAAACCTGAATTCCGTTTTCGCGAATGCTATCCGCTAAAACTGAAAGGACACCCGCATATTGAAAGCCGTTGCGGTCAAATACGGCGGTGGCAATATTATTTGCTTTTAGTTTCTCAGCAACTTTAGCACCAACAAGCTTTGCAGCTTCTTTGTTACTACCCTTGCCAACAGCATTCTTACCAAAAGTTGATACTGCGAAAAGTGTTACACCTTTTGCATCGTCAACAACTTGGACAGAAAGGTTTTTATTTGAACGTACAGCACATAGACGTGGACGTGCAGTATCTCCTTCAATCTTCTTACGGATTGAAAGTTTACGGCGCAAACGCTTTGCTTGACCTTCATCTTTTAATTTTTTTAATGGCTTTCTCATTTTTTCACCTAAGTCTGGCTAACAGCCTATTACTTCTTACCGCCGGTCTTACCAGCTTTACGAATAATTGTTTCATCAGTGTATTTAAGACCTTTACCTTTATATGGCTCAGGTGGACGGAATGAACGCACTTTAGATGCGACATAACCGACAAGTTCCTTATCACAACCAGCAAAATCGATAACGTTTTTTGTTACCTTTGCAGTGATTCCGTCAGGAAGCTTAAAATCAATTGGGTGTGAGTAACCAAGGTTCAAAGTGAGCATGTCACCTGAAACTACAGCTTTATAACCAACACCGTTAAACTCCAAAGACTTAACAAAACCAGTGCTCACGCCAACAACCATGTTGCTAACGATCGTACGGGCAGTGCCCCACATTGCACGAGCCTTAATAGACTCATCAACAGGTGCTACAGTTATTTCTTTGCCGTTATTTTCAAACTTTACGTTATTAGGAAAAGTAAAATTCAATTGGCCTTTTGGACCTTTTACAGAAACCGCAGTTTCTTCGATTTTTACTTCTACCTTTTCAGGCAAAACAATAGGGTTTTTTCCAATTCTCGACATAGCTCATTCCTCAGTTTTCAACAATCTAAGAGCTTACCAAACGTTACAAATTACTTCGCCACCAATTTTCAACTTTTTAGCATCACGAGTTGAAACGATACCTTTTGAAGTTGAAAGGATTGATGTACCCAATCCGCTCATTACTCTTGGAGTATCTTGGTAGCTAGAATAGCGACGAAGACCAGGTGTTGATACACGCTGAATTCCCTCGATAGCGCCCTCTTTAAAGACTACTTTTAATTTAATATCTGCTTGAGATTTAGCAATGATCTTAAAAGACTTGATAAAACCTTCGTCTTTAAGAACTTTACAAATACCAGCTTTCATTTTGCTTGCAGGAATCTCAACACGATCGTGACCCGCACTAATGGCGTTACGAATACGAGTTAGCATGTCTGCAATAGGATCTGTCATCATGGCTCAAATCTCCTAAATTACCAGCTCGACTTGGTGACACCTGGAAGCATGCCGCGCAAGGCGTAGTCGCGCAAGGCGATACGTGAAAGTTTAAATGCTCTATAATATCCGCGTGAACGACCAGTCAACAAACAACGGTTACGAATACGAACCGGTGATGAATTTCTAGGCAAACGTTGTAGCGCGAACATAGCTGCTGCTCTTTCATCAGCTGATAGATTTTCATCAATCAACCTTTTCTTAAGCTCTGCACGCTTTTCAGCGTATCTTTTTGACAGCTTTGTCTTTTTACTGTTTGAAACCATTTTTGCAATACGTGCTGGCATCCTAACCTCTTTCCTTATTTCCTAAATGGCATGCCAAACAAGCTTAGTAGCTCGCGGCCTTCCTCATTTGATTTAGCAGTAGTTACGATAGAAATACCGAGACCACGAACTTTATCAATTTTGTCATAGTTAATTTCTGGGAAAATAATTTGTTCTTTCATACCAAGAGTGTAGTTTCCACGGCCATCGAATGCCTTAGAAGATACACCACGGAAGTCACGAACACGTGGTAGTGAGACGTTGATCAAACGATCAAGAAACTCATACATTTTTTCGCCACGAAGAGTAACGAAAGCACCAAGTGGCATTCCTTCACGAAGCTTAAATCCAGCAATTGAATTCTTAGCACGAGCAACTACTGGCTTTTGACCTGTAATTGCAGCAAGATCTTCAACGATGCTATCAACAACTTTACCGTTAGAAACTGCATCACGAGTAACGCTGTTTACGATAATTTTTTCAAGCTTTGGAACCTGATTGATGTTTTTATAGCCGAATTTCTTAACCATTTCTGGTTTAATTTCTTTGCCATACATTTCATTTAAGCGACTTTTCATAAATGCCTCTACTACCTATTACTTAAGTACCGAGCCGCATTTAACAGCGACGCGTACTTTTTTACCATCGCGAACTTCAATACGTACGCGAGTAGCTTTATTTGTTTTTGGGCTAATCAAAGCTAGGTTACTTGCATGAACTGGACGTTCAACTTCAAGGAATCCACCAGCTGGGTTTTCTTGTGAAGGGCGAACCGCTTTTTTCACAAGGTTTACACCTTTAACAAGGATTTTTTTGTTGCTGTCGAAAATCTTTTCAACAGTTCCAGTTTTGCCCTTATCTTTTCCAGCTAGAACAATGACTTCATCTTTTAATTTCATCTTTTGCATAACTTTTCCTATTTGCCTTACAGAACTTCTGGGGCAAGAGAACAAATCTTAGTAAAATTCATATTTCTTAATTCACGAGCAACAGGTCCAAAAATACGTGTACCTACTGGCTCGTTATTAGGGTTCAAAATTACAACACTGTTTTGATCGAAACGAATGTATGAACCATCTTCGCGACGAATTGGGTATACAGTTCTTACGATTACAGCTTTTTTCACATCACCCTTTTTGATTTTTCCACCAGGAAGGGCTTGCTGAACAGCGACGACAACAATGTCACCAAGTCCAGCAGACATGCGCTTAGATCCACCAAGCACTTTAATACATTTCACTTCTTTAGCACCAGAGTTGTCAGCAACATCTAGTCTCGATTGCATTTGAATCATGGCAATGCCTCACTATCCTCAGCGATATCTTATTTCGCAGTATTAATACTTAAAAGTTCCCATTTCTTTAATTTCGAATATGGGCGTGACTCAATAATTGTTACTAAATCACCAACTGTAGCTTTGTTTTCAACATCATGAGCATGGTATTTCTTAGACTTCGTAATAAACTTAGAATAAGTGCCATGCTTATAACGACGTTGAACATTTACAACGATCGTTTTTTCATTTTTGTTGCTAACAACAACACCAGATAATTTACGTTTAAAAGCATTGTTAATTTCTGTAGTCATATAACTCTCTACTTCGCTTGTGTTGCTGTTTTAATTGTTAATAAACGAGCAATATTCTTCTTAAGAATTTTAAGCTGGTGAGGCTTTTCCATGCCGGCTGCAGATTGCTGCATTCTAAGGCCAAAAATTTGCTTACGAAGGTCAACGACTTTCGCATCAATTTTGCTAGCATCCCAATTCTTAATTTCTTCAGTTTTTAATACGTCTGCCATAACTTCCTCTTCGAATCAACATCTACTAATTGGCTGCGTCTTCGCGCTTAATAATCTTAGTTTTTACAGGCAACTTATAACCAGCAAGCTTCAGTGCTTCGATGGTTAACTCCACGTCTGTGTGTTTTATTTCAAACAACACCCGACCTGGTTTGACAACGGCTACCCATGATTCTGGTGCGCCTTTACCTTTACCCATACGAACCTCTGCAGGTTTTCTGGTTAAAGACTTGTCAGGAAAGATCTTAATCCAGACGTTACCGCCCCTTTTAATCTTTCTTGTCATTGCAATACGAGCAGCCTCGATTTGGCGGTTGGTTATATACCCACAGCTCGTAGCTTGTATAGCATAATCACCAAAGGTGATCGTATTTCCACGGTAAGCTTTGCCCTTCATACGGCCTTTTTGCTGCTTACGCCATTTTACTTTTTTTGGACTCAACATTTTGGACCTCTTTAATCCTTAAGTACCCGAAATTATTTGTAAATCTCGCCCTTATAAACCCATACTTTTACGCCAATTACGCCGTAAGTAGTGTGTGCTTCAGCTGTGTTGTAATCAATATCTGCTCTAAGTGTGTGCAAAGGAACTTTTCTTTCAGAATAACCTTCTGAACGAGCGATCTCAGCACCGCCAAGACGGCCAGCTGTACGAACGCGAATACCTTTAACACCAGCACGGAAAGCTGATTGCATAACTTTTTTCATAGCACGGCGGAAAGCCACACGCTTTTCAAGCTGACCAGCGATGTTTTCTGCAATTAGTTTTGCATCAGCATCTGGGCGCTTTACTTCAGCGATGTTGAAAATCATCGTGCCTTTAGTAAGTTTCTTAAGATCATTTCTAATCTTTTCGATACCAGTACCTTTTTTACCAATTGCTACGCCAGGCTTAGCAGTAAAAACTGTAACTTTTACTTGGTCAGACGTACGTGAAATATCAACGTTTGCTACTGCCGCATTCTTCATGTTTTTTTCAACATACTGACGGATCTTTAGGTCTTCATGTAGGGCGTCGGCATATCCTTCTTTTGCATACCAGTTAGAATGCCAGCCTTTAATGTAACCAAGTCTAAATCCGTAAGGGTGAACTTTTTGTCCCATGATCTTCCTCTTTCCTTATTAAACTTCGCTAAGTTGAACAGTAACGTGGCTTGTACGCTTTAGAATTCTAAACGCGCGCCCTTGAGCACGTGGTTGAATTCTTTTAAGCGTTGGACCTCCGTCAGCGAAGATCTGGGTTACTACCAAGTTATCTAAGTCATATTTTTCAGAATCTGAAGCAATCGCTAAACCACTATTAATAAGTTTAGTTAGCATCAAAGAAATTTCTTTCTTCTCACAAAAGCGTAGAGTGCGTAGTGCATCTGATGCTTTTTTATTGCGAATCAAGTTAATAACCTGACGCACTTTGCGAGGTGATATGCCCACATTGTTTGTTTTAACTGTTATAGCCATCTCATTACCCCTTACTTCTTGCCTTTCTTGTCTGCACCGTGACCACTGTAGGTACGAGTCAGAGCGAATTCACCAAGCTTGTGTCCAATCATTTGGTCAGTCACATAAACTGGAATAAACTTTTTGCCGTTATGAACAGCGAAGGTCAATCCAACAAAATCAGGAATGATTGTTGAACGACGTGACCATGTTTTAATCACTTTGTTGCCTTTAGATCCTTCCTCTTGAGCAGCAATTGCTTTCTTGAGTACTGATTCATCTAAAAACGGACCTTTTTTTAACGAACGAGCCATATCTGCCTCCAGCGCTATTTAATGCGCTTTACTTTCTTCTCTTAACAATAAATTTATTAGTACGCTTGTTCTTGCGAGTTTTGTAACCACGAGTTGGTTGACCCCAAGGAGTTACTGGGTGACGACCACCAGAAGTACGACCTTCACCACCACCATGTGGGTGATCAACCGGGTTCATAACAACACCACGAACAGTTGGACGAATACCTAACTTGCGGTTACGACCAGCTTTACCAATAACAACTTTTTCGTGATCAAGATTACCAACCTGACCAATTGTAGCGCGGCACTCTTGCTTAACTTTTCTTAGTTCGCCTGATGGCATACGAAGAAGAATATCTTGTCCTTCTTTCGCCATAACTTGAACGTAAGCGCCAGCTGAACGAGCCATCTGTCCGCCCGCACCTGGATTTAATTCAACGTTGTGAACTAAAGTACCAACTGGGATTTCAGATAGAAGTTTAGAGTTACCTACTTTGATATCCGCTTCAGCAGAAGAAATGATGGTATCACCAACATTCAATCCAAGTGGAGCAAGGATAAAAGTTTTCTCGCCGTCCGCATAAGCGATCTGAGCGATATTACAAGTACGGTTTGGATCGTAAACGATCGCTTGAACTTTTGCTGGGATATCAAGTTTGTTACGTTTGAAATCGATCAAACGGTAACGACGCTTAACTCCGCCGCCTCTGTGGCGAACAGTGATACGACCAGTGTTGTTACGACCAGCTTTCTCACTCATTTTCTTAAGAAGAGACTTCTTAATTTTTACACCCTTAGTGATTTCATCACTAGACAACAACGCTGTTTCGCGAAGTGACGGTGTAGTCGGTTTAAATTTTTTGATACCCATAATCATTCCTTTTCAGCAAGCCTACTTATCGGGGAGGCTTATTCAACTTATCTCTTATACGCCCTTGAAGAATTCAATCTTCTGACCTTCTTTCAATTGAACGAAGGCTTTTTTCGTTTTAGATGTTTTAGCCACGCTTTTTCCACGACGAACAATTTTGCCTGGAAGAATACTTGTCTTAACATTTAAAACTTTGACGTTATAAAAAGTTTCTACGGCTTCTTTAATCTGATTCTTGTTTGACTTCAAATCAACCATGAATCCGTAGCGGTTAAACTTCTCACTAACAGCTGAGGTTTTCTCAGTGATTAGTGCTTTTTTTAATACGTTTTCTAAACTAGCCATGATTACACCATCTTCTCTAATAGAGATTCTAGAGCAGCTTTTTCGATAACTAGGTTTTCGAATTTAACCGCTTCATAAACACTGAAACCATCAGCCGACATACCTTTTCCGTATTGAAGGTTACGAACAGCACGAAGAGCTGGTGATTCTTTCTCTTTTGTTACGATAAGAGCTGGTAACAATCCTTTTCCGTTAAGAAGAGCAAACATATTTTTTGTCTTCCCGTCAGAATCGAATTTTTCAATAACAGTCAATTTTCCAGCTTGTAGTTTGTCTGCAAGTACTGATTGAACTGCTTTGATAGCAACTTTCTTGTTAACTTTTTGAGTGTAGTCACGTGGTAATGGGCCAAATACTGTAGCACCGCCAACCATTAGACCTGAACGAGTTGAACCCTGACGAGCTCTACCTGTTCCCTTTTGCTTAAATGGCTTTCTACCACCACCAGAAACAAAAGCACGAGTCTTTGTTTTTGCTGTTCCTTGACGACGTCCAGCCAAAATTGCTTTTACAACTTGGTGAACAACAGGAACATTGATGTCTTCTGCAGTTAAGCTCACATTAGTGCTTAGCTTGCCAGAGGCTTCAAATTTTGAATTGAGTACGTTTATATCTGCCATGCTCGCCTCTCTCACTTATTCTTTTTAATGGCTTTAGAGATGCGTACGAAGCTGCTCGTTGAACCTGGGACTGAACCCTTGATCAATAAGTAACCTTTATCAGCGTTGACTTCAACGATTGAAAGGTTTTGAACAGTTTGCGTTTTATCACCCATATGGCCTGGTAATTTTTTATTTTTCCATACACGACCTGGAGTCGCGCGCTGACCGATAGAACCTGTACCACGGTGGAATGTATGACCGTGTGAACCTGGACCACCAGAAAAGTTAAAGCGCTTAATAACACCTTGGAAGCCTTTACCTTTAGTAACGCCTGTAACGTCTATTGGGGTATTAGCTGTAAAAGATGCGATTGATACTTCCTGACCTAGAGCAGATGCATCTAAACCAGTAACTTTAACTTCAGCAAATTTAGTAAGAAGCTTATCAGTCTTAGCTTTTGCTAATTGACCTTTAATTGGCTTAGTGACTAGCTTTTCGCGCTTTTCACCGTAACCAACTTGAGCGGCTTCATACCCGTCTTTGTCGATTGTTTTAATTTGTGTAACAACGTTTGGAATTAGTTTGATAACAGTAACTGGAACATGATTTCCAGCTTCATCAAAGATACGAGTCATGCCCGCTTTGATTCCGTAGAATGAATTCAACTCTACGTTTGCTTTTCCACTTGCTTTACCTTCAGGTGCAGCAGTTTCTGTAGCTTTATTTTCTTCAGCCATCTATCCTCCACAGCATCACCCCGACTATTAGGGATGCTTACATGGTTTTTATATCTAGTAGTTCAGTTAAACTTCACTACTTACCATTTTTTTTATCAACGCTTTGTACTAGTACTTAATCTCTACGTCAACGCCCGCAGATAAATCGAGTTTCATAAGAGAATCGATTGTCTGTTGAGTTGGATCAACAATATCAATTAAGCGCTTGTGTGTGCGCATTTCAAATTGCTCGCGAGATTTTTTATCAATGTGCGGTGAGCGCAACACTGTAAACTTGTTAATCTCAGTTGGTAGTGGAATAGGACCAGCTACTCGAGCACCAGTTTCGCGCGCAGTTTGAACAATCTCAGTAACAGAGCTGTCCAATAGTTTGTGATCATACGCACGTAGTTTAATTCGTAGTCTCATCGCTTTCATGTAAAAGACCTCAATTAGCTTTTTGCTATTACTTCAAATTCGAATTGAAACGAGTTTTTAGTGTTCGTGCGGCCCTATGTCAAATTTTTTCTTCAAATAATTTCGCAGGGCCTTAAAAAACTTTCAAAAACGTTCAACTAAATAAAAATACCTTTCGCTTCCAACACAGATTTAGCTAAATCCATACCCATTTCCTCATACTTAAGGAATGTCATGGTAAAACTAGCTCTGCCCTGCGTCTTTGATCGCAAATCAGTGCTATAGCCGAACATTTCGGCCAAAGGCACTTCTGCAATCAATTGTTCTTTGTTTTGTTTGCTTCCCATGGAAAGTATCTTTCCACGCTTCATATTGATATCGGCTATTACGTCCCCTGTATAATCTATAGGGGTTACAACTTCTAAACGCATCACAGGTTCTAGCAGTCTCACAGTCGCTTTTTTACAAGCTTCTCTAAAGGCTTGTGAAGCCGCAATGGCGTAAGCCACTTCTGAGGCTTCAAGTTCGTTATAGTGAGCTCCTGTGAGTGTGGCTTTAATATTAATAAACGGATAACCGGCCATGGCTCCACCAGGGGCAGAATCATGAATACTTTTTTCAATCGCTTCAAGGATTTCTTTTGGAAATTCTCTCTTATTGATTGTTGTATCAAAAGTAACGCCATTTGGATTATCGGTTTTTTCAACCTTAATCGTAGCCTGGCCGTACTGCATTTTACCGCCTTGTTCGCGGTTAAATTCAGATGCTCCAGTGCCAGCTCCTTCAATACTTTCTCTGTAGGAAACTTGTGGTTTACCCACACGAATGCCAACATTGAACTCTCTTTTTAAACGATCGGCGATGATGTCGAGGTGCAACTCTCCCATGCCGTAAATTAAAAGTTGTCCGGTTTCTTTGTTACCAGAGAAAGTGAACGATGGGTCTTCAAGCTTAAGCTGTCCTAAACTATCTAACAATTTTTTTTCATCTGCAGTTGTCTTAGGCTCAATCGCGATTGAAATGACCGACTCTGGAAAATCCATAAGGTCGTAAATAATTTGTTTATTTTCAGCACAAAGTGTTTCACCAGTAGTCGTATCTTTAAGACCTGATACGGCCACAATATCGCCCGCCTGGGCCGTTTCAAGCTCAGTTCTCTTATCAGCATGCATCTGAAGAATTTTTGTGATTCTCTCGCGTTTTTTCTTAAGTGGGTTATAAATCGTTCCACCAGACTTAAGCTCACCTGAATAAATACGAATATAAGTAATACTGCCAACAAAGGGATCTCTGGCAATTTTAAAAGCAAGTGCTGAAAAGGCATCTTGAATTTCTGGTTTTCTAATTTCTTCTTTTTCAAATTCTTTAACGTTGTGACCTTTGATTTCACCGCGATCAATTGGTGAAGGAAGGTAAGCTACAACAGCGTCTAGAAGCGGCTGAATGCCTTTATTTTTAAAAGCTGATCCACAAAGAACTGGAATAAAATTATGATCAATAACGGCAGTTCTTAAAGCTTTATTTACGACTTCGGTGCTGATCTCAGCTCCACCAAGATATTCTTCAGCTAAAGCGTCGTCGTAGTCACAAAGATGTTCAACAAGTTCATCGCGAGCAATCTTGGCTTCTTCTAAGAGATCTTCATCGAGCTCTTCCTCGGTAACCGTTGAGCCTAGATCATCTTCTTTAAAATAAAGTGCTTTTAAACGAATAACATCAACGATGCCCTTAAAAGTATCTTCGCTTCCGATCGGAAGGTGAATCGCTGAAGCTTTTTTGGCCAAGCGCTCACGAATTTCTTTAATACAATTATGAAAGTCTGCTCCAACACGGTCCATTTTATTAACGAAGGCGATACGTGGAACTTTATATTTATCAGCTTGTCCCCAAACAGTTTCTGATTGAGGTTCAACACCAGAGACAGCATCAAAAACACCAACGGCACCATCAAGCACGCGAAGAGATCTTTCAACTTCGATCGTGAAATCAACGTGACCAGGAGTATCGATAATATTAATAATAGATTTTTTCCACGTACATGTTGTGGCAGCAGAAGTAATCGTGATCCCACGTTCCTGCTCTTGGATCATCCAGTCCATGGTAGCGGCACCATCGTGAACTTCACCGATCTTATGATTCTTTCCAGTGTAGTAAAGAATTCTCTCGGTGGTTGTGGTTTTACCTGCATCGATATGGGCCATAATCCCAATATTTCTAACGATCGATAAATCTGAATTGGTAGCCATGGATTATCCTTAACCTAAAACTAAAAAAACCTCTTAAAGCGTTCTCCACTTTAAGAGGTTTGATACAATTTTTGAAGCTTTCTAAGCGGAAATTACCACTTAAGGTGAGCAAACGCTTTGTTTGCTTCAGCCATTTTGTAAACGTCTTCACGTTTCTTAACAGCTCCACCACGATTGTTAGCTGCATCGATCATCTCGTCTGCAAGCTTATCCATCATCGTTTTACCGTTACGGTTTTTAGCGTTGTCACGTAACCAACGAATAGCTAGTGACTGACGACGAGCTGGACGTACTTCAACTGGAATTTGGTAAGTAGCACCACCGATACGGCGAGACTTAACTTCAACAGCTGGCTTAACGTTGCTTAATGCTTTTTTGAAAAGTTTTAGAGGCTCTTCACCAGTTTTCTTTTCGATTTGTGAAAAACAATCGTAGAAAATTCTTTCTGCAGTTGCTTTTTTTCCACCGAACATAAGAGCGTTGACGAACTTAGTTACAACAACGTCTTGATAACGTGGATCAGGAAGGACTTCTCTAACGGGGGCGCGATGCTTACGGCTCATAAAATTCTCCTCTTCATTCCATAGGAATTACTCTCTCGTAAATAACAAGCCGATTCACGAGAGTGGTTTTTAAAAAAACTACTTACTATTTCTTAGGGCGTTTTGCGCCGTACTTAGAACGACGTTGTCCACGCTTATCAACACCAGTGGCATCAAGTGCACCACGGATAGTATGATAACGAACACCTGGAAGATCTTTTACACGACCACCACGAATCAATACGATCGAGTGTTCTTGCAAGTTGTGACCTTCTCCACCAATGTACGAAGTTACTTCGAAACCACTAGTTAACTTAACACGACATACTTTACGCATGGCCGAGTTAGGTTTTTTAGGTGTTGTCGTGTAAACACGAGTACAAACACCACGACGTTGAGGACAAGCCTTAAGCGCCGGAGATTTAGTTTTATCGACTTTGTCGATTCTGCCTTTGCGAATCAACTGGTTAATTGTAGGCATGACGAATGCTCCTTCTAAACAGCCTGAACGGGAACTCTAATTAACATTTGAGTCTCACCTAGCTAGCGTATGTAACACGACACACTAGCTAGGACAAGCCTCTATTTCATTAAAACGTAAGCGTAGCTTCTTCTTTACTGTGGGTCTCTTCGCTTCCTTCAACAACAGCGTCGAAGTCGCGGTAGCGAGAAATACCAGAACCAGCTGGAATTAGGCGACCCATGATGACGTTTTCTTTAAGACCACGAAGCATGTCCTTCTTACCTTCTAAAGATGCTTGAGTTAGCACTTTAGTAGTTTCCTGGAACGATGCGGCAGAAATAAATGAATCTGTCGTCAATGAGGCTTTTGTAATCCCTAGTAGTAATGGGCGGCCATCAGCTTTTTCTAATCCTTGAGCTTCAAGGGCGTCGTTAATTTCAGCGAGTTCGCCTTTAGTTAACTGATCGCCTGCCACAAGAGTCGAGTCACCAACTTGGTTGATTTCTTTCTTCTTAAGCATTTGTGAAACGATAACTTCAATGTGCTTGTCATCGATTTTAACACCTTGAAGACGGTAAACTTCTTGGATCTCGTCAACAATGTAACGAGCAAGAGCTTTAATACCCATAACACGTAAAATGTCATGTGGGTTTGAAGCTCCGTCCATGATTGGCTCACCGGCACGGATATAGTCACCTTCGTTAACGATAACGTAGCGACCTTTTGGTACTGTGTAAGTAACAGGATCAGTGCCATCTTCTGGACGAATGATGATTCGACGAGAACCGCGAAGTTCTGGACCAAATTCAATCGTACCTGAGATATCAGCAATCTGAGCTGAGTTACTTGGTTTACGTGCTTCAAAAAGTTCAGCAACACGTGGAAGACCACCGGTGATGTCTTTTGTTTTAGCAGCTTCACGAGCAACTTTAGAAATAATAGAACCAACACCAACTTCATCACCTTCAGAAACAACAAGAGTTGCTCCAACTTGTAGGCGATAAACAGCGTAACGTTTAGTTCCTGGAACAAGAATTGGATTTCCAGAAGCATCAACGATAGCAACACGTGGTTGTAGTGCTGGATCTTTGTGCTCTAGAACTGTTTTAGTCGTAAGACCTGTAACAGGATCAACCGCTTCAGTAACAGTAATACCAGCTCTGATATCTTCAAGCTTAGCAAAACCTGCAACTTCAGAAATAAGTGGAATCGCAAACGGGTCCCATTCAAGAATTCTGTCACCGACGTTAACTTCTTGTCCTTCTTTGAAGAATATGCGCGCGCCGTAAACTGCAGGGTAACGTTCTTTTTCATCACCAAGAGCATTCTTAATGATGATGTTACCTGTTTTATTCATAATGATAACGCCGCCATCTGGAGTTGCAGCAGCTTTAACGTTATCAAAAGCGATCGTACCAGCAGTACGAACTTCTGTTTTATTAACTTGAGCACCAGCTGTTGCAGTACCACCAACGTGGAACGTACGCATTGTAAGCTGAGTACCTGGCTCACCGATTGACTGAGCAGCGATAACACCGACAGTTTCACCGATAGAAACCATTTTACCGCGAGCAAGGTCACGACCAAAACAAGCAGCACAGAATCCATAACGCTCTTTACAAGTAAGAACTGAGCGAACCTTAATTTGGTCGACTTCGTGCTCACGTAGAACTTCTAAATCTTTTTCCATTAACAGGTGGTTACGAGCAAAGATTTCCTGACCGTCTGAACCTGTTACCGCCTGAGCAGTTACACGACCCATTGTACGTTCAGCTGCATCTTCAACAACTTCACCACTTTCAATTCTTGAAGTGATTGTGATTCCGTCAGTAGCACCGCAATCTTCAGAGCGGATGATACCATCTTGAGCCACGTCAACAAGACGACGAGTGAGGTAACCAGAGTTAGCTGTTTTAAGAGCTGTATCGGCAAGACCTTTACGAGCACCGTGAGTTGAAGAGAAGTATTGAAGAACCGTTAGACCTTCACGGAAGTTAGAAGTAATCGGTGTTTCAATAATTTCACCAGATGGCTTGGCCATAAGACCACGCATACCAGCTAGCTGTCTCATCTGAGCCGTCGAACCACGGGCACCAGAATCGGCCATCATAAATACTGAGTTAAATGATGGAGCTACTTCTTTTTCACCTTTTTCATTGGTGAATTCATCTTGTGAAATACGTTCAAGCATAACTTTCGTTAGCTTTTCATTTGTTTGGGCCCAAACGTCGATGATCTTGTTATATCTTTCGCCGTTTGTGATCGAACCTTCGTTGTACTCTTCAGTAATCTTATCAACTTCAGCATAAGCAACACCTAAGATTTTTGGTTTCTCTTCAGGAATTGTCATGTCGTTTACGTTAATAGAAATACCGGCTTTTGTTGCATACTCATAACCAAGGCTCATAAGAGCGTCAGCAAGTAGAACTGTGTCTTTTTCAGAACCAACACGGTAAGCAAGATCAATTAGTTTACCAATTGATTTCTTATCTAGAACCTTGTTGATGTCATCGAACTTTAAACACTCAGGAATTACGTCATAAACGAAAGTACGACCAACAGTTGTGTCATAAATCACGTTATTAATACGGACTTTGACTGGAGACTGAAGGTGTAGGTTGCCTGAGTGATAAGCAAATTGAGCTTCTTCTTTCGAAGAGAAGACTTTGCCATAACCACGAGCGAATGGACGCTTACGTGACATATAATAAAGTCCAAGCACGATGTCCTGAGAAGGAACGATAATTGGTGTTCCATCTTTTGGAGAAAGGATGTTGTTTGTCGACATTGCAAGAATACGACATTCAACTTGTGCTTCAATTGAAAGAGGAACGTGGACTGCCATTTGGTCACCGTCAAAGTCGGCGTTAAAGGCAGTACAAACTAGAGGGTGAAGCTGGATCGCTTTACCTTCAATAAGAATAGGCTCGAACCCTTGAATACCAAGTCTGTGTAGAGTTGGTGCGCGGTTAAGAAGCACTGGGTGCTCTTTAACAACTTCTTCAAGAATATCCCAAACTTCTTGTTTCTGTTGATCAACCATCTTTTTAGCAACTTTGATGGTTGTACAGTGACCTTTTTCAATAAGTTTGTTGTAGATGAACGGCTTGAAAAGTTCCAAGGCCATAAGCTTTGGAAGACCACATTGGTGTAAACGAAGGCTTGGTCCAACCACGATAACCGAACGACCTGAATAGTCGACACGTTTACCAAGTAGGTTTTGACGGAAACGACCTTGTTTACCTTTAAGCATGTCTGAAAGTGAACGAAGTGGACGCTTGTTAGCACCAGTGAACACTTTACCACGACGGCCGTTATCAAATAGAGCATCAACAGCTTCTTGAAGCATACGCTTTTCGTTTCTGATGATGATTTCTGGAGCGTTAAGCTCTTTTAGGCGCTTAAGACGGTTATTTCTGTTGATCACACGACGGTAAAGGTCGTTAAGATCTGAAGTTGCAAAACGACCAGCTTCAAGTGGAACTAATGGACGAAGATCTGGTGGAAGAACCGGAATAACTTCCATCATGAACCATTCTGGCTTGTTGTCAGACTTCATGATTGATTCAACAACTTTAAGACGCTTAACAATTTTTGTTCTCGCCATTTCAGTTGTAGCAGATTGAAGATCGCGACGAAGAACTTTGTTCTCCATATCGATATCAAGACGCTTAAGCATGGACTTAACAATTTCTCCACCCATACCGGCGTCGAAATCAACTCCCTGCTCTTTTAATTCATAATATTGTTGCTCAGTTAAAACCTGACCAATTTGAAGTCCACCATCAACATCGTGAGTAGCAGATTCAGTAACGATAAATGATTCATAATAAAGAACTTTTTCAAGATCTTTAAGGCTTAGGCTAAGAAGCGCACCAAGACGTGATGGAAGAGAACGTAGAAACCAAATGTGTGCAACAGGAGCAGCAAGCTCAATATGACCACAACGCTCACGACGAACTTTTGAAAGTGTAACTTCAACGCCACACTTTTCACAAACAACACCACGGTGTTTCATACGCTTATACTTACCGCAGATACACTCATAGTCTTTTACAGGTCCGAAAATTTTTGCACAGAAAAGACCATCACGCTCTGGCTTGAACGTACGATAGTTAATTGTTTCTGGCTTTTTCACTTCACCAAATGACCATTCACGAATCGTGTCAGGAGAAGCCATTCTAATAGAAATAGCTTCAACACTGATTGGATCTTTTGGCTTGTCGAAAAAGTTGAGAAGATCTTTCATATCTAATACCTCACGGGGTTTTCAGCATTCAAAAAATGGGAAGAGGATTTCCTCTTCCCTAAACAAACTATCCAAGACTCTCTTCATCAGAGTTTTCTTCAAGTTTCACATCAAGACACAGAGCTTGAAGCTCGCGTACTAGAACATTGAAACTCTCTGGAAGACCTGGTTCAAGAACTTGTTCGCCTTTAACAATCGACTCATACATACGAGTACGGCCGATAACGTCATCTGATTTCACCGTCAAGAATTCTTGAAGAGTGTAAGCAGCGCCGTAGGCTTCTAGTGCCCAAACTTCCATCTCACCCAGACGCTGACCACCAAACTGTGCTTTACCGCCAAGAGGCTGTTGAGTCACAAGTGAGTAAGGTCCAGTTGAACGAGCATGAATTTTCTCGTCAACAAGGTGGTGTAGTTTAAGCATGTACATTGTTCCAACAGTAACTTCTTCCGAGAACGCATCCCCAGTTTTACCGTCAAACAATGTTGTCTTTCCTGATGGATCAAGATCTGCAAGCTCTAACATCTCACGGATGTCGGCTTCAGTAGCACCATCAAAAACGTGAGTAGAGAAACGCACACCTTGAGATAGTTGCTCAGCAACTTCACGTACACGCTTATCACTAGCTTTTGATAGCCACTTCTTAACTTCTTCAGTGTTGTAGATCTTAAAGATATAATCTTTAAGCTCATCCATTTGAACACGTTGCTCAAGAAGAACTTTCATCTTCTCGCCTAGACCACGACCGGCCCAACCAAGGTGAAGCTCTAAAAGCTGACCGATGTTCATACGTGAAGGAACACCAAGTGGGTTTAGAACGATATCAACAGGAGTACCATCAGCTAGGAATGGCATATCTTCTTGAGGAATAACGTTCGAGATCACACCTTTGTTTCCGTGACGTCCGGCCATTTTGTCACCTGGCTGAAGCTTACGCTTAATAGCCACGTAGACGATAACCTTTTTGATTACGCCCGGAGAAAGTTCGTCTCCACGGTGAAGCATTGCGATTTCTTCGTTAGCTTTTGTACGTACACGGTTAATACGGTTACGAACATCAGCGAAGTACTCAGAAAGTTTTTCTTCCAATTCTGGCTTAAGAGGAATGTATCCAATAAGTTCGAAAGGAATTTTAGCAAGAGCTTCTGAACTGATCTCTGCATCTTTTGGAAGAAGTTCAGTTGAACCATCTTCTGAAACAAGGCGATCAGTTGTTTTATTGCCTTTCAACATTTCAGCAATCTTTAAGATTGAAGAAGTTTGAATAGCTTTAATTTCAATTCTTTCATCACGACGGATTAGGCTTGTTTCGTGTTCAATGATTTCTTTTGAACGGGCATCAAGCTCAACACCTTCGCGAGTGTAAACTTTAGCGTCAATAACTGTACCGCGAACAGATGAAGGAACACGTAAAGACGTATCCTTAACGTCGCCAGCTTTGTCACCAAAGATAGCTTTAAGAAGTTTTTCTTCTGGAGAAAGTTGAGTTTCACCTTTTGGAGTAATCTTACCAACCAAGATATCGCCTGGTTTAATGATTGCACCAACACGGATAATCCCTGCTTCATCAAGATCTTTAAGAGCTTCTTCAGAAACGTTTGGAATATCGCGAGTGATTTCTTCTTTTCCAAGTTTTGTATCACGAGCTTCAGCTTCGAAAGCTTCGATGTGAACAGAAGTGAAAACGTCGTTAGCGAGCATTTTCTCATTGATCAAGATCGAGTCTTCGTAGTTGTAGCCACCCCATGGCATGAATGCCACTAGGATGTTTTGACCAAGGGCCAAGTCACCAAGGTGAGTTCCTGGACCGTCGGCAATAACCATTCCCTTGTGAACCTTGTCGCCTTCTTTAACGAGAGCTTTTTGGTTATTACAAGTGTTTTGGTTAGTACGCTGATACTTAACGAGTTTGTAGATATCAACGCCACTTTCGCCTTCTTTAAACTTATCACGTTGAATAACAATTCTGTTTGAATCAACGAAGATAACTCTACCGTCAGCTTGTGCATTGATAATAGCACCTGAGTCACGGGCGATAACGTATTCAGCACCAGTTCCAACAATAGGAGCATCTGTGCGAACAACTGGAACCGCTTGTCTCATCATGTTTGAACCCATGAGTGCTCTGTTGGCATCATCGTGTTCAAGGAATGGGATAAGTGCTGTTGCAACTGAAATCATCTGTGATGGAGAAACGTCCATGAGTTCAACTTCAGAAGATGGAACGATTTTATAATCGCCACCAACACGTGAAGGAACGTGCTCACCAACAACTTTGCCGTCTTTGATGTGACCAAGGTCAAGCTGTGCAATAACCTTTGTCTCTTCTTCGAAAGCAGAGAAATACTTAACATCACCAAGCTTACGATCTTCGTTTACAAGCTGATATGGAGTTTCAATAAATCCATATTCAGAAACGCGAGCATAAGTTGCGAGTGAAGTAATTAGACCAATGTTTGGTCCTTCTGGAGTTTCAACCGGACACATACGTCCGTAGTGAGTTGAGTGAACGTCACGAACTTCAAAGCCTGCACGTTCACGAGTTAGACCACCAGGCCCAAGAGCAGAAAGACGACGCTTGTGAGTCACTTCTGAAAGAGGGTTAGTTTGGTCCATAAACTGTGAAAGCTGAGAAGAACCAAAAAATTCTTTAACAGCTGCAGCTACTGGCTTTTGGTTAACTAGATCGTAAGGCATCATGGTTTCAATTTCTTGAATTGCCATACGCTCTTTTACAGCGCGTTCCATACGAACAAGACCAACGCGGAATTGGTTTTCTAAAAGTTCACCAACGGCACGTACACGACGATTACCAAGGTGATCGATATCATCAACTTTACCTTTACCGTTGTTAAGTTCAACAAGGTACTTAGCAGTCATTGCGATATCGGCTTTAGTTAGAACAGTTTCCTCAACAGGAGTGTTCATTCCGAATTTGTAATTAATTTTCATACGGCCGACGCGTGACAGATCATATCTATCAGCATCAAAGAAAAGGCTCTTGAAAAGACTTTCAGCCGTTTCAACTGTTGGTGGCTCACCTGGACGTAGACGTTCAAAGATTTTAATCAGTGCTTCGTCTTTCGTATCAGTTTTATCAAGAAGAAGAGTGTTTCTAACTTGATCACCGAAGTTGATCATATCGATATAAAGAGTTTTAACTTCTTTAATACCAGCTTCCATTAGTTCTTGAAGCTTAGACTCTGAAAGAGCTTCGTTTGCAAGACATAGAACTTCACCAGTTGAAGCATCAAATAGATCTTCTGCAACAACTTGACCTACAAGTTCTTCAACTGTGATTGGCAATTCTTTAATGCCAGCTTCAGTCATTTTCTTTGTAGCGATTTTTGTGAATTTCTTACCTTTTTTAACGAGTGGCTTTCCAGCTTTATCGTTAATATCTTCCATCGCACGTGTACCAATTAATAGATCGAAATCTAGGGCACGTGTGTGGTTACCTTTCTTATCAAGTTTGATCGTCTCTTTATGATAGAACATATCGAGAATTTCTTGAGTTGAGTAACCCATCGCTTTGAAGATTACAGTAGCGTGAATTTTACGTTTACGATCGATACGAGCAAAAAGCACGTTCTTGTGATCGAATTCAAAATCAAGCCATGAACCACGATGTGGAATAATACGAGCAGAGTAAAGGAGCTTTCCAGAAGAGTGCTTTTTACCGCTGTCGTGTTCAAAAATAATACCAGGTGAACGGTGAAGCTGAGATACGATTACTCGCTCAGTACCGTTATAAACAAATGATCCAGTCTCGGCCATTAGAGGGATGTTACCAAGGTAAACTTCCTGCTCTTTGATCGAAGATACTGTTCTTTGCTCGTTGCCGTCTTTATCAACATTTACGTCGTAAAATACTAGGCGAACGATAACTTTCAACGGGGCTTCATAAGAAAGACCACGTTGACGACATTCTTTAACAGTATACTTTGGTGTTTCTAATGAATAAGAAACAAATTCCAAAGACACAGTCTTATTGAAATCGTGGATGGGGAAGACCGATTTAAATACGGCTTGTAGGCCAGTATCCTTACGCTTCGCCGGGGGAACATCTTTTTGCAGGAAATCCTCGTAAGAATTTACTTGCAAGCGCATTAGAGGCGGAGTCTCTAATACAGTAGGGGTTTTCGAAAAGTTTTTACGAAACCATTGGTTCGGGGCAAAAACCTCAGTCATCACATATCTCCTGGCATAAGCGCAGGCGCGCGGTCGTTCAGTTACATTCTTTTAAAACACAAAAAGGCGAGAAAGTGTCAGGCACCTTCTCACCCGTTTTCAACTATTTGCTAAGCTATTAAATAAGCCAATTGCTTACTTAAGCTCAACTTTAGCACCAGCAGCTTCAAGCTTTTTCTTGATATCTTCTGCTTCAGCTTTATCTACACCCTCTTTAACAGTCTTAGGTGCGCCTTCAACTAGATCTTTTGCTTCTTTCAAGCCAAGACCAGTGATTGCACGAACTTCTTTAATTACGTTGATTTTCTTGTCACCAGCAGCAGCTAGAACAACTGTAAATTCAGTTTGCTCTTCAGCAGCAGCAGCAGGACCAGCACCAGCAACAGCAACAGGAGCTGCTGATACGCCGAACTTGTCTTCAAGTTCTTTAACTAGTTCAGCAACGTCAAGTACTGACATTTTAGAGACGTGTTCGATCAATTGTTCATTAGTAATACTCATTATGGACTCCTATAAATTCTAAATTAGTTTTAAGTTATTAAGCTTCAACAGGTGCTGGTGTAGCGCCTGCTTCTTTTTGTTCTTTAATTGCATACATAACACGAGCAAGTGCAGAAACAGGTGCGATAAATGTCGCAAGCAATGTTCCAAGCATTTCGTCGCGTGATGGAAGATCTGCCAAACGCTTTACTTCAGCGGTTGAGAGTTGCTTACCATCGAAGAAGCCGCCTTTCAGCTCAACTACTTCATGTGATGCGCCCGCAGTCTTCAAGCACTTTGCAACACCAGGTACGTCATCGAAAGCGAAAGCCACTGCGTGTGGACCTTTCAAGTTTTCGAAAAGTACTGAAGCGCCATTGCCTTCTGCAGCTTTCTTAAACAAGTTGTTTCTCGTAACTACGATTTTGCCTTGCATATCTCTTACGTTCTTACGGATTTCAACAGCGTCGTTAGACGTGACTCCAATAAGATTCGTTAAGAAGATAGCTTTAGCATTATCGAAGTCCGTTTTAAGCGAATTTACAATCGCTTCTTTGTCGGATCGACTCAGCATTAAAACCTCCTACAGCTGTTTCGGAGGGAGATATCAGGGAGGATTTATATGAGTTGCCCCAAACCGCCCTTCTTCTACCCCAGTTATTCATTAAATTAATTAGCTAAACTTACCGCTTCCAAAGTATCAATGCTTACACCAGGTCCCATAGTTGTTGAGATGGTAAGTGACTTTAAGTAAGTCCCTTTAGCGCTTGATGGCTTAGCTTTTACAATTGCATTCAAAATCGCGTTTAAGTTTTGGCGAAGTTGAGCTTCAGTGAAAGACTTTTTGCCGATTGGAACGTGAACGATACCTGTTTTGTCGGTACGATATTCAACTTTACCAGCTTTTTGCTCAGCAACTGCTTTTGCAACATCTGGAGTTACTGTTCCAAGCTTTGGGTTAGGCATTAGACCACGAGGTCCAAGAACTCTAGCGATACGACCAAGTTTTGACATCATATCTGGAGATGCAATAACACGGTCAAATTCAAGCCAGCCACCAGCAATTTTAGCAACGATATCATCGCCACCAACAAAGTCAGCACCAGCAGTTTCAGCAGCTTTAATATTCTCACCAGAAGTGATCACACAAACGCGAACTGTTTTACCAGTACCAGCAGGCATAGCAAGAGCACCACGGATCATTTGATCAGCGTGACGTGGGTCAACGCCAAGACGAAAAGCAAGGTCAACTGTTTCATCGAAGTTAGCAAATGCTACTTCTTTAACAGTCTTAATTGCTTCATCAATCGCGTATGCTTTTTCAGTTTCTACTTTGGCCAAGGCCGCAGTGTATTTTTTAGATGGTTTTCTCATAATTTCTCTCTCTCGGTTCAAGCGACTTATTAGGTCTCCCGTTAGTTATTTATTTATAATCTAATTTAAGACCCATTGAGCGAGCTGATCCCTCAACAGTACGCATACCAGCAGCTTCGTCAGCAGCTGTTAAGTCAGCCTTTTTAGTATCAACGATTTCCTTAACGATTTTTTCACTGATCGTTCCGGCAACTTCGTGACCTGGCTTGTTTGCGCCACTCTTAAGTTTCATCTTGTTTTTAATCAAGAATGAAGCTGGAGGTGTCTTAGTGATAAAGCTAAATGAACGGTCAGAATAAACAGTGATGATTGTTGGAAGAATCATACCTGCAGATTTCTGAGTCTTTGCATTGAAAGCTTTACAGAATTCCATGATGTTCACACCACGTTGACCCAAAGCTGGACCAATTGGTGGTGACGGGTTGGCTTTACCAGCATCAATTTGAAGCTTGATGAAACCTGTTACTTTTTTCGCCATAAATACTCCTTGCGATCCTAGCGATCTCCCAACTAACTAACTTTTTCGACCTGTGAATAGTCGAGCTCTACCGGGGTTGGTCTCCCGAAAATAGAAACGTTAACTTTAATTTTACCTTTTTCATTTACTGCTTCGATAGTTCCAACGAAAGATGCGAATGGCCCTTCGATAACTTTAACTTGGTCGCCCTCGCTAAAGTTCACTGATGTACGTGTACGTTTTACACCTTCATCAGACTGGTTAGTCATGTATGCAGCTTCTTCATCAGAAATTGGCTGTGGTCTTGTAGAAGTACCGCCAACAAAACCAGTGATTTTGTCAGTTGCATTTACAAGGTGCCAAGTCTTATCAGTCATAACCATCTTAAGAAGGATATAGCCTGGGAAGAATTTCTTTTTTATTGTGCGCTTCTTACCATTGGCATGAGAAGTTACACTCTCTTCTGGAACTAGGATCTGCGAAAAGAATTCGCCTAGTTTGTGGTTGATAATTCTTTCACGAAGAGTTTTTGAAATTTTATTTTCTTGGCCTGTTAAGGTTTTAGCGATATACCATTTAAAATCTGGTGTTGTGCCTTCAGCGAAGCCATCTTCTTTTAAAACAACTGGTTCAGCAGCAGCGACTTCCACCACTAGTTCCTCTGTTGTTTCAACTTCATTATTATTATTTTCTGCTTCAGTCATAAATATTACCCGGAGTAATTAGTAGAAGAGATCAAGTAGTGCACGGAACATATAATCCACACCAACAAAAATCGCGCTGACGATTGATAAACTAATAACAATACCAACAGTGACTTTAAAAATGGTGTCTTTATCAGGCCATACAACTTTTACAAGCTCGTCATAAACTTCACTCAATAGAGCAGAAGTATTCTTGCTTTTAAAAATGCCAATAAAAACAGAAAGACCAACAACAACACCAATCCCTTGAGAGATAATAATGAAGTTATTAACTTTCGCTTCTAGATCAAACCATTCACTCATTTGAAGAGTAAAACGGATGGCTAAAAAGCCTGCAATAATACTGATGATGGCAACAAAGGAGTTAATCCATTTCTTGCTATCTTCTTTTTTTACGATGGACATTACCATTCCTTGTAAAAAAGGCCAAAAAGTAGACGATAAAAGTTCTCTCTATATGCGACAAAAGAAAGAGATTGTCCAATTGATTATTTAGGCCATGATTTCGCATGGCGCTAAATATCGTATATTTTTAAAATCTAATCCGGTTTGCCGCTTCGCAATATTTCCCAGAATTTTGATTTGGACGATAGCAATAGCTTGGTTTGGGCCGGTAAAGACTTTTCATAAGCTTCTAACGTACGAGAAAAACGATAGAAATCCGGATCGCGGTTAAATGCGCCGGCATAAATCGTCAGCGCCTTGGCCTCTGCTCCACCACGGATGGCCTGCACAGTGCGATAAGATTCTGATTGAATGCGATTTAAATCTTTTGAAGTTTTACCTTCAATTTTGGCTTTTTCACCTTTTCCGTAAGATCTGATTTTTCCGGCGATTGTTTCACGCTCGGAAATCATTCTTAAGTAAACTTTTTGCTGAACACTTTTTTCATAGGCGATACGTTTAAACTGAACATCGATAAGCTCAATTCCAAGAGACTTCAATTCCTCTCTTGCCGGCTCAATAATTAATTGGCTTAGTTTTTCACGACCAATATCGACGTATTCAATCTCTCCCGTGACCTCTTCCTCAGCGATGATCTCTCCAGCTTGACTGTTTTCTCTTTCTTTTTTCAAAGCCTGAGATCTTTTTTCGATTGTATTAATAATATTGTTACTATTTCTTACTGACTCAACCAGGTTATGACTTGAGATCACGTCACGAGTGACACCATCTAGAATGGCATCAAGCCTGGTTCTAGCGCCATTTTCATTTTGAACTGTTTGGATGAACTTTAGCGGATCAGCAATTTTCCAACGAGCTGTCGTATCGACTTCAATATATTTTTTATCTTTGGTTGGAATTTGATTTGGATTTCCATCCCAACTAAGAATTCGAAGATCGATCATTCTCACATCTTGAATAAAAGGTGTTTTTAAATGAAGACCTGCTTCTGAAACAGTTCTTACAGGTTTACCAAATTGAGTGATAACGGCCTGTCTCCCCTCAGGAATAATAAAAGACGCTGAAAAAAGAGTCACCACAGCGGCGATAAGAATAATAATAATGACTGATAGTTTATTGGGCATTTTTGCCTCCACTGACTTCTTTAGCATTGTTGTAGATTGGAAGAAGACCGCTTACTTGTGAATCAACAAGAGTGATGTCGTCCATGCGCTTTAAAAGTTTTTCCATGGTTTCGATATACATACGTTCACGAGTAATTTTTGGTGATTTTTTATATTCTGTTAGAACAGCTAAAAATTTCTTCGCATCACCTTCTGAGCGATTGATTAATGCTTCAGCATAACCTTCTGCTTCGGCAATTTTCTTTTCGGCCTGTCCGCGAGCTTCTGGGATGACATCGTTATAATTTTTCTCTGCTTGGTTAATGGCTTGTTCTTGCTCTTGTTTTGCAGCATTCACTTCATTAAAAGATGGTTTAACTGGTTCAGGTGGATTTACGTCTTGAAGCTTAATTGAGATGACTCTCACACCCATATCGTAGTTGTTCAATATTTCTTGGGTTAAGAGTTTAGCTTCATTGGCAATTTCAGTACGTCCAACAGTTAAAACATCAGTGACCAATCTGTCCCCCACAACTCTTCTCATAACGGCTTCAGAGATATCGCGAATATTTTGAATTGGATCACGTGTATTAAAGAGAAATTTTTGTGGCTCTGCTATTTGAAACTGAGTAATCCATTCTACGTCTGCAACGTTTAAGTCCCCAGTAAGCATCAAGGACTCGGTATCAAAGCTGCTGTTACTGTAGCTGGTACGTTTGCCACTTGTGCTGGTTGTTCTAAAGCCAAACTCTTCTTGCAATACAAGCTTCGTTTTAACTTTAATCGCTTCATCAATACCAAATGGAAGCTTGAAGTGAAGCCCTGGAGTAGTTGTTTCAACGTACTTACCAAAACGAAGCACAACGGCTTCTTCATCTGGCTGAACAGTGTAAAACGTACTCATAACAACAGGGAGAGCGATTAAAATGAATAGAACAGGAATAAGCTGGCTAGGATTAGAAAAAATTTTTCTTAGTGCGCGCTCTAACTCATCCATCGGATTTTTTGGTTGTCCGTATGACATATGACCTCTTTATTTTTTATTGACTTAAGTGTTGTACACGACCAATCAGCAACACGCTAAAAAAGATGCGTTAAGTTTTTGTCAATTCGAACATAAAAATTAAAGAATTTTATCATTGAGATTAATAAGAAAAACAAGATGGAGAGAGAATGGCGGGCGCATAAGGATTCGAACCTTAAACCTACTGATTTGGAATCAGCCGCTCTACCGTTGGAGCTATACGCCCGAAGCTCTAAAAAAAGAGCCGGTCTTACAACCGGCCCTTTGGAAATCATAATCAAAAATTGAGATTAGTCTAAAATCTCAGCAACTGTACCAGCACCAATTGTACGTCCACCCTCACGGATAGCGAACTTAAGGCCTTTTTCCATAGCGATTGGGTTGATCAATTCAACTAGGAAAGAAGTGTTATCACCTGGCATAATCATTTCCATGCCTTCTTTCAAAGTAATTGCACCAGTTACGTCAGTTGTACGGAAGTAGAACTGAGGACGGTAGCCTTTGAAGATTGGAGTGTGACGTCCACCTTCTTCTTTAGAAAGAATATAAACTTCCGCTTGGAATTTTTTGTGTGGAGTGATTGAACCTGGCTTACATAGAACTTGGCCACGCTCAACGTCTTCACGCTTAGTACCACGAAGTAGAAGACCAACGTTGTCACCAGCACGACCTTCGTCAAGAAGCTTGCGGAACATTTCAACGCCAGTAACTGTAGTTTTAGTAGTGTCGCGAACGCCAACAACTTCAACTTCTTCGTTAACTTTAACGATACCACGCTCAATACGACCAGTTACAACAGTACCACGACCAGAGATCGAGAATACGTCTTCCACTGGCATAAGGAATTGCTTATCGATATCACGAGTTGGCTCAGGAATGTATGAATCAACTGCATCCATAAGTTCGATGATACGCTCTTTACCGATTGCATCGTTCTTACCTTCAACTGCTGCAAGAGCTGAACCCTTAACGATAGGAATATCGTCACCTGGGAAGTCGTAAGAAGAAAGAAGTTCACGTACTTCCATTTCAACAAGGTCAAGTAGTTCTTCGTCGTCTACTTGGTCAACTTTGTTCATGAAAACTACGATCGCAGGAACACCAACCTGACGAGCAAGTAGAATGTGCTCACGAGTTTGTGGCATAGGGCCGTCTGCTGCAGAAACAACTAGAATCGCGCCGTCCATCTGAGCAGCACCAGTGATCATGTTTTTAACATAGTCAGCGTGGCCTGGGCAGTCAACGTGTGCATAGTGACGGTTACCAGTTTCATACTCAACGTGAGCTGAGTTGATTGTGATACCACGAGCTTTTTCTTCTGGCGCTGAATCGATATCAGCGTAAGAGCGAGCAGCTCCACCATGTACTGCAGCCATAGTCATTGTGATGGCAGCTGTAAGTGTAGTTTTACCATGGTCAACGTGACCAATAGTTCCTACGTTTACGTGTGGTTTATTACGGTTAAACTTTTCCTTTGCCATGTCAGCTCTCCTCTTAAATATCTTAGCGATGACAATTTTTGTCTAAGCTTGTTTTATACTGTTAATTACGGTCCCAAGTATCGTCGAAGTCCCAAGCGCTGACAAGTACCAACTCTTAAAACCTTTACCCTACCCACTACCAATTCATCATTATCTTCAAAATACTGGAGCTTGCGGAGGGAATTGAACCCTCGACCTCTCCCTTACCAAGGGAGTGCTCTACCACTGAGCCACGCAAGCGCGAAACCACTTTTAATGAATTACCGCTAGCTTGGCAACGCTTTTGTGCGAAATTCCAGTCATTACGTGCTTGAATGGAGCGGGCGACGTGATTCGAACACGCGACATCCAGCTTGGAAGGCTGGCACTCTACCAACTGAGTTACACCCGCTCAAAAAACTTTAGGCCCAAAAAGGTGGTGGCGAGAGATGGATTCGAACCATCGAAGGGAAAACCCAACAGATTTACAGTCTGCCGCCTTTGGCCACTCGGCAATCTCGCCATTACCACTTACACATCTTCAAAAATCATGGAGCTGGCTATAGGACTTGAACCTACGACCGCCGGTTTACAAAACCGATGCTCTACCAACTGAGCTAAGCCAGCCAAGAAATCGATAACGATATAAGTCCAAGATTTATAAACGTCGGCTTAATTAAATGCAAGATTTTTTTACTTACTCTTTAGGAAAACAACGTTCCATTGCAATGGCCGCGGCCACGGAGACGTTAAGAGATTTTATTGCGCCAAAGGAATGCAGTGCCACACGACGAGTCAAAAGACGCTCAACAGCATGCGACAATCCAGTCTCTTCCGCTCCTAAAACAAGAGCAATTTTCTCCTCTCCATCATTGGAGGCTGCTGATTCTGCGTGCTCTGAAAAACCCACTAAAGAAATATTTTTTTGGGCCAGTTGAGTGAGTGTTTTTGGCAAACTTACAACTTGAACTAGTGGGACGTGTTCCAACGCGCCGCTAGCAATTCTTGAAAAAGATGGGGTGACGCCAAAACTTCCCTTTTGAGCAAAAACGATGGCATCGCAACCAAAAAAAGAAGCTGTCCTTAAAATTGCAGCGGCATTATGTCCGTCAGTGATTTGGTCAAGGATTAAAAGCTTTAAGCGACCTGGCTTATCACAACGATCATACAGCCAATTCACATTTTGAATTTCGTAGGGAGACGTTAAAAGCATCACACCACTTGGAATTCTTCTATATTCAACTCCAAGGTGACGATAAAGCTCCTGAGTTTGTTTCACGAATTCATCAGGCTTATAAAATTCTGCACGTAGATCATCTTGTCTTCTTGGATCAAGGCCATGTTTGCGCTGTAACTCCTTCATTCCTTCGTCAGTACCTATGAGTCTGTAATGAGTACGATTAGGGTTTTTAAGAGCTTCAGCAATACTGTGAAGACCAATAATAATGTCTTGTTCGGCCATGATTAAACCTTAAGGCCGGCTTTTAATACGCCGGCGAGTTCTTCTTTAGAAACTAATAATTTTTCACCGTTATGGCGCCATACAAGTTCAAGTTTTTGGTGCTCTTTCCAAGTTTTGTCGCCAACAACAACTCTTACTGGCAAACCTAAAAGATCACTGTCTTTGAATTTAAATCCAGGGCCAACTTTTCTATCATCTAAAAGGACTTCATAACCTAAGTTTTGCAGTTCGTGATAAACACCTTCTGCAATTTTGGCAACTTCATCATCTTTTGCAATGCTTGCTAAGTAAACTTGGTAAGGAGCAATGGCAGCAGGCCAAATAATTCCACCTTCATCATTATTTTGTTCAACGGCAGCCGCTGCAACACGAGTGATACCAATACCGTAGCAACCCATCAGTGGATGTAATGGTTTTCCGTTAACATCACTCACCGTAACGTTCATGGCTTTTGTATATTTGTCACCAAGTTGAAAAATATGGCCAACTTCAATACCACGTCTTACAGCAACAACGCCCTTGCCATCTAAAGTTAAATCACCTGATTTAGCTAAGCGAAGATCTGCTTTTTTAATATGGGCAAGATCTCGACTTGGTTGGATATTTTTTGTATGAAAATCAACCTTATTTGCACCAGCGATATATAAACCATGATCATCAATTGAATCATCAAGGTACACTTCAAGTTTTTCAGGTAAGTGTTGTGGCCCAATAAAACCTTTAATGAGACCAGCAGAAGCAAGCATACTCTCTGATGCTGGACGAAGATGATCGGCACCTGTTAATGCCTTAATTTTAACTTCATTTAAAGTATCATCACCTAAAATAAAGGCAACGACGACTGATGAAACTTCACTTTTAATACATTCATAAACTAAAGCTTTAATGGTGTGATGGGCTTCGACTTCTAAAAGTTTCGC
>Ga0210009_1000100_pt1 | contig 108605 bp, 84 predicted proteins | sample CryGeyCG2114_065_FD_185457 | JGI IMG/M metagenome (GOLD analysis project Ga0210009, IMG submission 185457) | Groundwater microbial communities from aquifer - Crystal Geyser CG12_big_fil_rev_8/21/14_0.65 (SPAdes) (version 2) | ecosystem: Environmental > Aquatic > Deep subsurface > Groundwater ...
AGTGTGAAGAAGACGAAAGGACAGCCGAAGAAGACGCGTTAGAAACTATTTTTAGAAGAAAACAGGAGCCGAAGAAAATGCACGTTCATTCCGGCTGAAATCCGGCAGTTTCGGGTCGGCGGTCACACACGATACTCTGCCACGCGATGCCATCACCCGTCTGCGACAAGTTTCCGGAGACGGTTCGTTGAAATTGCACCATCTGCGTCATTCGTTCGCGTCGTTGCTGGCTCTGAAGTTGGTGATGGCGCGTCATCCGCAGTGGCTTGGCGCTTTTGCCCCATGGCCAAAGACCACAGAGGAGTTGACAGCGAGTCAGGAGTTGGTCGGATCGCTCATCAAACCATTTAATGCCGCCGGGGACAGCTTTGTCATTCCCCGTCTCCTGGGGCACTCGTCGCTTCAAGTCTCGTTGACACACTACGCGCACACGCTTGATATCGCTGCAGCGCTGTTTCAATGCTACGGCTTGAGCAAAGAGGTGTTGCACGATCGCGAAATCGGCCCATTGGTTCACAAACGCTTTGAAGCTGGCGTTCAAATTCGGGAAAATGCTTTTGTTTGGTCAGCCGAGTCGCTCGCTCAATTCAAACCGCAGGGCAAGCCGCAAACGGCGCTATCGCGATCACAACGCGTAGACATGACACTGGTTGATTGGCTTAAGCGTTGCCGGGACGGAGAGCCTGCAACAGCCGTTTTGCCAGAGGGCCTCACTTTGGAGGGGTTGCAAAACTGGTTTTCTCCAAGGCAAGCGGTTAAATTGCAGGAACGTTTGATTGCTGCGAGCGACAAGCTGACAGACGATAACATCCATCTGTTGTCCCGTTTGGGGCACACATACTGGCAAGCCAGTCCGCCGATGTTCTGGTTTTCTGAGGAACGCTGCAAGGGCAGTACCGATCCTGAACTGACGATGGTCAATGACGCGGTTGCTTTGATCAAATTGATACGTCAATGTGGTTTTGATGCCAATGACTTCGTGACGTGGCGCTATGCCAAGGCGAATGAAAAATCGCACAAGAAGCTCTGGCGCAAAACGTTGGCCAGTGCCGGTTTGAAAAGTCAGTCTGAACTACGTAGCGGCAGGTCAAACAACCCGAAATGTTTGGGCATTTCCCTGCGAGCCGGGAACGTCAAGCGAACTGTACTGTTATCGGTTTGGCTGTTGGCGCTGAAGCACGGGTGCGGCCTGCCTGAGAGACCCCAATGATTCACTGATCGAGTTTACGCAGCTGCAAACGCCCCTTGGGCGGCCTGATTAATCGGTGGCCGATGCACCAGTCATATACGCTTTAGACGTATAATTCAACTGTGCAATACGAATTTATTGAATCAAGTCTATTCACTAAAATGGTCTATGACTACTTGAGTGAGGATGACTACACCGCATTTCAGCAATTTTTGCTGGAGCAGCCCGAGGCGGGTGACATCATCAAGGGTTCAGGTGGTGTGCGCAAAGTGCGTTGGGCTCGCGCCGGTTCCGGAAAATCTGCGGGAGTGCGGGTGTGCTACTACACGCGCAATACCGCCGGACAGATTCTGTTGCTGGTGATCTATGCCAAAAGCGTGCAGGCCAGTATTTCTGGCGCAGTTTTGAAAAAATTGAAGGAGATGCTCGAATGATGACGATTGAAAAACTGCAGGCCCGCGACGCTGGCCGTGACATTGGTGCCGAACTGCTGGCCGCTGTGCAAGAGCTGCATGCTGGCCAGACTGGTCGTAAAACCACTTTTGAGCCGCTGCCCGACGGCAGCGTGCGCCGCACCGTCACGCTTGCCGATGGCACTGTGCAGACCAGAGAGGTCCTCACGGGCCCTAAATGGCAACTATTGGCTGCACGCACACAGGCGGGTTTGTCTCAGTCGGAGTTTGCCAAGGCCACAGGGGTGTCAGTGCGTACCCTGCAGGAGTGGGAGCAGGGTCGTAAAGTGCCCAGCGGCGCAGCGCAAAGCTTGCTCAAACTGGTCAGCCGTCACCCGCATTTGTTAGCTGAGTTGGCCTAAAAGTCACTGAAACCCAAGCGACAGGTCATCGCGGGGGCTGTTGGCGGCTTGTCCGAATTTGGTCGACGTGCCGATCCGGGTCTCTGTCGCACCGGTCCGGCGCGCTAGATTAGGGGGGTGACGCGCCGACGGCGATTTGGCACGAAAAAAGAGTGGACTAATATTCAAAAAGAATCGAGTGATACTGCTTACCAAATTGGCGTATCAATCGGCACTAGATGGCAAAATTTGTCTGAAAAAAATCGAGAAAAACATGCAGACAGGTTTCAGAGTCCAAACTTAAGATGTTGATTTATAACAACTAATCAAGTTTTGTGCAAAGGCTTGACTTTTGATGTTATGAATCCAGTTTGGCCTCCGAAGCCGAGGGTCGTTGGTTCGATCCCCGCCAGCCGCACCAGTCATAGGTTTGATGCTATAAAAGTTAATTTTTATGCATCCAAAACGAACAGACCAATCGTCATACAGGGCCGTTAGCCCAAAGCGGGCTGATAGTCACTCCAAAAATCTGAAAATCCTGTGGCCCACCGGTGGCCCATGTATGGCCCAACCGTGGCCCATACGATTTTTGGTCGAGGTCAAAGGACGGCCCATTGGCTTAACCCGAGTGCGGATCTGGCAGGTCATGGTGATGGCTTGCAAAGCCACGCATGGAAGTCAGGCAAATCGACACACAGATAGCCATTTTGGGTAAGTGCGCTGCGCTTGTCCGCACTAAATCTCGGTGAATACAGTGCGCGTTGCTGCGTCCAACCTGTAAAGCGTCTGCCGGTGCTGGTGGTGAGAAAGTCGCTGATATGCTGTTCAAATTTCTTCACAGACTCGCCGTTATGTTTCGATTCTGACCGTTTGCAACTGCCAAAACGCACCACTCGGTCTGTCTCGTTGACCGCGACGATGTCAATCTCAATAAGGCGAGCGGCATCACGTGGGCGGTTCCAGTAGCCAGTGACGATATCTGTCAATGCAAAGTCACCCACACCACGCCTGGATGCTTCGGCCATGAGTTTGCGCACCATGCGCTCGAAAACAATTTCCTCGTGGGTCGCCAACCGGGTAGCAACAATCTCCAGCGCACGGACCAATGGCTGAACCCGCGCAGCCTGCACGCCTGGCTCAATCGCAGCCAGCCAAGCTGCCAAAAAATTATCACTGATTTGATAGCGTGCCTGGCGGCTCCCCGTGGTTTGCACAAATACGGGTTGTAATCGCTCAACCAAGCGGTAACGGTCAATCAATACTGACAAATAGTTGGCAAATGACTTTGTGTCGGAAAAGCTTTGCGCATAGGCCTCGCTGAGCTGCTGGTGACCGCAGGGTTGCTGATGTGAAAGCAGACGCAAGATCGAGACACTGGCCCCCCGCAACTCACGCATAAACCAGGTGCTGGCTTCTTCAAGCAAAGGTGCGGAGGCAGAAAAGAACAGTGCCTCAATGGCGTGCAAACCTGCGTTGCTTTCAATTTGCGAGGGAAGTAGTGGCTCAAATACACCCTGGTGGGCACAGTCGCGGTAAAACTTGGGCACACCTTCAAAAAGACCCCATAAGGCCAGCCAGTCTTCTGGCTGGGTTACCCCTTGGTCGGCGAAAACCTGAAACAAGGTGACAAAGTCCCAATGGTCCAGCGCCATGCGGTCGGTCACGCGTGCATACAACGGTGAACTACGGTCTTCAAGCAGGGCCGTCATTTCAGTGTGTATGGAGCCCAACACAAAGATGCCACCAGAACTGCCACCGGTGAGTTTGTCCACCTCGGACTGCAGCAAGGAGGGGAACGCTGACAATGACTTGCGATTGAAATACTGAAATTCGTCCAGAATGACGACCCAGCCAGCGCGGCAAAGCTCTCCCATGCAGCGGGTCATGTCAGAAAACCGGTGCAAGGATCCAGGATCAACACTAGCAGGCAAGCCTTGAGGCGCGGCAGCCTGCAAGGCATCTACAAACACAGCGACAACATCACGCTCGTCGCTGTCGGGAACTTGCAGGTAAACGGCTTTGCGCGCCAACGGCAGGGTTTGCAGGGCCTCTCGAATGAGAGAGGTCTTACCGATGCGCCGTCGGCCACTGATGGCGCAGAAGAACCAGCGCGGCTGTGTGAGCAGTTTGCGCAGACTCTCCAGTTCAAGGCTACGACCGTAGAATTTCCATGTCATTGCTTAAGGTTAAAAATTTATTGTTAAACAATTATTCCATAAAAAATCATTTAAATCAATGTATTACATGCTTTTTAGGCATCTTGTTGATGCAGACTTCAGAGCCTGCATAACCAGTACGGTGTGCGAGAACGCGGCGCAGCGCGCCACGGGCCGACTGGCGACGATTTCGACGCAATAAAGGCAGGCTCGCTGTGTGGGCTGCCTCAAGCCACCAAAATATACGCTTTAGACGTATGATCTAACTCCGCAATACAAATTCATCGAATCAAGTCTATTCACCAAAGTGGAGGGTCGTGGGTTCGATCCCCGCCAGCCGCACCAGTCATAGGTTTTTCGCTACAGAAATTGACAGCTGGGCTGAGTCCTTATTTCCAGCATTCGTCGCGCAGGGCGGTGCTGCCAGCGGCGTTGTTTACCCGGACACCTTTGACCCCGGTGGCGGTGAGGGTGAATGCGCCGCACTTGTCGCTGGCCATTTTGCCGGAGGCCACTGGCTCCATGCGCAGAGAAAAATCGGTATCGGTGGCTGTGGGGATGCTCAGTGTGTAGAGCACAGTGCCGTCTGCGGGTGAGTTTTTTAGGTTGGTGGGCATGGCAGTCAAAACGGCTGTGCCCGCGCGGTCTTGCTGGTAGCTATCGTTGGCAGCGTAAAACCGCTGCATGAACAAGGCGGCTTGGATCAGCTGGGTGCGGGCGTCTGCACGGTTGGCGCGCGCGATGTAGCCGGTGTAAGCCGGCATGGCCACAGCTCCCAGGATGCCGATGATGGCCACCACGATCATGATTTCAATCAGGGTGAAGCCTTTGCTGCGTCGATGAATTTGGGCCGACATGGGAGTGATTCCAAAAAAGAGGTGGGGAAATGCGGTGAGGGTTTAGTGCCATAAGACAAGCCGCCAAGGCTTGGGGAAAAGGGTTGGCGGCTTGGGTTTTAGCGTTGCATCACGTCATGGAGAGTTATTGACGCAAGAACAGTTGACGGGCGCTTCTGGATTTGATTTTTTTACCGCCATTGCTGTTGCCATTGCAGTCGTTCAAGTACTTCATTTCTTTCTCGATGTCAGAGTCAATGTTTTTGATTTCTACGTCTGTCTTATCGTGACCCTCACGGTCTTTGCCATCTTTGTCAAAGCCATCTTTGTCACGGCCATCTTTGTCACGACCTTCACGGTCTCTGCCCTCTCTGTCATAGCCATCTTTGTCGCGGCCATCTTTGTCGTAGCCATCTTTGTCACGGCCATCGCGGTCGCGGCCATGCGCATCCAGGCCATGGCTATCAAATTTGTGTTCTTTGCCAGCTTTGTCTTTGCCATGCTTGTCATAGCCATCTTTGTCGTAGCCATTTTTGTCGTAGCCATCTTTGTCGTAGCCTTCCTTGTCACGCCCGTCTTTGTCACGCCCTTCTTTGTCACGGCCATCCTTGTCAAAGCCGTCTTTGTCGCGCCCGTCTTTGTCGCGGCCTTCTTCATCCTTGCCGTCTTTTTTAACTTTTTCTTTTTGGACTTTGTCAGATTGTTTGTTTTCGATGTCTTTGACAACTTTCTCAAACGTGGCTTTGTCGCATTGACCTGAATTGAGCTTGGTGACATCAACTTTTTCATCAGAGGTCTTGGTGCTGGTGTCTGTGGAGTCTTTGGCATGTGATGAATCTTTTGAATCTTTTGAATCAGAAGAGTCTTTGGAGCTGTCAGAAGAGGAGCCTTTCACATAATCTTCGTAGCCGTCAGGGCAATGTCCTTTGCTTTTGCCGTTGCCGTTGTCGATTTTGACGATGCCAGTGCCCCGAATGCCCCCTTGCGGGCTGCAATTCCAGGTGGAGTTGCCGGTGCTGGAGGATGAGCTGTCGCTGCTGCTGCCTGCATGCGCTGTGTAGGCCGTCATGCACAGTGCCATGACGGGGAGCAGCTTGAAGAAGGTGTGGTGCATAAGATGTGTTTTCATGATGAGTGAAGGGGTGAAGTTAATGAATGAATGACAAAAATGATTTCTTTGAAAATGTTCAATAGCTGGCTCCCATCAAATCAGTTAACGTGAAAAACGCCGAGTTTCGTCATTTGGGCGGCTGTGCAGGCATGCCAGTTAGTTGATCGTGATGGTAGATTGAAGCCAGACTTCAGTCCCTACCGGCCGAGTTCGATTGTTGTCTATGGCGCTGACCTCTGGGCCAAATCCTCGCGCGGTAATTTTAAAAACAGAGGCATCAGCTTTGGATTTGTCCTCACCTACTTCAATCATGCATTCTGGCAAGCGCTTGTAAGTCGCATAAGTGATATTGGATTGGTTTAACAATGCACCATCCAATATATTAACTTTGTCGGCTGAATTGGCACCATCCCAATTCACCAAAATTTTATTTTTATTACTTAATTCACTCCAAAGTGGTGAATCAGAATAATCGTTTATGGTGATGTTTGACAATTCATTTTTGAAATTCTCAACCTCTTGTTCGCAAAATCTCAGAGCAAATTCAGCCGCTTGGTTGGCCAATTCGGTGGTGCGCACATTGCCTGAAATCATTTCAGAAGAGCTGACATTGCGAAGGCTGGTGACGGCCAGCATGGAAATAACCACCAAGACAATGAGCGACACAATCAAGACCACACCTTTTTCATGCAACGGGAAGGGTGTATGCACGCTGGTGGAATGCAAAGATTGAATGGGTTGGTTCATATATTCATTCAGAGTAATTTGCTGCGTAACACAACCGTGGTCTGATAGGTCCGGCGCATGTACAGGTCACCAGGGGTGACCGTGGTGCCGGCACAGTTTTTGTAATAAGCTGACTTGGCATCTGAGAGCACAGGCTGCTCACTGCGAACCACCACACAAATCCGTACCGTCAAAATTTTCGCCCAATTGGTGACATCACTGGCGCTGACATACCCTGCCACTGTTTTGTCACCCGCATCTTTTTCAGAGCCATAAGTCAATTGCAGGTCTTCGACGTTTTCAACCAACGGTTGATGGTTGTTGTCGATGGTGTCGCCGTTGTTGGCGACTGCATTGCCTTTGCAATAGAGGCTTTTGGTGGTGGTACCCGTCATGGTGTCGATAAAAAACCGGTTTTCTGCCCAGTACAAATCATCGGCATCTGCCTTTAATGAATTGCCCAGGCAATCTGTCGGTTTGCCTGCAGATGTGGCAATGGTGTTGAATGCATCAGCTTCATAAAACACCGCGATGGAATCACTGGTGGTGTTGCCATTGGTGCAGTTCAGACCTCCCATGCCGACACTGCCCAGTTTGATGTTGGTGAATGTGCCCTCACAACCCCTAACGGTATCTACGGCTGCGGTCTTGCTGGTGTAGCCGGCCATGCGGATGTGTTGCGACAAAATGCCCAAGGCGCTTTGCCCATCTTCATTCATGACACTTTGTGCGCTGGCCATTTTGGTCGCGGATGCTGCACCCATGTAAGCAGATAGCGCCGCAACCACCACCACCAGACCAATGGTCAATGAGACCATCAGCTCGATCAAGGAAAAACCTTGGCTGGTACGTGATTTAAGGTGTGCAGGTGAGGTCTTCATAGTTTGAATCTCACATACAAACAATTTGGTTTCGGATTCATGTTTTTAACTGATACAGGACAATTATCAGAGTTGCCTGTATCCAATGTGGCAAAGGTATTAGGCTCCAGCCATAATATCCAAAGGTTGCCACTTGTTTTGGTGGCATCTGCGCTGTCTTGCTCTACAAAAATGCCGCCAGCAGGTAACTCATCTCGAATGGCAACTTTATATTCATCATAGTCGGCTAAGGCAAGGGTTGCAGTGGTGCAATTGGGATAAGTACAGTTATTTTTACTGAGCGTGTATTTGGTAGTAGAGCCATCGTAGTTAATGGCATTGAGATAGTTATTATTATTTTTTAAAAATTCATCTTTATTGGCGCGGATGCGCTCGATATACCCCGAAGCCAGATTGGTTGCCGTGGCGCGATGCGCCGACATCTTGGGGGCTTGCACTGCAAAACTCAGCATGGCACCCAGTGACAGCATACCAAAGGACAAGATCAAGATGGAAACCAGCACTTCAATCAAAGAAGCGCCAGTTTCTGAAGGCTTACCAAAATGTGGTTTGGTTTGAGTCATGGTGTTCGAGAGTTAATTACAACTTGCGTCACCTGTGGGTTTGCCGTTGGCATCCACGGCCACCCTGGCGCGCCCCCCAACGCTGATGCACACCAAGCGTTGCTGCTCTGTTGGAAAATCCGCGCCACCAAATTGAATGCCCGTGGCAGAGCCCAAGCTGACCAGTCTTCCTGTGGGTGTGAACCGAAACTTGGTGGAGGACGACCCACCACTGGTTTCAAGCGCGGAGTCCAAGCTGGTCAAGGGGCCTTGGGCACGCAGCACGGGTTCGTTGGCATCTTTGCCCTTGTCACCATCCAGGTCGTGGAACACAAACCAACCCGTTACCCAGCCATTGCCACCGGTGCCAGAACCGGTACCGCAATTGGGGTCAGTCGCTTCAGGTGAATTGCTGCGGCACAGCACCACGGAGCCGCCCCGGCGAATGGCTTCGCTGCGTGCAAACCGCATGTCTGCCATGAAAGAGTTGACCGCGCTGGAAATGGCGCTTGACTGAATCATTTGCTTAAATGAGGGCGCAGCCAAAACGGCCATCAATGCCACGATGGCAATGACCACCATCAATTCAATCAGTGTGAAACCTGTGTACTTTTTCATTGACAAGAATTATGAATGCGTATTTCAGGCAGGGGGCGGCAGCCGACGAATGGTCAGTTTAAGGTGATCAGCGGCAAGGGCACGCCACAGGCCACAAGTTTACAGACCAATTTTGTCGAAGATGTGTTGATCGTCAGGCGGCAGCTTCAGGGCGCGCTTGAGGTCGTTGCGAGCCAAGTCTGAGTGCCCCAACGCTTTATACGCCATGGCGCGGTAGGTGTAGGCCGTGCTGTCATGTGGGCGCCAGGTGGCAATGTGCAGATTGAGCGCATCCAGTGCTTGCTGGTAGCGCCCAGCGCCCAGCAGCAGGCGGGCAATGCGCAAGTCTGCCTCTTTGTCGTTAGGGTCCACCCGCTTTTCAGCTTGGTAACTGACCAACGCCTGGTCTGGCTTGCCAAGGCGTTCAAAGCTGGTGCCCAGGTAGAACTGGGCGTTGTTGTACTTGGCGTCCATGCGCAGAACTTTATTGAACACCTCGATGGCATCCGCATCGCGCCGCATGTGGGACAGTTGCACGCCCACGGCATACCAAGCGTCAGCGCTGTTTTCAATGTGGGCGCGTGCCAAGCGCCAGTCCAAATCGGCCAATTTGGTCTTGTCGGGCATGTTGGGTGTGCCAGCCAGCACTTTTTCCCAGCGCTTTGTAATGCTGGAATTGCCAAGCCGCTCTTCATGCTGGGCCATGAAATCAGCCGGGAACGCTTCACTGACTGGCCCCAGTGCACGCTTGACTTTGTCAATGTCAAAAGCCGCCAGCAGGCGTTTGTTGAACTGGTAAATACCGCGGCTTTGAAGGCGTGCCATTTCAAATTCAAGTGCCGGATAGTCGGCAGTATTCAGGGGGCCATCAGGCTGGTCGATCAAGTCAAATACATCGGTGTGCATCAGGTGATAAGGTAGCCACGACGCCAGCACGCCATGGTTATGCAGCAGATCAGCGTTTAAATCTTGCTGGGTGCGGATGGCGTTGGCCTGCTGAACGCGCAGCGGTTCGTCAGACGCGACCAGCAGAAAGTAGGCAGATTTGACATACAAAATGGCGCTGTGGTTGAAGGTTTTTTTCAGCGTGCGCAGGATGATGTCAACCCCCTGGTCACCTATGCGCGAATCCATCCAGGTGACATACACCCCGTCAGGGGTGAGCCGGTTTTTGACACTGTCAAAAAATTCATGGGTGTAAAGCTTGGATGAGCTGAAATACAGCGGCGTGGTGACGGTACTCAACACCATGGAGAATTTTTTGTCGCTCACCTTCACATGGTGAATGGCATCGTCCACCACGATGTTGACCCGCAGATTTTGCTCAATGTTGTAATTCCACTTGGCCATTCGAAAAAGATTTTCCCGCACCACTGGGTTGATCTCTACCACCTCCGTGCGATCAAAAAACAGCCCGACGGCAGACGCCGTGGCGCCGCTGCCTAGCCCAAGCACCAGTGCATCATCCAGGCGAGGGGCATACAGCGATGAAAGCGCGCCGACAATTTTTTCCGAGGGGTTGTTCAGCGCAATGCTGGTGTAACCGTTGATGAAAAAGTAGGGCTTGCCATCCATCCAGTTGATTGAAAAAACATCTTGGTAACCTTTGTAGCGGTCAGGCGGGCTGAAACTTGCGCGTTCGGTTTTGAGATTGTTCACACTGCGGAAATTGGTGTAGCCAAGAAACAGCAGGTCTTCGTCCCACTTGTGTTGCTGCCAGCCAAACATGGCCAGCACCACCAGTGCGGCCGGGAGCAGGTGCCGCAGCCGACCACGGGTGTAAACGGCCAGCGCCAGGGCGGCCATGCTGCCGATCACCAACAGCTGCACGCCGTAATCCAGCAACCGGTGCAGCACCAACACCATGAGCAAGAAGCCAACCACATTGGCCAGCGAAGCGATGAAGAGCAGCGCGCCAGACTGGCGACTGATGTCTGGGTTGCTGTCGTCTTCATTGGGTGGTGTGAGCAGCGCTGGAATGGTGGCACCAAAAGCCATGGCCGGAACGATCATCAGCATCGAAAGCAGCAGCAGTTTCAGTGCAACCAGCCCCCCTAAGAGATTGATCGCCAGCTCATAAAGCGCCGCATACACATAGATGGCCGGACCAGCCAGCAGCATCAGCCCCAGCAGCCCCAACAGATTGAGCCACATGACGTGCGCAAAACTCAGCGCAAAGCGCCGCACCAGCATCGCGCCGAGGGTGATGCCCAGCAAGATCAGCGCCAGCACCAGTGCAAAGGACTCTCGAAATGGGCCAAACACCATTTCGGAATACTTCACCATGAACAACTGAAAAATGGCCGAGGCCACGCTTGCCAACATCAACGCCAGCCAGCGCGTGGGGGGCAGCAGCCGAAAGGCGGAACCATTGACCAAATTTTGTGAGTCGCGTAGTTTTTGGGTATCGCGCATGTGGGAAAAACGCGACCAAAGGCCAGTTGCAATCAGCAGGTTCACCAAGGCAAACAAAGCCACTGTGCCGCGGATGCCGAAACTGCGGATAAAAAAGAACTCGATCAGCAAGGTGGTCAAGGCGGCACCCAGGTTGTAAACCGTGTACACCCGCGAAAAAGATGCCTGCGCCCGCGAGGTGTTTTGCCGCCCCAAATAGCCCGAGAACAAGGGCACGCTGCAGCCAATCAAAAATGCCGGCACCAGCAAAAGCAGGACGCAGACCAAGACGCTGCCCGCCAGTGGGTCGGCAAAAAGCCCCGCACCGGCATACACCACGCGCTCGATCCATGGCTGGGTAAAAGCAATCAGCAAACCATAGAGGCCAATGCCCGCCTCAATGGCCCACAACCAGCGCCAAAGCCGGTGCGCGTAGGCCGAGCCCAAGCCGATACCCAACAAAAACGTCATCAAAATGGCGGCAGATACGGCAAATTGGTCGCCCACCATGTTGCCAAGGATGCGGCCGTAGAGGATTTCGTAAGAAATACCGGCAAAGCCGGACAGCAGCAGCAACAGGGAAAAAAGTTTTGGTTGAGGTTCAGGCGGTAGGTGCATAGGCGGGCAGTTTGTTGTATTTTGAGTCGGTTGAGTGTGCCATGTACACCCGACCGGTTCAACGCTCATGGTCGCCGAAAACGCGGGTTTTGCGCGGCCCAATGGCGCGCGTCGATACGCTCCAGCCGCACCACACCCCCGGTGGAAGGCGCATGCACAAAACGACCCTGACCCACGTAAATGCCGGCGTGGGTTGCCACCGTGGATTTGCCAAACAGCACCAGATCGCCCGTCTGCACCCCCTCTGGCGGCACGCTGCGGCCCCAGAACGTCAGCTCGGCGGTGGTGCGTGGCGGCTGCACGCCACCATTCGTGCGGTAAACATGGTTGATGAGCCCGCTGCAATCAAAACCACTCTCGGGTGTGTTGCCGCCCCAGCGGTAGGGTGTGCCCACCAGCCCCAGCGCGTACAGCGTCACGTCGTTGGCCTGCGCCAGGGACAAGCTGCCGGGTACCGGGTCAAAGTGCTCCATCGCCGCCTCGGGCGGCGTTGGTGGTGGTGCCAGCGGCACACTGCCACAGGCCACTAACTGCAGCGTCATGGCCAGCGCCAGAAGCACGCCAGCGCCGCTGACATCTATGAGAAAAATCGGCTTGCAGACGTTATAAAACATGTGTAGAGTGCTCACAATTTCTCAGTCTCACCGGTCTTGGGTTGCCAGGTCATCAAGCTACGCTCGACCCGACCCACCAGCGCGTCGAGCGCCAGCGCAAACGCCGTTAGCACCACAATACCGGCCATCACGGTGTTGATGTCAAAGCTGCCCTCGGCCTGCAAGATCAGGTAACCCACACCGCGGCTGGACCCCAGGTATTCGCCCACCACCGCGCCCACAAACGCCAGCCCCACGCTGGTGTGCAAGCTGCTAAAGACCCAACTGGTGGCGCTGGGCAGATACACAAAGCGCAGCAACTGGCGCGGGTGGGCCCCCAGCATGCGCGCGTTGGCCAGCACCACCGGGCTGACTTCCTTCACACCCTGATAGACGTTGAAGAACACGATGAAAAACACCAGCGTCACGCCCAGCGCCACTTTCGAGCCCATGCCCAGCCCAAACCAGACGCTGAAGATGGGTGCCAGGATGATGCGTGGCATGGCGTTCATGGCCTTGATGTAGGGGTCGGCCACGGCGCTTGCCAGTGGCGACAGCGCCAGCCACAGCCCGCAGACCAACCCCAGCAAGGCGCCCAGGCCAAAAGCCATCAGCGTTTCGGCCAAGGTAACGAGCAGGTGTTCGTAAATGTCGGCATCGGTCACAAACCAGGCCCACACGCGCTGCGCCACCTTCAGCGGTTCGCCAAAAAAGAAAGCCGCCTGCGTGTCGTTGTCAAACATGAAGTTGGGCAACAAGCCTGGCGCGGTCATCAGGTGCCAGAACGCCAGTAGCGCAGCCAGCAGGCCGAATTGCCAGAGTCGGAGTTTGTGGGTCATTGCTTGGTTACCTTTGCGGTGGCATGACGTCTTTGGAGTGTTTGGGATAAGGTTGTCGGTTGAACCCGCACAGCGACAGGCATGGGCGGCCTCCTCATACGGGAGTACCCGAAATCGTCGGCCGCCCATACCTGCCACTGCGCTGGACGGTGTTGATGCGCAGGCTGAGTGTTGCATGCATGTTCATACCGGATACGACGATGGACGGAGCGGGGCAGTGTTGCCGGCAAAACCCGTTGAGCAGGATGCGATCTGGGCCTGACCGCCGATTTCGGGTACCCCCGTATGAGGCGGGCGGGCCCGGATCGCGTCCTGCGGAGCCACGCCAACAAAATGTCTTTTTGCTCCCGCAGAATCAATAAAATGGTTCACAGAACGAGTCACCGCATCACTTTCAACTGTTGAAAAAACACCCCTATCTCACGCCACCTTGAGTTGCTGCGCGTAACCCTTGAGCACTTCTTCCCGTAGCACCGCCCAGATGGCCGCGTGCAGCTCCAGAAAACGCGCGCTGGTCTTGATTTCAGCCACATCGCGCGGGCGCTCGATGTCGATGGCAAATTCACCAATGGGATGGCTGCCCGGCCCGGCGCTCATCACCACCACGCGGTCACTCAAAGCGATGGCTTCGTCCAGATCATGCGTGATGAACAGCACTGCCTTGCGTTTGGCCTGCCAGATCGCCAGCAGCTCGTTTTCCATCAACTGGCGCGTCTGGATGTCCAGCGCAGAGAACGGCTCGTCCATCAAAATGATGTCGGGGTCAAGCACCAGCGTCTGCGCCAGGCTCACGCGCTTGCGCATGCCGCCGCTCATCTGGTGCGGGTAGCGGTCGCCGAACCCGCCCAAGCCCACGCGACGCAGCCAGTCGTCGGCCTGCGCGCGCGCCTCTGTCATGGGCACACCGCGAAACTGCAGCCCAGCGGCTACGTTGTCTTGCGCGCTGCGCCAGGGCATCAAACTGTCAGCCTGAAACATGTAACCGGCGCGTGTGTTGATGCCCGCCAGCGGTTGGCCAAACGCTTGCACCGTGCCGCTGCTGGGCGCGAGCAGGCCCGCCCCCACGTTGAGCAGCGTGCTCTTGCCGCAACCGGTGGGGCCAACCACGCTGACGAACTCGCCCGCGCCCACAGCCAGGTCCACCTGTTGCACGGCGGTGTAGCGCTGACCCGGCTGGTCTTTGCTGACAAAGGTGCAGGACACGTCCTGCAGCAGCAGCGCGGTCATGGCGGTCAATCAGCCCTTGCGCGGGTACTTCACCAGCGCTTTCTTGACCAACGCGTTGGTGTAAACGGCATTCAGGTCGACCTTGAAAGCGGCCATCTTGGGGTTCACGCTGGACAGCGCCTTGTACGCGGTGGCCGCGCCCTTTTCAGGGAACAGGCCGTCTGGCGAGAGTGCTTTTTGCGCAGCCAGAAAGCCGTCGATGTACACCGCGCGGTCGCCCAGCAGATAGCTCTCAGGCACGGTCTTGATGATGTCGCCTGGGCCAGCGTGTTGAATCCACTGGTTGGCGCGCACCATGGCGTTGGCCAGCGCTTGCGCGCTGCCCGGGTGCTTGTCCAGAAACGCTTGCGGCGCGTACAGGCAACCGGCGGGCATGGGGCCGCCAAACACGCGTTCGGCTTCTTTCACGATGCGCGTGTCGGTCACGATCTTGAGGTGGCCCGAACGCGTCAGCAAGGTGATAACCGGGTCCAGGTTGCTCACGGCATCAATCTGCCCGGCCTGCATGGCCGCTACTGCGCCCTTGCCCGCGCCGACACCGATAAAGCTCACGTCGCTGGGCTTCAGGCCCGCTTTGGCCAGCACAAAATTGGCCATGATGTTGGTGGAGCTGCCTGGCGCGGTGACGCCGATCTTTTTGCCCTTGAGGTCGGCCACGCTCTTGAAGTTCGGCATGGTTTTGGGGTTGATGCCCAGCACGATCTGCGGGGCCAGGCCCTGCAGCACAAAGGCGCGCATGGGCTGGCCCTTGAGCTGCATGTTCAGCGTGTGCTCAAACGCGCCCGACACCACGTCGGCGCTGCCGCCCACCACGGCCTGCAGTGCCTTGGAGCCGCCGGCAAAGTCCACCACCGTCACGTCCAGCCCTTCGTCCTTGAAGTAGCCCAGTTGTTCGCCAACGGTCAGCGGCAGGTAGTAAAACAGGTTCTTGCCGCCCACGGCAATGGTCAGCTTGGGTTTGTCGATGGCTTGCGCGCGGCCCAGGGCGGGCAGCAAGCTGGTGGTGGCAGCGACTGCCGCGGCGGTGATGAGTTGTCTTCTTTGCATGGGTTTGTCTCCGGTTGTTGGTGTCCGTGGCCAGGCTGCTTGATGCGAGCCACATGGCAATGATACTGACCCGAGACATTGACGCACATGATTTACCGGCGATACACTGCCTTACCAATTTGTAAGGAATGAATATGCTCAGCACCCTGACCAGCAAATCCCAGATCACGCTGCCCAAAGAAGTGCGGGTGTTGTTGCAACTGGAGCCGGGCGACAAAGTGGCTTTTTTGCCTTTGGCGGATGGTCAGATCACGGTTGCCAAAGCCAATAAGGCATCGTTTGCCATGCTGCGCGGCATCTTGCCCCGGCCACCCCAAGCGCATACGGTCGAGGCGATGAATCAGGCGGTGAGCGATGCCGTGGCGCAACGTCAACATGCTGGCGCTTGACACCAACATTCTGGTGCGGCTGCTCACCAACGACAATCCAGTGCAGGCACAGCGGGTACAAGAGTCGCTTGATGTGGAGCTGACGGCGGGGCGGGAGTGTCTGGTTGGGCACATCGTCTTGTGCGAACTGGTCTGGGTGTTGATGCGGCTGTACGGCTACACGGTGCTTCAGTGTCAACAGGCGGTAGCCAGTCTGCTGGGTTTTGCGGGTCTGCGGTTTGAGTCGATGCCGACCGTTCTGGCGGCGTTCAAGGCGTGGCAGCGCGAGGGTGGCGATTGGGCAGACCACCTGATTGGCGCGCACATGCAAGCGTTGGGTTGCACGGCCGTGCTGACGCTGGACAAGCGCGCCAGTCGTCAAACAACGCATCAGCTTTTGGGGCTCTAGCACGGGTTGATGCTGCTTTTATCGCTATAGAAATAAAAGCATCTCGTCGATCAAAATAGCGCTTGTATGTCTCAACCGCTCGTTTCCCCCGCCACCGGCTATGCGCTGGGCGCAGCGTTGCTGTTTGGCGCCAGTACCCCGGCGGTGAAGGCGCTGGGCAGCGCAGCGGCGGCATCCCCCTTCATGTTGGCCGGCATGCTGTATCTGGGCAGCGGGTTGGGCCTGGCGCTGCTGCGCGCGCTACGCGACCGCGCCTGGCAGACCAGCGGTGTGCAGCGCCATGAATGGCCCTGGCTGTTGGGCGCCATTGCCTGCGGTGGCGTGGTGGGACCGGTGTTGTTGATGCTGGGGTTGGCGCACAGCAGCGCATCGGCAGCCTCGCTGTTGCTCAATCTGGAAGCGGTGTTCACGGCGCTGCTGGCCTGGCTGGTGTGGCGTGAAGCCACGGATCGGCGCATGGTGCTGGGCATGGTGCTGATTGTGCTTGGTGGCATGGTGCTGATGTGGCCGGATGGCAGCGTGACGGTGACCGACTGGGTGGGCCCCTTGGCGCTGGTGGGGGCCTGTCTGGCATGGGCCATCGACAACAACCTGACGCGCCAGGTGGCGCACGCCGACGCGTTGTTCATCGCGTCCAGCAAAGGCTGGATCGCCGGGGCGGTGAACGTGACGCTGGGTCTGGGGCTGGGTGCAGCACTGCCCATCGACCTGTCCGCTCTGGGCGCGGTGTTGCTGATCGGCTTTCTGGGCTACGGCCTGAGCCTGTGGCTGTTTGTGCTGGCCTTGCGCGGGCTGGGTACCGCGCGCACCGGGGCCTATTTTTCGACCGCGCCTTTCGCAGGGGCCCTGCTGGCCGTGCTCTGGCTGGGCGAACCCGCTGGCAGCGGTTTTTGGCTGGCCAGCGCGCTGATGGCCGCGGGTGTGGCCCTGCATCTGAGCGAGCGCCACAGCCATGTGCACCACCACGTGCCCCAGACGCACAGTCACAGCCATCGGCACGACGAACACCATCAGCACACCCACGGCTTGGCCTGGGACGGCACCGAGCCGCACACCCACCCGCATGTGCACGCGCCGCTCACGCACAGCCACCCGCACTACCCGGACAGCCATCATGGGCACGCGCATTGAGGCAAGATGCGACCATGACTACCGCACTTGAGATTGAATTTGTGTCCGACGTGGCCTGCCCGTGGTGTGCCATTGGGCTGTCGGCGCTGGGCATCGCGCTGCAGCGCTTGGCACCCGACATCACTGCCCATGTGCGGTTTTGCCCTTTCGAGCTCAACCCCACCATGGGCCCCGAAGGCCAGGACCTGAGCGAACACCTGACGCAAAAGTACGGCTCCACGCCGGCGCAGCAGGCCGAGATGCGCGCCACCATCCGCGCGCGCGGCGCAGCGGTGGGCTTTGCCTTTCACCCGGACGGGCGCGGACGCATCAGCAACACCTTTGACGCGCACCGCCTGCTGCATTGGGCGGGCGTGGTGCAGCCCGAGCGCCAATGGGCGCTGAAGATGGCGCTGCTGCAGGCTTGCCACGGTGCGCAGCAGCCCATGAACGATACTGCGGTGCTGGTGCAAGCCGCGCAGGACGCGGGGCTGGACGGTGAGCAGGCGCGCCAGGTATTGACCAGCGCCGCCTACACCGACGAGGTGCGCGCGCAAGAGGCGCACTACCTGCAACTGGGCATCCAATCCGTGCCCGCCACCCTCGTCAATGGGCGGCATTTGATCTCCGGCGGCCAGCCGCCCGAGGCGTTTGAGCAGGCGCTGCGGCAGATTGCGGCGGCGCGCTGACGGGGGACGCTTGGCCGCAGGGTCGAACTGTTCAACCGATGTTTGCTTGATCCGTCAAACCCGCGCTGTTTTGGGCAAGCGCGCCAGCCACACCAGCGCCAGCGCGGTGGCCGCCACCGGCAGCAGCGAGCCTATGTTGAGCAGTTGCCAGCCCTGGGTGGTAACCAGCGCGCCGCTGGCAAAGCTGGTCAGTGCCGTGGTGGCAAAGACAAAGAAGTTGAGTGCCCCCTGGGCCCGGTCTTTTTCGGCCGGTGTGTAGGTTTGCAAAGACAAGGTGGTGCTGCCGGTAAACAAAAAATTCCAGCCCACACCCAGCAAAAACAGCGCCACCAGAAACTGCTGCAAATCCACGCCAGAGAGTGCAATGGCAATGCACAGCGCGTTCAGCAGCACACCGCTGCTCATGATGGGCAGCACGCCAAAACGCTTGATCAGGTGGCCGGTGAAAAAGCCCGGGGCAAACATGCCAATCACATGCCATTCCAGCACCAGCGCCACGTCGCCAAACGGCAAGCTGCACTGCTGCATGGCCAAGGGCGTTGCGGCCATTAGCAGGTTCATCACACCAAAGCCCAAGGCACCGCTGGCGGCGGCCACGATAAACGCGGGCTGGCGCATGATCTGCCCCAGCGGCCGTCCGGCCTGCCCAACCCTCTTAGGCGGTGCGGGCGGGAAGGTGATGAACGCCAGCACCGCCATCGACAGCAGCGCCACCCCAGCCAGCGCCAGGTAAGCACCCATGAACGGCACTGCGGTGGCACTGCGCGTGGCCGCAGCCAGGTTGGGGCCAGCCACCGCGCCGATCAAGCCACCGGCCATCACCAGCGACACGGCTTTTTCTTTATAGCCCGCACCGGCCAGTTCGGCCGCGGCAAAGCGGTACAGATTGGCGTTGGCGTTGTAATAACCGGCAATCACTGTCGCCGCGCACAGCAGCCAGAAGTTGCGCGTCCAGGCAGCATAGGCGCACAGCAGCGCACTGCCCAAGGCCACCAACAAGCCCAATTGAAACGCCCCCTTGCGCCCAAATTTGCCCTGGCTGCGCGCCACCAAGCTGGTGGATGCGGCCCCACCCACCACATAGCCCATCACCGGCAGCGTGGCCATCCAGCCCAGTGGTGCCAGGCTCAAGCCCCCCAGCCCGTTGATGGCGATGAAGGTGACGTTGTTGGTCAGAAACAGGCCTTGGCAAAGGGCCAGTAGCCACAGGTGGCGGTTCATGGGATGAGTCTGGAACGATCAAAATGGCATTGTCGCTGTAACAACGGAATGTTCGCGTAGCCGTTGCCCCTTCAGTGTTTCACCAAGGTTTGATGTTAAATTCAAGCGTGTTACAGACGGGAGTTGAATATGAGTCATTCTTTTGCGTGGTTTCCCAGGCGACTGTTGGGTAGCCTTCAATTTCGTACTCCAGGCGCGCTCTGCCAATTTACGCTACTTTTGTTCCTGGGCCTGGCTGCCTGCTGGGCCGGTCGTGTTGAAGCTGCCAACGCGGTGGCGGGCAAGCCAGCCGTTTTTGCAGTCGTTTTTCGTCTTGACGGTGCATTGACTGCCTCCGGTCCCGATGGTAACCGCGCGTTGCGTCCGGGAGACCCGGTGGCCGTGGGCGAGCGGGTAGTTGCAAGTGCCCACGGCGAAGGTGTTTTGAAGACCCGTGATGGTGGCTACATTGCCATTCGCCCCGGTGCAGAATTCGTCGCAGAGCGCTTCGCTGCGGACGGCAACCCCTCTGACAATAGTCAGTTGAACCTGTTCAAAGGTGCACTGCGCATCATCTCGGGCTGGATCGGGAAGGTCAACCGTCAGGGCAGCCGTGTCAGCACCTCAACGGCGACCATCGGCATTCGTGGGACTGACCATGAGCCGTATGTTTTACTGGATGACGACGCACAAGTCACACAGTTCAAGCCCGGCACGTATGACAAGGTTAACCAGGGCGGCACAACGCTGCAGGCAGCGGGTCAGTCGATTGACATTGACCCAGGCAAAGTCGGGTTTGCACGCTCTCCTGGCAAGTCGCGCGCCCTGATGACGCTGCTGTTTCCAGTGCTGCTCGACAAGGTTCCGGCTTTTTATGTGCCGGGCAAATTTGATGCCGAGCTGGATGAATTGTCCAAAAATGCAGCGGCCAATAACGCGCTTGAGCTTGAATCCAGGCGTAAGCAGGTCGCCGCATGCGTTCCCAATGAGGTAGCCAAGCGCTGGGTGAAAGACCTGGACAAACATATCGTGGCGGGTAACGCCGAGACCATCCTGGCGATGTTCGCGCAGGATGTCCGGGTCAAAGCCACCGTGCGCGGTGGCAACGGCAAAATGACCACGCTGGAACTGCAACGCAATGAATTTGCCGACAGCATCGTGGCAGCCGTCAGTTCGCTGCGCGATTACAAACACCGGCGCATCACCATTGAGGGTAAACCCGCAGACGGAGCGGCATCGGCTTGCGGTCAAATCGCCGTTAAATCCATCGTCATAGAAGAAGGCCGTCAGGCGGGAAAACCGTACCGGTTTGAGTCTGAAGAAAAGTACCTGCTTGAACAGGTGGACGGGGTCTGGCTGGCCATCCAGGCCGAAACCCGTCAACGGTGATGTTATTTTTTCCAACAGGGGAATATCTTGAACAGTTTTTTTGCCGACCGCCTGACCAACCTTCAAATCGCTGGCAACACCGTGCGGCTGGAGTTTTCCGTGCTCGACATGGTTGTGGGCAATAACCCGGCGGAGCCCAAGCTCAATGTAAGCCACGTATTAGTGATGCCGCTGGAAGGTTTTGTACAGGCCTTTAACGGCCAGGACTCGGTGGTCAAAAAACTGCTGGCCGATGGTGTGCTCAAGTCCAACGCAGCCAACCCCGGCAGCGCTGGGTAAGTGCTCAGGGCCTGTCGGTCAAGGGGCAGGTGCTCCCTACTTTTGATTGTTTCTAGGCGTCGATGGCATCGGAACACTATGACTATGCGCAACTTTACTTTCCATGCCGGTTTTATGCTGCCGCTCGCTGCTGCAGGCCTTGTTGTGCTGGGTTGCGACTCAACCGCCGCACAGACCGTTCCCAGTGCCGGTCAGCTCCTCAGTGATGTGCAAAAGGCCGACAAAGAGGCGCTCACGCGCACGCCATCAAACAATCTGATCGAGCCCAGCGCGCCGCGCCCGGCCATCAAGCTGCCCGACGGTGCGCGGGTCGATGTGGCGCGCTTTCGCATCAGCGGCAACAAGTCTTTTGGCACCGACCTGCTGGCCGATCTGGTCCAGCCCTGGCAAGGGCGCACGCTGGATGTGGATGGGTTGAACGAGGCCGCCGGAGCCATTACCCGCCATTACCAAAACCTGGGTTACCTGCTGGCGTACGCCTACTTGCCGGCGCAAAAAATCGAGCAGGGCGTGGTTGAAATTGCCGTACTCGAGGGCACCGTTGACAGTGTGCAAATCGTCACCGCGCAAGACGTGCGCCTGAGCGACGAAGTGATTCAGCAACACGTTCAAGGCATTGCCCAGTCGCCGCAGGTGTTGCAGGCCGATCTGGAACGCCGCTTGCTGTTGCTCAACGACATTCCGGGCGTGGTGGCACGCGCCTCGTTTGCACCCGGGGCCAAACCCGGCACCGCCGACGTGGTGGTTACCGTGGCCGAAGAAGAGCCGCTGGCCTCGTCCATCGACTTCAACAACCAGGGCAGCGCTTCCACCGGTGAATACCGCATCGGTGCCCAGTTTCAGTTACGCAACCTGTTTGGCTTGGGCGACAGCACCCGGGTGCGCTTGCAAACCTCGCAAAAAGGCGAGCTGGTCAGCGGCAGCCTGAACAGCCGCGCACCGATCAACGGCCGGGGCTTGAGCGCAGAGGCGGGTTTGAGCCGCCTGACCTACGAGCTTGGCGCGCCCTACTCTTCGTTGGGCGCGCGTGGTGAAGCCAATGTGTTGCATCTGGGTCTGAACAAGCAACTGTTGCGCAGCATGAATGACAACCTCAGCGTATCGGCTGGCTACGACTACAAAGACCTGGCTGACGTGCTCGAACTCATCAGCAACAACAAAAAAACCAGCCATCAGTTCAGCCTGGGGCTTTCGGCCTCGAGTCGCGACAGTCTGGGCGGCGGGGGCCTGACGCAAAGCAACGTGGGCTACGCCATCGGGTCATTAAGCTGGGATCAGGGCACGCCGGGCTTGGCCGCAGCGGGTCACTTCAGCAAGTTCACGTTTGATGTGTCGCGCCGTCAGACCTTGAGCGCCAACTGGAGCCTGTCGGCGCGCTTGTCTGGCCAGCATGCGTTGAACAACCTGGACAGCTCCGAAAAATACGCCCTGACCGGCCACTACGGTGTGCGTGCCTACGCGCCGGGTCAGGCCAGTGTTGATCGTGGCAGTGTCGCCGCGCTGGAGCTGCGCCGCGCCTGGCTGCTTGCGGGTGGCACTTTCAGCGGCAGCCTTTTTTATGATTTTGCACGGGGCAGCTTTGAAGTTGATGCAAGCGCCCCCGGCAACAACCAGATCGTCTTGCGCGGCGTCGGTCTGGGCCTGGCCTGGGCCAACAGCGCCGACCTGGATATCAGCCTGAGCGCGGCCTGGCGCGGTAGCCAGGTGCTATCCACAGATTCTGATCGCAAACCGTATATCTATTTCCAGCTCAACAAGGGCTTTTAAGCTCAATTGGCACTGTGCCGTACCGGAGAAAATCATGGCAGCACATGTTCACCGTGAAGTCAGCAAAACTTTCACCACCTTGTCGGTAATCCGGCTCTCGGGCGGTCGCGTGATGCGTCTGATGGCACGGCCGCGCAAGCGCATCAGCGCGCTGCTGGCCACACTGCTGGCGGCCTGGCTGCCGCAGTTTTCGTATGCGCTGGATGTGAATGCACTGCCCACCCAGGGCAGCGTCAAGGTCGGCAGCGGCCAGATCAGCCAGAGCGGGGCCGCCATGGTGGTCAACCAGGGCAGCGCGCGCCTGGGGCTGGACTGGCAAACCTTTAACATCGGTGCCAACGGCAGCGTCACCTACGTGCAACCAGGGCGCGATGCAGTGGCGCTGAACCGCGTGGTGGGCAACGAGGCGTCGCAGATTTTTGGCCGCTTGAGTGCCAACGGCCAGGTGTTTCTGGTCAACCCCAACGGCGTGCTGTTTGCGCCCGGCTCGAAGGTGGATGTGGGTGGCCTGGTGGCCAGCACGCTGAGCATCAGTCAAGAGAACTTTGCCAAGGGCAAGTACGAATTTGTCGCGGTGGATAAAGCCGGCACGGTCATCAACCAGGGCAATATCCAAGGCAGCGTGGGTGGCTATGTGGCGCTGTTTGGCCCGCAGGTCAAGAATGAAGGCGCGATCAACGTGCCCGCCGGACAGGTGGTGCTGGCAGGCGGTCGAGCTGTCACCGTCGATATCACTGGCAGCGGCCTGATCAACGCTGTTGTCACCCAGGGCGCAGAGAACAGCATTGTTGACAACAGTGGCACATTGAGCGCCTCGGGCGGCACGGTGCGCATGACGGCCAAGTCGGCGCAAGACACGGTGGGGGGCCTAGTCAACAACACCGGCATCATCAAAGCCAACACCCTGGTCACCCATGGGGGCGCCATCTGGCTCGTGGGCGACAGCGTCAGCAACGTCGGTGATATACAGGCAAAAGGGGCTCCAGCGCAGACTGTACCTGCATCAACAGCTTCTGATTCAATAGCGCTTTCGGGCGGATTGATCCACCTGGAAGCGGCTTCGGTGGCGCTGGGTGGGAGCATCAGCGCCGACGGTGCCACGGGTGGGCATGTTGAAGTCGCCGCCGGGCAGCGCCTGTCGCTGGCCGACAAGGTGAGTGCCCGTGGCCTGAGCGGCCAGGGCGGCCAAGTGGTGTATGCCTCAGGTGGCGGCATTCTGGAAACCGGCACCAGCAGTACCGACGCCAGCGGCGCTATCGACGGCGGGCAGATCAGCGTCAACGCCGCCTCTGGCGTGGCCAGTTCGGGGCATTATTCGGTAGCGGGTAAAGCTGGTGTGGGTGGGCGTCTGGACATCACTGGCAAATCGGTGCATTTGATGAGCGCTGAGCTCGATGCCTCGGGCAGCATGGGCGGCGGGCGCATTCGCATCGGTGGTGCGTTCCAGGGCGGCAAGTTGCCCGCCACGCCGGACAGCGCCAGCGCCGCCAGCCACCTGTTTGTACGTCGCTGGGAAGATGCTTCGGCGCTGGCCAGTGCCGACAGCACATTCATTAACGATAGCACCTCGCTCAATGTGGGCGGTGGCTCGGGGCTGGGCGGTACCGCCATTGTCTGGTCCGACACGCAAACCACCTTCATCGGCAGCATCGACGCGCGCGGTGCGGCCGGTGGTGGTGCAGTGGAAATTTCGGCGGGCGAGACCCTCAAGCGCGCGGCGCTGGACCGGGTGCAGATTGGCGCGGGCGGGCAGTTGTTGCTGGATCCCAAAAACATCATCATCGGCAACGCCGACGCGCTCAAGCAGTGGCAGTACCAGGGTGTGCTGGAAAGCGTGTATTCATGGAAAGCCTCGGTGCCAGTGCTCGGTAGCAGTGACTACCTGGGGTACTCGGTCGCTTTGAGCAGCGATGCCACGCTGATGGCCGTGGGCGCGGTGGGCGACGACGGTGCTGCGGGCAGCCGCACCGACGCTGGTGCGGTGCATTTGTTCACCTTTCAGGACACGTCGTTTGGCGGCGGTGCGCTGGTGGGCACGGTTGGTGACGGTTATCTGGGCGGCAAGAATATCAATGTCACGCTGGATGCGTATGACGAATTTGGCAGCGGGGTGGCACTCAGCGCCACAGGACAACAGTTGGCTGTTGGTGCACGTTATGACGGCGGCTTGAACAACGCTGTGTATCGATCAGGTGCGGTGCATTTGTTTACTTTTAGCGACAACGGCTTTGGTGGCGGCCTCAAGGTGAGCACGGTTGGGAATGGCTATACCGGCACTGGCGATGTGAATGTCAGTCTGAGTACTTATGACTATTTTGGTTCTTCGGTGGCGCTCAGTGGCGACGGCACGCGCCTGGTGGTGGGAGCACCACGGGACGACGGCGCGGCCGGTAACAAACCCGACTCGGGTGCCGCGCATCTGTTTAGCTTTGGCGCTGGTTTTGCAGCGGGTAACCGAGTGGGCGTGATCGGCAATGACTACGCTGGCACGGGCGACCTGGCGCTGGGACAAAGCAATTACGATTATTTCGGCAGTGCCGTTGCCATCAGCCGCGACGGCACCCATCTGGCTGTGGGTGCTCAATTGGACGACGGCGCAACGGCCAGCTCGGGTGACTTTGGGGCAGTTCATTTGCTAACCCTGGATACAGCCTTCACACCGACCCTGGTCGGCACCATCGGCGTGGGCTACACCGGGGGCAACAACATCAACGTTGCGCTGGACGCCTCGGACTATTTTGGTTTTTCAGTGGCGCTCAACGGCGACGGCACGCGCCTGGCAGTGGGGGCTTACGCTGACAATGGCGCTAGCAACACCAATGGCAATGCCGGTGCGGTGCGCCTGTTCACCTTTAGCAGCACCGGCTTTGTCGGTGGCTCACATGTGGCCACGCTGGGCTCGGGCTACGACGGTAGCAACGATATGGATGTGTCGTTGCGGGGGGGCGATTCATTTGGCGTGGCCGTGGCCATGAGCGCCGATGCCACCCGGCTCGCCGTGGGTGCGCATGGTGACAACGGTGCCAAAAACAATTTAGGTGATTCCGGTGCGGTGCACCTGTTTACCTTTGCCGACAGCTCGTTTGGCGCGGGCCAACAGGTGGGCACGGTGGGTCAGGACTATCGCAACGAACGCGGCCAGGGTGTGTCGCTGGACGGCAGCCGCAGTGCCGGCTACGACTACGCCGGCACGGCGGTGTCGCTCAACGCCAATGCGCGTCTGCTGGCAGTGGGTGCGCCTGGGGATGACGGTTATGGCGACAGCGCCACCGACACCGGTGCGGTGCACCTGATCACCTTTGCCGACGGCGACTTTGGCGGCGCCGCGTTGGCGGGCACCGTCGGGCATGGTTATACCGGTGGCAACAACGTGGACATCAAGCTCGGCAACAACGACCAGTTTGGCTCGGGTGTGGCGCTTAGCGGCAACGGGCTGCACCTGGCCGCAGGTGCGTGGCTGGACGACGGTGCCAACAACACCCATACCGATGCCGGGGCGGTGCATCTGTTTACCTTTAACGACACCAGCTTTGGCGGCGGTCACAAGGTGGGCACCATTGGCGCGGGCTACACCGGGGCCAACGACGTTAACCTTGCACTGGGCAACGGTGATCGTTTTGGTGTGTCTGCTGCGCTCAGTGCCGACGGCACGCGGCTAGCTGCGGGCGCTTACCTGAACTATGGTGCCGGTAACACCTCTTACCAAAGCGGTGCCGTGCATTTGTTTTCTTTCGGTGCTGGCTTTGCCGGCGGCAGCCTGGTCGGCACCATCGGCAACGGCTATACCACCGCGCTGAAGGCCAACAACATCGACGTCGGTCTGAACAATTACGACTACTTTGGCGTTTCTGTGGCCCTGAGCGCCGACGGCAAAAAGCTGGCGGTGGGAGCCTATGGCGACGACGGTGCGGCCAACGCCAACTCTGACACCGGTGCCGTGCATTTGTTTACCTTCACCGATGCCACCGGCATCTTCACCGGTGGCAGCAAAACCGGCACGGTGGGAGCAGGTTATACCGGTACTGGCAATGTGGATGTGGCGCTGGACAACTCCGACTATTTTGGCCGTGGCGTGGCCTTGAACGGCAGCGGCTCGCTGTTGGCGGTGGGGGCCCCTTATGACGACGGCATCAGCAATACGCGCAGCAATGCAGGCGCAGTGCATCTGTTTACCTTTACAGACGCCAGCTTTAGTGGCGGTGCGCTGGCCGGTACTGTGGGTGACGGCTATACCGGGGGTCGCAATGTCGATGTGCGGCTGGACGGAAGCGACTATTTTGGCAACGCGCTGGCTTTGAGCGCGGTAGGCGACCGGTTGGTGGTGGGTGCCCCCAATGACGACGGCGCCAACAATGCCGCCACCGACTCGGGTGCCGTGCATCTGTTTACTTTTACCGACGGCGCTTTCAACGGCGGCCGACTGGCAGGCCATATTGGCAACGGCTATACCCCTGAAAATTCGCTGTCGGTGGATCTGTTTGGCTCCAAAAACTGGGACGGTGACCAAGCCGGTTACGCCGTGGCCTTGAGCAGCGATGCGCGGCAACTGGTGATTGGCGCACCGTTTGACGATGGCAACCTGGAAAAACCCTGGGCCAACGGTAACTACGGTGCTGTGCACTTGTTGACCTTTAGCGACGGCAATTTTGCCGGTGGCGCGCTGGTGGGCAGCATCGGCAAGGGCTACAGCGGCGGCAAGAATGTGGATGTAGCGCTGGACGCCAATGACAATTTTGGCTCGGGCGTGGCACTCAGTGGCGACGGCAAACACTTGGCGGTGGGTAGCCGCTATGACGACGGCTACAACAACGCCACGGGCGATGCGGGTGCGGTGCATCTGTTCACCTTTACCGACACCGCTTTTACCGGCGGGCAAAAAGTTGGCACTGTCGGGTCAGGCTATGTGGGACTAAATGATGTGAATGTGTCCCTCTACAACAGTGACCTGCTTGGTTCGGCTGTCGCGCTGAGTTACGACGGCACGCTGTTGGCCACCGGAGCACCAGGTGATCATTCTTACGGCGGTGGGTACTACTACTGGTACAACTACGGCGCAGTGCACCTGTTCAGCTTCAACGCGGACTTCACCAATGGTGCCCAGGTAGGCACCATTGGAAACGGCTACACCACCACGGTGGACCCGGATAACGTAGCGGTCACGCTGAATTACAACGAAATCTTTGGTCAGTCGGTGGCGCTCAATAGCGCAGGCACCTTGCTGGCGGTGGGGGCACCGCAAAACCAGGGTAAAAACAATGACCAGAGTTACACCGGTGCCGTGCGCCTGTTTACCTTTGGCGCGGCGTTTACCGGTGGCAGCCAGGTGGCCACGCTGGGTTATGGTTTTGACGGGGCCAACGACACCGCTGTGGCGCTTGACACGTATGACTACTTTGGGCAAGGGATCGCACTCAATGGCGCGGGTACGTTGTTGGCGGTGGGAGCGAATGGCGACGATGGCACCAACAATAACTTCTCTTCATCCGGCGCGGTGCATCTGTTCACGCTGGACAGCGCCTTCAAAGCCACGTTGGCAGGCACCGTGGGCAGCGGTTATACCGGCGGTAAAAATGTCGAGACGGGCCTTGCCAACAATGACGGCTTTGGTCAATCGGTGGCGCTCAACAGCACGGGCGACCGCCTGGCGGCCGGAGCACCTTTGGACGATGGCGCAGACAAGCTGCATCCGGATTCCGGAGCCGTGCACCTGTTCAGCTTTACCGACGGCGTTTTTTCTAGCGGGCAACTGGTGGGCCGCATTGGCAGCGGCTACCAGCCCCAGGCTTCGCTGGCCTTGGATCTTGCGGGTTACAAGTCGTGGAATGGCGACCAGGCGGGCAGCGCCGTGGCGCTGAGCAGCGACGCCAGGCAACTGGCCATTGGTGCCCCCTACGACGACGCCGTCAACCAGCCTGCTTGGAATGGCGGCGACTACGGCGCGGTGCATCTGGTCACCTTTACCGACGGCAATTTTGGCGGCGGCGCGCTGGTGGGCAGCATTGGCAAGGGCTACACAGGTGGCAAAAATATTGATGTGACGCTGGATGCAAGTGACCACTTTGGATCGTCTGTGGCACTCAGTGGCGACGGAAAACACCTGGCGGTGGGGGCCCCCTATGACGATGGGTTCAATAACGTGAACGGTACGACGGGCGCGGTGTATTTATTCACCTTCACCGATACAGTTTTTTCCGGTGGGCAAAAAACGGGCACCATTGGGTCGGGGTATGTGGGGGTGGGTGACACGGCGTTGAGTTTGGGCAACAGCGATTACTTTGGCTGGTCGGTGGCGCTGAACCAGGACGGCACGCGTCTGGCCGCTGGGGCACGCTACGACGATGGTTTCAATAACACGCTCGGCAATTCTGGTGCAGTGCATTTATTCACCTTTACCGATACCAGTTTTGGAGGTGGGCAAGAAACCGGCACGATCGGTTCCGGGTATGTGGGCACGGGCGATGTTAAGGTCACGCTGGGCGGTTCAGATTATTTTGGTTGGTCGGTGGCACTCAGTGGCGATGCCACCCAACTCGTGGCGGGGGCGCCTCGGGACGATGGATCGTCCAACTCGAACACCTCTTCTGGTGCCGTGCATTTATTCACTTTTGGCAACACCAGCTTTGGGTCTGGCGCCAAGGTCGGCACGCTGGGGTCTGGGTACAGCGGTACCGCAGACCTCAATGTTGTGTTGGACAGCGGTGATTATTTTGGCACCAGTGTGGCACTCAGCAGTGATGCCACCAAGTTGGTGGTGGGGGCCTCTAACGACCGGGGTTTCGGCAACGCCGCTTACTACACGGGTGCGGTTCATACGTTCAGCTTTGGTAGCGGTTTTGCCAGCGCGGCCAAAGTAGGCACCGTTGGCTCGGGTTACACCGGCACCAACGATGTGAACGTCAACCTGACCAATTACAGTTATTTTGGCCAGTCGGTGGCCTTAAATGGCGACGGCACACGCATGGCCGTGGGTGTGCCTTCTGACAGCGGTTCCAGTCAAACCCAATCCGACGCGGGTGCGGTGCAACTCTTTACCTTCGGTGCAGGCCTGACGGGCGGGCAAAAAGTGGGCACCGTTGGCAGTGGTTACAGCGGCAGCGCCAGCCTGAACGCGCCCTTTACCGGCTCGGGCAACAGCAGTGGCGAGCAAGTAGGCAGCGCGGTGGCTTTGAGTGCCGACGCCAGGCAGCTGGCCATTGGCGCACCGGGCGACGTGGGAGCCAACCTGCAAACCCCCGTCAGCAACGCCGGCGCCGTGCACCTGGTGACCTTTGCTGATGGCAATTTTGGCGGTGCCAGCCTGGCAGGCACCATCGGCTTGGGCTATAGCGGCGGCAACAACATCAGCGTCAGCTTGGATGCCAACGACAACCTTGGCGCGGCCGTGGCCTTGAGCCGCGACGGGCTGCGGCTGGCGGTGGGCGCACCCAATGACGATGGGGCCACGAATGCCCTGACCGATGCGGGGGCCGTGCATTTGTTTACCTTTGGCACGACCGCTTTTGGCGCTGGGCAAAAGGTCGGCACCATTGGTTCTGGCTATACCGGTAGCGGAAATCTGGATCTGACGCTGGCTGCTAACGACAACTTTGGCAAATCGCTAGCGCTCAATGGTGATGGCACCCGGTTGACCGCCGGAGCGCCCGCGGGCAATGACTACGGCCGGGTGCATCTGTTCACGCTCGACAGCAACTTCCTGAATGCCAGCCTGGTGACCACGCTGGGTAAGGGGCTGAGCGGCAGCAGCGACGTCAACATCAGCAGTCTGGATTACGACGATCAGTTTGGCAGCTCGCTCGCCCTGAGTGGCGACAGCACTCGGCTGGCTGTAGGCGCCGTGGGCGATAGCGGTGCCAACAATGCCAGCAGTTCTACGGGTGCCGTATATCTGTTTACCTTCGGCCCAGGCTTTACCGCAGGCACGCACACTGGCACGGTAGGTGCGGGTTATAGCGGTGCGGGCGATGTGAATGTAGCCTTGGATAATTCCGACCAGTTTGGTTCTGCTGTGGGCTTGAGCGCGGATGGCAACCGGCTGGCCGTTGGGGCACGTAACGACGACGGCGGTGGTCAGGGGCTTAGCGCTTCGGGGGCCGTCCATCTGTTTTCTTTCAACGACGGCTTTGTGGCCGGCACCCAGTTGGCCACCATTGGGTCTGGCTACAGCGGTACCAAGGACATGCACATTCAACTTGATTCGTCGGATCAGTTGGGCAGCTCGGTCGCGCTCAACGGCGACGGCAGCCGACTGGCGGTGGGTGCCCGTGGCGACAGCGGTGCCAACAACAATCTGAGCGACCCCGGGGCGGTGCATCTGTTTGGCTTTACCGACACCAATTTCAGTGGTGGCCAGCGCATCGGTAGCATCGGCCAAGGCTATGTGGCGGTTAGTCAGGCGCTGGATGTGCCCTTTGTCGGCAGCGGCAACAGCAGTGGCGACCAGTTTGGCGCCTCGGTGGCGTTAAGCAGCGATGCACGCCAGATGGCGGTCGGTGCGCCCTACGACACCGGCGCCAACAAAGGCAAACTGCTGAGCGCCCAAGGCGCGGTGTATCTGATCAATTTTGCTGACGGCAATTTTGGCGGTGCCCAAATGGCCGGCATCATCGGTGCGGGTTACACCGGCGGCAAGAATGTGTCGGTCAGTCTGGATGTCAATGACTACTTTGGTACCTCAGTGGCCCTGAGCCGCGACGGCAAGTCTTTGGCGGTGGGCGCGCCGGGTGACGACGGTGCCGGAAGCGGCCGCACGGATTCTGGGGCGGTGCGTTTGTTTACCTTTGCGGACACGGCGTTTACCAGCGGCACCCATGCCGCCACACTGGGTTATGGCTACACCGGCAGCAACGATGTGGCGGTAGCGTTGAATACATCCGATGGTTTTGGCCAGTCGGTGGCGCTCAATGCCGACGGCACCCGGTTGGCGGTGGGTGCGCCTAACGATGCTGGTGCTGCCAACAACAATTACCAAAGTGGCGCGGTGCATCTGTTCACTTTCAGCCCAGGCTTTACGGCCGGTGTCAAGACCGGCACCATGGGGTCAGGGTATGTGGGCACCGGTGACGTGAATGTCACCCTGGACAATGACGATTATTTTGGCTGGTCGGTGGCGCTGAGCGGTAACGCCAACCAGTTGGCAGTGGGCGCACCCCTGGACTACGGCCAGTCTGGCAACAACTACTACGCAGGTGCGGTGCACTTGTTCAATTTTGCGGATGCGTTTACATCAGGCAGCCAAGTCGGTACCGTGGGCCTGGGCTATACGGGCAGCAACGACGTCCATGTCAGCTTGGCCAGTAATGACCAATTTGGTCAGTCGGTGGCGCTCAGTGCCGACGGCACGCGCATGGCGGTGGGCGCACCCTACGACAACGGCGCTTTTGATACCCAAGGCAGCGCTGGCGCCATCCACCTCTTCACGTTTGGCGCGGGCTTTACCAGCGGTGCCAAGGCAGCCACCATTGGTGCCGACTACGCCGGTGTGAAAGATGTCAATTTCAATAGCAACACATCAGGCAACTATCTGGGCTGGTCGGTTGCCTTGAATGGTGATGCGAGTCGGTTGGCGGCCGGTCTGCGCCTTGATGACGGTGTGCAAAATGACCGCAACGATGCTGGTGCGGTCAAGTTGTTTGCCTTTACCGACGGCAATTTCTCGGGCGGTCAGGTCGCGGGCATCTTGGGTGCGGGTTATCAGTCGGCCCCGGTCAGCCTGGCGCTGCCCTGGGCCAGCAGCGTGAGCTACAGCGGTGATGCGTTTGGATCGTCCGTCGCGTTTGATGCCACGGGCAATTTGTTGGCGGTGGGCGCACCGGATGATGATGGTTTTGGCAACGGCAACCTGCGCTCGGGCGCGGTCTATTTGTTCCAGTTTGGCGGCTCGGGCAATGCGCAGGCCAGCTTGGTCGGCACCATGGGCTCGGGTTACATCGGTGGCAAGAATGTGAATGTGGCGTTGGATTCCGGTGATGGTTTTGGCAAAGCCGTAGCAATTAATGCCACTGGCACACGCTTTGCCGTTGGTGCACCTTTGGATGATGGCAGCGGCAACGTGGTGACCGATTCGGGTGCGGTGCACCTGTTCAGCTTTGCCGACAGTGCGTTCAGCACGGGTACCCAAACGGCCAGCATTGGCTACGGCTACACCGGCAGCGGCAGCCTGGCGGTGACTACGCTGGATTATGTTGACCACTTTGGCAGCGCCGTGGCGCTCAGCGCTGACGCCAGCCTGCTGGCCGTAGGGGCACCTCTAGACAAGGGTGTGGCTAACTCGTACAGCAATGCCAATTACGGCTATGGTGCCGTGCACTTGTTCCAGTCGGCCAGCGGCAACTGGAGCAAGACCGGTACCCTGGGCTATGGTTACACCGGTACGGGCAGTCTGGACCTGACCAATACCTTGTCGAACACCGACAATTTCGGTTCTGCCGTGGCAATGAGTGCCGATGGCAGCGTGCTGGCGGTGGGTGCGCCCTATGACGATGGGTTGAGTAACGCCCTTGGTAATTCGGGTGCGGTTCACCTGTTTTCGATGGGCAGCAACTTTGCAAGCCCGGCCCAAGTGGGGACGCTCGGCTACAACTATGCCGCCAATTTAACCGACACCGACACCACCAACAACAGCCATTTGAATGTGTCCACCCTGGGCGGATCGGATTATTTTGGCAGCGCGCTGGCCCTGACAGCGGACGGCAAACACCTGGCTGTAGGCACACCCGGTGATGACGGTGGCGACGTGACTGTTTACGATTCTGGTGCTGTGCATCTGTTCTCGTTTGCCGACACCAGTTTTGGCACACCCACACGCTTGTCCAGCCTGGGGGTGGGTTACAGCGCCGTGGGCAATTTGCAAAGCCGGATTTCCAGCTCAGATAACTTTGGCAGCGCGGTGGCGTTCAACGCCGATGGTTCGCGCCTGGCCGTTGGGTCACCCAATAACAACGGTGCCAGCGGAAGTCAAACGTCAACTGGCTCGGTGCGCGTGTTCAACTTTACCGATACCGCCACTTATGCGCAGGGGTTTGAGTTGACCACTCTGGGCGCGGGTCGCTTGCCGGGCAACGTATCGTTCCCGTCGGTCACCACCAACGACCAGTTTGGCGCGGCCTTGGCTTTGTCGGCTGACGGCACGCGTCTGGCCGTGGGTGCGCCGGGTGACGACGGCTTGTCGAACGACCGGGCTGATTCTGGCGCCGTGCATTTGTACTCATTTACCGATACCAATTTTGCTGGGGCCACGCTGGAAGGCACGATTGGTTATGGCTACACCGGCGGCAAGAACCGCTCGGTCGAGTTGGGTTGGGGTGACCAGTTTGGAAGCGCGCTGACGTTCAATGCCACGGTAACCCAGTTGGCGGTAGGCGCGCCCTATGACGACGGTGCGGGCAACGACCGCGTTGACTCTGGCGCGGTGCACCTGTTGATCTTTACGGATGGCAATTTCAATAGCGGCGCCAAGACTGGCACCCTGGGCTATGGCTACACCGGCGCGGGCGATGTGAACGTCAGCACGCTCGACGCGAATGATCATTTTGGTAGCGCGTTAAGCTTGTCTGGCAACGGCCAGCGGCTGGTGGTCGGTACACCAGGGGACGACGGCAGCAGCAACTACAGCGGTTACGACTACGGTGCGGTGCACCGCTTCACTTTCACCGATTCGGCCTTTTCGGGCGGCGCACTGGCAGGCATCATCGGCTCCGGTTACAGCGGCACGGGTGATGTGAACCTGGCGCTGGATACCTCTGACAACTTTGGCCAGGCGGTGACCCTGAATGGTGATGCTACCTTGCTGGCGGTGGGCGCGCCGGGCGACGACGGCTACAACAATTCAAGCTACTACTATTACTACTCCGGCTACGCTACCGGCGCAGTGCATTTGTTCAAGTTTGCCGACGCCACGTTTGCTGCCCCGACAAAAACCGGCACCATCGGCGCGGGCTATCTGGCCAGCGGTGACATCAACCAGGCCCTGGACTACAACGACCATTTTGGCAGTGCACTGGCGCTCAACAGCGTCGGCACGGTACTGGCTGTGGGATCGCCGTATGACAGTGGCGCGGGCAATGCCAATTCGCAAAGCGGCGCCGTGTCGCTGTTTGGTTTTGCCGATGCAGCTTTTGGTGGCGGCAAGCTCACCAACACGCTGGGCCATGCTTACAACAGCATTGGGCAAGTGCCCATCACGCTCAGCGCCAACGACTTCTTTGGCTCTGCGATCGCCCTCAATGGCGCAGGCGACCAAATGGCCGTGGGTCTGCCCGGGCGTGATACCACGGATGGCTACACGCTGACGGACACTGGCGCGGTTTATCTGTTCCAGGCCACCACCATTGCGCCTACCACAGACCTGACCACGCTGACGTTTGCCAACGCGCAGACCAGCACTTCTGCCGTCAGCGTGAGCGACCTGGCCACAGCGCTGGCCGCAGGTACGTCGGTGACCTTGCAGGCCAACAACGATTTGATGCTGGCTTCGGCACTGAATGTGACAGGCACCACAGGGGGCAACTTGTCGCTCTCTGCAGGGCGGTGCATTCTGCTTAACGGCGACATCACGACAGCCAATGGCAGTCTGACGGTCAAGGCCAACGCACCGGTGGCCGACGGTGTGGTAGCAGCCGAGCGCAACAGTGGCGCAGCAGTCATCACCATGGACAGCGGCAAGGCCATCAACGCGGGTACTGGCGCGGTCACGCTCACATTGGCCAATGGCGCGGGGTTGAACGACACAAGCTCTGGCGACATCACGCTGGGGGGCATCAGCGCTGGCAGCATCACGGTGGAGAACCTAGGACCAACGTCGAGTAGCAATATCATTCTGAATGGTCAGTTGGCGGGCGAAGGTGACATCGTTGTGGCCACGACAGCGGGCAACCTGAGCAACAACTTTGGTGCTACGGCGCTGGCCAGCAGCGCGGGGCGCTGGCTGGTTTATACCGGCGACTGGGGCAGTTCAACCGAAAACGGCCTGGTGGGTGCGGCGCTGGGCACCCTGGCGCGGTTGTACAACCAATCCTATGCGGCCAACCCACCCACTGGTGTGACAGCGGGCAACCATGTGCTGTACCGCTCACAGCCCACCGCCACGCTGAATGTCAACAGCGCAGCCAAGGTGTATGGCGAGGCCGATCCCACGCTGAGTTATGCCGCCTCTGGCCTGATCAGCGACGACGGCGTCACCGATACCTTGCAAACGGCAGGCATTACCGACCCCACGCTGTCTTTGCCAGCGGTGGCCGACGCAACGCGCCGCTCGGCGGGCATCCACGCCATCAGCATCAATTCGACGCAGACCGGCACCAATGCGGGTTATGCCGTCAACATTGGTACCGGGGCCAACCTGACGGTGTCGGCCAAGGCGCTGGCGCTGACGGGTTTGAGCGTCGCCAACAAAACCTACGACGGCTCGACCAGCGCCACGGTGTCGCAGCTGGGCACCATCACCGGCCTTCTGACCGGCGATGCGGTCACGGTGGACAGCACTAGCGCCAGCGCGGCCTTTGCCGATGCTCACGCCGCCAATGGCAAAACGGTCAGCATCACCGGCCTGACCCTGACCGGGGCCGATGCCGGCAACTACAGCGTTGCCAACTTGGGCACGACGGCCAGCATTGCGCGGCAGAGCGTCACACTGACCAGTTTTACGGCCTTGGACAAAATCTACGACGGTGGTGTCACCGCCACCATCAGCGCGTACGGCGCGCTGGCCGGTCTGGTGGGTGCCGAAACGCTGACGCTGGGCGGCGGCAACGCACGCTTTGCTGACAAGAACGTCGGCACCAGCAAAACCGTGAGTTTGAGCAATGTACAACTCAGCAACGGCACCGGTTACGCCAGTGATTACGTTCTGAGCAGCACCCTGCCAACCAGTACCGCGTCGATTCAGGCCAAGGATATCAGCGCATCGGGCAGCCGGGTCTATGACGGCAGCACCAGCGTGACGGCAAGCAGCCTGAATCTGCTGGGCACCATTGGTGGTGATGCTGTGAGTTTGCAGGGCGCTGGCAGCCTGGCTGACAAACACGTCGGCACGGCCAAAGCAGTCACGTTGGACACGCTGGCATTGCAGGGCACGGACGCGGGCAACTATGCGCTGGGCAGTGGTACGCTGACGGTCACGCCGCGGCCCCTGTCGGTCACCGGCATGAGCGTGCAAAACCGGGTCTATGACGGCACCACTACCGCCAACTACACCGGTACCCCCACGGTCGGTGGCAACGTGATTGCGGGTGACGATGCGGTTTTGTCAACCAACAATTTGTCGGTGGCTTTTGCCGACAAAAACGCCGGCACCAACAAGCCCCTGGTGGCCACCGGTCTGTCGCTAACCGGCACCGATGCGGGCGACTACCAGGTGCTGGTGGGCGATACGGCCACCATCGCGCCGCGTGCCCTGGGCATCAGCGCCAGCGGGCAAAGCAAGGTGTATGACGGCACGCGCGCGGCCGATGCCACCTATACCGACAACCGCATCGTCGGAGATGCGTTCACCATCAACGGCAATGCGCTGTTTGACAGCAAAAACGTCGGCGTCAGCAAGCCGATCTCGATCAGCCTGAGCCTGACAGGTACCGACGCGCAAAACTACCTGCCCAACACCACAACAACGACCAGCGCCGACATCACGGCGCGGCTCTTGACCATCAGTGCGACCGCGCAAGACAAGGTGTACGACCGCAGCACCGTGGCGCCGATCAGCTTTGCGCCCGGCTCGGACAACCGCGTCGCGGGTGACGCGCTCACCTTGAGCGCGCAGGCCGCTTTTGCCGACAAAAACGTGGGCACGGCCAAGGCCGTGACCGGCACGCTGTCGGTCACGGGGGCGGATGCGGGCAACTACAGTTTTGCCACAGCGCTCAATTTGTCGGCCAACATTACACCCAAGCTGCTGGCGGCCAACGGCAGCCGCGTCTATGACGGCACCGCCACGGTCGCCGCCACCGATCTGGCCCTGGTCGATGTCATCAGCGGTGACACCGTCAGCTTGTCAGGCACGGGGTCCACGGCAGACAAGCGCGTCGGCAGCCAAAAAGCGGTGTCCTTCGCTACCTTGGCCATTGGTGGCACCGACGTGGGCAACTATGCGCTGGAGAGTGCGGCCATCGACATCACGCCGCGCGTGCTGGATGTCAGCGGGCTCACCGCCCAGGACAAGGTCTATGACGGCACCAAAGCCGCCGTGGCTTCGGGCACGCCGGTGCTCAGTGGCAGCGTGATCGGTAGCGACGACGTGACCACCGTGCCCACGCCGTCGATCACGGTCGAGTTCAGCGACAAAAATGCCGGTCAAAACAAGACCCTGCTGGTGGCGGGTGGCCTGATCACCGGTGCGGATGCCGGCAATTACCAGGTGGTGGTGCAGGGCACGGCGAACATCAGCAAGCGTGATCTGGCCATCACGGCGGCGGCGCAAGACAAGGTCTATGACGCCACTACCGTGGCTACCCTGGCGGTGAGCAGCAACAAGATCAGCGGCGATCAGTTGGTGATTACGGCCGAAGGTACGTTTGCCGACAAAAACGTTGGCAGCGCCAAGCCGGTGAGCGTGGCGATGAGCGTGTCGGGCATCGACGCCGTCAACTACAACGTTACGCCGGTCACCAGCAGCAGCGCCAGCATCACGCCACGGCCTTTGGCGGTGACTGCCACGGCGGCCGATCGGGTGTACGACGGCTCCACGGGCGCTGACATCACGCTGGTCGATGACCATCTCAACGGCGACGTGATCAGCTTAGCGGGCGTGGGCAGCTTTGCCGATAAAAATGTCGGCTCTGCCAAGCCAGTCACCGTGGCGCTGACCTTTGGTGGCGCCGACCTGGGCAACTACAGCACCAGCAGCAGCGTGGCCAGCAGCGCGACCATCACGCCCAAGCCCCTCACGTTCAGCAACCTGACCATCAGCGACAAGACTTATGACGGCACGGCCACGGCCAGTTTCTCGGGTGACTTTTCGCTCGCCAGTGGGCTGATTGCGGGCGACGATATTGCCGCTGATACGGCCAGTGCCAGTGCCGCTTTTGCCGACAAGCATGCCGGCGTCAACAAGACCGTGAGCGTGAGCGGCGTTGTGCTCTCGGGGGCCGACCAGGGCAACTACACGGTAGCGCCCACGGCGGGCACGGCCACCATCTTCAAAAAGGTGGTGGATGTGACCGGCCTGACCCCCGACAGCAAGGTCTATGACGGTACCCAAACTGCCACCGTTTCTGGCACGCCGGATGTCACTTCCTCCTTTATTGCGGGTGATACCGTGGCGCTGAACGTGGGCAACTTCACGGTTGAATTTGCCGACAAAAATGTGGGCACTGCCAAACCGCTGCATGTCACCGGCGCCTTGTTGACGGGTGCGGATGCGGGCAATTACGACCCCCTGCTCAACAGCACCGCCAACATCACGGCACGGCCCTTGACCGTCACCGCCACGGCGCTGGACAAAACCTACGACGGCCACACCACGGCCAGCGTGAACCTGGCCGATAACCGCATCGCGGGGGATGCACTCACGCTGGCTGGCGTGGGCGCTTTTGCCGACAAGAACGCTGCCGCTGGCAAGACGGTCAGCGTCACGGGCATCAGCCTCACTGGTGTGGATGCGCCCAATTACGCCTACACCAGCACCGATCTATTCACCACCGCAGCCATCAACCCCAAAACCATTCTGGCTACCGGCAGCCGCGTCTATGACGGCAGCACCGACATGCCCACCAGCAGCTTTGGCTTTGACGGGGTCATTACGGGCGACCTGGTGAGCTTGAGCGGCGCGGTGGCTTTGTTTGATAAAACGGTCGGAGCCAACAAGGCCATGAACGGCACGCTGCTGCTCGACGGCACGGATGCCAAAAACTACATCCTCAGCGGCATGCAATACGCGGTCACGCCCAAGGCATTGACGGTCTCCGGGCTGACGGCGGCGTCCAAGGTGTATGACGGCAGCACCGCCGCCACCGCTGCGGGCACGCCCACGATCGGGCTGGAGCTGGTGGCGGGCGATGTGGTCACAGCCGACCTGAGCACCATCAACGTGGCTTTCCTGGACAAGAACGCCGGCGTGGGCAAGGCCTTGCAAGTTACCGGCAACGTGCTCAGTGGTGCCGATGCCGCCAACTACCAGCCGATTTTGAGCGCCAGCGCCGACATCACGCCCAAGCCGCTCACCATCACCGGGGTGGGCGCTGACAACAAGGTCTATGACGGCACGACCAGCGCCACGCGTTTAACCCTTGGCACGCCTACGCTGTCGAGCGGCATCGTCAGCGGCGACGATTTTTCTGTCAATCTGGCCAATCTGACGGTGGCCTTTGCCGACAAAAATGCGGCCACAGGCAAAGCGCTTGTCGTAGCCGGTGCCAGCATCACGGGCGCCGATGCGGGCAATTACCAGGTGTCGGTGCAAAACGCCACGGCTGACATCACCCCTGCCACGCTGACGGCCACCGTCAGCGCCCCCGACAAGGTCTATGACGGCAACACCAGCGCCAGCCCGACGCTCGCGCTAAGCGGTCTGATCGGCTCTGAAATTGTGAGCGCCTCGGGCACGGCCAGCTTCAACAGCAAGGATGTTTTGGCAGCCAATCTGGTGACCGTTGCCAGCACCACGCTGGCCGACGGCGGCAGCGCTGCCACGGCGGGTCTGGCGAGCAATTACAGTTTGGCCGCTGGTCAAACCGCAACCGCGCACATCACGCCGGCACCGCTGACCCTCACCTCGGGTGACGGCTCCCGGCACTATGGCGACGCGAATCCGGCGGTTGCCACCACGCTCGGCGGTTTTGTCGGCAATGAAACGCTGGCCACCTCCGGGGTCACGGGCAGCGGCGCCAGCGCCACATCGGCCACGCTGCTCAGCCCTGTGGGCAGCTACGCCATCACGCCAACGGTGGGCACGCTGAGCGCACAAAACTACGCGTTCCGCAATTTTGTTGACGGCAACCTGGTCGTGACCCCGCGTCCGCTAACGGTAGCCGCAGACAACGTGGTGCGCCTGACCGGGGAGCCCGATCCGAACCCATTCCAGTTTTCCACTGGCCAGGGTGGCCTCGTCAACGGCGATGCACTTGCTAGTGTTTCAATAGTCTCTCCCGCAGCAAGCGCAAGCGCTACCGGTGGAAATGTCTTGAATCTGGTGCCGTCATTGGCGACCTTCGCCAGCGGTCTGGCGAGCAATTACGCGATCAGCTATGTCGATGGTTATCTGCTCGTGCTGCCCAAGCCGGCAGATCTGGCCAAGGACAACCAGGGTTCCAGTAACGAGGCGTTTTACCTGCAACTCGATCCGGCGCAGATCAAGACAGTTGACGATGAATTGCATAACCAGCAAGCGCAAATCCTGGCGTCACAGCCGAGCGCAGCACCTTCAGCGCGCGACACGGCAGACCGACCCGTGGCGCGCGCCCAGCGCAGCCCCGAAGACATGCGCCGCGTTGCACAGCAGTTGACGCAAACGGCGCAGCTCGACTCCGCAGCCGTGATCGCCACCTTGCGCAGTGCGCCCTTGTTGCTGTGGCAGCCGTCGCTGCCGCCGCAGCTGTTGCAGTTGTTGGGCCGCAATGAATAACTCGATGTCGCACCCTTTTTTCTGGATCGTCGCATGAAGCCACCTTTTCTCTTCAAACAGTTATTGCTGGCCAGTTGCCTGGCTGGCCTGGGCGCGCCAGCGCTTGCGGCCGGTGATCAGGGCCTGACCGATCTGCGCCGTCTCGTCGAGAGCGGGCAGTTTGACGCCGCGTACCAAATGGCGGCAACACAAACCGGCCTGCTGGGCAGTACGCACTATGACTTTTTGCTCGGGTTGGCGGCCGTCAACTCCGGCCATCTGGCGCAAGGGGTGCTGGCGCTGGAGCGGCATCTGGCGGTGGTGCCCGCCAATGACCGCGCCCGGCTCGAGTTGGCCAAGGGTTATTACGAGCTGGGCGACTATTTCAGGGCGCGGCAGGAATTTGAATTTGTGTTGCGCTACAACCCGCCGCAAGGCGTGCAGGCCAGCGTGCAGAAATACCTGGATGCGATGCAAACCCGTGAGGTGATCACGTCACGCGCCTCGTCGCGCTCGTACCTTGAGTTCGGGCTGGGCCGCGACAGCAACGTGAATGCGGGTACCTACAAGAGTCAGATCGATTTGATTACCGGTACCGTTCCGCTGGTGGACCCCGCGTCGTCCGAAGCACCCAGCGCGTTTGCGCAGGTAACGGGTGGCACGCAGTGGCTCAGGCGTGTTGACGCGGGTCTGGCGATTTTTGTCGGACTCGATTTCGACCTGAAACACAACCCGCAGGCGACCCAGTACAACTCGTTCAACCTGGGGGCTTATGCCGGGTTTTCCGTGGCCAAGGGGCCGGGGCTGTACCGGCTGACGCTGTCTGATGGCCAGTTGCGCGTGAATGGCGAAAAGTACCGCAACACTTTGTCTGTGACGGGCGAGGGGCAATTCAATCTGGGCCAGGGCTACAGCGCCACAAGTGTTGTGCAATACGCCGAACTGGCGCACGCCCAGGTCAACGCGACGCGTGATGCGCGTATGTTGACGTTGGGTGGCGGGGTGCAAAAAACCTGGCAGTCGCCCTGGCGTCCCAGCGTCGGTGTGCAAGTTACCTATGCCAAAGAATTCAATCTGCACCTGCGTGAGGACCTGAGCCGTCATGCGCTCACCACGCGCCTGTCGTTGGCCGCCAACCCGACCGAACGGGTTAGCCTCAGCGCCGGTCTGTCCCGGCAGCAAAGTACTTTTGAGGCCGCCGATATCGCTTTTGGTACGGTGCGTGACGACGCCCTGTGGTCGGCTGACGTGGGGGTCAATTACCTGTGGGATCGGCACTGGTTGCTGCGTGCGGACGTTCAGTACACCGACAACGAGTCCAATCAGGGCCTTTACAGCTACCGTCGCTCCCTAGTGGGGCTACGTTCACGTTACCTTTTTTAAGGTTTGGATCATGATTCGACTTTTGACTATATGGCTTGGCCTGTTGCTGGCTATTTCTGCCCAAGCAAGCACGCGAGTACTGTCCGTTACCGGACAAGTGGATCGCTTGCAAGGGCAACAGTCATTGCCGCTTAAGCCGGGGGATACGTTTGACGGCATCTTCGGCGTGCGCGCAAGCGCAGGCAGCCAGGCGCAGCTGCTGCTGGAAGATGGAAGCCTTCTTACCGTGCCGCAGGGCAGCGAAGTGAGCGTGTCCATGGCCTCGCAACCGCAGGTGAAATTGTTGGCCGGTGGCGTCAACGTGCTGCCGGCCAAGGGGTACCTGACGCTGGCTGCCATGGGTCTGGGCCTGAAGACCAATGGTTACCTGCGCCTGCGCCAATGTGGCGATGGCTGCAAAGAGCCGCCGGGGCTGTATGGGAAAACGCTCTCGGGCGAGGTGATTGTTGAGTATGCGGGCGGGCGCTCGGTGCTGCGCAACAAGCCGTTCCGTGCCGCCTTGGGCGGCGGGCGGCCGCTGATTCTGGCGCGTGACGCCGACCTGCTGGCCGAAGACAGCCATCTTGACGTTGCCGCCCGGGCCAAACTGGCTTTGGCCGAAGATCTCAAGCAGGGCATGGAGGCCTTCAAAAGTGGCCAATTTGAAAAGTCGCGCGTGCTGCTGCTGGCCGTGCGTGAAAAGTCGCCGACCGAAAAAATGGTGCCGTATTACCTGGGTTTGATTGCGCTGGAGCTCAAGGAGAACGACGTTGCGCTACAACATCTGCAACAATACACGCGCGATGACCCTGACGCTGCGCGCGAGCGCGGCGTTAACCAATTGGTCACGCTGCTGCTGACCAACCAGCTACAGGACGAAGTCAAGCAGGCGATCCAGCAGGAAAGCCAGCTCGCCAGTGACAAGCCCGAGCCGGGCAGCATTGCCGTGCAGGCCTTTACCAACCGGGGCGATCCGGCCTATGCGGCGTTGGCCAAAGGCATTGCCGCCATGGTGATTACCGACCTGAGCAAAGTTCCGGGCCTGAAAGTACTGGAGCGACAAAAAGTGCAAAAGCTGATGGATGAGATCAGCTTGAATCAAAGCGGTTTGGTCAGTCAGGACAGTCTGGTCAAGGCTGGGCGACTGATGCGCGCTGAAAAAGTAGTGATTGGCAGTTTTGGAGTGCAGCCATGAAAAATAAAAAATACCTGTTGCCAGGTGTCTGCCTGCTCGGTCTGATGGCGACAACCGCGCACGCCGAGCGCTTTGACCTGGAAAGCGCCATTATTGAAAGCAGCACCTCAAAAGCCGTCGGCGGGGGCAAAAAGAGCGGCGACATTGCGACTTTTTTTACCGCACAAAAGGAGATGGTGTATGCCGCCCTGGGTGACCTGGGCATTGCACTGGAGAGTTTGCCCGCCGACATCCGCAAAAACCTGGAGCGCTATCAAACCACCAATTTTGCTGCGTTCAAATTGTTTTCGCAGGGGCTGAACGCGCAAGACCAGGGCAAATTTGCCGAGGCCAAGGCGTTTTTTGAAAAAGCCGTTGAGCTCGACCCCAATTTTCAGTTGGCCGGTGAGTTGAGCATCTCCATGCCCAGCAGCAACGTGACTGGCACGGTGCAGTTGCAGGCGGCGCTGGCGTCCGCCGCCAAAAACGCCACGGCCTCCGGCAAGACGCAGGTGGAGGTTGATTTGTCGGGCGCGATCGCCGCCTTGCAGTCCGGGCAAACCGTGGTGATAGGCAGTAAAGCCGAGGCCAGCACAAGCGCTGCCAATGCGCGTGATCCGGGTAGCAACTACACCAGCAATCCGGCCGGTTCGGGTTCAAATTATGCCGACCGCCAGGCGGTGGGCGTGAGCTACACCCTTCAGGAGACCTCCGGCATCACGGTTTCGGTGGCCTCCACCAACGAGTGGACGCTGGACCAGGCCAGCAGCGACAGCGCCGGCTTGCTCAAGGTGGGCGATACCGCAGAGTTTCAGGCTACCCGCTCGGGTGCCACCAGCAGCGTGGATGGCTCATTGAAACTGGCCGATGGTTCAACCGTTTCCTGGGGCCATTGGCAAACCGGGCCGGGCAACTTCTCGCTCAGCTCCAAAGGTGCCCCAGTGACCGGCCTGGGGCCGCAATTTCAGTACCTGATCGGCCAGGCTACGCGAGACATGCCCACCAGCGGCACGGCCACTTTTGCACCAGCCGGTGGGTTTCTCGGCAATGCGACCGGCAGCATCGGGGTCGATTTTGTTAACCGTAGCGTGCAACTCAATCACCTGGGGTTTGACGTGAGTGGCCTGAACTTTGCCAACCTAAGTGGCACGGCCAGCTACTCCAGCACCATCGCGTCGGGCTTTTTCAAGGGCAACTACAGCAGCGGCACCTGTACCGGCTGCGTCGGGTTTTCTCCCACAGCGAGCGTGTTTACTGGCAACTTTCTGGGCAAGAACGCCAGTGGTTTGATGTTTTCAACGGTCTTGTCCACCGGCAACGGCACGGTGTCAGGTTTGCACGCCTTCACCAAATAAACCGTCAACGCTTCAATTGGCGCCGGCCTTCAGAATGACCTTCTGGTTTTTGGCCCAACTGCCGGTTTTTTCAACCACTTTGGCGTAAGACATCAGGTCTTCTGAAGCAGTGACTTGCAGCTGGCCGAGCTTGGCTTCGCGGTAGCCCAGGATGCGGCCATTGAGCTCAATCGGTACCCCTTCACCCAGCACGTTGAAGGTTTGCCCTGGTGCAGCTCCGTGCTTTTTCCCCAGATTGATGATGATGGCCTGGTCGTCGTCGGCCACGGCAATGCGCCCCTTGAGCGGGTATTTCTCATGCACAGTCTTCACCACTGCGGTGGCCATTTGTTCGGCCAGGGCGACCGGGTCGATCGTGATGTTGCGCTGCGTGCTGGAGTAGGCAATGTGCGTGGTTTCGGTGTCGATCATACGCATGGATACCGCCTTGGTCTGTCCCGCACCTGTGAACGAGCCGGTGGTGATCAGCCTTGCGGCCATGATGCGACCCAGGCGCAACTGGGTGTCGGGGTCGGCCAGCTCGGAGGCGCCGAGTTTCAGTTCCGCCAGCAGTTTGTCCAGAATGGCGCGATCCACCACGGTGATGCCCTGGTTCAGCAAGGCTTGCGAAAACTCCTGCAGTAGCAGTCTGTCCATACCCAGCTTGCCCAGTAATTCGGTGTCACCGCTGGTCTGAAAGTCCAGCACCGACACCGCCATGGCCTGCGAGGTCCATTCGTCAACCGGACGTGCTGGCTTGGTATTTTTTTGCTCTTTGAAGCGCGCCACCAAGTCTTTCACCGACTCGTCAATGTAGCGTTGGCGCTCCAGATCCATCTTTTGTTTGGACGCCTGCTCAGCCTGACGCAACAGCGCCAGCACGGCGCGGTCTTTGGGGGCTCGCTCGCTGGCCTGACGCAGCAGTTCGATCGCCTGCGCGCTGTCACCCATGGCTTGCAGCAACTGGCCCTGGTTGGCCAGCGCATCGGCGGCAAAGGGGTTGACTTCAACCGCTTCCTTGTAGGCATTGATGGCGGTTGCGGGGGATACTTTTTTCACCAGGTTGCCGCGCGCCGTGGTGGCCTCAGCGGTTTGCCATGAAAAATCGGCCACGGCGTCAGACGACGACGCCAGAGCAACGGCCTGCTCGGCTTCTTTGCTGTTGCCACGCGCCGCGTACACCTTGGCCTTGGTCAGTTGCGCCGCCGTGCGGTTGGGGTTGATACGCAGGGCGAGGTTGGCCTCTGCCAGCGCCTTGTCCAGGTCACCGGCGGCCAGGGCCACCTCGGCCAGGCCCTCGTGACCACGCAGCGCCATGTCTTTGCGCGTGTCGGCTGCAGCAGAGCTGAAGATGGCGGCGGCTTGGTTGGATTTGTTTTGTTTCAGCAGACCATAGGCGTAGCCAATTTGCGCCACCGTCATCTGGCTTTGAATGCCACGCAACGAGTTGAACAACTGGCTGGCGGCCACCGCATTGCCGCGCGCCAGCATCGATTCGGCGAGCGAAAAAATGACCTTGTCGTTGGCGGCACCGCCGCCGTGGATCACACTGGTGACGGAGCCGCCTTTGGTGGTGACCACCACGGTGGGCAACATGTCGGCAATATGGAATTTTTGAAGCACATCTGCGTCTGCGCTGAGCAGATGGAAATTGGACGACTCCTTGACTGGCAGTCTGGCCAACTCGGCTTCAGGCATTTTGCCGAACGCGAGCACCACGATGCCTTCGCTGCGAAACTGCTCGGACAGCTCGCGCAGCCGGGCCAGCGTTTCAATGCAGCCTTTGCAGCGCTGGGTGTCAAAGAAATACAGCACCGACATGGCGCCCTGGGTAATGGCCGCGTTGTCGAGCGTCTTTTTGGCCAGGCTGCTGGCCTTGAAGGGTGGAGCGACTTCACCCACACGCATGGTAGCGCGCTCGGTCAGGGTGCGCCCTTTGGCTTCGTGCGTCGAGGCCAGTTCAGCGACCCGGTTTTGCGCCAGGCTGACAAACGTGCCTTGTGGAAAGTCCTTCAGGTACGACTTGAAGTCGTTCACAAAATGGCTTTGTTTGATGGTTTCCCAGTAGGCCATGTCAGCGGCGTTGCCAATCAGCGGCACGGCCAGTGAGGCGCCTTCAAGCGGAATGATGAAAAAGTCGTCGCCTTTGAGGCTGCTCTCCTCGCGCGGACTCTGGGTGCCGCCCGATTCACGCTCGACACCGTCTCGGGTGCGCTTGAACACCTGTTCCAGCGTCAAGCCCGGAATGCGCATATTGGTGAGCAGGTATTTGGAATACAGCCCGTTGCGGCCACTGCCGTCACTGGCTTCGGTGCCCGGTGCGGTGGAGAAAGCCACCAGCGAGCCGCTGGGGGCGTCCATCGGCGCCAGCCCCTTGTAGGACGAGCCAATGGAGCGCGTTTTTTTGGCGTAAAACGGATTGTTACGGCAGGCATCGAGCACCACCACGCTAATGCGGTTGCTGGCTTCCTCGAGGTTTTTCATCAAAAAATTGATTTCAATGGCGTAATCCTCCACGTCTTGCTCGGATTTGTAGCCACGTCCAACCGGGAGCAAATAATTTTTGCCGTTCACCTGGACCCCGTGACCGGCGTAAAAAAAGAAACCGGCGGCATTTTTGTCCAGCTTCATGCGAGTACCAAACTCACGAATCGCCTGTTTCATGCCGTTCGCATCAAGATTCTCTTTCTGGACCACTTCAAACCCGACCCCTTTTAACGCGGCCGCCATGTCCTGCACGTCATTGACCGGGTTTGCCAGCGGCGCCACGTCATAACCGCTGTTGCCAATGAGCAAGGCCATGCGCTTTTCGGTGGCGGCCTGCGCTGGAAGCAGGGTCAAGGCGGCACATAACAGAATCAGGGACTGGATCAAAGTTTTCATGGTGCTACTGCCTGGTTAATTTGTCGAGGGCCATGCGTAACTGGCGTTCGGCCGGTTTGAATTCTGCATCACCCGTGAGGATTTTTTTGAACACCTCAATGGCCGCCGCAAAATCTTGCCGGTCCATCAGGGCCAGACCCTGGTCAAAGAGCGTCAAAGTGCCCGCGCTGACCTGGGTCAGGGTGCCCGTTTGGCCGCCGGTCTTGCCATAGCCCATCTGGGTCACCAGAGCGCGTGCGGCCACTGCCATGGCCGCAGGCAGGTCGGCCGTGTTGGCGCTGGCTTCCTGCGCGCCGAGAATCTGTGCGGTCTCGGTCGAAACCAGCCGCACGTCGGCACGGACAATGTCGCCCAACGTGATCAGGCTGCCGAAAATCATGCGCTTTGCTCCTGCAATGCGCCCCAACCGGATGCGCGCATCTTCATCGGCCAGCGCCGACGAGCCCAACTTTTGTTCGTCCAGAATTTCGCGCAAGCGCGCACGCTCCACCACCCGCACACCCGGGTAGGCCAGCAGTTGCTCGAGCAATATCTCCGACATGACGCGCGACAGTTGGCATGACGCAGATACGCCCACGCGCGACAGTTCAAGGCAATCAAAATCCCACACCGCTACCGCCGCATCGTCCGCATGCACGGCATTGGCGAACAGACAGAGCCACGCCAACAGCCATTTCACGATGCTCTGTTGGCACGCCAGGAGCCCACTTTTTGACCCTGGAACAGCGCGAAAAAATGTCTGCCTGCCGGTTTGAACTTGCTGGTGTGGTCCCACGATGCGGCTCGCCTTTTTCCAGGAAGGATGTTGACAAAAACAGTTTACTACTGAAGCGCCAGTGCAGCGCAAGGGTTTATCCGTAGCACCCCTTGCATCGCCGTCGGTGCGACAAGGCACAATTCGTCATCCAGTCGTCGCCCTGTTCAAGGCGCAACCTGGCAAGCTGCCAACGATCAAACCTTTGACCCTGATGCAAAACCACAAACCATGACAACGCTGGATGTAACGAATCACATTGCCACCTTGGGAATGCAGGCAAAGGCGGCTTCAGCCTTTATGGCAAAAGCGCCGACAGCTATCAAAAACAGGGCGTTGCGAACCCTGGCCGCCCTGCTGCGCACGCAGGTTGCAGCGCTACAAGACGACAACGCGCGCGACCTGGAGCGCGCCGTGGCCGCAGGGCTGCTCGCCCCCATGCTGGACCGGCTGCGCCTGACGCCTGCCGTCATCGAAACCTGCGCGCAGGGTTGCGAGCAGCTCGCGGCCATGCCCGACATCATTGGCGAGGTGATCGGTTTGACGCAGCAGCCCAGCGGCATTCGCGTGGGGCAGATGCGCGTGCCCATTGGCGTGTTCGGCATGATCTTTGAAAGCCGCCCGAATGTGACGATCGAAGCCGCCAGCTTGAGCATCAAAAGCGGCAACGCGTGCATCTTGCGCGGGGGGTCGGAGGCGATTGACTCCAACAAAGCATTGGCCAAACTGGTGCAGCAGGCGCTGCTGCAAAGTGGTCTGCCCGAGCACGCGGTGCAGTTGGTACAGAGCACCGACCGCGCGGCGGTGGGGCAGTTGATTGCGATGCCGCAGTATGTGGACGTGATCATTCCGCGCGGTGGCAAGGGGCTGATCGAGCGCATCAGTGCCGAGGCCAAAGTGCCCGTCATCAAGCACCTGGACGGCAACTGCCATACCTACGTGGACGACCCTTGCGACGTGGCGCTGGCGGTGCGCGTGGCCGACAACGCCAAGACCCAGAAGTACAGCCCGTGCAACGCCACCGAAAGCCTGCTGGTGGCGCGCGGCGTGGCGGCCGATTTTTTGCCCCTGATCGCCAGCGTCTATGCGGCCAAAGGCGTTGAAATGCGCTGCGACGCCGAAGCCCTGGTGCTGCTCCAGAATTTTGCATCAAAACGGTCTCTAGCCCTTACCAATCAAGCGCAGACAGATACAAACAAGATAGCGTACAAACTCACTTTGGCGCAAGAATCAGACTGGTTTGAAGAGTATCTGGCGCCCATCATCAGCATCAAAATTATGGCCGGCGTGCAGGAAGCCATCGACCACATCAACCACTACAGCAGCCACCACACCGACGCCATCCTGACGCGAGACTACATGCACGCCCAACAGTTTTTACGCGAGGTGGACTCGGCCAGCGTCATGGTTAACACCAGCACCCGCTTTGCCGACGGGTTTGAGTACGGGCTGGGGGCTGAAATTGGCATTAGCACCGACAAATTCCATGCCCGTGGACCGGTAGGCATTGCCGGGCTGACCTCGCTCAAGTACGTCGTGCTGGGGCAAGGCGAGGTACGTGGTTGATTTTTAAAGGACGACAGATGAAATTCTTTTCAACATCTATTGGCTGTGTGGCGTGCACGTTGGCGCTGGCCGCCCCGGCGCAAGCTGCGGGCAGCGCCGCCATGGCAGCCGAATACGGTTGTGTCAACTGCCACGGCAGTTACCCGCGTGGCGAATCGCCTTCATTGGAGCGTCTGGCCGAAAAAATGGCCAAGTACAAGGGCGATGACGCAGGCTTGGCGCAAAAAGTAACCAGCTACCGCACCGGCAAGGCGCTGGAGCATATCGACGCGCACGAGCGCATCAGTCTGGAAGCCGCCACCGCCTTGCTGCGCTGGCTGGCAGAAGGTGGCAAGTAGTCTCGTTCAATGGGACGCGATGCAAACTGATGTGGACTGATTCCCTCTCCCCTTGGGAGAGGGTTAGGGTGAGGGCTGGCACATGGCGCGTGCGGCGCGGAACTATTGCTGCCGCCGCAGCTCCATGTCGGCGCTGGCCTCGGTTGAGGCTCTTAAAATCAACGCCTAAACTATCCAAGGTTTTTTTATGGTTCCGCACCTGATCACCGCCCTGACCGGCCCCCTCAACGAGCTGGAACAGCGCGTGCTCGATTCCATGCCCGCCATTGAGCGTTGGTTTCGGCTGGAGTGGATGGAGCACACGCCGCCGTTTTACTGCTCGGCCGACATCCGCAACGCGGGGTTCAAGCTCGCGCCGGTGGACACCAACCTGTTTCCGGGCGGCTGGAACAATCTGGCCTCTGACATGCTGCCGCTGGCGGTACAGGCGGCGATGGCGGCGATTGAAAAAATTTGCCCCGAGGCGCGCAACCTGCTGGTGATTCCGGAAAACGGTAAACACAGCAGTTTTTACCTGGCCAACCTGGCGCAGTTGCAGCGCCTGTTCAACATGGCGGGGTTGAACGTGCGTCTCGGTTCCATCGACCCGGCGGTCAAGAAAACCACCACGGTGGAACTGGGCGACGGCCAGACGCTCACGCTGGAGCCGGTGATCCGCGGCAAGCGCCGCCTGGGGCTGAAAGACTTTGACCCCTGCACCATCTTGCTCAACAACGACCTGAGCGCTGGCGTGCCCGGCATTCTGGAAGAGATCTACGAGCAGTACCTGCTGCCGCCGCTGCACGCGGGCTGGCCCACGCGGCGCAAGAGCACGCACTTCAAGGCCTACGAAGAAGTCGCCAAGCGCCTGGGCAAGCTCATGGGGGTGGACCCCTGGCTGATCAACCCGATGTTTGACAAATGCGAGGCAGTAAATCTGGGCCAAGAGGGCGGCATGGATTGCCTGCGCAGCCAGATTGACGCAGTGCTGACGCGCGTGCGGCGCAAGTACAAGGAATACGGCATCAAGGAAAAGCCGTTTGTGGTGGTCAAGGCCGACCACGGCACGCACGAGCTGGGCATTGTGACCGTGCGCGACGCCAAAGACACGCAACATCTGTGCGACAAGGTGCAGGCGCTCACCCAGGGACGCAAAGCACCGCTGCCAGCACACGACTTCATGGTGCAAGAGGGCGTGCTCACGCAAGAGCGCGTCAACGACGCCGTGGCCGAACCGGTGGTCTATATGATGGATCGCTACGTGGTGGGCGGCTTTTACCGCGTGCACGCCGGGCGTGGTGTCGATGAAAGCCTGAACGCTCCCGGCTCGGGCTACGTGCCGCTGGCGTTTGAGCACAGCACCCAGTTGCCGCAGCCTGGCGTCAAACCGGGTGCCAGTGTGCCTAACCGTTTTTACATGTATGGTGTGGTGGGACGACTGGCCACGCTGGCGGCCAGCTACGAGCTGGAAGCGACCGACCCCGAGGCCGAAACTTACGCCTGAGTGCCCCGCCGCGTTGCACCGGCCGTTCTGACGCAAAATCACGCACCTTCTTGACTTGGAGCCCGGGGATTTAACCACCGGGTGACTGCTTGGCTACATCTCAAACGTCTTTGCGCGCGCTCACGCTGGGCGCCATCGGTGTCGTTTACGGCGACATCGGCACCAGCGTGCTTTACGCCGTGAAGGAAGTGTTTGGTTCGGGTCATGTGCCTTTCACGCACGACAACGTGCTGGGCATTTTGTCGATCTTCTTCTGGACGCTGACCGTCATCATCTCGATCAAGTACGTCACGCTGGTGCTACGCGCCGACAACAACGGCGAAGGCGGGCTGGTGGCCATGCTGACGTTGGCGTCGCAGTCGGTCAAGGGCAAGCCCGCGCTACGCCGGGTGCTGCTGCTGGTGGGCATCTTTGGCACCTGTCTCTTCTATGGCGACGGGGTCATCACCCCGGCCATTTCGGTGCTGTCGGCAGTCGAAGGCCTGGAGGTGGTGTCACCGGCCTTCAAAAGCGCGGTGATCCCGCTGACCTTGCTGATTCTGTTTGTGCTGTTTTTTGTGCAGAAGCGTGGCACGGCCGACATCGGCAAGTTTTTTGGCCCCGTCACCTTGGTCTGGTTTGCCGTGATTGCCACCATCGGCGTGGGGCAGATTGTGCAGATGCCCGAGGTGCTGTGGGCGTTGAGCCCGCATTACGCGCTGGGCTTCATGTGGGCCAACCCGGGCACAACTTTCGTGATTCTGGGTGCCGTGGTGCTGTGCGTGACCGGGGGCGAGGCGCTGTACGCTGACATGGGACATTTTGGCAAGCAGCCGATCCGGCGCGCCTGGTTTGGCGTGGTCATGCCCGCGCTGACACTCAACTATTTTGGCCAGGGTGCGCTATTGCTGGCGCATCCAGAGGCGGTCAAGAATCCGTTTTTTTTGATGGCTCCGCCCTGGGCGCTGTTACCGCTGGTGGGCTTGGCCACGCTGGCCACGGTGATTGCGTCACAAGCGCTGATCACCGGCGCCTTTTCGGTCACCAAACAGGTGATTCAACTCGGTTATCTGCCGCGCTTTCAGGTATTGCACACCAGCATCAAGGAGACGGGTCAGATCTACATGCCGTTGGTCAACTGGGGTCTGTTTGTGGCGATCGTGCTGGCGGTGATGTTGTTCAAGTCGTCGAGCAATCTAGCCGCCGCCTACGGCATCGCTGTGACGCTGGATATGTTGATCACCACGTTGCTGACATTTTTTGTCATTCGTTACACCTGGCGTTACCCGCTGGCGCTGTGCATCACCGCCACCGGTCTGTTCTTTGCGGTGGATCTGGCGTTTTTCAGCTCCAACCTGATGAAGCTGTTTCAGGGCGGCTGGTTTCCGCTGTTGATTGCGGGGGCGGTTTATACGCTGATGCTGACCTGGCACGAGGGGCGACGTTTGATTAACCAGAAACTTAGGGCCGACGCCATCGACCTCGCCAGTTTTCTGGAGGCGGTGTTTGTCAGTCCGCCCGTGCGTGTGGCGGGTACGGCCGTGTTTCTGACGGCCGAGCCAGGCACAGTACCCAACGCCATGCTGCACAACCTCAAGCACAACAAGGTGTTGCACGCCATTAACCTGTTTGTCACCGTGGTCAACCATGAAATCCCATGGATCGGCATGGACAAGCGCCTGACCATCGAATCGCTCGGGCACGACTGCTGGCAGGTGGTGGTGAACTACGGCTTTAAAAACGATCCTGACCTGCCCAAGGCGCTCACGCACATGAAAGGGCGTGGCTGCGACCTTGACCCCATGACCACCAGCTACTTTTTGAGCCGCGACACCGTGGCCCCCACGCTGGGTGGCGGCATGGCCCCCTGGCGCGAAAAGATTTTTGCCCAGATGCACCTCAACGCCAGCGCGGCGGCCGACTTTTTGAACCTGCCCAGCAACGCGGTGGTGGAACTGGGTAGCAAGATTGAAATCTGAGCAGGCTACCATGTGCACCAGCAACTGACTGCCCCGACCACTGGAAAACCGATGAACCTGCTGTTTGTGACTGATGCACTGTCAACCTTCAAAATTTACAAGGACAGCACCTTTGCCATGATGCGAGAAGCGCAGCGGCGGGGCCACGCGGTGAGCGCCTGTGAGCCGCAGCACCTGCTGTGGCAGCGTGGCGACTGTGTACGTGCCCAGGTGCAGCAGTTGCGCCTGACGGGGGCAACGCCCCAATGGTTCGACCTACTGGGCAGCGTCAGCGAGCCGCTGAAAGACTTTGACGCGGTGCTGATGCGCAAAGACCCGCCGTTTGACGCCGAGTACGTCTATGCCACGCATTTGCTGCAGCAGGCCGAGCGTGAAGGCGCGCACGTGTTCAACGCGCCGCGCGCACTACGCGACCACCCGGAGAAACTGGCCATTCTGGAGTGGCCGCAGTTCATTGGCCCGACACTGGTCACGCGGGACGCGCAAGCCATTCGGCGCTTTCACGCCGAGCAGCACGACATCATCCTCAAGCCGCTCGACGGCATGGGAGGCATGGGGATTTTCCGGGTCAAAGAGGATGGCCTGAACCTCGGTTCGATCATTGAAACACTCAACCAGAACGGCGCCCAGAGTGTCATGGTGCAAAAGTTTTTACCCGCCATCGCGCAAGGCGACAAGCGCATTCTGGTCATCGGTGGCCAACCGGTGCCTCATGCGCTGGCGCGCATTCCGCAGGGTGGCGAGGTGCGCGGCAACCTGGCTGCGGGCGGCAAGGGCGTGGCGCAGCCGCTGGGCGCACGCGACCGCGAGATTGCCGAGGCGATCGGCCCCGTGCTGTTCAAGCGCGGGCTGCTGCTGATTGGGCTGGATGTGATTGGCGACAGCCTGACCGAGATCAACGTGACCAGCCCAACGTGCTTTCAGGAGATCACCGATCAGACCGGGTGTGACGTGGCAGCGATGTTTATCGATGCACTGGAGAGCCTGGTTTGATGGTGTTGCATGCAGTGCGTCATTTCATCGACGTGCACGCTGCGGTGTGACGGGCAACTGCATTCTTTGGGCAGGCCATCGACAAACACCGTCAGTTGCCCGGGGAGCATCACCACCCAGTCTTCGTCGGTGGTCAGTGGCTCGGTCACCACAATGGCCAGGCGATCCTGCGGGCTGTTGAATTCGGCCAGGTTCATCGTCACGTCATCGTCTTTCAGATGCACCTGCTGGAACGGATGCGCGCGCAGCACGTAATGCAGCTTGGTGGTGGCGTGGGCCCACAGCGCCTGCCCGTTGCTCATTAAAAAATTGAATGTGCCGTGCCGTGCAATCTGCGGCGCCAGTTCACGCAGCGTGCAGGTGAGTTCTTCGATGGAGGGTACGTCGGCATGTGATTTGGCCAGCTCTTGCAGGAGCCAGCAAAAGGCCAGTTCGCTGTCGGTACTGCCCACCGGCCTGAAGCTGCTGTGCAGTTTGGGTTGGTAGTTTTTGAGGTCGCCGTTGTGCGCAAACACCCAGTAGCGACCCCAGAGTTCGCGCACAAAAGGGTGGCAGTTTTCCAGCGTGACGCTGCCCACGGTGGCCTTGCGCACGTGCGCCACCACGTTGTGACTTTTGATCGGGTAACTCTTGAGCATCTGTGCGATGGGCGACGCAGCCGCGCTGGACTTGTCCACAAAATGCCGTACGCCCTTGCCAGGGCTGGCGCAGTCGCTCTCAAAAAAAGCAATGCCCCAGCCGTCCCCGTGGTGGTCGGTGCAGCCCCCGCGCTGCGAAAAACCGGTAAAACTCAGCGTCAGACTGGCCGGCAGGTGGCTGTTCATTCCAAGCAATTGGCACATAGCGAGCGCCCGCAATCCGTGGCAAACGGTGCTGGTTAAGTTGTCTTTGTAGCGCAAGCTTACCCAAATTTTCCGGCGTTGGCGTCGTTGCGGATGGAAAATGTCGCCCAGTTCGCGGTATGCTCTGGAAAATTTCGCCGCGCCCGGGGTCGGCAGACGCCCCCGCCATGATGTCTTCGCATCGTCCAAGGGGATCGTTGTCTTGAAAAGCAGAGTTGCTTACGTTGTCACAGGTTGGGTGCTGTGGGCCAGTTTGGTGTCAGCCAGCCACGCATTGACACTGGGCGACCTGCGCGGCAACGCGGTCATTGGTCACGCGCTCGACGTTTCGGTGGTGGTTCAGGCATCGCCCGGCGAAGAGGTGTCCGCCGCCTGCTTCAAAGCCGACGTATTTCATGCCGACGCTGCACAAGCCAGTCCAACCATTACCTTACGTCCGCTATCGACGACATCTGAGGGCAGTTACCGGGTTCGTGTGCAGTCTGCTGCGCTGGTAGATGAGCCTGTCGTTACGCTGGAGCTGCACTCCACCTGCACCAGCGCTCTGTCTCGACGCTACGTGGTGCTGGCTGACTTCCCTGTGGTGGTGATGCCCGCACCGCAGCAAACCGATTTACCTCAAGTGGCGGCACCCGTGGCGGCGGCCCCGGTATCGGCCCTACCACAAACTGTGGTACCAGCGGTTCAAACAACTGCGACAACGGTTATCAGTCCAACACCTGCGGCCCAGGTGGCGAAACCTGTTGCCAAAAAGCCCGTCGTTGCCAAACGTGCGGTGGTTCGCAAAAAAGCGCCGCCACACAGCGTGGTCAAGCCAGCGGCATCAGCCTCTACTCCAGCGGCCACCCCTGCCACCCCCGCTGAACCTGCCAAGCCAGCTCTGAAGCTTGAAGCTTTGAACTTGCCCGCCAGCTTGACAGATAGCGTGGCTAACGCACCATCGGGCCTGCCTGCCCCAGAGGCGGCGCTACAAGCCAGCCAAATCCAGTCGCTGCAAGAAGAGCTCAAGCAGCTGCGGCTTCAAGCCGCAAAGACCAACGCCCAGTTGGCTGAAATGCAGTTGCAGCTGCAAAGTGCGCAATCCGATCGCATATCGCTGCAAGTTTTTTATGTGGTGCTGGTGTTGCTGATGCTGTGCGCGGGCGTGCTAGCGTGGCTTTTGTGGCAACGCTATCGTGCGCCGTCCACACATGAAACCGTTTCTGATGTTTTGGGGCGTGTCGCCCTGCCAGCGACAATGCTGCAAAAAACAGTGGTACCGGTGGCGACGACTTCATCCACTGAAGCCGCTCCTTTAATCCAGACCGTGCGCAGTCCGGTGACGGCTACGGCGGTCAAGGCTCCTGACTCCGTTTTTGACTCCCACGTTGTTTCGCCAACCCTGCCCGGTACATTGGCTGATTCCGAGCTGCGCCATGGCAACGAAATCGCCTTCACGACCACCCAACTACAGGGTGCCAGTGACCGCAGCGATGCCGTGGTGACAAACGATGAGGTAGACCTCGACCTGGACCTTGACCTGAGCCATTGGAGCGGTGCGGATGAATCGTCCAAGCCGGCCTTAACGGCAAGCGAATCGGTGCTGGATATCCGCCAACAGGCAGAATCTTTTGTCTCTCTGGGGCAAACCGAACGTGCTTTGGTCATTCTGAAAAAACACATTTCTGAGTGTGAACGACCCAATCCTTTGATTTATCTCGACTTGTTGTCCCTTTTCCATTCGCTGGGCGACAAGACAGATTTTCGTGACTACCGCACAGCCTTTAACCAACACTTCAACTGTGTTCTGCCCGACTTTCCTGCCTACCATCTGGAGGGGCTTGACCTGATGTCTTACCCTGAAGAACTGGCGCAACTGACGCCGGTGTGGAATCGCCCTGAGGCCGTCACTTTTCTACATGCGTGTATCTATCGTGCAGAGCAGACGTCGGTTCAGAAAACGTTCGAGTTGGCAGCGTTCCGGGACTTGCTCCTGCTGCTGTCCATATCCGAGCAGGTGCTTGGCTCCACGCAAGCATGAGGGCCCAGCACTGCTGACCGGGTCAGCGCGCGCTATTGGCGGCACGCGCACAGGCCTCGCACACGCAAACTTTCCCACGCGCTGTTTTAGGGACGCGATTGAGCAAATCGGCCCCCATCTTTACCTGTGTACACCAGCACGGCTCCTGCGCTACGCCGCCGCTTTGCCGTGCATGCATGGCGCACTGATTGGGCTGGCCGCACAGCGGGCACAGGTGTTGGGGTGGGTTTGGGGATGACGCTTTCATGGTGACTGCGCTTGCAATGTGAGCGCCTGCTGGTACAGCGCGTTGCGCGGTTGGCCGGTAATTTCTGCGGCCAGCTTGACGGCCGTTTTCAGCGGCAGTTCTCCCATCAGCAATTGCAGTACCCGGGGTGGCACAACAGAGGGTGCTGTCTGCTCAGCCGGGTGCAGCACCAGCGCAAATTCACCGCGCGTGCGGTGGCTGTTGCCGGCGAGCCAGGGGACAAAGTCACCCGCAGCCAGCGTGACAATTTCTTCGAACTGCTTGGTCAGCTCGCGTCCTACCGTCAGCAAGCGTGCCCCCAACGGGGCCAGCGCCTGCGCCAGCGCCTCAATGCGGTGGGGTGCTTCCAGCATGACCACCGCACGCTCCTGGCTGACCAGCGTCTGAATGCTGGCGGCACGTTCACTGGGCTTGCTGGACAAAAAACCGGCAAACACAAAGCCCTGGGCCGCAGCTAAATGGGTCGCCAGCCCGGCAACGCTGAGCACGGTAGTCACGCTGCTGGCACCCGGCAACGGCACCACGCGCACACCCGCCTGCGCCGCAGCGGCTACCAGCCGCGCGCCCGGGTCGCTGACGGCCGGCGTGCCGGCGTCGCTCACATAAGCCACGCGCGCGCCAAGTTGCAGCCGTGCGAGCACGCTCACACTGGCCTGCGCTTCGTTATGTTGATGCAGCGCCAGCAATTGTGCGGCGGACTTGTCGATGCCGTAGGAGCGCAGCAGCGCGTGCGTGTGGCGCGTGTCCTCGCAGGCAATCCAGTCCACACGCTGCAACACGTAGAGCGCACGCAGCGTGATGTCGGCCAGATTGCCGATCGGGGTGGCCACGACATACAGCGCCCCGGCGGGATAATCCTGCGCCGACGCGGCATCCTCTGCGGCCTGCAACGCCGTAGCGAACGTTCCCGCAAGTCTGGCAGAAGGAGAGAGGGTCAATGGGCTGGCTTTCAAAAAACGCGCCTTTCAAAACCGCAACCACCAAGCAGACCGGTGATGCGGCAGAAGACCTGGCCCTGCGCCACCTGCAGCGCGCCGGGTTGGTTCTGATACAGCGCAATTATCGTTCGCCCGGTCGAGGCGGGGGCGAAATTGACCTGATCATGCGTGCGCCCGACGGTACCTGTGTGTTCGTTGAAGTGCGTCAACGCAACAGCGCCAGCCATGGCGGGGCGGCGGCCAGTGTCAGCATCACTAAACAACGCCGCATTGTGTTTGCCGCGCGTCACTTTCTGATGCGCCAACCCCACCTGCCACCCTGCCGCTTTGACGTGGTCGCGGTGGAGGGTGGGCACATTGAATGGCTGCAAGGTGCCTTTGACGCGGGCTGACGGCTTGTGCCAGTAGCCCGCAGACAATCCCTGCGACCCACAGGAGACGCAGCGCGCAGGTATCATCGCGACCATGCTGCAGCAACGCATTCAACAACACTTTATCGACAGCGCCGACCTGAAGTACCAGGCCGCGCCGGTCTTGAGCAAGCCTATTGCCGACGCCGTGCAGGCGCTGCTGGCGTGTGTTACCAGCGGCGGCAAGGTGCTGGCTTGCGGTAACGGCGGTTCAGCCGCCGACGCGCAGCACTTTGCGGCCGAATTTGTCGGGCGCTTTGAGCGCGAACGCCCTGAGCTAGCCGCCATTGCGCTCACCACAGACAGCTCGATCCTGACCGCCATTGCCAACGATTACGCCTTTGATGTTGTCTTTTCACGCCAGGTGCGCGCGCTGGGTCAACCCGGTGACGTGCTGCTGGCCATCTCCACCAGCGGCAATTCTGCCAACGTGCTGGCGGCGGTGCAGGCCGCGCACGAGCGCGACATGGTGGTGATTGGTCTGAGCGGTCGCGGCGGCGGCAAGATGACGCAGGCGCTGCGCGACACCGATGTGCACATTTGTGTGCCGCACGAGCGCACCGCCCGCGTCCAGGAGGTTCATCTGCTGACCTTGCACTGTCTGTGCGACGCGGTGGACGATTTGTTACTTGGCGATACTGAAAGTCCCTTATGAATTTTTTTACAAAACGTGTTTTGACCATGGCGCTCTTAGTGGTTGGCTTGAGTGCCAGTCTGAGCGCCTGTTTTCCGGTCATGGTGGGCAGCGCAGTGATGGGTGGCCTGGTCGCGACAGACCGGCGCACGTCGGGCGCGCAGCTGGAAGACGAGGGCATTGAACTGCGCGCCGCGAGCCGGATTCGCGACCAACTGGGCGATCGCGTGCACGTCAATGTGAACAGCTACAACCGGCGCGTGTTGGTTACAGGCGAGGTGCCCAATGTGCAGGACAAACTGCTGGTAGAACAAATTGTGACCCGGGTTGACAACGTGCAGTCTGTGGTCAACGAGCTGGCCGAACTGGGTAACGCCACGCTGACGCAGCGTTCGTCTGACGCACTGGTCACTGGCCGCGTCAAGGCGGCGCTGGTGGACGCCAAGGATTTGTACGCCAACGCCTTCAAGGTTGTTACTGAACGCGGCACGACCTACCTGATGGGCCGCGTGACGCAGCGCGAGGCCAGCCGTGCTACGGAGATAGCGCGCTCGACCACCGGGGTACAAAAAGTGGTGCGCGTGCTGGAGTTCATTACCGAGGATGAACTGCGCAGTCTGCTGCCGCAGCCCGCACCGGCTGCAAAAGCAGCACCGCAGAAATAATCTCAGTCTCAAAAAAGTTCGTCTCGCCTAACTCAGCAAGCGCACCGACGTCCCAACCCAGAACACCGCGGAACCGGCTTTGCCGGGCCGCCAGGCGCGGCTCAGGGGGGGCCTATTTCAAGCGTTTGATCAGGCTCGAGGTGTCCCAACGCCGCCCGCCCATGGCTTGTATGTCGGCGTAAAACTGGTCTACCAGCGCGGTCACCGGCAGTTGGGCGCCATTGCGTCGGGCTTCGTCCAACACCAGGCCCAAGTCCTTGCGCATCCAGTCCACGGCAAAGCCAAAGTCAAATTTGTCGGCCACCATGGTCTTGCCACGGTTGTCCATTTGCCAGCTTTGCGCCGCGCCCTTGCCGATCACGTCCAGCACCAGGTTCATGTCGAGCCCGGCCTTTTGTCCAAACGTGATGGCTTCGGCCAGGCCCTGCACCATGCTGGCAATGCAGATCTGGTTGACCATCTTGGCCAACTGGCCAGCGCCGCTGTCGCCCAGGTAAGTGAAGGCTTTGGCAAACGCCATCGCGACCGGCTCGGCGGCGTCAAACGGCGCGCGGTCGCCGCCGCACATCACCGTCAGCGCACCGTTTTGTGCGCCAGCCTGACCGCCGGAAACGGGGGCATCAACAAAGTGCAGCCCCAGCGCTTTTGCTTGGGCGTACAACTCGCGTGCCACGTTGGCCGACGCGGTGGTGTGATCGACAAAAATCGCGCCCGGCTGCATCCCGGCCAAGGCGCCGTCGGCGCCCAGCACCACGCTGCGCAGGTCAGCGTCGTTGCCGACACAGCAAAAAACCAGCTCGGCGCCCTGCACCGCCTGGCGTGGCGTGGCGGCTTGACTTAATAAGTCTTGTTTGCCGACCGCCGCGCTGTACTCGGCGCACCAAGCGGCCGACTTGGCCGCTGTCCGGTTATAGACCGTGACCTGGTGGCCAGCGCAGGCCAGGTGGCCTGCCATCGGGTAGCCCATCACCCCCAAGCCCAAAAACGCGACGCGCCGGGGCGCGGTGGCTGCATGCATTTTGATGATCATTTTCGAAGGTAACTCCAAAAAAACTTGTGAATCGGTTGGGCCAGGGCTTGTCACTCAGGCCAAGGGTCGAAACGGCTTAAATAATCGCCATGTTTTCGGTGCCTGCGGCCAGGTTGGTGCTTTGGCTGCGTTTGCTGTTGAGCTTGATTTGCAGGCGCAAATCATTCACCGAGTCGGCATTGCGCAACGCGTCTTCATAGGTGATCAGGTTGGCATCGTAAGCATCAAACAAAGCCTGATCGAAAGTTTGCATACCCAGATTGCGGCTTTTCTTCATGATCTCCTTGACGCCAGAAATATCACCCTTGAAGATCAGGTCTGAAATCAGCGGCGAGTTCAGCATGATCTCGACCATGGCGATGCGCCCGGCGCCGTCCTGCTTGGGCAGCAGCCGCTGTGATACCAGTGCGCGCAGGTTCAGTGACAAGTCCATCAGCAACTGGTTGCGCCGCTCTTCGGGGAAAAAGTTGACGATGCGGTCTAGTGCCTGGTTGGAACTGTTGGCGTGCAGTGTGGCCACGCACAGATGCCCGGTTTCGGCGAACGCCACCGCGTGCTCCATGGTTTCGCGGTCGCGGATTTCGCCCATCAAAATCACATCCGGCGCTTGGCGCAAGGTGTTTTTCAGCGCGGCATCCCAGGAATCGGTGTCAATGCCCACTTCACGCTGCGTGACGACACAGTTTTTGTGCGCATGGACAAACTCGATCGGGTCTTCGATTGTGATGATGTGACCATAGGTGGTCTCGTTGCGCCAGTCGATCATGGCCGCCAGGGTGGTCGATTTACCCGAGCCGGTGCCGCCGACCATGATGCACAAGCCGCGTTTGGTGTTGATGATGTCCTTGAGGATCGGCGGCAAGCCCATTTTGTCGATCGACGGCAAAGTGCTGGGAATGGTGCGCAACACCATGCCGACCTTGCTTTGTTGCATGAAGGCGTTGACCCGAAAGCGCCCCAAGCCCGGCGGCGCAATGGCAAAGTTGCACTCTTTGGTGCGCTCAAATTCGGCCACCTGCTTGTCGCTCATGATCGCGCGCGCCAGTGCCAGGCTGTGCGTGCCGTTGAGCGGTTGCTGAGACACTTTGGTCACTTTGCCATCGACCTTGATGGCCGGTGGAAATTCGGCGGTAATGAACAAGTCACTGCCGCCGCGCCCAACCATCAGCTTGAGCAGGTCGTTAACAAAGGTGGTTGCTTGATCGCGTTCCATGATGATCACCCCGCAAAGTTTTCCGGCGTCTTGGCCTTGGTGCGGGCCTCGGCCGGGGTAATGATGTTGCGGCGCACCAGGTCGGTCAGGTTCTGGTCGAGCGTTTGCATACCCACGCTGTTGCCGGTCTGAATGCTCGAATACATCTGCGCCACCTTGGCCTCGCGGATCAAATTACGTATGGCGCTGGTGCCGAGCATGATCTCGTGCGCCGCCACCCGGCCGCTGCCATCTTTGGTTTTGCACAGCGCTTGCGAGATCACGGCCTGGAGCGATTCGCTCAGCATGGCCCGGATCATTTCTTTTTCTTCGCCCGGAAACACATCAATGATCCGGTCGATGGTCTTGGCCGCACTGCTGGTGTGCAGGGTGCCAAACACCAGGTGGCCGGTTTCAGCAGCGGTCATGGCCAGGCGGATGGTTTCCAGGTCACGCATTTCACCGACCAGAATCGCGTCGGGGTCTTCGCGCAGGGCCGAGCGCAAGGCGGCGGCAAAGCTTTGGGTGTGGGGCCCGACCTCACGCTGATTGATCAGGCATTTTTTGGGTATGTGGACAAATTCAATCGGGTCTTCGACCGTCAGGATGTGACCAAACTCGTTTTCATTGAGGTAGTTGACCATGGCGGCCAGTGTGGTCGATTTGCCCGAACCTGTAGGGCCCGTGACCAGCACCATACCGCGCGGTTTTAACGCCAAATCGGCAAAAATTTTGGGGCATTTCAACTCTTCCAGCGTCAAAATCTTGCTCGGGATGGTGCGAAACACCGCACCCGCACCGCGCTGCTGGTTGAAGGCGTTGACCCGGAACCGCGCCAGACCGTCAATTTCGAACGAAAAGTCAATTTCCAGAAATTCTTCGTAGTGTTTACGCTGCGAATCGTTCATGATGTCATACGCCATGGCGTGCACCTGCTTATGATCCAGCGGCTCGATATTGAGGCGACGCACGTCGCCGTTGACCCGGATCATGGGTGGTAACCCGGCCGACAAGTGCAGGTCAGACGCCTTGTTTTTGACGCTGAACGCCAACAGTTGGGTAATGTCCATCGAATGCCCTCTTCTTCAATTGTTACGCAAGACAGATTATGACCACGATTCAAGACCAGTTGCAGCAAGTGCGTCAGCGCATCACCGCCGCTTGCCAAACCGCTGGCCGCGCGCCAGACGGGGTGGCGTTGCTGGCAGTATCCAAAACATTTGGCGCCGACGCGGTCACCAGTGCCTGGCAAGCCGGGCAACTTTCGTTTGGCGAAAACTACATCCAGGAAGCGGTCGAGAAAATCACTGCGCTACGCGACCTGCCGCTACAGTGGCACTGCATCGGTCCGATCCAGAGCAACAAGACACGCCTGGTGGCCGAGCACTTTGACTGGGTGCAGACGGTGGACCGGCTCAAAATTGCGCAACGCCTGAGCGCGCAGCGCCCGCCCCAATTGCCCCCGCTACAGGTGTGCATCCAGGTTAATGTTGACGGCGGTCCAACCAAGTCGGGCGTCACACCAGACGCAGCGCTGGCGCTGGCCCAAGAGGTGGCCACGTTGCCCCGGTTATGCCTGCGCGGGCTCATGTGCATCCCCGAACCTGCTACTGACTTTGTAACTGCTTGCGCATTATTTGCAAGGGCTAGAGCCCTTTTTGACACATTAAATCAGGCCGGTCTGGCACTCGACACGTTGTCCATGGGCATGAGCGCCGATCTGGAAGCAGCCGTCGCCTCAGGCAGCACCTTGGTGCGGGTGGGCAGCGCCATCTTTGGGCAACGCAGCTACCCCATCGGGTAAGGGTGCGGGGCGGCCAAACAGATACCCTTGGTAATGCTTGCAGCCCAGGGCCAGTAAGGCGTCGTGCTGTTCCGGCAGCTCAACACCTTCGGCGATCACGTCCAGCCCCAGGCTCTCGCCCAAGCTGACGATGGCGCGAATGATGCTGGCGTCTTGCGCCTGCGTGAGCATGTCATGCACAAAACTCTGGTCAATCTTGAGCTGGTTCAACGGCAAACGTTTGAGCATCGCCAGCGACGAATAGCCGGTGCCAAAATCATCCAGCGACAGCCGCACCCCCAGCGCCCGCAGATCTTGCATTTTCTGGATCACGTCGTTGACGTCGTCCACCAGCTGGCTCTCGGTCAGTTCCAGTTCTAGACGGGCGGCATTGGCACCGGTTTCTTGCAAGACCGAACGCACCCGCGCCACAAAGTCTCTTTGACGGAACTGCTGTGCGCTGACATTGACCGCGATCGTCCAGCTGCTTTGCGGCGCGCTGTCTTGCCAGCGTAGCAATTGTTGGCAGGCCGTTTGCATCACCCAGTGGCCCAGCGGCAGAATCACGCCACAACCCTCAGCGGCGGCAATAAATTCCGCCGGTGGTACCAGTCCGCGCTGTGGGTGCTGCCAACGCACCAGCGCTTCGTAGCCCAGCACTGTTGCGGCAGCGTCCACCTGTGGCTGGTAGTACAGCAAAAATTCTTGTTGCTGCAGGGCGCGGTGCAAATCGTTGTCCAGTGCAAAGCGTGCCTCTACCCTGGCCTGCATGTCCGGGTTGAAAAACCGCAGCGCGTTACGCCCGGCTGCCTTGGCCTGGAACATCGCCAGGTCGGCCTGCTTGAGCAGTTCGTCACGCGAGCGCGTTTCCTGGTTGATCAGCACCACGCCCATGCTGACGCTGCTTTGGCAGGTTTTACCCGCCAACAGGTAGGGCTGAGCCAAACGCGTCAGAATCTTGTCGCCAATTTGCTGCGCCAAGCGCGCGGCTTCTTCGGGGTGCGCGTCCAGATCGGTCAGCAGCACGACAAATTCGTCACCCCCCAGACGGCCCAAGGTGTCTTGTGCACGCAGACAGGCTTGCAGGCGCGCTGCCACCTCTTGCAGTAGCAGGTCGCCCGCGTCATGACCGAGCGTATCGTTGACATCCTTGAAATTATCCAGGTCAATAAACATCAACGCCCCACCCTGGGGCTTGCGCTGCACGCCTGCCAGCACCTGTTGCAGCCGGTCTTGCAGCAGGCGCCGATTGGGCAGCTTCGTCAACGGATCGTAGAAAGCGAGTTGGTAAATGGCATCCTCGCTCTGCTTGCGCTTGGTAATGTCGGTGGAAATGCCGCATAGCGCGTAAATGCGACCCTGTTCGTCACGCAACGGCAATTTGAACGACTGGTAAACACGCTGCTGCCCGCTCGGGCTGAGTTTGGTTTCTTCTGCTTCCACGCGCTCGCCCCGCTCGGTCACCTTGCGGTCATTGAACTCAAGCAAGCGCGCGCTTGCTGCATCGATCAGCACCTCGTCACGTTGACCCACAATGTCGTGCGCAGTGCGGCCAAAATTGGCGCACGCGGTCTGGTTGACGTATTGGTAGCGCAGATCCAGGCCCTTGATGTAAATGGCGGCATCGACACCGTTCAGAATGGTATTGAGCTGCTCCTGACTGGCGCGCAAGCTGGCTGTTTTTTGGGCCACCTGACGCCTGAACCAATGCGCTGACCATAACGCGCCCGACAAGCCCAGCAAAAGTGCTGCCACTGCCCACGCCAACCAGGTCGGAAGCACCGCGCGCGTTGGGGGCTGGAGCCAGCGCTCCAGCGCTTTGGCGTAGGGCGAATCGTCTTTGGCCTGCCAGGCTTTCAGGTGCGTGTCGATGGCCTGTAGCAAATCAGCATTGCGGTTTTTGGGCACCGCAAAATACAACTGCGCTGGCATGAAAACGATCGAAGTGCTTTCCAGACCAAGCTCCTGCGCCTTGAGATGACCGTAAAACCGGTTTGTTGCCACCGCGTTCACCTTGCGCGCCGCAGCCATCTCAAAACCCTGCGCAAATGAATCCACCGGTACCAGCTCTGCAGCAATGCCAAAACTGGCCAGCGAATCTTTCAGAAAACCCGCCTGCACCGACCCTTTGAGGACTGCAATGCGCTTGCCTGACAAATCCAGCATCGAGCTGAAGGATTCAGCCTTGTGCTTGTAGAGTTGCGACCAACTGGGCAGTGCAGCAATCTTGTGAAAGTCAAAGTCTTGAGCACGCGCCGTGGTGTAGGCCACATCGGGCATAAGGTCGATTGTGCCGTCTTGCAACGCGTCCAGGCAGTCTTGCCATTCACACACCACAGGCACCAGCGTCCAGCCTTCTTGGTGTGCCATGGCGACAAGCACGTCGCCCAGAATACCGCTGGGTTGGCCGTCATCCTTGGCAAAGATTTTGGGCGGATTGGTGTACACACCGACCCGCACCTCACGCGTGCTAGCCTGCGCCTGCGCCGCCCACAATCCGGCCAGCAGCACACAGGCCACCCACGCAAGCCCGCGCACACAAGTCCACGGGTTGCTGATTACAGGCTGAATCCGGACCATGTTGATCACTTTGGGTTAAAGGTGATTCGATTGTCTGTCAAACGGATGGATTCCCCCATACCTTGCTTCAAGGCGCGCTGCTGCCTGCACCTGAATGCGTTGTGGCATAGTGCGCAACTACGTTTCACAGGAGTTTGGTGTGTCTTCCCAAGCAGCAGAGGAGCAGCGCGTGGCAGCACCCGCACCGGTGGCCAAAATTCGCCACCAAGGCAATTGACTGCCAGCCGCCGCACCTGCGCCAACCGTGGCTACAGCGGCCAAAGCCGATGACGATTGGGGAACTTTTTAAGGAGAAAAGAGGATGAATGCATTTCAAAGCGGGTACCGATCTTTGCTGCTGGCGCTGATGCTGGCTTGGGGCGCGCCTGCGGCCTGGGCCGCAGGCGCGGTGGATGTGCGCCAGGGTGCCACCCTGCAAAGCCAGGGCACGTTGCTGGTGGACGTGCGTACACCCGGGGAGTTTGCCCAGGGGCACGCGCCCGGCGCGGTGCTGATTCCGCTGGATCAGATCGGCAAACGTCTGACTGAGTTGGGTGGCAAGGATCGCCCCATTGCGCTGATCTGCCGCTCTGGTAACCGCTCCGGTCAGGCGCAGGGCATCCTGGAACAAGCCGGGTTTACCAAGACGGTGAATGTGCTGGGTGGCATGAACGCGTGGGAGCAGGCGGGGCTGCCGGTAGTCAAAGGGCAGTAACCCGTTGCCCTGGCGGCACCAAAAAAGCAGGCCCACAACGGTGCAAAATGCGTTGGTCCTGACAACCCGAGGTGCGACGTGACAACATCGTTTGACTACATTGTGGTGGGGGCTGGTACGGCCGGTTGCCTGCTGGCCAACCGCCTGAGCGCTGACCCCGCCAAACGTGTGCTGCTGATTGAAGCCGGGGGTGCCGACAACTACCATTGGATTCACATCCCGGTGGGCTACCTGTATTGCATGGGCAACCCGCGCACCGACTGGCTTTACCAGACCGAGCCCGACGCGGGCCTGAACGGGCGCAGCCTGCGCTACCCGCGCGGGCGCGTGCTGGGGGGCTGCAGCAGCATCAACGGCATGATCTACATGCGCGGCCAGGCGCGTGACTACGATGCCTGGGCAGCGTTGACCGGTGAAGACGCCTGGCGCTGGCAGCATTGTCTGGACGACTTCAAACGGCACGAAAATTATTACAAACTGGATAGCTACCAGTGCACGACTGACAAGGGCCAGAGGCCTGAAAACCTTGAAACCATTGCCGCCAGCCACGGCACCGGTGGCGAGTGGCGGGTGGAAAAACAGCGCCTGCGCTGGGACATTCTGGACGCCTTTGCGCAGGCCGCGCAGCAGGCGGGCATCCCCGCCACCGACGACTTCAACACCGGCAGCAACGAGGGAGTGGGCTACTTTGAGGTCAACCAAAAGAGCGGCTGGCGCTGGAACACGGTCAAGGCTTTTTTGCGCCCCACTTGCACGCCACGTGCCAACTTCACCCAGTGGACGAATGCCCAGGTGGCGCGCCTGCTGCTGGACAAGCAGCCCGACGGACGTCTGCGCTGCAGCGGCGTGGAACTGGTCAAGGACGGCCAGCGCGTGACCGTGCGCGCCAGCGCCGAGGTGATTCTGAGCGCGGGCAGCATCGGCTCGCCGCAGATCTTGCAGCTCTCTGGCATCGGCCCCGGCGCGCTGCTACAACGCAACAACATCACCGTGCTGCACGACGCACCCGGCGTGGGGGCCAACCTGCAAGACCATCTGCAGATTCGCGCCGTGTTCAAGGTGCAGGGCGTGCAAACGCTCAACACGCTGGCCAACTCGCTCTGGGGCAAGGCAAAAATTGCGCTGGAATACGCCTTGCACCGCAGCGGCCCGATGAGCATGGCGCCCAGCCAGCTCGGGGCTTTCACGCGCAGCGACGCAAGCCAGCCCTACCCCAACATTGAATACCACGTGCAACCGCTGAGCCTGGACGCGTTTGGCGAGCCGCTGCACCCGTTTGCCGCATTCACCGCCAGCGTCTGCAACCTGAACCCGACCAGCCGCGGCAGCGTGCAGATCACCTCGCCCGACTTTGCCCAGGCTCCGGCGATTGCGCCCAACTACCTCAGTACCGAAGCCGACCGCAAGGTGGCCGCCGACTCCCTGCGCCTGACACGCGCCATCGTGGCGCAACCGGCACTGGCACGCTACCAGCCGCAAGAGTTCAAGCCGGGTGTGCAGTTTCAGAGCGACGACGACTTGGCGCGCCTGGCCGGAGATATTGCCACCACCATTTTTCACCCGGTGGGCACGACCCAGATGGGGCGCGACGATGATCCGATGGCCGTGCTGGACGCGCGCCTGCGCGTGCGCGGCCCCGGCGGCTTGATCGCTGGCCTGCGCGTGGTGGACGCCGGCGCCATGCCACGCATCACCAGCGGCAACACCAATTCGCCCACGCTGATGATGGCCGAAAAAGCGGCGCGCTGGATCATTGAAGAAGCGCAGCGCCATCGCTGATGGACAACAACGTCTAGCGCAACGACTGGCTGGGGTGGTCGACGATTTCTGGTACCCCAGTATGAGGAGGTCACCCAAGCCAGTCGTTGCGCGGATTGACCACACCATGCCGATCAAACCGTACCCTGCGGGAAAACGCGAACAGGGTATGTCCGGATGGTGGGGCTACGCTTCTGACCCTACAGTTCGTTCACTTGTTTCGGGCTACCCGCCCGAGGCCGGCGTAGAAAAACCCAGGAGACAAAAAAAGCATCGGCAACCCCGGTGCTTTTTTTATGCGTGAATTGCTTCACTGTGCGCCCAAGGCGTCCAAATCCGGCTCGCCCAATGGATTGCTTGTTTGTAAAAAACCCTGATCGGCTAAGATGTCAGCATCTTTGCAGGAGCGCGCCGCATGTCTTGTTGCCATCACTACTTTGACGTGACCGAAGGCCACGAAGGCATTTTTTCGGTAGATATTTCCAACATCCACTTTGGGCACGGTGTCCTCAAAGACGCGGGCCACCACGCGCAGGCGCTGGGCATGACGCGCGTGGCTTTGTTCACCGACCCCCGGCTGGCACAACTGCCTTATGTAGCGCAGGTGCGCGATGCCCTACAGGCCACAGGCATCGACGTGGTGGTGTATGACCAGGTCAAGGTGGAACCCACCGACCAGTCGTTCAAGGCCGCTGCCCGGTTTGCGGCAGAAGGCCGCTTTGACGGGTACCTGTCAGTGGGCGGTGGCTCGGTCATCGACACCTGCAAGGCGGCCAACCTGTATGCCACCTGGCCCACCGGCGACTTTCTCGATTACGTGAATGCGCCCATCGGCGCGGGTAAAGCCGTGCCGGGGCCGCTCAAGCCGCACATCGCCTGCCCCACCACCTGCGGCACCGGCTCGGAGTGCACCGGCATCACCATCTTTGACCTGCTTTCGCACCAGGTCAAAACGGGTATTGCGTCCAAGCGGCTCAAACCGTCGATGGCGCTCATCGACCCGGGTGTGACGTACTCCCTGCCCAAAAACGTGGTGGCCGCCAGCGGTTTTGACGTGCTCTCACACGCGCTTGAGTCGTACACCGCGCGCCCCTATACCCAACGGCTGGCACCGGCCACACCGGCGCTGCGCCCGATGAGCCAGGGCGCCAATCCGTGGAGCGACATCGGTTGCGAGGCAGCGCTGAAACTGCTTGGCCAATACCTGGTGCGCGCCGTCAATGACGCGTCCGACCATGAAGCACGCGACCAGATGATGTACGCCGCCACGCTGGCTGGCATTGCGTTTGGCAACTCAGGGGTGCACGTACCGCACGGCATGGCTTACTCCGTGGCGGGCCTGGTGCGAGACTTTCAGCCCACGGGTTACCCCGACCATGAACCCATGGTGCCGCACGGCATGAGCGTGATCGTGAACGCGCCGTCGGTGTTTCGCTTTACCGCCTGCGCCTGCCCAGAGCGCCACCTACATGGCGCGGCGTGGCTGGGGGCAGACACACGCCACGCCCAGGATGACGACGCTGGCGAGATCGTCGCCTCGCAATTGATCCGCTTGATGCAAACCACCAGCATCCCCAACGGCGTGGCCGGGGTGGGCTACAACGACGCCGACGTGCCTGGCCTGACGCAAGGCGCCTGGGCCCAGCAACGCCTGTTGACCAATGCACCGCGTGAGGTCACGCAGGCCGACCTGAGCCAGCTCTACCGCGACGCCATGCGCTACTGGTGATTCCGTTTCTAAATCATCCGTGTCGTTGTTGCTTCGCCTTGTCGTGCGTTAGCACTGCCTGCGGCTTCGCGCCTAGACACAAATGATTTGGAAACGGAATAAATTCAAATCATGCGTGTGTCCAGGTGGGTGTGCGCTTGTCGATAAAGGCGCAGATGCCCTCTTTGGCGTCGGCCGCCTGTAGGTTGGTCACCATCACGTCACGCGTGTAAGCGTAGGCCTGCGCCAGCGGCAGCTCGGCCTGGCGATAAAACGCCTGCTTGCCAATGGACAGTGTGCGGCACGACTTGGCGGCCAATTTGATGGCCAGCCCAGTTACAGCGGCATCCAGCTGCGCCTCGGGCACGATCTGATTGACCAGACCAAAACGCAGCGCTTCCTGGGCGTCGATCAATTCACCGGTGAGCAGCATTTGCATGGCGTGCTTGTGGCTGATATTGCGCGTGAGCGCCACCATCGGCGTGGAGCAGAACAGGCCAATGTTGACGCCTGGTGTGGCAAAGCGTGCGTTGTCAGCCGCCACCGCCAGATCACACGTGGCCACCAGTTGCGCCCCGGCAGCGGTGGCAATGCCGTGCACGCGCGCAATCACCGGCTGCGGCATCGAGACGATGCGCTGCATCAATTGCCCACAGGCGTCAAACAGGTCTTTGGCGTAGTCCACGTCAAACTGCTGGCTGCGCATTTCTTTCAGGTCGTGCCCGGCGCAAAAAGCCGGGCCGCTGCCCGCCAATACCACCACATGCACCGAGGAATCGGTGGCGATGGCGTCCAGTGCGTCTTGCAGCGCGGCAATCATCGGGCGCGACAGCGCGTTGCGTGAGGCCCCCCGGTTCATGGTGAGGGTGGTGATGTGCTGCGCGTCGGTGCGCAGCACCATAGCGTCGGTGGGGGTGTCTGATGGTTTCATGAGGTCTCCTGATAGTTGAATGCCCGCAAGGATACTGCACCGGCAAGCCGAATCCGCGACAGTCAGACGTGGCGTCCAATGTCGGGCCAGCGCCGATGCCACCACAGCGCAATTAATCGCCCAGGCAAATGCCCAGGTCGCGCGCGGTCTGCACCGTGTCACTGTCCAGTGGCACGGCGCGCATGTGGCCGGCCACTTCGGCCAGGTCAACGTAATTGACGCCTTCGAGCCCCAGCGCCACCATGACGCCGCTTTGACCGGCGTCGAGCGCGCGCACGGCGGCCGCACCAAAGCGCAACGCCGCCAGACGGTCAAACGCAGTCGGGCTGCCACCGCGCAGCAAATGGCCCAGCACCACCACACGGGTTTCCTTGCTGGTGCGCTCAGCCAGACCCTGCGCCACCCGTTCGCCAATACCGCCCAAGCGTTCGGCGTGCCCCACTTCGGCATCCGCCAGCACTTCTCGATGCCCGTCTTTGGACTGCGCGCCTTCGGCCACCAGCACGATCGAATACTGACGCCCAGCTTCTTCGCGCTGACGGATCTTGGCCGCGACACGCTCCAGGTCAAAAGCGATTTCCGGAATCAGGATCGCGTGCGCGTTGCCGGCGATGCCGGTATGCAACGCAATCCAGCCCGCGTAGCGCCCCATGACCTCGACCACCATCACGCGTTGATGGCTCTCAGCGGTGCTGTGCAAGCGGTCCAGACACTCGGTGGCAAAACCCACCGCCGTGTCAAAGCCAAAGGTGGTGAAAGTTTTATCGAGGTCGTTGTCAATGGTCTTGGGTACGCCCACCACACGCAGGCCTTTGTCGTGCAGCGCGTTGGCAATGGTCAGCGAACCGTCACCGCCGATGGCCACCAGCGCGTCAATCTGGTGCGTGGCAAAGTAGGTCAGGATCTCGTCCGAGCGGTCCACCTCGCGCGTGCTGCCGTCGGGCATCTGAATCGGAAAATGCAGCGGGTTGCCCTTGTTGGTGGTGCCCAGCATGGTGCCGCCCAGGTGTCCGATGCCGCGCACCTTGTCACGCGTCAGGCGCATCACACCAGCATCCCCATAGCGCTCAGGAAACAAAATACCGTTAAACCCGTCGCGGATGCCAAAGCAGTCCCAGCCCCGGTTGGCAGCGGCGATGGCCACCGACTGGATCACCGCGTTCAGTCCGGGCGCGTCACCGCCGCCGGTGTTGACGGCAATGCGTTTGATCGGATTTGTCATGCTAATTTACTCCAAAATAAAGAGCTGCTTGCGCTTATTCTATAAGGGCTAGAGGCCAATTCTATTCATTTTCCAGGCGACCCAACCGATGCGCCAGCTCAATCGCACTGGTGACACCCATTTTTTCAAAAATATGGGCGCGGTGAAATTCCACCGTACGCGGTGTGATGCCCAGATGGTCGGCGATGTTTTTGTTGTAGTGGCCGCGAATCAACTCGTCGAGCACCTCGCGCTCACGCGGGCTCAACGACGCCAGCGCTTGCCGCAGTCGCTGCTTTTCAGCGGAACTGTCTTGCACGGCACTGGCCGCAGCCAGCGCTTGCGCCACCCGGTCCACCAGTTCGTTGTCTTGAAACGGCTTTTCCAAAAAGTCCCAGGCCCCGTTTTTGACCGTGGCCACCGCCATGCTGACGTCACCGTGACCGGTCAAAAACAACACGGGCCAGGGGCAGGCCAGCGTCTTGAGTTGCTCAAACGTGGCCAAGCCCGAAAGTGGCTCCATGCGCAGATCCATCAGCACCACGGCTGTACCCCAATCGGCTTGGCGCGCACGTGCCGCTTGCAGAAACGGCGCGCCACCGTCCCAGGTCATGGCCCGGTAGCCGCGCGAGTCAAACAGCCAGGCCAGACCGTCGCGGATGTCCGGGTCGTCGTCAACAATATGAATATGTTCACCTGGCATCTGACAAGTCTCCTTGTTGCAACGGTTCGGCCAAGGGCAGACTGACCACAAAGCGGGCACCACCCAGCACCGGGTCGCGGCTGACCTCAATGCGGCCATGGTGCGCTTCGGCAATCGACCGGCAGATCGCCAGCCCCATGCCCATGCCGCCTTCTTTGCGGCTGACAAAAGCGTTGAAGATGGTCGCCAGCGCGTCGTCGTCTACCCCGGGGCCATTGTCCGACACGCTGATCGTGGCCATGGCCTGGGGCTCGTCGCGGCGCAGTTCCACCCAGACCTGTGGCGCCAGGTTGGCACGTGGTGCCCAGTCCTGCGCGTTACCCACCAGGTTGTTGAGCAAATGCTCCAGCAGCAATTCGTCGGCATCCACCCAGACCGGTTGTGCTGGGGCATCCCAGCGCACCACACTGGCGCTGGCTTCCGTGATGGCGCTGATGTTGGTCAGCACGCGATGCAACAGCAGCGCCAGGTCCAGCCGCTGGCGCGTGAGTTCGCGCTGGCGCGCGAACGCGTTCACGCGCTTGATGATCCCACCGGCGCGCTCTGCCAGACGCGCCATGCGCTCGACCACCGGCAACAACTCAGGCAGCGTGATGCTGTCGTCGTGCAGTCGGTTCAGCAGTCCGTTGGCAAAACTGCTGAGCGCCCCCAGCGGCTGATTCAACTCGTGTGCCAGCGTGGAGGCCACCTCGCCGACAGCCACCAAGCGCCCGGAGGCTTCAAGCTTTTCCTGCTGTTGTGCCGCCATGCGCTGGGCGCGCTTGCGCTCGCTGATGTCCAGCACCGAACTCATCCAGCCCATCTGCTTGCCGGTGGCGGTTTGCAGGGGTGCCTCGTGTATCAGCACGTCCAGTAGCTGGCCATCACGCCGCTGGAATTGCACCTCGACCCCATTGCCACCCGTGCCCTGGCGCATGATGCTTTCATGTACTTGGGTCAGCGATTCAATCTGCTCGGCGGGCCAATACGGAAACGGTGGCACCAGGCCGATGAGTTCACGCGTACTGTAGCCGACCATGCGGGCAAAGGCCGCGTTGACATACAGAATGCGGCCTTGGCGGTCCCAGGCGCGCAAGCCCAGTGTGACCGAATTTTCCATCGCCGTGCGCAGCACCACCTGTGTCTGCAACAGCGCCTGCACTTGCTGGCGCTTGATGAAGTCGCGCCGCAGGGCATACAGGCTCACCAGCATGCCAGACAAAAACAGCAACGCCACAAGAAAAAAGATACGCGGCACCGTTGTCGGTGGCGCTTGCGTCAGCGCCACCTGGACAAACAGGTCGGCGCCTGGCAAGTTCAGCCCCACACGATAGGCGGTTGCCGACTGGGGTGAATTTTCATCAGTCAGGAACGCCACGCTGTGGTCTTGTATGAACCATCCCGGCACCAACGCGGCCAACGCCTGTTTCACCGACACCGCAGCCAGGTAGTTACCGACAAACTGGCCCCGGTCAAAGTACGGTACGGCCAGCCAGATCACATCGCTCGGTTGTCCGTCGCTTTGTCGCATCAAGCCCGCGTAGGCCGGGCGACGCAGCCCCTGGCTGGTGGATTGCATCAGGGCCAGCGCATCAGCGTTATCTGGATGGCTCTGCCAGTCTTGCAACCAGCGCGCCGGGGCCACTGCCGCGTCGTTCAGGGTGCCACGCGGTAACCAACCGCTGGCCAGTACCACACCCGCGTCGCGCAACAGCAGGCCCGCCTTCAGGTCAGGCGTGCTCGCCACCGCCTGCACTTCAGGAACCACGGCCTGACGCGCCCGGGTCAGCAAATCGTCTTCCAGACGACGAAAGTGAAATTGCACACTTTGTTCAAGCCACTGCGCGTCGGCAGCGCGGCGGCGAGCTGCTTCTTCGGCCTCAAAATTGTTCAGATACAGCAGCAGCGTCACCACCGATCCCAGAAACAGCGCCAGCAAGCCCAACAGCCACCCCAACGCCCGCCGGTTGCGCCCGCCATGGCGCGCCACAGACTCCTGTAGCAAGGCAAAATCAAGCGAGTGGTCAGCAGCAGACGAGGTAGTGTGGAACATGGTCAGCCAAGGCAGTGCTTGCATGATAGCGACAGTCGCGGCGCGTCAGTCGGCAAGCAAGATGCCAGCCGAGTCATGCCGGGCAAACAGTCATTTGACGCGTTCACCGTATTAGACTGGTGGCGATGCAGCACATGCCGTTCACCCAAACACCTCTCTCGGGCCTGATGAAGGCGATCGTTACCACGGGCACTGGCGGCTATGAGCGTCTGGTCTATGCTGATGTGCCACGGCCCGTGCCAGGCGAGGGCGAGGTGTTGCTACAAGTTCTGGCATCCAGCGTCAACAACACCGACATCAATACCCGTACCGGCTGGTACGGCGACGACGGTTGGCAGCAGGCCACCCGGTTTCCGCTCATTCAGGGCACAGACTGCTGTGGGCGCGTGGTGGCCATCGCCTGCGCAGCGTACACGGCGCTGCTGGGGCAACGGGTGCTGGTGCGTCCATCCATGCGGCCCAGCGGCTTCGCCTCCATGGACAACGTCTGGCTTGGCTCTGACTGTGATGGTGCTTTTGCCCAGTTTGTCAAAGTGCCAGCCTCCGAGGTTTTTCCGGTGCAGTGCGACTGGAGCGATGCCGAGCTAGGTACGGTGCCATGTGCCTGTGGCACCGCCGAAAACATGTTGCACCGCGCCGATGTCAAGGCAGGCGAGCACGTGCTTGTTACGGGTGCTTCGGGTGGCGTGGGGTCGGCGGTGGTTCAATTTGCCAAACGCCGTGGAGCCTTTGTCACGGCGCTGTGCGGCCGCGCCAAAATGGCGCAGGTTCAAGCCTTAGGTGCTGACCAGGTTCTGGCGCGGGAAGACGATGCTGTGGCCCGTCTGGGCAGCGCTGTGGCTGACGTGGTGGTTGATAACGTGGTTGGTGCAGGTTTTCCCGGGATGTTGCAACTGCTCAAGCGGGGCGGACGCTACGTTACGTCAGGGGCCATCGCTGGAGCGCAAGTCGAGCTCGACTTGCGCGTGCTTTACCTCAACAACCTGAGTTTGTTGGGTTGTACCGCCTGGGCCGAGCCGGTTTTTGGCAACGTGATCGCCGCGATCGAACAGGGTGACATTCGCCCGACCCTGACCCAGACGTTTGCGCTGCAAGATATAGCGCAGGCCCAGCGCGCGTTTCTGGAGCCGGCCCGTTTTGGGAAAGTGGCGCTGATTCCACCTCCTTGAGTTGCTCAGCAATCTTGCGTCCGACGGATCACCCGGTTTGACTTGGTTGCTGCGCCGGTGAGTCCGGGTTGCGTGGGTCAAGGTGCGGCATGGGAGATGCGCTCTGGCTCATCGCGACAAATGCCTCTTTTTGGCCTGGCTCGCCGCGATTGAGCGGTTTGAGACGAACCCAGTGCGTGATCAACAGCGCCAGCGTGACGAGTACGGCGCTGAAATAAAGCATCAAGCTGCCCGGTCCGAGCGCTTGCATCAATCCACCGGCAAGTATCGGTCCCATTGTGGCCCCCACACCATGCAGCAAAAGTAAACCGCCCGAGACTTGCAGCATTTTGCTGCGCTCAGTCAGATCATTGGCGTGGGCCACACTCAAGCCGTAGATGGAAAACATCAGACCGCCCAGCACGACGCCGGTCGCGATCAGTGCCAACTCGGAGCGCATAGCCAGGTAAAAACCTAGCGCGGCCACCGCTGCACCTGCCAGACACACCCAGAAGAGGACCCAGCGACGATCGTTTTTGTCAGACCAGTAGCCCACAGGCCACTGAAACACGGCACCGCCCAGAATGGTTGCGGCCATAAAGGTGGCGATACCACTTTCACTGACCGCCACGCGTTGACCGAACACATGCCCCAAACTGTAAAAAGCACCGGTCAGCAGACCTGATGCCATGGCGCCGGCCACGCCCACAGGATAGGCATTGAACAGCTCGGTCAAGCTCAGACTGGGCGGGTTCACAGGCTCGGGCTGGTTCACTGGCGTCAGGGTGATGGGCAGCAGGGCAAATGAAAACAGGATCGACACCAGTGCGAACGGAACAAATCCGTAACGGTCTCCGACCAGAATCAACCATTGCCCAAGCGCCATGGCGACGCCGCTGACTGCCATGTAAGCGGCAAACACCTTGCCGCGCTGTGTGGGTGCGGCGATCACGTTGAGCCAGCTTTCGACCACCATGTACAGACCCACCAGGCACACGCCGGTGACAAAACGCAAGCCACCCCAAAACCAGGGGTTGAGCCACAAAGCATGCAGCAGCGGCACGGTCGATGCAACCGAGGCCATGGCGGCAAACGAGCGAATGTGCCCCACGCGTCGAATCATGTGGGGACACCAATAAGTGCCAAAAATGAAACCACCAAAATAAGCGGACATGATCAGACCGGTGACCAGCACTGCAAAGTCAGCTGAAGCGGCTTGCGTACCGATCACTGAAAACAGCAAGCCTGTGCCCACCACCAGCAAACCTACCCCGCTCAACAGCGAAGTAAGCGGCAAAAACAAATGGCGCAAACAAATTCCTTTTCTCTGTGCTCGGCTCCAGTCGCGCCAAGTCGGTCTGCATTTTTGCACCAAGCATGTGAGGGCATTCGCTCTACCGACAAACTCTCGCACCAATACCCACTGGACTGCTGGCCTGCTGGGCTTGACAAAAAGGCTTTGGACAGAGAGAATACATTTGTACAAAGATATTTGTTACTTCGTTCAAAGCGCCCCAAGCTCGCTCTTGGCCAATTTATATGCTGCTTTGAAGTTGCCCTTTCGTGCGGCATTTGTTCACTTTTTATCAACCCAAGGAAATGACATGAAATATTCCCCTAAATTGGTTCTCGGCGTTCTGGGTGGTGTCGTCGCCATGGCTTGCACACCATCGGCGTTTGCCCAATCGTGTGGCCGCGTCACAGTCGCCAATATGAACTGGCAGTCGGCCGAAGTACTGGCCGAAATCGACAAGCTGATTTTGAGCAAAGGATATGGTTGCGACGTTGAACTGGTGCCTGGCGACACCATGCCCACCCTGAGCGCCATGATGGAGAAAGGCAAACCCGATGTAGCACCCGAGGCATGGATCAACGCCGTGCGCCAACCGCTGGATGCCGCTGTGAAGGAGGGGCGCCTGCATTACGCAGCGCGCTCCTTGAAGGATGGGGGAGTGGAGGGTTGGTGGATACCCAAGTACATCGCCGATGCACACCCTGACATCAAAACCATTGATGACGCGTTAAAACACCCAGAGCTGTTTCCAGCGCCAGAATCCAAAGACAAAGGTGCCGTTTACAACTGTCCGTCCGGCTGGAATTGCCAGTTGACTACCGGCTCTGCCTTTAAGGCTTGGGATGCCGCCAAAAAAGGCTTTGTGCTGGTCGATACGGGTTCTGCTGCCGGGCTGGATGGCTCGATTGCCAAAGCGTATGAGCGCAAGCAGGGCTGGTTGGGCTACTACTGGGCGCCCACGTCGATACTGGGCCGCTACGAAATGGTCAAGCTCGACGCGGGCGTGCCCTTTGACAAGGCGGGTTTTGAAGGTTGCAATACCAAGGCCGACTGTGATAAACCGGTCAAGACCGATTGGGCCAAATCGGAAGTCTTTACGGTTTTTACCGATCGGTTCCAGAAAGCTGGTGGCCCAGCAATTGGCTACCTGAAAGCCCGCAGTTGGGATAACGCCACCGTCAACAAGCTGCTGGCATGGATGAGCGCCAATCAGGCGACCGGTGAAGATGGAGCCAAGCACTTTCTGAAAACCCAGCCCGACATCTGGAAAACATGGGTTAGTTCTGATGTGGCGGTCAAGGTCAGCAAAGGACTGTGAGGGGCATGAACGACTGGATAAAAACGTTTCCGACCATGGAGTCGGAACAGCTCAGCAACTTGCGCCGTTTTATTGACGCAAGTTTCAGATCGTTCTCGCGTGAATATGGCGACGCTCTGGAACATTTGTTTGATCCGCTGCGTGAGTTCCTGATTTTTTCGGAGCGTTTGATGACCCAGTCGCCATGGCCAATGGTGATCAGTGCGATTGCGCTGCTTGCCTGGCTGGCCTCCAGGTCCCGGAAAATCACGCTCGGCACGGTGCTGACCCTGCTCGCCATAGGTTACTTCGGCATGTGGGAGGACACCATGAAGACGATTTCGATGATCTTTGTCTGCACCGTCGTTGCTCTGGTTTTGGGGCTGCCTATTGGTATTGCCATGAGCCGCTGGGATCGCTTGCAACGTGCCATCAACCCGGCGCTCGACGTGATGCAGACCATGCCCAGCTTTGTCTACCTGATTCCGGTGGTGATGCTGCTAGGCATTGGCCGGGTAGCGGGCATGATTGCCGTGGTGGTGTACGCCATCCCGCCAGTGATCCGGTTCACCGACCTGGGTATACGCTTGGTTCGCAAAGACCTGCTGGAGGCTGCGGATGCGTTCGGTGCTTCGACCTGGCAGAAAATGTTCAATATTCAATTGCCGCTGGCGCTGCCCACCATCATGGCTGGCATCAATCAGACCATCATGCTGTCGTTGGCCATGGTGGTGATCGCCTCGATGATCGGCGTACAGGGGTTGGGGCAACCCGTGCTCAAGGCCATTGCCAATCAGTACTTCACCATGGGCATGTTCAATGGCCTGGCCATCGTTGGCATTGCGATCATTTTTGACCGTGTGTCGCAAACCTATGGCAAACGCCTGCAGAAACACCTGGAGGTGCTGCATGGTTGAGGCCATGACACCCACATCCGCCGTCAGTACTGGGCCGGACGGCGTGCCGAGCAATGCAGTCAACATCTCGATCAAGCACCTGTACAAGATTTTTGGCCCCAACCCGGCGCAACACCTGGCTGCCGTGCAACAAGGTATGAGCAAACAGGAGCTGCGCGACGTGCATGGCCACGTGTTGGGTCTGCGCGACATCAACATCGACATGGCCGGGGGCGCGGTTCAAGTGGTAATGGGCTTGTCTGGCTCGGGCAAAAGCACGCTGATCCGGCACATCAACCGCCTGATCGAACCCACTGCGGGTGAACTTTGGGCCGGTGAACAAAACGTGATGGCCATGAACCCACGCCGGTTGCGACTGTTCCGACGTGAGCGCACCGCCATGGTGTTCCAGAACTTTGCCCTGTTTCCGCATTTGACGGTTCAGGAAAATACCGAATACGGCTTGCAGGTGCAGCATGTCGCCCAAAAAGTACGCCGGGATGCCGCCATGCGCTGGATTGAGCGCGTCGGCCTCAAGGGCTATGAAGACAGTTACCCCAATCAACTCTCAGGGGGCATGCAGCAGCGTGTTGGTTTGGCGCGTGCGCTGACCAACGATGCGCCCATCTTGCTCATGGACGAAGCCTTTTCGGCGCTGGACCCCATGATTCGCAGCGACATGCAGTCGGTGCTGCTGGACTTGCAGCAGGAATTGGGCAAAACCATTGTCTTCATCACGCACGACCTTGAAGAGGCGCTGCGCTTGGGTGACCGCATTGCCATTCTGCGCGACGGCGAGGTGGTGCAGCAGGGCACTGGGCAGCAAATTGTGCTCAAGCCTGCCGACGACTACATCAGCAGCTTCATCAAAGACGTGAACCGTGGCCGGGTCATCCGCTGCCGCACGCTGATGACGCCCGGCGTCACGGTGGACGGCCCCAACGTGGATGCCAGCCTGGTGCTTGAAGAAGTGGCGCGCGTGCTCAGTGCCGCGGGCAAAGAAGCCGCCAATGTGATCAACAGCCGCGGCAAGCTGCTGGGCAGCATCACGATGAGCGACCTGATCGCCGCCATGGTGCCGCCCAAGGCGGATGCGGCAAGCGAGCCTGCTTGATCGCGGTCAGCCATTGACCGTTGCGCCAGCGGCCAGGCCAGTTCGAGTGACAGCCGCTTTGGCAGCGGCATGCATCCCAAGCCCATTCCAGCAGAGGAAACCATGAAAAAATACCGCAAAGGATTGCTTGCCATCCTGTTTTTCGCACTGGTTCTGGCGAGCATCGTCTGGTGGTCGCAACACACTGGGGCGACCGGCCAAACAAGCGCTGAGGCAACGCCCCCGATGCTTGTAACGCTGCCAGTGCCGGCCGCTCCGCCGACCGCGCAGGCAGTCAGCGCGCCTGACAACCCGGATCCAATCAAGGGGACTCAGATGCCGATGCCAGCACCACAAGATGCGCGGCCGGTGCGAGGCAACGCCGACCATGACGTGCGTGAGGCGCTGGCGCAACTGATGGCGGCCAATGACCTGCTGCACTTTGTTCAGACGACAAATTTTGTCCAGCATCTGGTCGCCACGGTGGACAACCTGCCACGCCAGCACGCGCCCATCGCTGCTTGGCCAGTCAACCCCATGCCGGGGCGATTCAGCGTTGGCGACACGACCCACCCAGCGCCCTTGGGGCCGAACCCCATCAGTCTGGCCAACGCCGCACGGTATCGCCCTTTTGTCGCCTTCGTTGAGTCAGTTGACACAGCCCGAGCGGTGGCGCTTTACACCCGGCTGTATCCCTTGTTCCAGCAGGCCTACGTCGAGTTGGGCTACCCCAAAGGCCACTTCAATGACCGCTTGATCGCCGTCATCGACCATTTGCTGGAGGCACCCGTGCAGCTGACTGAGCCCAGCGTCAGTCGCATTGAGGTGAAGGGGGCGTATAGGCCGCTTCGACCCTGGGTCACGTACGAATTTACGGACCCGACCTTGCAAGCCATGTCGGCCGGTCAAAAGATGCTGTTGCGCACGGGTGCGTTGAATCACCAGCGTTTGCGCACCAAGTTAATGGCCGTCAAGGCACAGCTTGCCCTGATCAGCCCGACCCGGTTGATTGATTCGGTGACGCGCTAGTACCGTTGCGCACCTGATTTTTTTGCCATCCTGCAAACCATCTCCTGAAGGAAAAGTTTTATGTACTTGACGCGACAACAAGCCACACCGATCCATCCTCACCAACTGGTTTTGGCCACCGACCTGGACGGAACCCTGTTGGCCGGCACACAAGAGGCCAGGCGACGGGTACGTGACCTGTTCAGTGGTGGCCTTACTGGGGCGAAGCTAATTTATGTGACGGGGCGGGGGTTGGAATCAATTCTGCCGCTGCTCAGCGACTCCACTCTGCCGCGCCCCGACTACATCATTGCCGACGTGGGAGCGACCGTGGTGCATGGCGACCTGAGTCCGGTAGATCCCCTGCACCACGACATCGCTGCCCGTTGGCCAGGGTCGCAGGCGGTGCTGCAACAATTGGCAGCCTTTCCGCTGCTGGAACGTCAGGCCGTACCACAAGAGCGACGTTGTTCGTTTTTTATCAGCGAAGGTCGCATCAGCGACGAGCTGCGCGCTGCCGTGGAGGCCCTTGGTTGCGATTTGTTGTTCTCGGCTGGACGTTATCTTGATGTGTTGCCGCGTGGCATTGCCAAAGGCAGCACGCTGCGGCAACTGGCTGTGGCTGAGGGCTTTAACCTGGATGCGGTGGTGGTGGCCGGGGATACGCTCAATGATTTATCGATGTTTGATGCCGGTTTCAAGGGCGTTGTGGTCGGCGGAGCCGAACCCGAACTGATCCAAAAAGTGCGCAAAATAAAGCGTGTCTTTATCGCCTCGGCCGAGGGGTGTGGCGGCATTTTGGCGGGCCTGGCGCACCACGGCATCGAGGTCGAGAGCACCCCGAAAGCGATGCAACGCATGAATGAACGCGGCACTGCCGACCTGGTCATGGTCTATCACCGCCCGCCGTTTGACGAAGTCATGGAAGCCGGTGTACTCAAGCACAAACGACCCAAGAGCCCGAACGGCATTATTCCGACGCTGCTGGGCTTTTTTGGCGGCGAGCAGAACGGTTCATGGGTTGCATGGTCGTTGCAGGAAAGCCGCACCCCGGACAATTTTGTCCGGCATGTTCCTGTTGATGCCAAGCTCTACCCGCACCTGAAAGTCGCGCGCATTGCATTGACCGCTGATGATGTGGACATTTTTTACAAGAAATTTTCCAAAGAGGCGTTCTGGCCCATCATTTTTTCGTTTCCTGACAAGGCCGAATTCAACCAGACCCACTGGGAGCGTTATCTTGAAGTGAACCGCATTTTTGCCGAGCAAACCGCGCTGGAAGCGGCTGAGGGTGCACTGGTGTGGATCCACGACTACAACCTGTGGATGGTGCCTGCCTTTCTGCGCCCGTTGCGTCCTGATCTGCGCATCGCGTTCTTTCACCACACATCGTTTCCCTCCAGTGATATTTTCAATATCTTGCCCTGGTACCGTGAAATCATTGGCAGCTTGCTGCAGTGCAACTATGTCGGATTCCACATCCCGCGCTACGTGGAAAACTTTGTTGATGCGGTGCGTTCCTACACGCCGCTAGACGTGCTCGAGACAGCCCCCTGCGCGCCGCGTTTCATCACCTATGGTTGCGCGTTGGGCGTGGACACCATGACCACAGCGATTGACGTTGCCGGGCATCGGGTGGCGTTGGGTGCACACCCGGTTGGCATTGATGTGGACTTGATTACACAGATCGTCAAAAAACCAGCGGTGCAAAAGAAAATCGCCCGTATCAACGCGCTGCTCGACGGGGTCAAAGGCATTGTCTCGATCGAGCGACTGGACTACGTCAAGGGCTCGCTGGAGAAGCTGCAGGCGTTTGAGCGTTTGCTCGAAGAGCACCCGGAACTGTTGGGCGGTGTCACCCTGCTCAACATCATCACCCCGGCGGCACCAGGGATGGAAATTTACGAAACCTTGCGCACCGAAGTTGACCGCATTGTGGGGCGTATCAATGGGCGCTTTTCAACGCTTGAGTGGACACCCGTGCGCTACTTCTATCGTTCCCTGCCCTTTGAGGATGTGGTGGCGCACTACGCCGCCTGCGACATCGCCTGGATCACGCCGCTGCGCGACGGCCTGAACTTGGTAGCCAAGGAATTTGTTGCCACCAAAAAAGCGACTGAGTCGTCGGGCGTACTGATTCTGTCGGAGTTTGCCGGTGTGGCAGTGGAGTTGCACGGCGCACTGCTGACCAATCCGTACGACGCGAATTCCATGTCCAAAGTGCTGCACCAGGCACTCACCATGGGCGCTGATGAAGTCGCTTACCGCTGCCAGCGCATGGCGGCCATCGTCGCTGATAACGACATCGCGCGTTGGGGCCAGGATTTCATGCACGCGGCGAAAAGCGCGTCACTGGCACAGTGAAGTCAATCATTGATCAAGGGGTAGGCAGGGTGTTGCGCTTTAACAAATACGTCCGTGGTATTTTGGTTTTGTGTCTTTTGATGCCGGTTGTGGTGTTGCACGCGCGGGAAATGGTCAGTGTGGCCAAGCCGCAGATCAACATACGCGCCGGTGCGGGCCTCCAGCACGATAGGCTTTGGGTCATTCTGCAAGACTATCCACTGCAGGTCACGGCGCACCGGGGCAAATGGCTCAAGGTGCGCGACTTCGAGAACGATGGTGGCTGGGTTTATGCGCCGCTGGTCGGTAAGAAACCGCATGTCATTGTCAAGGCCAGTGTCGCCAATGTCCGTAGCACGGCGAGCACTCGGGGGCGCATCCTTGGCAAAGCTGAATATGGAGACGTCTTACGCACACTGGAGCACCGCAATGGCTGGGTCAAGGTGCGGCGCGACAGTGGTTTGACGGGTTGGATCGCGCGCCGTTTGCTCTGGGGGTGGTAAGGACATGACCGACCTGGTGGTGGTAGGTTTGGCCTACCTTGAGGTTCATGTACCGGCGCAGGTGCGTCCGGTAGCCGGAGAAGAGGTGTTCGTCCAAGGCATGCAACTGACGCTGGGTGGGGCGCTCAACACAGCCAGCGTGGCTGCTGCGCTGGGTCTGACTGTAACGCTGTGCCTGCCCATGGGGAACGGCCTGGCAGACCAAGCGGTGACTTTGTTGGCACAGCGATTGGGCATTACTTTGATACCGTTGGCAGCCCCTGACAACCCGGCCATATCACTGGTATTTTCTGATGCACACGACCGCGCGTTTGTCAGCACTGCGGCGCTGGATGTGCTGACAAGCCTCAAGCGTTTGCCCCCCAGCACCTGGGTGCACGTGCCCGGCCTGGAAGAAGCGGCACGCCTGCAAGACCCGCTGACACAGGCGCAAAGAGATGGTGCCAAGATTTCCGTTAGCGCCAGTTGGAGCGCGCAGCAGCTGCGTCAACTCTCTGTGCGCCAAGGCTCGCCCTGGGACGTTCTGGTACTCAATGAAAAAGAAGCGCAAGCCGCCTGTGGTCTGGCGCACAGCGCACCGCAATGCCTGGCCCACGCTGCGCATTCGGTATTGGTCACGCGCGGCGCGCAGGGTGTCATGGGGCAGCTCAACGGATGGCCGGTGGATGTGGGCGCAGCCCCGACCCCAGTGGTCGACACCACTGGGGCTGGCGATGCCTTTTGCGCCGGTTTGATCGCCGCGCTGACGCGCGGTTTGACCGGCGACGCTGCCGTGCGCATGGGAACACGCGTAGCGGCAAAAATTTTGGCCCAGACCGGGGGCGTGGTGACCCGGCCTGACCTGTTTGCCGATCTTGGCATGGAGACCTGATGAAAATTTTGACGATTCTGGGCGGCGGCAGTGCCTACACCCCGGGCTTGCTGCAAGCCCTGATTGCGCATCGCGCTGAATTACCCCTGACAACCGTGCGGCTGTACGACATCGATCGTGCGCATCTGGCCGTCGTGGCACGCCTGACCCAGGCCATGGCACAACACGCCGGGGCGTTCAAGGTGGAAGTGGCTGACACGTTGGAGGCTGCCATTACGGGCGCTGATTTGGTGCTCAACTCAACGCGTCCCGGCGGGCTGGCAGCGCGGCGCATTGATGAAACGCTGCCGCTGGAATTTGACATTCCAGGGCAAGAAACAGTTGGCCCGGGCGGGTTTTTCTTTGCCCTGCGCTCGGTTCCAGAAGCGCTGCACGTGGCCACCCTCATGCAAGCGCTGGCACCCCAAGCCACGCTGCTGAACTACACCAACCCGAGCAACATCGTTACCCAGGCGCTGGTGGATCATGGCGGCATCCAGGTGATTGGCTTGTGTGACCAGTCAGATGAAGACTTGCTAGCCTTGTGCCACGCACTGCAGCGCCCCGCGCGCTACGACTTTCGTTGCAATGGCTTGAACCACGCCACCTGGTACAGCGACATCACGCTCGCCGAGCAAGCGCTGGTGCTGCCCGCAGCCGACCTGCCTGCGCCTGACGACTATGACGACGAGCACAAATTGCGCTTTGACCTGTCACTGAAGCTGGCGCGCAAAAACCCGGGGTTTTGGCCCAACTCGTATCTGCCGTATTACCTGTGGCCCAAGCTGTTTGTGGCTCAAGCCCGCCGTGTTGGGCCGCGCAGTGATGTGGTGGCCGCCTCACTAGACACCTTTTACGCGCACTTCGAGGCTGAAGGGCGAAACGCCGCACCGCGGTTGCGTTTTTACCGAGGTTCTGCCGGGTTTGGCGATCTGGCCGTGCGTGTCATCCGCGCACTGAACTCGGCCACGCCGCAAGACTTGGTGCTGAACCTGCCCAACCATGGCGCCTGCCAAACCTTTGCCCACGACACCGTCATTGAAACCCGCGCGCGGGTCTCATGCCGTGGCATTGAACGGTTGCCGGCACCGTCGTTGCCAGACTCTGGTTTTGGGCTGGCCAAGCGATTGGAACGTTACCAGCGCCTCACCGCCCGCGCCGCAGATGGTGGCCACGAGCAAGCCCGCATGGCCGCGTTGGCGGCCAACCCGTTGGTCACGCATGCGTCACTGGCCGCACGCATGCTGGCACGTGCCGACGACAGCTACGGCAACTTGCTGCCGCAAAGCACATGAAAACACGCGACCTGTTGAGTACCCTGGAGTGGGATGATTTTGAGCGGGTGGTGATTCTGTCGCCGCATCTTGACGATGCCGGCCTGAGTTGCGGCGCCCTGTTGCACGCTTTGCGCGATCGCATCTCGACCTTGGTGGTCAGCATCAGTTGTGGCACGTCACGGCGCACCTCCAGCGACGGCAACCGCAAGGTCATTGAGCGACGTCAGGGGCATGTCAGTGCCCGCACCAGGCGTGCCGAAGACATTGCGGCCATGCGTTCGGTGAATGCTGACTTTGTTCATTTGAGTTTTGCCGACGGCATATTCCGGCGCAGCCCGCTGACGGGCAAACTGATTTACCGCAACGCGCGCGAACGTTGGGTGTCGCCGCGTGTGGACGACATGGCGCACATTGAAGAGTTGTATTTGGTGCTGCGCCGACTCTGTCTGGATCTGGGGCGCATATTGCTGATCAGTCCGATGGGTATCGGCCACCATGTCGATCACCAGATTGCGGCGCAAGTGGCGGTGCGCCTGGCGGCGACGGCAGCCGGTGCCGAGTTGCTGTTTTACGAAGACTTTCCTTACGTGGCCGACCCTAAAGTGGGTCGCGGCGACCAAGATGACCCGCTGCAGGCATTGCAGCGCCTGCGTTTGACCCCCGGACAGCGTTTTGCCGTGCCGGTTGATGTCGATGCCAAAGTAGCCATGCTGCGGCACTACGACAGTCAAGTACCTGCGCTGTTTGGCAATGAAGACAACATGCGCTGCCGTATTGCCAGTCATCAGCACGCGACGCTCGCCAGCGAGCTTTATTGGCAGGCCACACCAGCCAAAGCCTCAATTTCACCGGAGAAATAACATGTTGACCAGCCACATGGCAAAAGAAGCTGCGGCCACGCCGCACATGCTGCGCAGCCAGGCAGCGCGCTGGCAGCTTGAGGCCACGCAAATTCGCAGCCTGGTGGATGGGCGCGCCAGCACGGTGCTGCTCGGGCGCGGCAGCTCGGGCAATGTATGCACCTTCGCCACTTATTTGTTTGCCTTGCAAAGTGGCCGACAACCGATTGAATTCCGTCCCTGGCTGAGCACGCAAACCGTGCCAATGGCTGACTGGAGCGATGCTGTGGCCTATGCGTTTTCTTATTCCGGCCAATCCACCGATATTGCGGCCAGCGCCGAATGGCTGCATGCACGCGGTGCGTTGGTCGTGGCAGTCACGCAGGCAGACGCCGCCAGCGACGCGTGTTTACTCAAACCAGCGCAGCAGATGATCCACCTGGGGTGCGGGCAAGAGCTGGCCGTACCCGCCACCAAGAGCGTCATTGCGCAGCTGTTTGTCGCCGCAGCACTGGCCGGTTACAACATCACGCAAGCAGCCGAGCAAAGCGCCGACTGCATGTTGCAAATTGAAGTCCAAGCGGTGCCAGGCCAATTGGCCACTTTTTTGGCCGGTGCCCGTACGGTGACCTGGCTGGCCCGAGGCCCGTCATATGGCGGCGCACTGGAGGCGGCGCTCAAGTTGCAAGAAAGTGTGGGCATTCCGGCCTTCGGCTATTCCACCGCGGAATACCTGCACGGCCCCATTGCGGCGGCCAGTCCGGCCGACCGGGTGGTATTGTTTACCGCCTCAGACGAGCCGATGGAAACCAAGCAGGCGGTTGTCGCTGCGCTGCTCGCACGCGGCGTACCGTTTTTGTGTCTGGGCTGTGACCAAACCCTGGATGCGCAAATTCCCTTGCCGTTTCCAGCGGCACGTTGGGCGCGTACCGCCGTGCTGGCTTACATTGCGCAGCGCACCTGCGCCACCCTGGCCGAGCGCTATGGCATCAACCCTGACCTGCACCCATCGTTGCGGAAAATCACACAAACCATCTGACACCACCTCTTTATGCTGCGCGAACTGATCACTCAAAATACCCTGCAACACTGGACCTACGCGTTGCTCACAGCAGTCACCTTTATTGTGGTGCTGCACCTGCTGCGCCGACTGGTACTGCACCGTCTGCAGCGCGTGGCCCAAAACACCGAGACGGTCATAGACGATTTTTTGGTGGACGTGCTGTCAGCCACGCGTGTGCTGCTGGCCACCGCCCTCGGGCTGTATGCCGGAAGCCAGTTTTTAAACTTGCCGTCAGGCCTGGAGAAATGGGTCGATCGCATTTTCATTACCGCGCTGATTCTGCAAGTCGGGTTCTGGTCAACGCGGGGCTTGATTTTTTGGCTCCGCCACCACTTTTCGCAAGGGAACGAAACCGACGAAGGCGCGCGCCGCATGAGTTTGTCGTTGCTGACATTCCTGGGGCGGGTGGTGATTTGGTTGCTGGTGCTGCTGGTCATGCTCGACAACCTGGGTATCAACGTCACCGCGCTGGTGGCCAGCCTGGGCATTGGCGGCATTGCGGTGGCGCTGGCTCTGCAAAACATTTTGGGCGACCTGTTTGCCTCGCTGTCCATTGCCATCGACAAGCCCTTTGTCATCGGTGATTTCATCATTCTGGGTAAAGAAATGGGCACGGTGGAGCACGTCGGACTCAAGACCACGCGCATCCGCAGCTTGGGTGGCGAGCAAATTGTTTTGTCCAACAACGACTTGCTGCAAAGCCGCATCCGCAACTACAAACGCATGCAGGAGCGGCGCATTGAGTTTGCTGTAGGCGTTACTTACGACACGCCAGCCGACCAGCTCGAGCGCATCCCGGCACTGATCAAGCAGGCCGTCGCGGCGCAAGACAAGGTACGTTTTGACCGCTCCCACTTCAAGGGGCTGGGAGCGTTTTCACTCGACTTTGAAACGGTTTATTACGTGCTTTCGCCGGATTACGGTGTGTATATGGACGTGCAGCACGCCATCAATTTGCAACTGGTGCGCAGCTTTGGCGAACATAAGATCGAGTTTGCCTTCCCGACCCAGACCCTGCACTTGAATCACAATGCCAGCACCCAACCGGCCGCTAGCCAATCGCCTTGCGTGTGACCCAGCCAATGCTCAAGCCCTGCGCCAGAATCGAGAATGCCACCACGCAGTAGGTCAGCCCGAGCACCGTGTCACGCGCGGGCCCTGGTGGTAGCGACAAGGCCAGCGCCACCGAAATGCCGCCGCGCAAGCCGCCCCACGTGAGCACCTTCCAGGCCCCCGGTGGCAACTGAAACAGGCGCGCACTCCAGCGCACCGGTAGCCCCACTGTGACCAGGCGTGCCAACAGTGTCACGCAGCCCGCCAGGGCGGCCGCCACCAAGATCTTGCTATTAAGGGTAATCAGCAGCACCTCCATGCCAATCAACACAAACAGCACCGCGTTCAGGATTTCGTCCAGCAGCTCCCAGAACATGTCCACATAGCGCCGCGTGGTGTCCGACATGGCCAGGGCGCGACCGTGGTTGCCAATGATCAGGCCGGCTACCACCATGGCCAGTGGTCCCGATACATGCAGGTGATGCGCCAGTGCGTAGCCACCGATCACGCCGGCCAGTGTCAGCAGCACTTCGACCTGGTAGCTGTCCACACTGCGCAACAGCACAAAACAGGCCGCACCTAACGCAAATCCGAGCAGCAGTCCGCCGCCCACTTCATGCAACAGCAAGTTGCCCGCTTGCGCCAGCGTGGGCGCGCTGCCGCTGGCCAACATGCCCAGCAGCAGCGTGAAAATAACCACACCCACACCGTCGTTGAACAGTGATTCGCCGGCAATCATCAGCTCCAGCTCTTTGGGTGCCCCGGCAGACTTCAGAATGCCCATCACGGCAATCGGGTCAGTGGGGGAAATCAGTGCACCAAACAACAGGCAGTAGATCAAGGGCAGCGGGAGCCCGACCCACGGCAGTGCCCAATACACACCATAGCCCACCACCAAGGTCGACAGCAGCGTGCCGACCACGGCCAGGGTGGCCACCTGCCAGCGCATGGTTTTGAGCTCACTCAAGTCAATGTGCAAGGCACCGGCAAACAGCAACATCGACAGCATGCCCTGCATCAACACTTCAGAAAAATCAATCGACTGCACCAGAGAGACTTCATAGACCCGCAACGTGTGCACCACGTCAATGGAATCAAGCAGCACCAAGCCCAATGAAAACACCAGCGCTGTCACCATCACCCCAATAGAGGTTGGCATCTTGATGAACTTGTGGTTGACATAAGCCAACAAAGCGGTGATGACAAGACAGGTGGCGGCAATATTGAGCATGGAGAGAAATTTGGACAATTGGAAAATCAGCACAACCGGGTGCGCAAGATGCCGCTCATTTGCCACAAAGCAAATGCGGCCCGATAGGGTGACGTGTCATCCGGTAGCGCAGGCGCACCTGATCATAATGGCGTGCATGAGCTTGCCTTGCTTGCGCCCCATCCCACGCCGCCATTGGCTGGCTGCCTGCGCGGGCGCGGCGCTGCTGCCTGCGGCCGCGCTGGCCCACCCGCGCGCCGACATCACGCTGCGGTTTTCACATGTGGTGGCCGAGGAAACCCCCAAGGGCCTGGCGGCCAACCGTTTCAAGGTGCTGGTGGAACAGCGCAGCGGTGGGCGGATTGGCGTGCAGGTTTATCCCAATGCCAGCCTCTATGGCGATCACGACGAGATGCAGGCGCTCCAGTTGGGTGCGGTGGACATGGTGGCTCCTTCTCTGTCCAAATTTAGCCGTATTGGGTTACCTGAATTCGAACTGTTTGATTTACCGTTTTTGTTTGACAACCTGGAAGCTGTGCGGCGAATCACACTGGGGCCCTTGGGGCAAAAATTGTTGGCAGGGTTACAGCCTCAGGGTCTGGTGGGTCTGGGCTTTTTTGACAATGGTTTCAAACAGATGAGCGCCAACCGCCCGCTGCTGGAGCCCAAAGACTATATTGGCCTGCGCATGCGGGTGCAGGCGTCCCAAGTGATTGCCGCGCAAATGCGCGCGCTCGGCGCTCGCCCGGTGACGCTGGCCTTCAGTGAAACCCGCCGCGCGCTGGCCAGTGGCGTGGTGGATGGCACGGAAAACCCGGTCTCCAACTTCTGGACGCAGGCCATGCACCAGGTGCAGAGCGACTTGAGCCTGACCGATCACGGCTATCTGGGCTACGCCGTGGTGACCAACCAGCGCTTCTGGCAAAGCCTGAAGCCGACCGACCGTGAACTCATCAACCAGGCGCTGCAAGAAGCACTGGCCTTTGCCAACCAGATCGCCGACACGCAAAACGACCAGGCGCTGCTGGCACTGCGCCATGCCGGCACCACCCGCATTCACACCCCCAGCGCCACGCAACGGGCCCGGTTGCGTCAGGCGGTGCAGCAAGTGCAGCAACAATTGGTGGCGCGCATCGGCCCGAGCTGGATCAGCGCCCTGCAAAAGGTCATGCAGTAGCACGCTGCTGCTGGTGCCGCCCAACCGGGACTGCTCCCGAGTTGGTACATTGCCTAGGGAAAACCCTAGCTGTTGAACGCCACAGTTGCCACTGCCGCGAACAGCTTTTACAGTCCACCCCGTCGTAAACAAGTTCGACATTTTTTTAACCGAGGAGACACGCATGAAATTGAAACTGGTTGCCGCTGGCTTTTTATTGGCTTTCGGTCTGGCTGCACAAGCCGCCCCCATCATCATCAAATACAGCCACGTGGTGGCTGACGTGACCCCCAAGGGCCAGGCCGCCTTGAAGTTCAAGGAACTGGCTGAGAAGAAGCTGCCTGGCAAGGTAGAGGTTCAAGTATTTCCCAATAGCCAATTGTTTGGCGACGGCAAAGAAATGGAAGCCCTGCTGCTGGGCGACGTGCAAATCATTGCTCCGTCGCTGGCCAAGTTTGGCAAATACACCAAAAAAGTCCAGATTTTTGACTTGCCATTCCTGTTCAACGACATCCATGCCGTGGATCGCTTTCAGGCCAGTCCAGCGGGTCAGGGTTTGCTGAGTTCGATGGAGAAAAAAGGCATCAAAGGTTTTGGTTTCTTACACAACGGCATGAAACAACTCTCGGCCAACGTGCCGCTGGGCATGCCCTCTGATGCCAAGGGGCTCAAGTTCCGCATCCAGGCCTCTGACGTGCTCGAAGCCCAGTTCAAGGCTGTGGGTGGTAACCCGCAAAAGCTGGCCTTTGCCGAGGTTTACCAAGCGCTGCAAACCGGCGTGGTCGATGGCACCGAAAACCCCTGGTCCAACATCTACAGCAAGAAGTTTCACGAAGTGCAAAAGTACATCATGGACAGCAACCACGGCGTGCTGGACTACATGATCATTGGCAACGCCAAGTGGTGGGCTGGCCTGCCGCCTGACGTGCAAAAAGGTTTGACCGAAGCCATGAACGAGTCAATCAAATTTGGCAACAAAGTGGCGTTTGATGAAGATGCTGCATTCCGCGAAAAAGTGGTCAAAGACAACAAAGCCAAAGTATTGCCCATGAGCAAAGAACATCTGACCGCCTGGCGCACCGCCATGCAGCCAGTGTGGAAGAAGTTTGAGGGCGACATTGGCAAAGACCTGATCGACGCGGCTCAAAAAGCCAATCAGTAAAACGAGAAGCTGCGCAAGCCGTTTTTGCCACGGTTTGTGCACCTGAAACCACCCCGGCTGGCCCGGGGTTTTTTTGGAGTATTTCCATGAAAATTCTGGACCACCTGGAAGAGTGGATCATCGCACTGATGCTGGCCGCTATGACCGGTCTGACCTTTGTGCAAGTGGTGATGCGCTATGTGTTTAACAGCGGTTTTTCTTGGGCGCTTGAGCTCACCACCGTGTTTTTTGCCTTCATGATCTTTGTTGGCATCTCTTATGGTGTGCGCGTGGGCTCGCACATTGGCGTGGACGCATTGGTGAAGATGATGGGGCACAACACGCGGCGTGTGGTGTCCATCATTGCTGTGCTGCTGAGCCTGCTGTATGTGGGCTTTGTGCTTACCGGGGCCACCACCTATGTTTTGAAGATGAAAGAGGCTGGCATTGAGTTTGAAGACATGTCGATTGAGCGCTGGCAGGTACTGGCGGTGATGCCCGCGGGCTATCTGCTCACGGGCTTTCGTTTTGCGCAAATTTTGTGGGGGCTGGTGTCTGGCAAAACAGACAGTCTGCGTCTGGCTGACGAAGCGGCAGAAGCCATGAAGCTCAAATCTGACGAGGCCCAATCATGAATACCGTTGTTTTATTTGCCACCCTGTTCTTTTGCATGGCCATCGGCATGCCGATTGCCGTAAGCCTGGGTTTGTCGAGCCTGGTCACGATCTTTTTCTTCTCACAAGACTCGCTCGCGTCGATGTCGATCAAGCTGTTTGAAACCAGCGAACACTACACGTTGATGAGCATTCCGTTCTTTGTGCTGGCCGGGGCCTTGATGAGCACCGGTGGCGTGGCCAAGCGCATGGTGACGTTTGCCATCGACGCGGTGGGGCATCTGCGTGGCGGGCTGGCCATTGCGTCCATTCTGGCGTGCATGTTGTTTGCGGCGGTGTCGGGCTCCAGCCCGGCCACGGTGGTGGCCATTGGCTCGATCGTGATTGGCGGCATGGTCAAGAACGGTTACCCCAAGGAGTTTGCTGCGGGGGTGATCTGCAACGCGGGCACGCTGGGCATCTTGATTCCGCCTTCCATTGTGATGGTGGTGTATTGCGCTGTGACCGAAGAGTCGGTGGGGCGCATCTTTATGGCCGGTGTCGTGCCTGGCTTGCTGCTAGGCTTCATGCTGATGTTTGCGGTTTGGTGGCGAGCCGGCAAACTGGCTGTCAAGCCTCCGCCCAAAGTCAGTTTTGGCGAACTCATGCGCAGTTTCAGGGAATCCATGTGGGGGTTGGCGCTGCTGGTCATCATCATGGGTGGTATTTACGGTGGCATCTTCACCCCCACTGAAGCGGCGGCGGTTTCGGCCGTGTACGCGTTGGTCGTGGCGGTGTTCATTTACCGTGATCTAAACATGAAGCAACTGCCGCATGTGTTTCTGGATGCGGCGCGCACCACCGTGATGCTGATGTTCATTGTCTGCAACGCACTGCTGTTTGCCCATGTGCTGACCACCGAGCGCATTCCGCAGACCATTGCCGAGCAAATTGTCAGCATGGGCATGACACCCTGGATGTTCCTGCTGGTGGTCAACGTCATCTTGCTGGTGGCGGGCAACTTCATGGAGCCCACCGGCATCATTTTGATTCTGGCACCGATCTTCTTCCCGATCTCCAAGCAGCTCGGCATTGACCCGATTCACCTGGGCGTGATCATGGTGGTGAACATGGAAATTGGCATGGTGACACCGCCGGTGGGGCTGAACCTGTTTGTCACCAGCGGCGTCACGGGCATGAACCTGGTGCAGGTGACCAAGGCGGCGCTGCCGTGGCTGATGGTGCTGCTGACCTTCCTGGCGATGGTGACTTACATCCCGGCGATCACGCTCACGCTGCCGGATATGATTTTTGGCAAGGCGCTTTGACGCCACAGGCCTAGCAGGACGTACTACCCTACCGTCAAAAGCCCGGTCGCGACCGGGCTTTTTTTATGCTTTTTTGGCCTCTGACCCTTATGAATACTGCCTAAGTAGCTACTTAATAAGTAGCGCTAAACATCAGTCACATAAGGGTTGGTGCGCCGCTCACGCCCAAAAGTACTCTCGGGGCCGTGGCCGGGAATGAACACCGTGTCGTCGCCCATCGGCCACAGGCGCTCCCGGATGCTGGCCAGCAGCTGTTCGTGGCTGCCGCCCGGAAAGTCGGTGCGGCCAATGGAGCCAGCAAACAGCACGTCACCCACAAACGCGCGCTTGGCTTCGGCGCTGTAAAACACCACATGCCCTGGCGTATGCCCTGGGCAATGACGCACGTCCAGCGTGCAGCTGCCTAACGTGACCGTTTCGCCGTCGTGCAGCCAGCGCGTGGGTTTGAACAGCAGGGCGGGCGGGAAGCCAAACATCTGGCTTTGCTGTGGCAGGCCGTCGATCCAGAACTGGTCGCCTGGATGCGGGCCGATGATGGGCAGGCCCAGACGTTGGGCCAGCTCACCCGCGCCACCGGCGTGGTCGATGTGCGCATGGGTCAGCCAGATTTGTTCCAGCGACAGGTGCAGCCTGTTGACCTCGGCCAGCAGCGCATCCAGATCACCGCCGGGGTCGATCACGGCGGCTTGGCGGGTTTGATCGCACCAGACAAATGAACAGTTCTGGGCAAAGGCGGTTACGGGTAGGGTCAGGTAATCAAGCATGCGAGATCTTCGATGGGTTCATGGGGTAGGGCGCTTGGGATGGACGCTGCCTGCGCCTGCGTGCTATGCCGATGGCGGGCGATGCGCACAGGTGTCGCGCGTGCAGCGCGCGTACAGGCTGAGTGCGTGCTCGGCAATGACAAAGCCCTTGGCACGTGCCACCTCGGTCTGGCGGCGTTCAATTTGCGCGTCAAAAAATTCTTCCACGCGGCCGCAGTCCAGGCACACCAGATGGTCGTGATGTTGCCCTTCGTTGAGTTCGTACACCGCCTTGCCGCTTTCAAAGTGGCTGCGGCACAAAATGTCGGCTTGCTCAAACTGCGCCAGCACGCGGTACACCGTGGCCAGCCCGACGTCTGCGCTTTCCTGAAGCAACACGCGGTACACGTCTTCAGCGGTCATGTGACGCTGCACGCCTTTCTGGAAAATTTCCAGAATTTTCAGGCGCGGCAGAGTGGCCTTCAGACCGGTACTTTTGAGGTTGTCAATCTTGGTCATGCCGCGGTTCGCCCCTGAAAGTTGCTGCCGATACAATGCACCGATCATATCGTTTGGTCCACTCCATGTTTGAATTGATTGCCCGTCGCACCCCTTGGACTGTGGTCTTGGCTACCTGTGCCGCCGTGTCGGCTTGCAGCAGCGTGGACAGCGCCAGCAACCGCCTGGTCAGCGTCGTCACCCCCTACAAGATTGACGTTGTGCAAGGCAATTTTGTCTCGCGCGAACAGGCGCAGGCGCTCAAGCCCGGCATGAGCCGCAACCAGGTCAAGAACATTCTGGGTACGCCCTTGCTCACCAGCATCTTCCACGCCGACCGCTGGGACTATGTTTTTACCTTCAAGCGCCAGGGTGTTGCGCCGCAGGCGCGCCGTGTGAGCGTTTTCTTCAAGCAGGATGTGCTGGATCGCGTGGAGGCCGACGAGCTGCCCACCGAAGCCGAATTTGTTGCCTCGCTCGACTCCGGTCGCCCCGTTGGCAAAATACCGGTACTGGAGATGGCGCCAGACACCACCCCCACTGCCAGCGCGCCGCCGATTGCTGTAGCACCCAAGCCCGCGCCAGCGCTGCCCGCCAGTTACCCGCCACTGGAAACCCCCGCCCGTTAATAGCTGAGACCATGCCTGCATCCCCTGTTCATCGTATTTGTGTCGCCGGTGCCAGCGGCCGCATGGGCCGCATGCTGATCGAAGCCGTGTGCAAGACCACCGACTGCCAGCTCAGCGGCGCGCTCGACGTGGCCACCAGCCCGGCCGTCGGCATGGACCCAGCCGCTTTTCTGGGCCACAGCAGTGGCATTGCCATCAGCGCCGACATTGCCACCGGCCTGAACCATGCCGATGCCCTGATCGACTTCACCCGCCCTGAGGGTACGCTCGCGCACCTGAAGTTCTGCCGCGAGCTCGGCGTCAACGCGGTGATTGGTACCACTGGTTTCAATGACGCACAAAAGCAGCAGATTACCGACTTTGCGAAAGACGTGGCCATTGTGATGGCGCCCAACATGAGCGTGGGCGTCAACGTGACCCTGAAACTGCTTGAAATGGCCGCCAAGTCGCTCAACACCGGCTACGACATCGAAATCATCGAAGCGCACCATCGGCACAAGGTCGATGCCCCGTCGGGCACCGCGCTCAAGATGGGCGAAGTCATCGCCGGTGCACTGGGGCGCAACCTGAAAGACTGCGCGGTTTATGCGCGCCAAGGCGTCACCGGTGAACGGGATCCGTCAAGCATCGGTTTTGCCACCATTCGTGGTGGCGACATCGTGGGCGACCACACGGTGCTGTTTGCCGGTACTGGCGAGCGCATCGAAATCAGCCACAAATCCAGCAGCCGTGTATCGTATGCCGACGGCAGCCTGCGCGCGGTGCGCTTTTTACAGGGTCGCCCGGCGGGTCTGTACTCGATGGCCGACGTGCTAAACCTGGCATGAGCCTGGCCCAGCTGTTCTGGCAAGGCGACGCGCTGACGCGGGGCGTGGCCTTGCTGCTGCTGGCCATGTCGGTGGCCAGCTGGGTCGTTATTTTGTGGAAGTCGTGGTTGCTGCAACGTGCCAGCGTCGACGTGGCGCGCTGTGTGGCGGCTTTCTGGCAATCCAGAAACGTTGCTGAGGCTCTGCAAAAAATTCAGTCTTTTGACCGTGAAGCCCTTGTTCTGCCTATGGTAGTAGCTTCTAAAATTGAAGCAAGCGACACGCTCGCTGGCGCCGGCGGGGTGCCCACCCAGCTCACGCGCGTGCTGCGCGGCGCACTACAGACTACCTTGATCAAGCTCCAGCACGGCCAGGTGTTGCTGGCCACGGTAGGTGCCACCGCGCCGTTTGTCGGACTACTGGGAACCGTGTGGGGTATCTACCATGCGCTGATCGGCATCGCCAGCGCCGGGCAGGTCACCATCGACCGCATCTCGGGGCCGGTTGGTGAGTCGCTGATCATGACCGCTGCCGGGCTGGCGGTGGCCATTCCCGCCGTGCTGGCGTACAACGTGATGGGACGCGTGGTGGCACGCATCGAGGCCGAGCTGGAAGGCTTTGCCCGTGATCTGCGCGAACTGCTGGCGCACAAGGAGTCGGCGTGATCCACCCGCGTCAGCGGCGGAGCGTGGGGGCATGAGGCGATTCGCCGCAGGGCCGCCCCAAGGCGAATCAGCCCCCTCGGGGGGCAGCGACCCGCGTCAGCGGCGGAGCGTGGGGGCATGAGTTTCGGCCGCCTCGACCACTGCTCTGGCTCGCAGCCGATGAGCGACATCAACATGACACCGCTGATCGACGTGATGCTGGTGCTGGTGGTGATCTTTATCCTGACTGCGCCCTTGCTCGCCAGCTCGATCCAACTTGACTTGCCACGCAGTCAAGCCGCGCAAGCGGGCAGCGCACCCGCAGCCGTCGCCCTGGTGGTGGACGCCGCAGGCGTGACCTACATCGACGACCAACCGGTGAGCGCTGAAGTGCTGGCGCAGCGCCTGCAAGCGGCCCATCAACGCGCGCCCGATACCGAGGTGCAGTTGCGCGCCGACCAGACGGTGCCCTATGGGCGCATCGTTGAAGTGATGGGCGTGGCGCAGCAAGCCGGCCTGAGCCGCATCGCCTTTGTGGCCGACAACCGCAGCGCAGCGGGTTCAACCGCTGGCAAACCCTAAAATCTGCCGATCCGGCCGCAGCGCCTGCGTTGCGACCAGAAACCGGCATCCTCTTCGAACCCACGCACAGCGGTACCGCGCCGCCACAACGACCATCATGCAAGAAAAATACGAACATCTTCAGGTTGAACCCGCCGCGCAGGCCCACTGGCAATCGGTGGACGCTTACCGGGTGCGCGAAAACGCCATCGACGCGCAGGGCAAGCCAAAGAAAAAGTTTTACGCCTGCTCCATGCTGCCCTACCCCAGCGGCAAGCTGCACATGGGCCATGTACGCAACTACACCATCAACGACATGCTCACGCGCTACCTGCGCATGAACAGCTACAACGTGCTTATGCCGATGGGCTGGGACGCGTTTGGCCTGCCCGCTGAAAACGCCGCGCTCAAAAATGGCGTGCCGCCGGCGCAATGGACGTTCGAGAACATTGACTACATGAAGCGCCAGATGCAGGCCATGGGCCTGGCCATCGACTGGAGCCGCGAGGTGGCCACCTGCACGCCTGAGTACTACAAGTGGAACCAGTGGCTGTTTTTGAAAATGCTTGAAAAAGGCATTGCCTACCGCAAGACCCAGGTGGTCAACTGGGACCCGGTGGACATGACCGTGCTGGCCAACGAGCAGGTGATTGACGGCAAAGGCTGGCGCACCGGTGCCGTGGTAGAAAAGCGCGAGATTCCGGGCTACTACCTGGCTATCACCCAATACGCCGACGAACTGCTGGCCAACGTGACGGGCGACAAGATGCCCGGCTGGCCCGAGCGCGTGAAGCTGATGCAAGAGAACTGGATTGGCAAGAGTGAGGGTGTGCGCTTTGCCTTTACCCATGACATCCGGGGTGCTGATGGCAAGCTGATTGGCGACGGCCGCATGTACGTCTTCACCACCCGTGTGGATACCATCATGGGCGTGACCTTTTGCGCAGTGGCGGCTGAGCATCCGATGGCAAGCTATGCCGCCCAGACCAATCCGGCCCTCGCAGCATTCATCGAAGACTGCAAAAAAGGCGGCACTACCGAGGCCGAGATGGCTTTGAAGGAAAAAGTGGGCATGCCCACCGGCCTGTTTGTCACGCATCCGCTCACCGGCCAACAGGTGGCCGTGTGGGTGGGTAACTACGTGCTGATGAGCTACGGCGACGGCGCGGTGATGGGCGTGCCCGCGCACGACGAGCGCGACTTTGCCTTTGCGCTGAAATATCAATTGCCGATTCAACCTGTGGTAGCTGTAGCGGCACCGGCCGGGGCAACGCCCGCGCCGGGCTCCTCATGCTGCGAGCAGAAATCGTCACCCGACTCGGGCGTTGCCCCGGCCTACCGGGTGTTTGACACGTCTGTCTGGCACGACTGGTACGCCGAAAAAGGCGCGGGCGTGGCGGTCAACTCGGGCAAATACAACGGGCTGAAGTTTCAGGACTGCGTCGATGCCGTGGCCGCTGATCTGGTAGCCCTGGGCCTGGGCGAAAAAAAGGTCACCTGGCGCCTGCGCGACTGGGGCATCAGCCGCCAGCGCTACTGGGGCACGCCGATCCCCATCATCCACTGCGACGCTTGCGGCCCGGTGCCGGTGCCCGAGCAAGACCTGCCGGTGGTACTGCCCACCGACCTGGTGCCCGATGGCTCGGGCAACCCGCTGGCCAAGTGCGAGGCGTTCCTGAAAGTAGCCTGCCCGTGTTGCGGCAAACCGGCGCGGCGCGAAACCGACACCATGGACACGTTTGTCGATAGCTCGTGGTACTTCATGCGCTACTGTGATCCGACCAACACAGAGAAGATGGTGGCCGAAGGCGCCAACTACTGGATGCCGATGGATCAGTACATCGGTGGCATCGAGCACGCCATCCTGCACCTGCTGTACGCGCGCTTCTGGACCAAAGTGATGCGTGATTTGGGCCTGGTCAAGATCGACGAGCCGTTTACCAAACTGCTCACGCAGGGCATGGTGCTCAACCACATCTACAGCCGGCGCAACGCGCAGGGTGGCAAAGACTATTTCTGGCCAGCGGACGTGGAACACGTGTTCGACGACGCGGGCAAGGTGATTGGGGCCAAGCTCAAGGTCGAAGTGGATGGGTTGCCGGTGGGTACGGCCATCGACTATGAAGGTATCGGCACCATGAGCAAGTCCAAGAACAACGGGGTCGATCCGCAAGACCTGATCGAACGCTACGGCGCCGACACCGCGCGCCTGTACACCATGTTCACCGCCCCGCCCGAGGTCACGCTGGAGTGGAACGACGCAGCAGTGGAAGGCAGCTACCGCTTTTTGCGCCGGGTGTGGAACTTTGCCGTGCGCCTGAGTGCTCTTGATTTTGAAGCTGCCAGTGCAGCAGCCATAGGCGCTATAGGGCTTAAAGATATAAAATTCGCGAAGGAAGCGCAGGCCCTGCGGCGCGAGATCCACAGCGTGCTCAAGCAGGTGGACTACGACTACCAGCGCATGCAATACAACACCGTGGTGTCGGGGTGCATGAAGATGATCAACAGTCTGGAGGACATCAAAGACACACACGGCGCCGATACACAGGTAGCGCTGGTCGAAGGCTTTGGCATTTTGCTGCGCTGCCTGTACCCGGCCACGCCGCACATTGCGCACACCCTGTGGTCTGACCTGGGCTACGCGCGCCAGCTCGGCGACTTGCTCGATGCACCCTGGCCGAAGCTGGACCCGGACGCGTTGGCGCAAGACGAAATCGAGCTGATGCTGCAGATCAACGGCAAGCTGCGCGGCTCCATCGTGGTGGCCAGCAGCGCTGATAAAGCCACCATCGAGCAGGCGGCGGTAGCCAGCGAAGTGTTCCAGAAACTAGCCAGTGGTGCGGAGCCCAAAAAAGTGATCGTGGTGCCCGGGCGCCTGGTGAACGTGGTGGTGTAGGTGCCATGCCACAACACAGCATCCCCACACGCCGCTGCATTAGCCAGACGCTTTTGGCTGCACTCAGTCTGTCGGCATTGACGGCGTGCGGCTTCAAGTTGCGCGGTAGCCAGAGTTACGCTTTCTCCAGCATTGCCATCACGCCCCACCCAGGCGGTGCCATCGCGAAGGACTTGCGGCGCGCGCTTGGCGGCGCAGTGCAGGTGGTGCCGCCCGACGCACCGCTGGCGCAAGCGCAGGTGGTGCTCAACGTGGCGCAGGAGCAGCGCGACAAGGTGGTGGTGGGCACCAATGCATCAGGCCAGGTACGAGAGTTCCAATTGCGCTTGAGCGTTCAATTTGGTTTGACCACGCCTGCAGGCAAGGAACTGCTGCCGAGCGACCGCCTGGCGCTGCAGCGCGACTTCAGCTACAACGAGTCTTATGCACTGGCCAAAGAAACCGAAGAAGCGCTGCTGTACCGCGACATGCAGACCGATATCGTGCAACAGATTCTGCGCCGGCTGGCCACCGTGCGCCTGAATCCGTAACCAGGGTCGCCTCCAGCGTCACAGCACCCATGGATGGAACCGATCAGCAACTGCTTGCGCTGCTGCGTCAGGACGCGCGCCTGACCGTGGCCGCGCTGGCCAGCCGGCTCAAGGTATCGCGCGGCACGGTCACCAACCGCATCCGCAAACTTGAGGACGAAGGCGTCATCGTGGGCTACACGGTGCGCTTGCGCCCGGACGTGCAGCACAACCGCATCAGCGCCTGGATGAGCATTGCCGTGGAGGGCAACCAGACGCGCGCGGTGATCGCCAACCTGCTGGGCGAGCCGGGTGTGGCCACCTTGCACGACACCAACGGGCGCTGGGATTTGCTGGCCGAGTTGCGCGCCGAAAGCCTGCAAGAGCTGGGCAAGGTGCTCGAGCGCATCCGCCTGCTCAAAGGCATCAGCAACACCGAAACCAGCATCCACCTGGAAACCTACCGCTTGTCGTAGCGACTCAACGATGCAACTGCAACCCGCGCAACTCGACGCACACCTCAAAAAAGGTCTGGCCAGCCTGTACACGCTGCACGGCGACGAGCCGCTGCTGGTGCAGGAGGCGGCCGACGCCATTCGGGCCTGCGCCCGCGCGCAAGGCTTTACCGAACGCACCTCGCACACCGTCAGTGGCGCGCACTTTGACTGGGGAGAGGTGCTGGCCGCCAGTGGCAGCCTGAGCCTGTTTGCCGACAAGCAAATCGTCGAAATCCGCGTGCCCAGCGGCAAGCCGGGCAAGGACGGCGGCGCTGCACTGCAACAATTGGCCGAACAGTCGCGCGGTGAAACTGCCACGCTGACACTGGTGCTGTTGCCCCAACTGGACAAGCAGACGCAAGCCAGCGCCTGGTTTACCGCGTTGCAGGCAGGCGTAGTGATTGAACTGGCCCCGGTGGAACGCGCCGCGCTGCCGCGCTGGATTGCGCAGCGCCTGGCCGTGCAGGGTCAGCGCGTGGCCGACGGCGAGGTCGGCCAGCGCGCGCTGCAATTTTTTGCCGACCGGGTGGAGGGCAACCTGCTGGCCGCGCACCAGGAAATTCAGAAGCTCGCCCTGCTGTACCCGGGCGCTGAGCTGAGTTTTGAGCAGATTGAAGCCGCCGTGCTGAACGTGGCGCGCTACGACGTTTTCAAATTGTCCGAAGCCGTGCTGTTGGGCCAGACGCTGCGCGTGCAGCGCATGCTCGACGGCCTGCAAGCCGAAGGCGAGGCCGAGGTGCTGGTGCACTACACCCTCAGCGATGACATGCGCGCTCTCAAGCGCGTGCGCCAGGCCATGGATCAGGGTAAACCGTTGCCCATGGCGCTGCGCGAGCAACGCGTGTGGGGCAACCGTGAGCGCTTGTTTGCGCGCGTGCTGCCACGGCTGGACGACGCCACGCTGGCGCGCCTGCTGGTGGCCGCGCAACAGGTGGACGGCATCGTCAAAGGGCTCAAACGCCCTGACTGGCCCACCGACCCCTGGCAAGCGCTGGCGCGCCTGGCCATGATGCTGTGCAAGCGGTGTGCGGCGTCACCCCATGCTGCCACCGCGCGCCGACCTGCGTAACCCAGACCGCTAGCGGTTGAACCCGCAGCGCGCGTCGCGAGCGCGTGCGCTCATACGAGCATGGTCGCCAACGCCACCAGCGCGGCTGTTTCGGCGCGCAGCACGCGCGGACCCAGCGTGACCGGCGCAAAACCCGCTGCCAGCGCGGCGTCTTCTTCCTGCGCGCTCAAACCGCCTTCGGGGCCTGAGACAAAGGTCACCTCGTCGCCACAAGACACGCCCCGCAACCCCTGCGTACCGTCGCGCAACGACAACAGCAAACCGGTATGCTGCGCGCGCCCGGTCTGCACCAGCCACGCCGTGAACGGTTGCACTGGCCAAATTTGCGGCACCCGGTTGCCGCCGCATTGTTCGCACGCCGCCTGCGCAATGCTTTGCCAGTGCGCCACTTTCCTGTCGGCGCGTTCACCGCTCAGGCGCAGCACGCTACGCTCGGTCATCAGGGGTTGAATAGTGGCCACGCCCAGCTCGGCCGCCTTTTCCACCAGCCAGTCCATGCGCTCATTGGCCGGCACCCCCAACGTCAGATGCACCTGCCGTGCTGGCTCACGCGTCGCTGCGGCAAATGCGCCCACGCGTACCTGCACGTTGCTGCGCCCCATCTGGGTCACCGTGGCTTCATATTCACCATAGACGCCCGGCGCTTGCGCCTGACCATTGAACAACGTGATGACTGCCCCGGGTTGCAAACGCAACACCTGCGCATGCCGCGCCGCGCCCGCGGGAAGCTCCAGCACAGCGCCGGGCTGCAAGTCAACGGGACAGTAGAAGCGAGGCATGATTTCAGTTTCTTATTGCTTTACAAACCGTGAGGTTGTGCCAAATCGATCTTGCAATGCGGCGTTTGTCCGCAAACCTGGTCTTATTGTCGCGCTGAAGTTGTTGATGGCGCTCTACCTTCAGCGGTTGCCAGTCGCCGCAACAATCAACGCGCCTGCCGGATTTGCATCTTTTACACGTTTGCAGAAAAATGCAGACATGCGTACCAGTTTAGATCTTCCCGACCCCTTGTTCCGCCACCTCAAGGCCCGTGCGGCGCTGGCGCACAGCAGCGGCTTGCGGCTGGTCACGTTCGACCGCGACTTGGAACGCTTTGGCCCGGCGCGCTGGCGCGTGTTGCCGCTGGTGTGAAATCGTCTTTCCAGGTCACCGTCCAACTGCCCCGCTGCACCGGTTGCGGCTGGTGCGTGGGGGCTTGCCCGCTGAACCTGCTCAGCCTGCAACCGCAAGGCTGGCGCAAACATTCGGTCATCAGCAACATGGCTGCCTGCACAGGCTGCAAAAAGTGCGAATTGCGCTGCCCCTTCGATGCCATCCAGATTGTCCGGCCCAAACAGGACAAAACCCCGCCGTGCTAAGCTGATCGCCATTGCCAACCCAGAGGAGACCCCCATGCCCGGACTGCTGCCCCACATCGACCCCGACGGTCTGCTTGAGTTTTCGGTGGTCTACACCGACCGCGCGCTCAACCACATGTCCAAGCGCTTTCAGGGCGTGATGACCGACATTTCGCGTATTCTCAAAGAGGTTTACCACGCACAATCCGCCGTGCTCGTGCCTGGCAGCGGCACCTTTGGCATGGAAGCCGTGGCGCGCCAATTTGCCACTGGCAAGAAGACGCTGGTGATTCGCAACGGTTGGTTCAGCTACCGCTGGACGCAAATTTTTGACATGGGGCACATCCCGGCCGAGCAAATCGTGTGCAAGGCACGCAAGACCGGCCCCGGCCCACAAGACCCGTGGGTGCCCTGCCCGGTGGAAGAAGTGGTGGCCACCATCCGCGTGCGCAAGCCCGACGTGGTGTTTGCCCCGCATGTGGAAACCGCTGCCGGTATGCTGCTGCCCGACAACTATTTGAAAACCGTGGCCGATGCGGTGCACGAGGTCGGCGGCCTGATGGTGCTGGACTGCATCGCCAGCGGCGCCATGTGGGTGGACATGCAAGCCACCGGTGTCGATGTGCTGGTGAGCGCGCCGCAAAAAGGCTGGAGCGGCTCACCCTGCTGTGCCATGGTTGCATTGAGCGAGCGCGCCCTCAAAGCCATCGACGCCACCACCAGCACCAGCTTTGCCTGCGACCTGAAAAAGTGGTTGCAGATCATGCAAGCCTACGAAGTCGGCACCCACGCCTACCACACCACCCTACCCACCGACGCCTTGTTGCGCCTGCGCGAGGTGATGCAAGAAACGCGCGCCTATGGCTTTGCCAAGATCAAGGCCGAACAGGTGGAACTGGGCCGGGCCGTGCGCAAACTATTTGAGAGCCGGGGCATTGCCAGCGTGGCCGCGACCGGTTTTCAGGCACCTGGTGTGGTGGTGAGCTACACCGACGATACGGATATTCAGAACAGCAAAAAATTTTTGGCACTGGGTCTGCAGACCGCTTCGGGTGTGCCGCTGCAATGCGACGAGGGGCCAGACTTCAAGACCTTCAGGGTCGGGCTGTTCGGGCTGGAAAAGCTGCACAACGTGTCACGCAGCGTGGCACACCTGGCCGCCGCGCTGGACGCCATGGGTCTGAAGGCCCAGACCCAAGCGGGAGGACATTGACATGCACCAAGGCCAATTCGCTGAGCGAACCCAATGGCTGCGCCCCTATACACGCTGGGCGGCGCGCTTTGCCATGACCGCGCCACGCTGGCTGCCCGCGCCGCTGCGCAACACACCACTCAAACTGTCGTCACTGGTGCTGCGCGCTTACCACTTGGCTATGCGGTGAAAAAAGCCGCACGATGGACCATTTTTGACCTGACTTTTTCTGCGATATCGTCTAGCTTGGTGGCTGCCTTGGGCGGTTGACGATTTCGGGTACCCCCGCATGAGGAGACCGCCCAAGGCAGTCGCCGAGCGGGTATGACAACTACAACAACCAAGGTAAAAAGCGTTTGCTGCGCTGGCAGTAGTGGGTGTAGTGCGGATAAATTTGCGCAAGCCAACGTTCTTCCAGCAAGGCCTTTGACAACAGCACGCCCCACAACATGGCCCACAGTAACCAGGCCAACACACCGGGTGCCGCAGCCGCCAACGCCGCCGCACCCAGCAACACCGCGCTGTACATGGGGTGGCGTATCCATCGGTAAGGACCCGTGGTGATGAGTCGCCCGTTTTGACGCGGTTGCGGATGAATATTGAAATTGCCGAGGCGGTTATGCAGCAGCG